>Ga0105047_10018954_pt1 | contig 10633 bp, 10 predicted proteins | sample MAT04_FD_78384 | JGI IMG/M metagenome (GOLD analysis project Ga0105047, IMG submission 78384) | Freshwater microbial communities from Lake Fryxell liftoff mats and glacier meltwater in Antarctica - MAT-04 (megahit assembly) | ecosystem: Environmental > Aquatic > Freshwater > Ice > Liftoff...
TCCACGACGAGGACGTTGACGACTGCACGTATGTCACCTATACCCTCGATATTATCGCGGCGCAGGGCGCGTCCGCTTTTCCGATTTGGAATTGGGACGCGCGCTACTTTACGCCGCCGGGCTAATGTTTAAGGGATTTGTCGAATATGGGGCGTGCTGAATCGAGTGGACATCTTTCCTGGCGACAAGGCACGCCTTGTCCAAAAAACACCAGCATATTCACCACGCCCTCAAAATTTGTCAATTTGCGGTGTAGCATAAGCGCGTCCTAAACTGTGGTAAACACGACCATTCAAGCGGCGTCGGCACGCGCACGTTTTGGCGCGCTTGCGGGATCACATAGAACGTTTCCCACGTCGCTTCTGCGATCCAGCCGCGCCGCCCGTTCGGGAGTTCGACGCGCCACCAGTTATAATGCCCGTTACAGCTCGGACCTCCAACGATGGTCAGCGCGTTGCCGTTGTACAACTGGGCGTTGACGCCCGTATCGACCGCCGGGAGTGCGCGCAGGTTCAAGCCGTCGGCGTACACGACCGCGACCATGCCGACGCGCAAGCGGGCAGTCGGCGCGAGCGGACACATGTCGATCAAGGGTGCGGCATGGTTCATATGGGCATTGGCAGCGACGATAAAAAAGAGCAAGATCAAGCGAATGAATTTCATGATGAAGTGCATCCTGTGATGAATGATCATGATTGTAGCTGGGGTCGCGCGTTTATAACCGCACGATCACACGACGTTTGACCGACGAGAAAGAGACGCCCATGCGTTTTGAAGACGAAGCCGCCGCGATTACCTACGTTTTTCGCTCGTTGGCAGCGGCGCGCGCCGCCGACCCGACGATTGAACGGCAGCCGGACGAGATCACGCGCGATGTGACGCCTACGCGCGAACTGCTGCGCGAAGCCGATTTATTGGCGCACCCGCGCGAATACGCCGTGATCACGGGCAGCAAGGGCAAAGGCTCGACGACCGCCATCACTGCCAAACTGCTCCGGCATCTGGGGCATACGGTCGGCATGATCAGCAGCCCGCATATGGTCAGCTATCGCGAGCGCATCCGCGTCAACGGGCGCGCGATCCCCGAAAGCGAATTACTGCGGATTTTAAGCGACCTTGCGCCGTTCATCGACCGCGTCGAAGCGGCCCTGCCAGCGAAACGGTATTTTTCGCCGCAGGGGATATTTTTGGCGGTCGGGCTGCGCTGGTTCGATGAGATGGGGGTCGATGTCGCTGTGCTGGAAGTCGGGCGCGGCGGACGTTTTGACGACATCGCCGTCGTACCGAACAAGCTGTCGCTGTTCACGCCGATTATGATCGAGCATCCCTATCAGTTGGGCGCGACTCTGGAACGGATCGCATGGCACAAAGCGGGTATCATCAAGTCGTATAGTTATGTCTACAGCGTGCCGCAAGCGACCGAAGTCTTGAGTGTGATTCAGAGTGAGTCTGATGCGCTCGACGCCGAATTCGCGTGGATCGCCCCGACCGACATGGGCGAATATTTAGGGCGAACCGACCGCGGGTTGATGATGCGGCTTGGTCGGTATGGCGATGTGGAACTCTCGCTGACAGGCAAGTATCAGGTCGAAAACGCGACCTTGGCAGTGCAGGGCGCGGGCAATTTGCATGGGCGTCTTGCTGGCATCGCGCACGGATCGCCAGAATATGTTGACTCGATCCGCGCTGGTTTGGGCGATGTCACATGGGCGGGACGGCTGCAAAAATTGGCGGCTGACCCCGCGATCTATATCGACGGCGCGACGACCATGATTGCCGCCCAGTCGTTCATCGAAAGTCTGGAAGGTGCGCTCACGCAGCCGTTGGTGAGCATTATCGCCACACCCGAAGACCGCGATTATGACGGCGTGTATCGGACGATGAGCCGCGTTAGTGATCATGTGATTTTAACCGATAACACCATCAACCCGAAAGTCCGTTTTCCAGAACGGGCGGCGGCGCTGGCGACAGCACAAAAATATCATGCACATGTCGAATATGCCGACGATTTGATGCACGCCATCGAACGCGCGCGCACCTTGAGCGGTGCAGCAGGCACAATCCTGATCGCGGCGGCGCAGCCTGTGGTTGGCGAAGCACTGCTGTTGTGGGGGCTGACGTATGAGGAAATTTAGCAAGCCAGTTCAACCTCACCCCTCAACCCCTTTTCCTACAAACGAGGAGCCATCGCCCGGGTGGTGAATTGCGGGGAGCGGGTGGAGAGCGCGGCGCGAAGCTGGCGACGGTGGTTAGCGAACCAAGCGCTTGACTTGAAACCTGTCCTCTCCTCAGAGAAGGGGTCGGGGGTGAAAAATCTTCGCGGTAGGGGAAGTCCTTCTCCCTGGGAGAGAAGGACTTAGGATGATGGCAATCTGCGTAAGACGAGTTATGGAGATCAACGGGCGGGTCTGAGTCGCGCCGCTACAAAACCCTTTGCATCTTTATATTTTTCTTTGCGCCCTCATCCAACGCGCCAGTACGTCGCGCCCCACAAAATCGCGCCGACGTTCAGTTCATCCACCGCCGACCCTGTGCCGGGGATAGCGATCAGTTCGCTATCTCGATACAGCGCCGCCGCCCCGAATGCAGGGAACCCCAGAAATGCAATCGCGCGTCCACTCGGTGAGAGCGTCACCCGTGATGGCGCGCCCGGAAACGCGACCGATGCCGCGTCGGGCTGCATCGGATCGAACGCCTCCCAGAAAAATCCAGTGTCGTCCAGCCGCCCGAATGCCAGTGCGAAACTGATATCGGGCAAACGCTGCGCGGTGCGCTGTGGCAGCAGCGCAGTGGTGATCGGCGCGGCGTCCAGTTCGTCGAACAGCGCCCATTCGCCCGACGAATACAACAACGCCGGAAACGACTCGCCGCCTTGCTCGACCCACACCGCTTCTTCGATGACCGACTCGCTCGGCGGCACGAACTGACGCGCGATCAATACGCCATCGCTGCCGTCATAAAAGTTGAACAGCGTCGCGCCATCCGCCCCTGTGATCCATACCATGATCCCGCCGCTGCCCCACGCGACACGCGGCGGGTAGCCCGTGATCGGCAGAGACGAATCGAGCGGAATCGCGCCGCTCACGCCGACACCCAGCTCATAAATCACTAACTGCGCTTGCGTCGCGCCAAAAGCGAACTCGACCCATGCTAATGCGATAAAATTAGGCGACCAGGCAGGCGCAGACCGGATCAGTGCGGTATCCGCCGCGCCTTCGACCAGCAGCGACGCATTATCCGGCTGCGCCGCAAGCTGGGTTGTCTCGCCCGTTGCAATCTCGTACAGATAAATATCGGCGGGCAGGTCGAAATCCGCGATCAAGCCGTCGGTCTGCACACGGTCGAGCGCATCCAAGCCAACTTGTGCCGCCGCTTTATAGGCGATGTGCGTGCTATCGGGCGAGAGCGACGGCGCTGAGATCGTGCCGAGCGTCGTAATCTGCACAGGCGGCATAGCCAGCGTGAGCGGATCAAACTGCCACAAATCGCCGCGCACCCACAAAAAGATCGGTTCGGCGTCTTGCGGCGCTTGTGCGATTGTCGGCGTCAACATCAGCATCAACAGCGCTATCACGCTGAAAATCGAATAAATCAGGCGTCGAAGAGTCAAATCTCATGATCCTTTCAAGGGCGCGCACGCTTCAATAGTTACAAATTCGTTATTTCTTCACGAATCCCATCGCAAAAATTGAGTATAATCCGAATGATATGCATGGTGACGCATCGATTCTGCGTAGCGCCATAATCAACTATAGGTCTAAAGTCTTACGGTTGAACCTGCACATCCTGATTATACTATCGCTTACCCATAGAGACTCAAGCTGGTGCGGAGCACAAACATGATGATGGTGGCAGACGACCCAACACTACCCCCGCGCTATATTGTCGAACACTTCCGTAAGGCATATCACGGCGTACATAAACGCGACCCGATGGTACGTTACATGGGCAACCACTGGTATTATGTCAACGGCGAAACCGTGCATCGCGGCACCCTCATCGAAGAAATCTCGCGCTTACGCGATATGTCGCAGCGCCAAACCCTGATCAAAGGCGATCGCACGCTGATCCAAAAATTGATCGCTAAACTACGCAATATGTAATGTGCCACTTTTGCAATGATTAAATCTTCTGTACCGCTGGTCTTTGCGCGGGCGCGACTTTCCGCTCGCGGTGATTGCGAATCGTGCCTTGCGCCAGATCATAAAATCCGCCGACATTATCCACACGTGGAATCCAGTAGCGCTTGACGCGCTGAAATTTTTTGCGCTTCGGGTTGTAGCTTTTAATGATCAGCGACTGACGCCGCATGATCACCGCCATCTCAATCCAACGAACCTCACGCTTGCCGATTTGTACGCCACCCGGATACACCGTCAAATCGGGGTGTAACTGCACCGGCTGACCCGACCGCAGCGTTTGCCCGATCTGGATCGCCGTGACATACGCGGTATGCGGGCGCACGCGGTCGGCGAAGCGTTTCAAACTGCCATGATACGGCTTGACCTTGAAGATTGTCCCGTCGCGCATCTCCAGCGTATGCGCGCCCCACTGCAACAGCGGGCGCATCCCGATATAAACGCCGCGCCCCCCTTCTCGGTAACGGATTACTTCGGGGTACGGGTACTTGAACGACTCGTCGCCGCGCACCCAGACAAAGCCTTTGGTATAAAAACGCAGTTCTTCGCTGCGCCGCGTCAGCGCATAAAACAGATACACGACCGCGCGTACAACGAACAACGCGCCGAGCAAAATCGCCGCCAGCCGCCCAACATCCAGCGCCAGACCGTCGATCAACCCGCGCGCCGCCCCTTCGCTAATCGCAAAATACGCGCCAAGCGTGGCGGCGAAACCTAACACCTGGCGAAAAAAGCGACGAACCGAGCGCCCGCGCTTGATGTCACGTTGAAAAATAAGCCTGCTTTTTTCGGAAGGGAGCGGTGCACCATCCATAATCACGTTCCCACTGAGCATGATTTTCGGGAATAAAAAAGGCATTCACACACGGTGAACGCCCTATTGATAACCTAATTTGAAAGATCGTGCCAACGGACTTTAGTCTATAGGCGCGCGTTACAGCCGAGTCCCCGAAAGCGACAACAAGGGCACCAAACGTTCATGTCCAACGCTGCGCACCAAAATACCGCCGCGCTCTGCATCCTGAAACGAGTAGAATGCGCGCACACCATCGGTAAATGCTGCCTGAATATCGCCCAGCAGCGGGCGCGGATCGTGCGTATGCGTGAACACGATGAAACGTTCGCCATCGATGCCGACAAAATCGTCCGGCGTCCCGCGAGTCGCTACGTTATCGTGGATGATGCGTGCCGCGAATTCAAAGACCTGATTGGCAGCGATGAAGCCGTACACATCCCGAAACGTATCATAGCCTTCGAGCGCGAAGCCAAGCGACAGATACGAACTGCGCTCGTAGCGCCGCCGTACTGCTTCTTCGTCGATCAGGTGTCCGGTCGGCAGTCCGGTGCGCGGCTCGTGTAGTGCCTGGCGCGTCGCGCGCATAATCGAACCCTGCACACGCAAGCGTAATTCTTCAATGTCGAAAGGCTTGGTCACATAATCATCCGCACCCATCTCCAAGCCGTGCAGCCGATAAATCGCTTCGTCGCGCTGTGTCAGGAAAATGATCGGGATATAGCGCGTGAATGCGGTTTCGCGCAGCGTATGAAAAATGCCGTACCCATCCATATCCGGCAGCATGACATCGAGCAAGATTAAATGCGGGAACTTGATCCGCGCCAGGTCGATGCCCAGACGCCCGTTTTCAGCGTGCAGCACTTCATAATGGTGATCGCCGAAGTACATAAGGAGCATTTCAGCGACATCGTAATCGTCTTCGATAATCAGCAGTCGTTTCTTCATTGTGCCGCCTGCACGCCTAGTCGTCGAGAACTGCACTGACTTTGAATTGGTTTCCTAGTGAATCGTATGCGTTTCGCAGCGATTCTTCTGGCGTCAATGTCGCCCCCGCTACATCCTCACGGAACACGTTTTTGAGCGGCAGCACACTCGCGGTCGGCGCAATATCGCTCGTATCGACCGCTTGCAGTTCCCGAAAATAATTGAGGATATTGCTCAATTGCGCTGCGTACAAGGTCACTTCGTCGTTGGTTAAATCGAGTTTGGCAAGTTCCGCGATTTTGCGGACTTCATCGTGGGAAAGATTCACACTATATCCTTCAATGCGTTAAGCAGCACACCCATCGGCATTACAGGCTAACCGTATTATAACATCACAAAACGCGCGCCGAAATAGTTAAGAGATGGAGGATTTATTGCACGCGCCCTCGATTCCGCGTAAGATGGCGGCACATCCGCTAAATTATTTACGTTTTTTCACCTCCAGAGGGACTGATTGTGAACCGTTTGTCCATCGTTCGCCCGTTTGCCGTCGTGATCAGCGTCATCATGATCGCGTTTGTGATCATCGCACCGCTGATCGCACAGGACTCTATTCCGCTCACCGTTGAAATCACCGGTGTAGACGCGACTCAACTTCCACTCGCGGTGGTCACCGCCAACGTGTTCGACCGACTGCGGACGCCGTTTTCCGGCTTGACCGCCGACAACTTCGCGCTGCGCGGTGCGCTGGCGGATGTTGGCACGATCGTCGATGTACAAAATCTGAGTGATGATAGTATTCCGTTCTCGGTTGTACTGGTCATCGATACCAGTTCGAGCATGTCAGGGACGCCGCTCATGCGCGCCAAAGAAGCCGCAACCGTGTTCGTCGAAAATTTGCGCGATACCGACCCGATTGCGTTGATTGAATTTAACAGTGATGTGCGCGTCGTCAGTGATTTCACCACCGATAAAGCCGCTCTGTTAGCGGCGATTGATGGCTTGACCGAAACTGGCACGACCGCGCTTTACGACGCCAGCACCGAAGCTATTCGGCTCGCCGCCACCGCGCCGACATCGCGCCGTGTCGTCGTGCTGTTAAGCGACGGACAAGAAGATCGTGGCAGCGAGTCGGCGCTGCGTTCGACCGCCGCCGAAGAAGCCGCTGTTCTGGGCGTCTCGGTGTTCACGGTCGGGTTCGGCTCGGTCGATCAAGCCTATATGCAGAATCTGGCGAACGCGACCAACGCCGAGTTTTATCTCGCGCCGGGACCCGATCAATTGGTGGCAATTTTCGATAATCTGGCAACTGCTTTACGCAGTCAGTATGTGATCACGCTCAATATCCCCGTCGCGCTCGATGGCACCGAATATCCGTTCGATCTGGTTGTGACCACACCCGACGGAGAAGCACTCATCAGCAGCAGCTTACGCGCGCCGATCCCCGTGCCGATTGTCACGCTGCCCGATTTACCGACTGACCCCATCACAGAACCGACGACGATTCTTGCCGATGTGCGCGCCGACGATGCGATTGCGGCAGTCGCCTACCAACTCGGTGACGTGGACACGATCCCGCTCACCGAAGCACCTTACACGCTGACAATTGACCCCGAAACGCTGCCGCCCGGCGATATCCCACTCATCGTGACGGCGACCGACGAAACCGGCGATTCTGGCACGATTACAGCGGCAATCACAATTGCGGCGCTGCCGTCGCGCGTCAGCATCGAGCCGGATATTACGACGCTCGGTGACATCACCGACCCACAAAGTATCATGGCGACGGTGGAAGGACAAACGCCGCTCGCTGACTTTACAGTGTTCTATAACGGCACACCGCTCCCACCCGAAGCTTTCGCCCAGGATGCAGGGTTAATCTTCCGGCTCGACCCGCAAAACTTCATTCCTGGCGAAAATTTACTCAGCATCGAAGTCACGAACGAAGGCGGCATCACCAGCACCACCGAGTTCCCGTTCCAGGTCGCCGCACTCGCGCCGCGCGTCAATATCGTCGGTTTGACCGATGGACAGCAAATCGAGTTGCCAACCGATGTCGTGATCGATGCACAGGGACAAGTTTCGCTCATGGCGGTGACAGCATTCATGACGCGCGCCGGTGAAAGCATCGAACTCATCCCCGCATCGCCAGAGGTGCCGATCTTCCAAATCGACCCGCTCCAGTTTGCGCCCGGTCAATGGACGTTCTCGGCGACGGCGATCTTGGAAAATGAGCGCGGGGCGGATCAATCAGTCGATATCATCATCGTCGCACTGCCGCCAGAAATCATTGTCGATGGCTTGCAGGACGGCGACGAATTAGACAGCGACCGTGATATTACCGTCACATTGAATGGGCAAACTGCCGCCACCGATATCACCTTCACCATCGACGGCGTTCAAGCGGCGGTCGAAACAACCGAGCCGTTCACGTTTACGCTTGAAGTATTGAATTACGATCCAGGCGATCATGTGTTGCAAATCACCGCGAATACGACGAGCGGACAAAGTGCGACCCGCGAAATTCCGTTCTCGGTCGGCGGCGCGCCAGCCGCAAGCGCGACCGCACAGGCGGCATCCACGCAAGCCGCCAACACACGCCTGACAGCGACCGTCATTCAATCAACCGCGCTCGCCGAGATCACCAATGCGGCGCGAACTGCCATCGCCGCCACCGATCAAGCTGCATCAGTGATCGGGACGCAGCAAGCCGCCGAAAGTGGCACCGCGATTGCCGATGCCAGCCAAACATTCGTCGCTCAACAAGATGCGACACAAACACAAATCGCCGATTCGACGACCAGCGCGGTCAATGCCGCGAACGTGCAAAGCACGACGGATGCACAGACGACACAACGCGCAATCGACACGCTAAACGTAGACCAGGCAACCGCGGACGCTGTCTTGACGGATGTGCAAAATACACAGGATGCCGTGCAAAGTACCGAAGTGTCCGCCCGCAGCACACAAAGAGCCGAAACCACCACCAATGCGCAAAATACGCTCGATGCACGTGCAAACGCGACCAGCGACGCCGCCACCGCGACCCAGGCTGAAGCTGCCACACGTGCAAACGCGACCAGCGACGCCGCCACCGCGATCCAGGCTGAAGCTGCCACACGAGTGAGCGCGACCAGCGACGCCGCCACCGCGACCCAGGCTGAAGGGGACGCGCGCGCAACTGCGACCAGCGATGCCGCCACTGCCGCAGCACAAGCCGTTGCTGGCGCGACCGAAACCAGTATCGCCGCTACTGCCGAAAATCAGGCGACACGTACCGCCGTGCAAGGCACGATCCTGGCGCGTCAGGCGACCAACACTGCCGCCGCCGAAAGCACCGCCGTTCGTCAGGAAATGGACGACGCCCGTACCGCAACCTCGAACGCGATTGTGACAGGAACCGTCGCGGCACGCACCGCCGCCGCCGCTGTTCGTACGCAAGCCGCCGCCGCCGCACTAACCGAACAAGTAACGGCTGACGCGGTTGGTACGACAACCGCAGACACCGAGATCGCCGCGCAAACACAAACCAGTCAAGCCGCTGTCACGCCGGAAATTGAGACGCCGACCGTTGACGCAGCCGAGACGGAGACGCAGGTCGCCGCCACGCCAACGGTCACACCGACCGAAGCGGCGGTGTTTACCGCCGTCGCACAAGCCGCGACCGAGACCACGCCGACGATCACGCCGACACTGGCACTCGTCGAAATTCCGCAAAACGACTTGTTCAGTCCAGACAATCTGCCGTTGATCCTGGTCGGGTTTGGAATATTGTTGATTTTGCTGGTGGTGATCTATCTGATTTTGACGGGGCGCCGCCAGCCACGGCGGTAGGGAAAGCTAAAAGGGAACTGCTCAGCCCTCACCCTTAAATCCCTCTCCCACAAGGGGCTGAGGGACTTTCTACGGCGTTTCTCCCCTTCTCCCACAAACGGGAGAAGGGGACTAGGGATGGAGGGGTATCTGAGCAGTTACCTTTTAACTGTTTTGGGGGCTGATGTTTTAGTTCTCGCCTGATAAGTGCGCGCGCAGCATCCACGCCATTTTCTCGTGGTCTTCCATTTTGCCGGTCAGGAAGTCGCTCGTCCCTTTATCGTTCAATGCTTCCGTGTTATCGACATCGACGCGCAGCAGTTGAATGATCGCCTCGTGGTCGTTCAACAGGTTGTGAATCATCGTATTCGCATCGGGAATGACGCCTGGGTCTTCCTGCAATGTGGCATTTTTGATAAATTCGCGCATCGTCCCGAATGCAATGCCATCCAACTGACGCACGCGCTCGGCGATTTCGTCGATGCTCTCTGCAAGCGCGTCATATTGTTCTTCAAAGAACACATGCAGCGTGTGAAAACGAGGACCCGTCAAATTCCAGTGATAATTGCGCGTTTTGACATACAACACGTGTAAATTCGCGACGTGCTGGTTAAGCAGTCGCACCACGCTGTCGCGCTGTTCGTCGTCCAAACCGATGTTGGGTTGAATAGTCGTGTTTTGTTTTGTCTCAGAAGCCATAGCGGTTCATCAAATCGGCGCGAGATACCCCTGCCTTTAGGCATGGAGGGATAGCGCCTTGTCCTTTCTTAATAGGTGTAACCGTCTGAGTGGTGTATCCCCGAAGGGAGACCGTTTTTTTAAGTTACCTATGGAAAAGGGTCAAACCTGCTCCGCTTGCGCGGGGTAAAGTTCACCTCGACAATGTTATGCGGTAGTTTAGTGTGAACGACACTGTTTGCTCCCAAGCATTCTGTTTAATCGTTCACCGCAGCGTTCGGAA
>Ga0105047_10018962_pt1 | contig 10632 bp, 12 predicted proteins | sample MAT04_FD_78384 | JGI IMG/M metagenome (GOLD analysis project Ga0105047, IMG submission 78384) | Freshwater microbial communities from Lake Fryxell liftoff mats and glacier meltwater in Antarctica - MAT-04 (megahit assembly) | ecosystem: Environmental > Aquatic > Freshwater > Ice > Liftoff...
CGTCTTTCGTCTTTCGTCTTCCATCTTCCGTATTCTGACTTCGGACTTCCGACTTCGGACTTCCGTCTTCCATCTTCCGTATTCCGACTTCGGACTTTCGTCTTTCGTCTTCTTACTTCCGACTTCGGAATTCCGTCTTCCGACTTTGGACATCCATCTTCGGTCTTCCGTCTTTTTAAACCCCCAAACACTTTCCCATTCCAGGCCTAATTGTATCTTTGCAAAAAAACAACTCTATGACTTTAATTAAAAGTATTTCGGGTATCAGAGGAACCATTGGCGGGAAAACAGGCGACAACCTCACTCCATCGGATATTGTGAAATTTGTTACAGGCTATGCCACATTTATAATCGGTGAAAATTCTGGTGCTAAACTCAAGATGGTTGTGGGGCGCGATGCACGTGTTTCGGGTGCCATGGTTAACAGTCTGGTTTGCGGTACATTGATGGGAATGGGTATTGATGTGATTGATCTTGGTCTTTCGACCACGCCAACTGTCGAAATTGCGGTTACAACTTATAATGCGCAGGGGGGAATTATTCTCACGGCAAGTCATAACCCCGGCGAATGGAATGCTTTAAAACTGCTGAATTCAAAAGGTGAATTCCTCGATGCCGATGCCGGTGCCAATGTGCTTGAAAATGCTGAATCGAAAGAAGTTGAATATTGTAAAGTGGAGATGCTTGGCAGTTATACGCTTGATAATACATTTATTCATAAACATATACAAATGGTGCTCGATCTGCCTTTGGTGGATGTTGATGCTATTAAAAATGCAAATTTCAGAGTGGCAATTGATGCAGTTAATTCTACAGGCGGAATTGCAATCCCTGAACTTTTAAAGGCATTAGGTGTAGGTGTAGAAGATTTGATTGAAATCTATTGTGAGCCAACCGGTCTTTTTCCGCATAATCCCGAACCTCTGCCCGAACATTTGCACGAATTAAGCAAAACTGTGGTCGAACATAAGGCTCATGTCGGTTTTGTGGTGGATCCGGATGTTGACAGGCTTGCCATTGTCAGCGAAAACGGTGCCATGTTTGGCGAAGAATACACGCTGGTGGCAGTAGCCGATTATGTGCTCAATTTCAGACCCGGCAATACGGTTTCCAATATGTCGTCAACACGTGCTTTGCGCGATGTAACCGAAGGCAAAGGATTTAAATATTCAGCTTCGGCAGTAGGGGAGGTGAATGTGGTTAAAATGATGAAAGAAACCAATGCCATTATAGGTGGAGAAGGCAATGGCGGAGTAATTTATCCTGAATTGCATTATGGTCGTGATGCTTTAGTTGGGATTGCATTGTTTTTAACCCACCTCGCCAAAACAGGACTTAGCTGTTCGCAACTCAGGGCAACCTATCCTGATTATACGATTTCGAAAAATAAAATCACCCTTTCGCCGGGTATGGACACGGATCTGATCCTGCAGAAAGTTCAGGAAAAATATAAAGATCAGCCTAACAGCACCATCGACGGCGTGAAAATAGAATTCGGAAACGAGTGGGTACACCTGCGCAAATCTAATACCGAGCCAATTATCCGTATTTATGCCGAAAGCGTTTCTGCAGCGAAGGCGGAAGAGTTGGCGGAGAAGATTATACGGGATATCAAGGCTGTGATATAGGGATTGATGGGATTGATGGGATTGATGGGATTGATGAGATTGATGGGATTGATGGGATTGATAAGATTGAAAGGATTGACAAGGGGAAATGGAGAGAAAAATAGAACAACTTGAAGATTGAAGGGATTGACACTTCGATTTCTCTGTGTGACCATTTGAATTGTTTGAATTGTTTGAAGAGTTTCTGGTTTCATGGTTTCCACCTTTCAATAGTCCTATAACAATGTATAACAATTGTATAACTATCGTATGACAATTGTATGACCACCTATTAACTATTTTCCATTAACTTTTAACTATCCCCCCGGCTGTTCATAAATTGTGAATTACTATTTCCTTTTCAGCACTAGCAATGTTTTATAATGCACTACTTTAGCGGGCATAAGTTCTAAACCGGAATGCCATGCCGAAGCGCGGAAAAAAGAAACCCCGTAAAATAAAGTACTACCAGAAGAATCTGAAAATTCCGGAATCACAAAACAAGAAGCTCCGTAAATTTTGTAAGGAAAATGGGTTGACTGAAAATAAGGTTTTTCGCCGGGCTATCCGCGAATTGCTTGTGCGGAATGTTCATCTGATGGAGCATGTACACCAGGAGGTTCACTCCAATCAGCTTACACTTTTCGATTTTATAAATGATGAAACTGATAATACCGGAACTTGAAAAATTCTGTTTCTGATGATTTTGTAAATAGTGAGATAAAGTGCACTAAGGTAGAATTTGGTTTTTTTATGAATGCTTTTTCTTGATGAAACGCAGGGAATACAGTTTTATTTGGCTAACAACGAACTAATTTCGCTTTTTAATTTGGAAGATGATTGATTACAATACTCCAGATCAGATCATCTGATATTTTATCATATCCATGAGCAATCCGGTTTCGGGTGCCAGTTATTTTCTGAGCATTATCAAGTTCGAAATCCTTATCCTTCTTTACTCTATTCGGTTAATTGCTTCGCCAATTATTTCAATATTCCGCTCAATAGCACGTTAGTCCTGATATCTTTGAGATAATCTTCAAATATCTTTGGTTTATCCTCAAAATAGCTTTCTATTCAGTAATCGATTGTAGTACAACATACAACCATGCATTTATTTCTCTATCCATAAATAAGTTGCTTTGATAAATCGATAAATTGCCGCAAGAATGGATTTTTTATTGCTTTATCTTCCAAAATATCCACATCACGTTTGAACAGGTTTTCCAACGAATATTTTAACTCAAAATAATTGTCTGCATAATCATATAGCTCCACATCTCTAAAATCAACTATAAAATCTAAATCACTATCATTGTTAAACGTATCATTCAGAAAAGAACCGAAAACAAATAACTTTCCTACTTTGTGTTTTGAACACAAACCACGGATTGTATCTATATTTCTATCAATTAAGGTTCATTTTACAAAGATACTAAAGAAATGTTATTCTTCAGCAAACAGTTCATTCCGGCATTTTATAGCAATAATCTTACCTCATCGGAACCTCAATAAACATCAGTTTCGAATCATCAATTGATTTAATCTTTACCGATTCGGTTTCGCTGACAGCTATGGCATCTCTGCGGTTCAACTGATTTTCTTCAACTGTAGATTTTCCTTCAATCATAAATAAAAATACTCCGTTTCCGGCAATCTTTAAGTTGTACTCGAATGAACTATCTTTCGAAAGGTTGATCTTTGAAATATAAGCATCCTGGTGAATCCATAACGCATCTTCCAATTGGTTGGAATCGGGTGCGACCAGTGTTAAAAGCCGGTTTTTGATATCCTGATCAGGAAATAGTCTCTGATCATACCTTGGCTTGAGACCTTTTATCCTCGGGAAGATCCAGAGCTGAAACAACCTGACTTCATCCGTTTTCGAGTGATTGTATTCGGCATGATTAAGTCCTGTGCCGGCCGACATTACCTGCACTTCGCCCGGACCAATTACCTGTACATTTCCCATACTATCCCTGTGTTCGAGCGCACCTTCAAGAACAATGGTTATAATTTCCATATTATTGTGCGGATGAAGATCGAAACCGGTGCCTCCGGAAACAGTGTCGTCATTAAGTACCCTCAGGCAGCCGAATTGTTCGTGCGCAGGATTAAAATAAGTGGCAAAACTGAAACTATGATACGTATTGAGCCATCCATGGCTGGTATGTCCTCTTGCGGAGGCCGGATGAAGTTCTGTTTTCATAAAATTATACTATTTTTAACACTATCACATAACAGTTCATTAATGATAAAGTTGATTCAATCAAGCGATTAAACAAACTACCCTTTGAACCTCTGGTATGGCTGCCTCATAAGGATGGAACGGCCAAGCGTGATCTCATCAGTATAGTCGAGTTCATCGCCCACGGGAATTCCCCTTGCGATTACTGAAATATTTACATCGAATTGTTTAAGCATTTTAAACAGGTAAAAATTGGTAGTATCGCCTTCGACAGTTGCCGGCAGAGCCATAATTACTTCTTTGAAGCTTCCCGACCCGACTTTTTCGATAACAGGAGCAATGCTCAGATCAGATGGTCCAATGCCTTCAACAGGAGAAATAATGCCTCCGAGTATATGATAAACGCCTTTGAATTGCCCTGTGTTTTCGATGGCAAGCATGTCGCGGATGTCTTCAACAATGCACAAAGTGCTATGGTCGCGTTTCGGATTGGAGCAAACATCACATATTTCACGGTCCGAAATATTGTTGCAAACTGTACAGTATTTTATTTCGCTCCGTAGTTTTAAAATGGAATCACCCAATGCGGCGGCAATTTCCGGTTTTTGTTTCAACAGATGCAAAGCCAGACGCAGGGCGGTTTTCTGCCCGATTCCAGGGAGTCTGGTAAATTCGCCAACTACATTTTTTAATAATACCGATGAATAATTGCCCTCCATTTTTTATGTATTCTCTTAGCCGTTTCCGGAATTAATAAATTGTAAATTTGCACCTCAAAAGTAGGCAATTTTCGTCCTTCAATACCATAAAATGCGTAATAGCGTTTATCATACATACTGAAAAACCTTTGAAATGAAATTAATGCAATACTTAGTTCTGGTTGTTATGCTCTTGCAAGTAGCCCCGGCTTTTCTGCTTGCCCAGAATGTTACCGATTCAAAAGGCCTGAAACAAGGCGAATGGAGGAAACTGGATGCCAATGGTAAATTGATTTACCAGGGACAGTTCAAAGACAATCTTCCTCAGGGTGTGTTTAAGTATTTTTATGAGGATGGAAAATTGCGTTCGGAACTTACGTATTCCGGAAACGGTAAAACTGCCAATGCCGTGAATTTTCATCCCAACGACAAAAAAATGGCAGAAGGTTTATATGTCGAAAATAAAAAAGACGGGGCATGGAAATATTATAACGATCTGGAAATCATTTCGTCAGAGGAACTATACCAAAAAGGGATTCCTGTTGGAGTTTGGAAAACTTATTACGACGATGGCAAACTGCTCGAAGAATGTCCTTACCAAAACGGGTTGAAAGAAGGCGTACGCAAGCAATATTTCACGGATCACAGCATTAAATCGGAAGTTAGTTTTGTAAAAGGAAAGTTGGATGGCTCATCTAAATACTATTATCCTAATAGCAAACCTTTGCTTTTTGGGCAGTTAAAAAACGATTTGAGGGAAGGTTTATGGGCAGCTTACAAAGATAGCGGAGAGAAGGAAAATGAAATAGAATACAGTGGCGGTAAAGTTGTTAATGAAATTTATTTCGATAAAGCGCGGGAAGCTGAACTTAAAAATGAATTGAAGGCGATTCCTGAATAACAATTATTTTGTGCTGCCCAGCCCAGGATTCCAGGTGTTGAGTATCGCCTTCCAATTTCGATCGCTCTTTTTTATCCAGGTAGTAGCGTATTTACCAACGGCTGTTACCGAATCTGTTGCCATGTCTTTAATCTGGTAAGTTCCGTAGGTATATCCCAGTTCGCCCGAAGCAGCCATTTTTGCAAACATGGGTTTCTATGTGAAGATATAAGAGCTGTCGGGTTCACTCATCAATAATTCTCTTATTGCTGTTGAATCTTCGACCGGCATACGATTGGCACGAAGAATAACTCCTGCCGAATCGAACATTTCCGGAAAAGACGAATTCATTCCTTTTCGGCTGATAAATTGGAATAAAACCAGTCGTTATCGGTAAATACTTTACCGTCAACAACCTGTTTTTTATTAGTACATGCTGTTACAACTAAAAGCATCATTTCTACTAAGTAAAACTATCAAAATAACTTTCTCAAAACTCTTTCGGAATTATAATTTAAATCACTTATTTTTTTAAAAATCAATTAGTAAAATTATCCTTTGATAAATATATTGTCCCTACGGGACCAGGTCATGAATAGATACTAACTTTTCTACCAATATATTGTCCCTACGGGACTGTCCCATAGATTATTTGCGCAAGCAAATAGCTATTGGTAGATAAAAACACACAAGTCAGATTAAAGTCCTGTAGGGACGATATAGTATAACCTTTAGATGTATAAATTCCGGTCACGTCTTTAGATCGAATTGAGGAAGTTATTTTGAACGTTTCACTAATACTGCGATTGCTTTTAAACGGTTTGTTTTCATATTGTTTTGAATTTAAGATTAAATCCCGGAATTAATTTCGGAAAGATTTTTGATAACAGGCAAGCCGGTTTTAAGAAGCCTGTCGTATGACTGATGGCCGGTTGCAACCAGAATACAATTGCATTGCAGTTCTGCGGCAACTTCCGAATCATGTAGCGTGTCGCCGATCAAAGTGATCATTGTTGGATTAAGTCCTGCTGAGGTAAAATAGTTTCGGGCATTGTCAATTTTACCGCCACCGTAATGATCGCCTATGCCACCAATAAAATCGAAATACTCATAAATTCCCAGTTCCGAAACTGATTTTAAAAGAGCATCGTGCTGCATAGCCGAAATAATGGCCTGCCGGTATCCTTTCAATTTAAATGATTCGAGCGTTTTGGTTGCAAAAGGTGTAAGTCGGCATGAAGGTAAAGCAGCAAGGTATAGGTTTATAAATTCCATGGCAACCTCTTCCCATTGCTCGCTCGAAAAATTAAAGCCGACTTCTTTGTAATAGTCTATAACCGGAAAAGTAAATACATCGCGGTATTTTTCCAGGCTTAGTTCAGGTAAATTACGCATTTTCAGCATCTTATTTATAGCCTCACGGCATATTTCGGCATCATCTAGCAAAGTCCCGTTCCAGTCCCAGATTATAGTTTTACGTTGAGGCATAAAGTAATTGAATATTTGAAGAAGAATTATTCTCCTTTCTGATGCTAAATTGCAGAAAAAACTGAAGCAATGATCATATATCCTGAATTTCACGAAAAGAAACTACTTTTATTACAATAAGACCTCACAAGCAGACGGAAATGTTTTGTGCTGATTAGGGATAAATCTGTAAAATTTGTGGATTCGGAACATCTTTAACAGATTTCTTTTCACATTCATATTACAATATTATCTTTGTAATGAATTTTAAAATTTAGAACCATGATTCAACGCATCCAAACCTTATACCTTTCACTCGCTTTTATTGCGATGGCTTTACTTTTTGCATTTCCTCTGGCGCAATTTTTATCCGATCACGGAGCTTTTATATTTTCGGTTAGAGGATTAAAAAATATGGTTCCGGGTGATCCGAATGCTTTTAATCCAATGATTTTTCTGCCCATATTAATTGTAGCCGTGGGAATTGCCTTGCTGACTCTTTTCACCATTTTTCAGTATAAAAACCGTATGTTTCAGATTAAGCTTACCAATATAAGCGTGCTTTCGTCCATAGCACTTATCATGGGTATTTTCTTTCTTTATATCCCGATGATTGAAAAGAAAATCAATATTATTCCCGATTATAGCAAGGCTTATGGAATTTATATGCCGCTGATTGCTTTGGTTTTTATGGTAATGGCTAACAGGGCGATAAAACGTGATGATAAACTGGTTCGCTCGGCGGATAGGTTGCGATAGAGATGGGTAATTAATTGTTATAAGCAATTTTAGTATAAAACAAGACAAGACAAAAGATAAAAGTCATTAGGTTAAATATTTTGATTCGTGTAATTACTATTTAACTATATTACATAACTAACAGAATAATTTTTTATTTTAAAGTAAGTCGTTTAAAAATCAAGGAAAATGAAAAAGGTTTTAATAATTTTATTGTCAATAGGAGTTTTCATCTCATGTGCTAAAAACGATGATATTAAAAATACCGACTTAATTGGTAAATGGAAATTAATTGAAGTTTTGGCAGACCTTGGAGATGGTAGCGGAATTTTCCATAGTGTATCAAGTGACAAGATAATTGAATTTCAATCTAATGGGACTGTCACCTCAAATGGATCAATATGTGATATGTCAATAGAATCAGTATCTTCAAGTTCAGGAACATATTCTCTTTCTGATTCTACCATAAATTCGCCGATTTGTTCAAATTCTCCTTTAAAATTAAATTCCATAAAGAAGGATCTTCGTTGACAATTAGTTATCCATGCGATGAAGCTTGCATAGCCAGATACATAAAAAAATAAAAACTGCTTACAATAAAAGAAAGGGGTTAAGAGGTGGTCAAACGATGGTAATCCGATAGTTATACAGTTGTACGATTTAGGATTACTGAAACTCTGAAACTCTGCAAACTCTTCAAACTCTTCAAACTGTCACACTGAGCGAAGTTGAAGTGTCAAACCCTTCATACTATCCTAACTCCTCTGTTTCTCAAAAACCTCTAAATCCCGTATATCCTTTCCATCTATTACAAACCTTACACAGGTTATTACATTATGAAATCCTGAGATTCCGGCTGCTCCCGGATTGATATGAAGCAATTCATGCTTTTTATCGTACATCACTTTCAGAATATGCGAATGCCCACAGATAAATATTTTGGGTTTTTCTGATTCAATCAGTTGCCTGGCTTCCTTTTCGTACCGACCGGGATAACCGCCAATGTGCGTCATCAGAACTTTAACTTCTTCACACTCGAAAACCTGGTTTTTAGGATAGGTAACCCTGAGTTCGGTGCCATCAATATTGCCGTAAACCGCCTTCAAAGGTTTAAACGCGGTCAGTTTATCTGCCGTTTCCATATTGCCGATATCGCCGGCATGCCATATCTCATCGCAGCCCGAAAAAAAATCAAGAATCCGCGGATGAATGGAGCTATGTGTGTCGCTTAGGAGGCCGATTCGGGTCATGGGGTGGATGAAAAAAGTTAAAAGTTAAAAGTTCAAGGGTTCAAAAGTTCAAGGGTTCAAGGGTTCAAAGGTTCAAGGGTTCAAAAGTTCCTGCTTCGTCGTTGCTCATCGCAGTGACGTGTTCAAATGGTCAAATGTTCAAATGTTCTTTTATTCAAATGTTCCTGCTTCGTCGTTGCTCCTCGCAATGACGTGTTCAAAGTTCAAATGTCTTCGGCGTTTAATGGTTCAATTACCTGTAACTTTTAAGCATTCAAATGTTGATTTATTTAACTTAAAATTGTACTGATAATCTAAGCCGCTATTATGGAGGACACCATTCACTATTAACAAATAACTATTAACTTATTATTGTCCTAAAACCAGTTTTTCTTTTTCATATACAAATACATGCCCAGCCCCATTACTGATAAACCTCCCAGGAAAATAAAGTAACCGTATTTCCAATGTAACTCAGGCATAAATTCAAAATTCATTCCATAGATACTCGAAACCAGGGTCATTGGAATAAAAATGGTAGATACCAGCGTTAATGTTTTCATAATGCTGTTCATGCGGTTGGCGTTGTTGGCCATCAGCAGGTCCATCATGGAGGCAATCATATCGCGGAAACTATCGATGGATTGGTTTAAAAACGAAAGATGATCGTAAACATCGCGGAGGTATTGACGGGTGTATTCGCTGATCACTACTGATTCTTCACGTGTAAGGTATCTTAATTCTTCCCTTAAAGGATTCACCATTTTGCGGAGCAACATCAGATTTTTCTTCAACCTCAAAAAGGAATGCGAAAGCTCATTGGTCGGATTATCGATAAGCAGCTTTTCGAGGTCTTCCATTTGTTCCTCAATATTGTCAAGGAGAAAGTAGTAATTGTCAACAATATGATCGATAAGCAGATAGCAGAGATAATCTTCCTGCCGGGTGCGTCCTTTCCCCTTGCCGGTTTTCAGCCTTTCAATTATTGAAGAGAGCAAATCAGTATCTTTTTCTTCAAAGGAAATCAGAATATTTGGCCCCAGATACAGGCTTATCTGTTCTGATTCAATCATTTGGCTGCTTTGGTTCCAGGTCAGATTTTTAAGTGTAACAAACAGGCTTTTATCGAGGTCTTCGATCTTGGGCAAATGTTCAACGTTAAAAATATCTTCAAAAATTAAAGGATGTATCCCGAAATGATCTGCCAGCTTCTGAAGGTCTTCCGATTGATTAAATCCTTTTATGATTATCCAGTTGGTTGTGGTTTCACCCTGGAGTTCAATGGCTATTTCGACTGTAATATTTTCGTATGCCTGAAAAGTCTCATCATCATACACAAACATACTAATACGTGTGTCACCTGTATCCGATCCAGTATAAACGGGACTTCCCGGTGGCATACCGGCTTTCTTGCTCAGGCGTCGTTTCTTCATTTGGCGTATTTGTTACTATTTTACAAAAGTAGGGAAATCGGTTAGATGATTACGGCTAAATAATATTTTGATGTGCTGGGAAAGAACACATAGGCCTTTATTCTGTGTTTTTGATTTTTTTTCTTGTCCTTTTGTTATGACACAAAAGGACCAACTTAACGAAGTGGTCTCATGAGCTCCTTTAAAAAATAAGCAATGGGCGAATAAAAAGTCTAGGCTTACTATAAATTTCACACAGATGTAAGACTTGGTAAGGCTCGCAAAACAAGGGGTCACATTCAAAAGTTGGGGAGTAACTGTAAATTAATGCATATCATCAACCCATTAATTATGGTATTTGGTTCCTTTTACATCTAATTGGAGTAGATTCATTTTCTCTATATCTTAAAGAA
>Ga0105047_10018963_pt1 | contig 10631 bp, 5 predicted proteins | sample MAT04_FD_78384 | JGI IMG/M metagenome (GOLD analysis project Ga0105047, IMG submission 78384) | Freshwater microbial communities from Lake Fryxell liftoff mats and glacier meltwater in Antarctica - MAT-04 (megahit assembly) | ecosystem: Environmental > Aquatic > Freshwater > Ice > Liftoff...
CCGTCGCGTTCAGCCCCGATGGCAAAATGATCGTCGCGGGAGACGCCAGCGGTTCGCTCCGTTTCTGGGCGGCCGATACGGGGAACTTGGTTCGCTCCCTCCGAGCCCATGAAACGGGGATCCGCACGCTGGCCTATTCGCCCGACGGTAAAGTGCTCGTCACGGGGGGGTACGATAATGTCGTGAAAGTGTGGGACACCGAGACCGGCGAGCCGACGCGGTCGATACCGCTCCCGAACGCTCGCCCGTCGAAAGTTCTGGTCAGCCCGGATGGAAACGACATCATCGTCTGCACCCGACCGAATGCCCAGCCTCAGCCGGGGATGTCCGAAAATGCTGTGGTGTACGTCTACTCGATGGTCGAGCCTGATGCTCCACCCCGACAACTCCGCGGGCATAACGGCGCTGTTCTGAATGCCGTGTTTTTCGGAGACCAGACGCTGGTCACGACCGGCGGCAAGATGGACGACCTCGGCGAAGTAAAACTCTGGGACCTCACCTCGGGCAAATCGGTTGGCGAATTCCGAGGCCTGCGGATGTGGGTGGAGACCATCGCGGTATCCCCGGATGGGAAAACGATCGTGACGGGCGGAGCCGGTAAAGGCAAAGCCGGCGATCTGAAGTTCTGGAATGTGAGTGGACTCCAACCGATTTCCACGACGCTGCACCCCGAGGAAAAGGAATACATCGCCGCGGCCGCGTTGAGCCCCGACGGCAAGACCTACATCACCGCGGGTTGGCGGAGTGGCCTGGCTGTCTGGAACACCTCGAACCCAAAGTCGCCTGTTTTACGAAAGGTTCTCGCCGAGCATGGCACCGCGGGGTTGCGAAGCGTTCACTTCGCCAGTGATGGCAAGCGCTTTGTCACCAGCGATGAGAAGGGCGTGGTCAAAGTTTGGGACACGGAAACACTCGCCCTGAAAATCTCCTTTCAGGCGAGTGAACTCGACGTTTACAGGGCCAAGTTCACGCCCGATGGCAAGGCGATTGTGACTTGTGCCGGGCAATGGCAGAACCGCAAACCAGGCGAGATCCGGATCTGGAACCCCGAGTCCGGCAAAGAAACTGGCCGGTTTCCCGATCAGAGCCGGGAAGTTTGGGACTTAGTTTTCCTGAACGGAGGAAAGACAATGGTCACCGCCCAGGCCGTGCAGGGCGGGGCGGACGATGCCCACTTGAAGGTCTGGGACTACGAGACGAAGCAAGTGAAATCCAAGCCGCTCCCCATCGGGCAGTTCGACGGAGTGCGGAGCCTGGCGACCAACGCCGATGGCACTCTCCTGGCCGTCGGCTCGTACAGCGGCAAGCTCAAGGTGTTCGAAACCACTACCTGGCAAGAGACGATGTCCGTACCGGGGCTGGCCAACGTCTGCTTCCGGCTGGCGTTTTCACCGGATAACACGACCCTGGCCGTCGCCAGCGGGGACAATGCGACGGTCCTCGTGCGACTGCTTGGGAAAAAATAACACAAAACTCAACGCTCTCGGGGAGGCACTCATGTACTTGCAACTCGGCGTCCTGGCCGTCACCGCCGTTGCGGCGTTCGGGCTGAACAAACCGGACCCGCAGCATCTGTCGAAACAAATCGACAGCCGGATCAACGAACGGCTGACAACCGTCAGCGTGAAACCGGCCCCGTTGGCGGACGACGCCACGTTCGCCCGTCGCACGTATTTACTCCTCGTGGGCCGGGTGGCCTTGACCTCCGAAGTCCATGCCTTCCTGGAAGACAAGGACCCGAAGAAGCGGGACAAACTGGTTGTGAAGTTGATGAAGTCCCCCGGTTACACGAACCACTTCAACACGGTCTGGCGGAACTGGCTGATCCCCGAAGCCGCGACTCGCTATGAGATCATGTACCTGATGCCGCAGTTCGATAACTGGATTCGCCCCAAGTTGAAAAACAACGTTCCGTTCGACCAGATCGTTCGCGAACTGATCACAACGCCGGTCGCCCCGCAGAACCCGAACCAGGGGTTCGACCCCTATGGCGGAGGCGGTGTGCCCTCGCCGTTGCCGTGGTATTACGCCAAGGACGCGAAGCCGGAAAACCTTGCCGCCGCGGTGACTCGCCAGTTCCTCGGGGTGCAACTGGAGTGTGCCCAGTGCCACAACCACCCGTTTGCGAAGTGGAGCCGCACCCAGTTCTGGGGCATGGCCGCGTTCTTCGGTGGGATTCAGTCGACTCAGCCCGATCAACCGTATTTCAGCCCGTTGCGGGAAGTGTTTGATCGCCGGGAACTCGCGATTCCCAATTCGAATTCGGACGAGGTGATTCAGGCGACATTCCTCGACGACTCCGAACCGGAGTGGAAAGCCAAGACGAGTAGCCGGGTCGCCCTGGCCGACTGGATGACGAAGCCGGGCAACCCGTTCTTCGCCCGGGCCACGGTGAATCGCATGTGGGCCTATGTCTTCGGCGTCGGCATCGTCGAACCGGTCGACGACTTCACCGACGAGAACAAGCCGAGCCACCCGGAACTCCTGCACGAACTGGCCAAAGCCTTCGAGAAAAGCGGCTACGACCAGCAGTACCTTCTCCGAGCTATCATGGCGACCGACGCTTATCAGCGTTCGAGCGCTCAAACCGAACCGGGTCAATCGGATGCCCGCCTGTTGGCCCGGTTCCCGGTGCAAGGGCTGACGCCCGAGCAACTCTATGACAGCCTCGCCACGGTCGTGATGGCGGACCCCGAACAGAACGTGATGTTCGCGTTCCAGAACCCCCAATCGCCGCGCCGGATGTTCCTGGAGAAGTTCGCTCTGACGGGAAAGAAAACGGAGAGCCAAACTTCGATCCTCCAGGCTCTGACACTGATGAACGGCCAGACCGTGGCGGAAGCCACGCAGTCCGATGGCGGCAAGTTGATCGCCTCGGTGATCGAGATCCCAGGTCTAACCGATGCCGAGCGAGTCGATGCGATTTACTTGGCGGCGCTCGGCCGAAAGCCGACTGCGGAGGAACGGGTCCGAGTTGAGAAACACTTAAAGACCGGGTTACTGTGGGGGAAGACCCGCCGGTACGGTGACTTGCTCTGGGCCTTGTTGAACTCCACGGAGTTTCGAACGAATCATTAATTCCCACATTTAGTCTTGCCGGCGGTCTTCCTCTCGGAACCGCCGGCAAGCCGGCGGCTAAATAAATCACAAAACATCTTGTCAATCGAATAAAGAACCCGGAGTTTCCCAATGCACGATTTAACTCGCCGCCATTTTCTCCGCGCCGGCGCCGTCAGTGCCGCGGCCACGATGTCCCCCTGGTTCGGCCGGCTAGCTTCGGCCGCGGCCAAGAACCCCGACCGAACCCGCTCGTGCATTCTCCTCTGGATGAACGGGGGACCCAGTACCATCGACATGTTCGACATGAAACCGGGCCACGCGAACGGCGGCCCGTTCAAGGAGATCGACACGGCCGCCCCCGGCATCAAGATCGGCGAACACTTGCCGAAACTTGCCAAGCAAATGAAGAACCTTTCGATCATCCGCTCGATGTCCACGAAGGAAGGCGACCACACCCGGGCCTCGTACCTGATGCGAACCGGGGCACTCCCCCAGGGAGCGATCGACTACCCGGCGTTCGGGGCTCTCGTGGCCAAGGAACTGCATTCTGAAGCGGCCGATCTGCCGCCGTTCGTAAGCATCGCCCCCCAGCGATTCCTGGCCCAAACCGCGTACGGCTCAGGTTTCCTCGGACCGCAATTCGCGCCGCTTTTAGTAGCCGATGGCCAGAACTTCTACCAACAGGACGGGAAACTCGACGACATTGGCAATATGCTCAAAGTGCAAGATCTGGACGCCCCCAAGGAAGTCACGCGAGCCACGGCCGACGCCCGGCTTGACCTGATGCGGGACCTCGAAAGCGGCTTCCACACCGCGCGACCCGGAACCACCAGTGATAGTCACAAGGCCGCGTATTCGTCCGCCGTTCGGCTCGTTCGCTCCCCCGCGGCCAAGGCATTCGACCTCACCGAGGAGAAAACCGCCCTCCGCGAGAAATACGGCAAATCGCTCTTCGGGCAGGGCTGTTTGCTCGCTCGCCGACTCGTCGAACGCGGCGTGCCGTTCGTCGAAGTCACCCTTTCCGGCGCTATGAATGCCCAAGCTGGCTGGGACACGCACCAGAATAACTTCGATCAGGTTAAGGCCCTGAACGAAGCGCTCGATGGCACGTGGGCCACGCTCATGGAAGACCTGAAAGATCGCGGGTTGTTGGAATCGACCACGGTTATCTGGATGGGCGAGTTCGGCCGTACGCCGTCGATCAATCAGCAAAAAGGTCGCGATCACTTCGCGGGGGCCTGGTCCGCCGTACTCGGGGGCGGCGGCGTCAAAGGGGGGCAAGCGATTGGCAAAACGAGCCGCGATGGTTCGACAGTGGAAGACCGCCCGGTGAACGCCGCGGACTTCCTGGCCACGGTGTGCAAGGCCATCGGCATCGACCACGAGAAGCAAAACATGTCGAACGTCGGCCGGCCGATCCGTATCGCCGACAAGAGTGCGAAGCCCGTCAAGGAGGTCGTGTTATGAAACGATTTCGCTTATTCGGCGGGTTAATCGGAGTTGCTTCCGCCGGGTTTCTGGCCCTCGGTGCGGACAAACCGAAGGATCCGCCCAAGGACGAACCACCGGTTGAGGTGTTGCCTGCCACGACACAGGAAGTGATGCTCTTCTCGAAGGAAGGGCCGGTCCGCGTCAAGCTGATGATTTCGGTCGAGAAGCAAACGGCCGAGGCGTCCTGGCGCGCCGCTGTGGATGCGCTTTTCGACTTCTGCGACCGCGACGGTAACGGCTCCCTCTCCGCTGCGGAACGCTCTGCATTCGTCAACAAGAACAACCGGAACAACGGCTTCGTCGTCGTCGACATGATGGGCTATCAGGTGCCAATGTTGCAGAGTCTGGCGTTCAAGGAAGACTCGAACGGCAACGTCAGCAAAGCCGTCTTCGCCGCGGCGTTCGAAGCCACGGGATCGGGGTCGATTGCCGTTCAATTCCAACCTGCCAAGGCCGAATCCCAGCAGTTAACCGATGCGATGATGAAACGCATCGACACCGATAGCGATGGCAAACTCTCCGCGTCCGAGTTGAAAGTCGCAAGGATAAAACTGGCTGCGTTGGATACGAATGAAGATGAGTGGTTGAGTTCCCAGGAGATCCTGGATAAACCCGCTGTTCAGCAGTACGACGTTTTTGTTCAACCGCAAATGGTCAACAGCCCCGGTGCGAAGCCGGCTGTGTCGAAGGATTTCCTGGTCCTCAAAGGGGCCGACACGGGCGGGGTCAAGCAACTCATCGCCGCCAAAGACAAGGATAAAGACGGTGCTTTGAGCCAAACGGAACTCGAGGTGACCGACAAGTTCTTTGCCAAGTTGGATGTCGACGGAAACAAATTGCTCGATGCCGACGAACTCGCGGCCTGGCTTCGTAGCCCGGCCGATATCGAACTTCGGGCCAACCTCCGCGAAACCGCAGCGAACGCCCCCGGCGACAAAGTCCTGCAAATTGCCCGCAAAACGCCGCTGTCCGAAAAGCTCAAAGAGGAGCCCACGGGGACTTTCGCCGTTTCGAACCCGGATGCGAGATTGTCCGTCACTGCGAATCTGCAAAACGCCGCGAATGCCCGGGCCAACTGGCAAAACCAGGGCGAGAATCTCAAGACCCTGTTCAAACTCCTCAGCATGGACAAGGATGAACTCGATCGACGGAAACTGACCGAAAACCCGAATTTGTTGTCCATGATGCCGATCTTCGATTTCTTTGACCGCAACGACGACAAGAAACTTACGATTGCCGAAATCGACGCGGCGGTGCTTGCCCTCGGGAAAGTGATCAATTGCCGGGCCTCGGTCGTCGTCACGGATGAAGGTCGGGGCCTGTTCGAAGTGCTGGACAAAAATCGCGACAACCGGCTTTCGTTGCGAGAATTGGCGAACGCACCGACTTTGATCGTGGCCCTCGATAAGGACAAGGATGGCTTCCTGGCCCTGACGGAGGTGACCCGGTCAATTCCGATTCGGATCGAACAAAGCTCGATCAACATCATGGCCAACAACGGCGGCTACGCCTTTTCTGCGGTTGCTTACGACGGTAGCGGCGTGGCTTACCCCGCGGTGGTCACCGAGGCCCCCGAGTGGTTTCGGAAAATGGACCGCAACGCCGATGGGGAAGTTTCGGCCAAGGAGTTTCTCGGCTCTCCGGCCGTGTTTAAGAAACTCGACGCGAATGGCGATGGCTTGATTAGCCCCGACGAGGCCGGTGCGAAAAAGAGTGACGCTGCTACCAAGAAGCCTGAAGCGACTCTCAAGAAGTACTAATTGTCATTTGGCGAGCCGGTAGCGTGAGCGACTGGGGAGACTCTCACTCCAGTCGCTCACGCTCCCAACTCCGTACCACGGGCTCAGCGAAAGATCTTGAACCCCGCGGGGCTGAAGATGACATCCTCTTCCTTCACGACAGGGTCCTTGGCGAAGGGTGTGTACAGCGGATCGCCGACGAGAACGCCCATCCAACTTGCGAAGTACACGCTCTTGGCATAACACTCCACGAGTGTGTACTTCCCGGTTGCGAGGAGCCCGAAGAACTCCGCCGGCTTCGGAAAGCCCAGCGTATAAGGTTCCGCCACGGGTCCAATCGTCGCCGCGACCCCGGCTTTCAACAAGTTCGGGCACCACACTTTCGACTTGTCGTTTCGCAACGTCGTCGCTTCGGAACTCGCCAGGTGCCAGGCGACGGCTCCTTTGACAAACTTGTTCGAGTCGATGAAGTTGGCGTGCGAATACCACCCCGAGTATAACGCCGCGTCCGGGCAAGTACCGGGTTTAAAGAGCTCGCTCTTGTCGTCGAGCGTCACCTCCATTCCCCCGGCTTTCAGAAGTGCGGCCATCTCGCGGTACGATTCGTCGTAGCCTTCGTAGCCCGTTCCGGACTTCTTCGCATCGTATTTCATGCCCCGGGCGTCCACGTAAACTTTCCCTTTGAGACCGGTCTTCTCGACTTCGATCGCGTCGTCCACAAGTCGCATCGCAATCGCCGGCGTCGGTCCATCGAGTCGGGAGGTCATCACGGCAAGTTTGGTGGAATTCTTCGTCAGACCCGAAGTGGCACGATAGAGCGGGTTCGGGTAAAACCGATCGAGGGAATAGTCCGGAACCCAGAGCAGCATCAACTCGCTATCCACGGCCGCTAGCGTCTCGGAATGAGTTAACGTTGGCTCGCGCTTCACCAAAGTATCAACCGCCTGTTTCGCGGCCTTGATTTTGTCCATGTCCTTCGGGTCGGCTTTCTCCAAGTCGGCGAGTTCCTTCCGGACCTCGGTTAGCTTCGTCCGAATCTCCTTGAGTTGCTCCGCTTCTTTCGCGTTCGGCTGTTGAGCCCCCACACGCAGCGGGACACCGTACACCGTGAGCAACACCTTGACGGACTCTTGCTTCGCCTTCAAGGCTTCTCGCAATGGCCCGGCCAACTTCGCATCGTAATCGGCCCGTGAGATGTCTTCCCCTGTCGGCAGGTCGAGTTCAACGACATTTTCTTTCGGGACCTTGCGAACCGCGACGTAATGCGCGGCGACATCCCGCGATGCAGGGACATTTTTGTTGGAAACGATGAAGACGTTTTTCGGTTCGAGGGCCAGCAACGGGCTGGTTGCGAGGATGACGACGAAGAGGGCGTATCGCATAGGGGCCTCGGGATCACGTGAAATCAATCGGAAGTTCGATCCAAAATCTTACCGTCAATTGGCTCCACGGGCCGCAACCGATAAAGCCACCACGCCAACGCGGCAGCGATCAACACGACCACATAAATGTCGAAAATCGGATCCCACTGCTCGCGTCCACTCAACCCGCGTTTTTCTTGCCAGTAAGCAAACAAACCGACGAACCCTTGCGATGCCATCGCCCCGATCACGCCGAGCCCGTTCATGAGACCGAAAATGGTCCCGACGTGCTTGCCGCCCTGAGGGATCGCCACGGACCACCAGTTCGGCAACGTGACGTGCATTGCACAAAACGAGGCACCCCAAAGCGAAGCCATCGTGAGTGGGTCATCGCAGCGCACCCCGGTAAACAGGCAGCCTGCCGCGATCAGGTAACAGACGACGCCAAGTCGGCGTCGCGCGAGGACCGGGTCGCCGACCCAATCGGGAATGCGGCCCGCGAGCCAGCCACCGATTAGCATTCCCACGGCCGAGCCCGCAAGGACGAGCGAGGCGAGCCATCCCGCTTCGATCTTCGGAACGCCGCGGGCGAATTCGAGGTATTTCGGGAACCACGAGTAAAAGAAGTACGTGTAAAACGCCCCGAACACCATGATGAGGCTCAGCACGATGACGCCCCGATTGACGACCACCGCCGCCCAGGGAACCGGCCCAGGATCGACGGGCGGTGGCGGCGCATCGGCTCGGATGATTGCAAGCTCGGCCTCGTTCACCCCCGGATGCTCGGCGGGGTTATCGCGGAACCAGTACCAGAAGCCGATGGCCCAGAGGACGCCGAGGAATCCGAAAACACTAAAAGCCCCCCGCCAGCCGAGGAGTTCGATGAGATACGCGGCCCCGACGGGCGCGGCCACGGCTCCGAACTGTCCCGCGGCCAGCATGACCCCTTGCACCCATCCTCGCTCGCTGAGAGGAAACCACCGCGAAATCACCCGGGCGGCGTTCGGGAACGCTCCGGCTTCGGTTGCCCCGAAGAACAGCCGCACCACGATCAACGAAACGAGCCCGAATGCAGCCCCGGTTAGCGAGGTAAAGGCCGACCAGCCGATGACCATCCCCGCGAGGACGGCCCGCGAACCGGTTTTGTCGCCAAGCCGCCCCGCGGGCACCGCGAACACCCCATAGGCCAGCGTGAACGCCATCATCACGAGGCTGATCTGCGGGTCATTGAGTTTGAGTTCGTCCTGGATTGGCGTCACGGCCTTGGACATGCAAATGCGATCGAGGTACAAAAGACCCGATAAACCGCAGAGCCATGCGACGAGCACGTAGCGTGCACGCGTCGATCGTTGGGAATTGTGTGCCGGCATGGAACCAGTTTAGCGACGTTTCGAAGAAACGTCAGAATTCAAAACTTGCTCGCGTTCCCATCGCCGGTCTGTTGAAATACCGTCCCCTGCGGAATCCTCGGAGACGCGAATGCGGATCGGCTATGTCAGCGATGAACGCTACGTCGCACTTCCGGATGTCCTCGTCGAGTTCCTCAACGCCCGCGGCGAATCGTGGGAAGCCCGGTCGCGAGCGTCGGGGTCGGTGCATGTCGATCTCCCACCCGGTACCTACCAAGTCGTTTTGCAAAAGCCGGGCTACGGGGCGAAGTTCAGCCAAATCATGGTTCCCCTCGCTCATCCGCACCACTTCCGCCTCCTGTCCGACGGCCTGCTCGGGTATGCGTGGCCGAAGTCTGTGCGCTCCGGCGAAGCGTCCGAGTTCCGGGTTCATTCCGTCGAAGCGTACAAGTTGGAATTGTGGCGCTACGGTTGGGAACCGGAGTTCGTGCGCACGATAGGGTGGCACGATGAGCACGCCCCGCGGGCCGTCATGCAGATGACACCGGATGGCGACTACACGCAGACTGGCATCGAGTGGAACAAGGTTGGGTACCAAAACTCGGTGCATTCGCAATACGTTGCTGGTCCTGAACGCAGTGGTCTTTATTACTTTCGAGCTTCGACGGCGTCAGGGCGAACTTTCGCGTTTCCGTGGATTGTGGCTCCCGCGAAGCCGCAAGCGGCGATGGCGGTCCTCGCTTCGAATATCACCTGGAACGCTTACAACAACTTCGGTGGGCGAAGCAATTACATTCACGCTGAGGGTCTGCCGCCGACGCCGACCATTCATTCTCGCGTCGAACTCAAGCGATACTCCGATGCGGGTTTCTTCTCCTGGAGTGCGGACTCGTATCCTCCGCTCTCGTTCGATCGGCCCGAGCCGTTCAATCACATCGATTTCCACGAGAAAATCACCGACCCCATTGAAGGTCGGCAAGCGTGCCACCTCGCCCCGGCGGAGTGGCGATTGCTCGGTTGGCTCGAACGCCAGGGGTTCGGCTACGACTACTATGCGGAGACACAACTCGACGACGAAACGTTGGACCTCTCCCAGTATCGCGTCCTGGTCCTCTCCGTTCACCCCGAATACTGGACCCGGCGAATGTACGAACAGGTCAAACGCTGGGTCTTCGACGAAGGCGGCCGGCTCGTCTACCTCGGTGGGAACGGGTTAAATTGCGAGGTCGATCTCTACTTCGACGACACGATGATTTGCCACAACGGAAATCTCAAGGGGCTGACCGTCGAGGGGCTCGGAGGATTCGAGAGCCGATCTGCGATCCGCCACGAATCCGAGGCGAACCTGCTCGGGGTCGTGTTCACGACGACCGGCGCGATGACCGGTGCGCCCTATCGCGTCGTCGATGCCGATCACTGGGCGTTCGCGGGAACTGGGCTGAAGCATGGTGATACCTTCGGTGACAAGAGCTTGCATATGCGTTGCCCCGGCGGCGCTTCTGGGCACGAGACGGACAAGGTGTCGCTGAGTTCGCCGAGCGATGCGCGTCTTTTGGCGAAGGGTTTGAACCCCGACAACGGCGGCGCGGAAATGATTGCGTTCGACACTTCATCCGGTGGAAGTGTGTTCA
>Ga0105047_10018964_pt1 | contig 10631 bp, 7 predicted proteins | sample MAT04_FD_78384 | JGI IMG/M metagenome (GOLD analysis project Ga0105047, IMG submission 78384) | Freshwater microbial communities from Lake Fryxell liftoff mats and glacier meltwater in Antarctica - MAT-04 (megahit assembly) | ecosystem: Environmental > Aquatic > Freshwater > Ice > Liftoff...
CATATTCCACTTCAGCGAACCCGGTGAACGACGAAGCCCTGGCCCGCCGTAGTGGCTGACCAAGGCTTTCTCGGTGGCGGGGGCGGGATTTGAACCTGCGACCTTCGGGTTATGAGCCGTAGAAGGGCGCTGTCCACCAGTGACCGTGAGTGACCGCTAGTGCAATTTACCAGGTCTTTCGCGCTTTCGTCGTGTCATCGTGTGTCACTCAATATCACCCTCTGTCACCTGGTCCGTTAGAAGTTCCGTTAGAAGTATTCCGGAAAGGCGCTTGTTCCGGTAACTCCGGAATATATATGTTTGCGGAACCAAGAACGCATCGACCAGGACTCATCATGGCAACACCTCGACCAACTGCGGCACGCCTGCTTCGCCAGGTCGTTCGCAATATCGGAGCCTTGCTCCCGAGCGACTGGACGATCACAACGCTGGCCGAGCCGGCAGGACGAGATCGCCCCGATCTCGTCGCAATCGTGAGGGGCCCGGATGGTGCCGAAGCGACGCTCGTCGTGGCGGCCAAACGAACGCTCTTGCCTCGTGATGCTGCGGACGTGGTGATGCAACTGCGCTCGTACGCCGAGGCCGCCGGGCTGAAGGATGCCAGCCTCGTCGTTGCTGCCCCGTTCCTCAGCGACACAGCTCGAGAACAGATCGTCAGCCTCAGCGCGAACTACATCGATAGCACGGGCAACATCCTCATCCGTGCGCAGCGGCCGGCGCTGTTCATCAAGCAGGGCGGCGCCACGAAGGACCCCTGGCCTTCTGACGAGACGCTTCGCACCCTCAAGGGTCGAGGCGCCGGCCGAGCGCTGCGAGCGCTGCTGGACTTACAGCCGCCGTATGGCATTCGCGAGATTGCCGAGCGGGCCAAGGTTCCGATCGGCTCGCTGTCGCGAACGATCGACCTGCTCGACCGCGACGGGTTGATCACCAAAGATGGACGTGGGCCGATCACCGACCTCGACTGGGAAGGGGTCATCCGGCGGTGGGCCAAGGACTACGACGTCACCTCCACGAACCAGGTGAACACCTTTCTGGAACCGCGGGGCCTTTCCGCGCTATCCACCAAGCTCGGCAAACTGAAGCGTGGCTACGCAGTGACGGGGGCGTTCGCCGCCCAGCGCTTCTCCCCTGTCGCACCGACTCGCCTCGCTGCGATCTACGTCAACGATGTCATCGGTTGGTCGGAACGGCTCGACCTGCGCCCCGCCGAGAGCGGCGCGAACGTCTGGCTGCTCGAGCCGTACGACGACGTGGTCTTCGATCGAACCACAACACGGGAAGGTGCCGTCTGCGTCAGCCCGGCCCAGCTTGCCGTCGACCTCCTCACAGGCCCAGGCCGCGATCCGTCGGAAGGCGAGGAGCTCCTTGCGTGGATGAAAGGAAACGAACGCGCCTGGCGAACTCGATGATCACTCGGCGAGAGATCAAGGGCGGGGACTGGTGCGATCTGTCTGGAACGCCAACTTGTCCGGTGCAGACAAGTCGGGGTATCAGACAGATCGCGCGCCGTCACTCGTCGTCGTAGAGGACCGGCTCGCCCGTGCGTTGCGCGGTGATGACGTCGCGGATCATGCGGTTCCAGTCACCCCACCAGAACTTCCGTCCGGTGTCGAGCTCCGCGCACCAACCGACGAGGGTCAGCTGGATGGCAGTCTCGATCTGCTCCTGGCTCGGGGCGCCGGTGGACGTGGACATGCGACCAAGTTAGGAGTCGGCCTCGCTCAATGCCGAGCGAGTTTCCGCCGGCCGCTCGACGGCATCATCGAGTGCGCTTCGGTGAGGCGGTCTGCTCGTACATTCCAGCCTCATCAGCGATCTCGACCATGCGGTTGAGCGCTTGCCGGCGGCGGTCCGACTCGGAGGCACCAGTGCTCGTCGTATCGCCGTCGTCGTCGCGGTCAGGGTTCACGACGAGCAAGGTAGTGCTCGGCCAGATCGTTGAGAGCCACGATTTCGCGGTATTGGGCATACGTGAAGAAGCATTGGCGTCTCTCCTCTCCGAGTAACGGTTAGAGTACAAGCGTTACTTAGCGACGAAGGAGGTAACGGTTGTGGCCATGCTGATCCGACATCGCTGGACCTCCTCGTTCGAGGGCATGAGCCGCCGCGACCGTCAGGGCTGCGACTACGACGCATACCTGCCCGACCCCCTCGCAGGTTGGGACCTCGCTCTTCCCGCCGACCTCGTCGCCGACCTCACCGACGCCGAAGCGGCCATCCGCCGGCTGAACACCTCTACGGCCACGCACGTCAGTCTCGAGGGACTGGCCCGGTTCCTGCTGCGCGCCGAGTCCGTCGCATCCTCGAAGATCGAAGGATTGGAAGCAGGCCCACGCCGGCTACTCGACGCCGAAGTCGTACTCACCCAAGGAGGCGACGCAGCCGACCGGATCGCCGTCGAAGTGCTCGCCAACGTCGCTGCGATGGAGGCCGCCGTCGAGCTGGGATCAACGAACGACGCGATCACACTCGACGACCTCCTTGCGATCCACCGGATCTTGATGCAGCGATCCGCGATGCCGCACATCGGCGGTGTCGTCCGCACCGCGCAGAACTGGATCGGCGGCAGCAGCTACAACCCGTGCTCGGCCGCGTTCGTCCCGCCGCCACCGGAATCCCTTGAGGCCTTGCTGCACGACCTCCTCGACTATGTCAACGGCGACGATCATCCTGCGCTCGTACAAGCAGCGATCGCTCACGCGCAGTTCGAGACGATCCACCCGTTCGCGGACGGCAACGGCCGCACCGGTCGCGCGCTGATCCACGTCATCCTTCGCCGACGCGGCCTCGCCCCACGATTCGTCCCTCCGATCAGCCTCGTCCTCGCCACCTGGGCAAGTGACTACATCGCCGGCCTCACCACATTCCGACACGTCGGTGCGCCTAACAGTCCTGAGCGCTCCACTGGCGCCGGCACCTGGCTTCGAACGTTCGCGACAGCTGCGCATCGTTCCTGCAACGACGCCGAGGCCTACGCCGAACGGATCGAAACACTCGACGCCCGATGGCGCGAACAGCTCGGACGGGTCCGCGCCAAATCAGCAGTAGAACTGCTCCTCGACCTCCTACCCGGTGTCCCGGTAATCACCGTCGAAAGTGCCGCACGGCTGATCGGGCGGTCGGAGATGCGCACCGGTGAAGCCGTCAACCGTCTCGAAGCGGCGGGCATCTTGCGCCAACGCAACGTGGGCCGGCAGCGCTACCGAGTCTTCGAAGCGACCGACGTCGTCGACCTCTTCACCGGTCTCGAACGAGCCTTGGCGAGCCCCACCGGTGACACAGCGACAGCGCAACCGACCCGTCGGGTGCCGCGCCTGCCAAAGCCCGTCGGCGACGCGACCATCGAATGACAAACCCGCAAGGCCATCCGCGACGACCGACGCAACTGAAGATACGGCCGAGGATTATTGGCCCGCCAAGGGCTGGCTCCACGGGCCGGGTCCGAATCACTGCTAGCCATCCTCGGTTGAATCCGCACCGTCGCGCACTGCCCGCAGATATCCGGCGGCGACGACCTGTTCGAGCCCCTCGGGCAGCACGACCGTCAACAGCGCCGTCGACCTAGTGCACGCGACGTACAGCTGCTGCCGCATCCACACCGATTCGATCTCATCGATGCCGCCGACGACCACTGCTCTGCGCTCCAGACCTTTGAACGCACCGACCGTCGCATGTCGCATAGGGCCGACGCCAGATTTCGAGCGGAAGTCGACGAAGCATCCCCCGATCGGGTGGAGCACCGAGGTCTCGAGGCGGTGCGGCGTCAGGACGATGATCTCCTCCGGGTCCAGCCCTTGGGCGCCGAGGCGCTCGACTGCGTTCAGCACCGCCTCACCCGCCCCGCCCTCGGCAACGTAGAGAATCTCCGGCCTCGGGGCTCCCTCAACACCACCGGCCAGTGGCACACCGGTGAGAGCGCTCACGGTGAGGGAAATCGCCTGCGTGCTCCGACAGTTTCGTGACAGCCGCTGGATGGCGGGTCGGCTCGAGAGCCACCGCTGCACCGACATCTGGTCGACCGAGCCGAACAGCGCCTGATTGGGATCCGTGAACACTCGCCAGACCCCCTCTGCGAGCCCGCCACGGAGCATGCCTTCGGCGAGGTCGGTGAACTCTCCGTCCATCAGGTCCTGCGCTTCGTCAACAACGAGAACATCCCATCTTGCAGAACCTGTGTTCGGCCTTCGGAGCAGCTCGTGACGGTGGACGACGTCGATCGCTAGCCCTTCTCCGGAGACGAGCGATCGGACATGGTCTGCAAGCCCGCTGGTGTGGCAGCAGTAGGCGACCGTAAGGCCTTCGCGCGAGTGCCGCCTAGCTTCTGCGACTGCCAGCAACGTCTTCCCGGACCCGGCCGGCCCGGCCAGCCAGAGCGAGCGGCAGTCGGCGAGGTCACGAACCGCGCGCCGCTGTTCCGTGGTGAGTTCGCCCATTCGACGGTCCACCTCGTGGAGCTCGTTGCGCAGGTCCGGCTTCATCGGGATGTCGCCGCAGATCTGGCTGACCACCTCGGCGACGTCGTCGCCGCTGAGTCCAGCCGTACGGCCCATACGGGCTCGCCACTGAGCAAAAACCTCGGACACGACACCGATCAGTTCGGTCCCGACGCGCCGGGCGTCGTAAACGTACGCCTGGTCGATGCCAAGATCATCAATCTCGAGGCGGCACTCCGGCGTGGCCACCAGATATCCAAAGGTCACATCAGCGAGCCATGGCAACCGATCCTCCAGGAAGTGTCGAGTCGCTGCTTCCGCCCCGCCGACCTGCTGGAACGGCCCTCGGCCCAGCGAGCGAAGGTCACCAGCCGCAGTGCGGACGCGCCACTCGCCCTGCTGACGGAACACTGTTCCGCCTTTGACCTCGATCATCAGAACGCCGAGCGGCCCGACGACCGTGAAGTCGATCTCGGACCACGGCTTGTGAGCATGCCGAATGAGACCGAGCGAATGCAGTACGACCCAGTCCTCTGGCAGCGACCGGAGCCTTCGGAACATCGTCAACTCCGCATCGCTCGAGTCGTGTGCCGGGGCGATGGGCATCATCCGTGCCATGGTCAGCCGTTCAGCAACGTCACGAAGAAACCGGGGCAGCCGTCTGCACCTACGAGCACGCCACGGTCGAGCAGAGTATTGCCCAGTTCACAGCTCGTCTCCGGGAGCAGTGCGCAGGCGTGACATGCCCCGAGGTTTCTCGCCTCCACGCCGCCAGCGCCGCTCTCCATGCAAAGTGGGTCGTTGGAGCACCAGGCTGCGCGAGCGATCGCCTGCCGGAGCGAGAGCTCGAAGCGACCGTTCTTGGCCATTCCGACCACGCCGCCGAGCGATCCCGCAGAGTCACTCGTCGCCGTGTAAATAAGTACTCCGGCCATCTCTCCGCCCACGTACAGACGCTCCCGAAGCGCCGACGAGGGATAGCCACACTCAAGCGACCACTGGTCGATAAGGATATGGGCGAGTGTGTGCACGAGAACCCGCCGGGGATTGGGGGTACGGTCGGCCGGCAGGTCGTTGCCGCTCGAGTCCTTCGCACCACCGAGTCGGAAGATCCGGTCGACGACACGTTGGTCCGTCTCCCACTTCCTGACGACGTCGAGATCGAGACCGATGAAAACACCCTCGCCGCTCACCTCGATGGCCGGCAGCCAGCCGACCGGCTCACGCGACAGCCGGGCCGCAGGTAGGTCCGTGGTGCCTGAGGGACTCAGCCTCTGAAATCCTGTGAGAGCTCGAACTTCGCGGAGCCTCGTGACGAGCCTGAGATGGGCCACCGGGCTTGGGACCGGCTCCTTGTCGGGGATGACACAGATGAAGTCCTGCTTCTGGCCGTCGTCGACCCGACCTCTCAGCAGCGCCTCGTGTTCCTGCTGACGGAGCTCGAGCATTGTCGGTGGCTCCCCGGCCTTGAGTCGTTTGCGTTCGACGATGACCGCCATCACCTCGGCGACCGCCGTGCGTGTCTGAGCGGAAGCGATCATGCCCTCAATCACCATCTCCATGACGTTGTCCGGCAAGTTGTCGATGGCAGCTGCGTATCGGTCTACGAATCTGCTCGCTTCGTTGCTCCACGGTGGGATCGAGATAGACGACTCGGTGATCGACTGCCAAACGTTGGATGCGCCGCGTTGGAGCCCACGTGGAGTCAGGTCGCACGCCTCAAGAGGTGCTCCGCGGAGCCACGGACGATGGCCCGAGCATGTCCCAAGAGCCTTCAGTGCCTGCTTTCCGAGGGCCCCTCCCATGGAGTTCAGTGCACCACACGAGCAACTGATCCTGATGTCGTCCAACGCTGCACTGCGGCCACGCGCCTCGAGGGTCAACCGGTGATCGGGGCCTTCGGCCTGCGGATTCGCACGGTGCACCCAGCGGTGGTACGGAAAGTCGTTCAGGTGCCCTGCCTCACACACCACGACGAAGCGGGACGTGACAAGGCGGGAGGAGCAAGTGGCACACAATCCGTCGATCCCTTTGATGTCGCTGTACCGGCCGAGAGCGTGACAACCGGAGCATGAGTAAATCCTGGGGAATCTGAGGACGGGTATGTCCCTCGCCGCGCTGGCTTCACTGTCGCTGGAGGGCGGGAGTACGAAACGACCAACGCCGAGGCGCCGTTCGAGGCGCGGTTCCCTGATCTCGCCGTCGACGCTACTGACGTCCCAGGAGTCTAGACCGACGACAATATAGGAGTGCTCTTCAATCGGGATCAGCGCGCCTGGCCCGTAAGTCGTGATCAGTTGCGCGCGGCGGATCTCTCCGAGTTTGGCCATCATCGTCCTCCGATCTCGTACAGCTGCGATGTTCGATCGACATCGCGCATGCTCCATAGTGTCGCTGACGCCCCTTGCTCGCCAGCGTCGCCGAGCAGCTGATCGGCCGGGATCAGCAAGGCACTCGCCGGGTGTTTCGTGCTGTCGTAGCGGAGAGGGCCATCAGCCGCACGCCTTTCCCACGTCTCGAGGAAACCGGTCAGTTCTCGCTTGATGACAGAGCCATCCGCCGCTTTATCGACCCGTACTGCGCGGGCCACGATCCGGTCGATGAGTGCTTCCACCGCCGAGCGATGGTCGCCGACGGCTGACGCGGCATCGTTCGGCCCGAGTTCGGGAATCGTATGCCGGGCGAGCGCCACCAGAACCGCGTGAAGGGCTCGGTCTCTGGCCCGTGGACTGAACGGGGTGGCACTGGTTGCCTCGACCTGGCGGTAGAGCATCGAGTGGTAGGGCTGGAAGGACTCATAGTGCGATCGATCACGGGAGCGCGCCGCGTTGTACATGACGAACACGAGTCCCGGGTCCCTTCGTCCAACGCGGCTGGTTGCCTGGATGTACTCGGCGGTCGCTTGCGGCTGCCCGGCGACCACCATGAGCCCGAGACGATCGACATCGACGCCGACAGAGATCATGTTGGTCGCGAGAACGACGTCCTGGCAGCCCTCGGTGCCGTAGGGCTGTCGCAGAGTGCGCAAGCTGCTCGTGATAGACGCCGAGTCCTCACGACTGGTGAGCTCGACGAGGTGCTCTCCGGGAGATCGTCTAACACTGGGGCCGCCGATCACATTGAGGCGATCGGCGACGTCGTCGAGCACTTGTAGCTGCGCACCGGCCAGCACTCGAAGACTGTTGAAGTATCCCACGAGCGTCCAGTACGTGTCCCGTACCTCGTCCGTCCGGTCACCTTCTGTCGCCTCGCAGAAGAGCCTCGCATATACCCTGACGAGCAGGGTGGCTTGACTCGTTCCGGGTGCCATCAGACCTACATAGCGTCGCGTGCCCCGGCGATCAGAGGGCGCCTCGACTGCGAAGTAAGAGTTGCGCGCATCGGTGGCGGGAGGGGGAAACTGCGACACCGTCCGATCGAAGACGGCGCGCACCTGTTCGGTCGCCCGGCGGATCGTCGCGGTCGATGCGATCACCTTTGGGCGGATGCCGGTGCTGGACGAGGCGAGCTCGTCTACGGCGGTTTCGTAGAGACCGGTCACTGTCCCGAGCGGCCCCGAGATGAGGTGTAACTCGTCCTGGATAATCAGGTCGATCCCCGGCTCCTGGCCGGCGCCCCTGTTAAAGAGGTTCCCTGATGCCTCGCGCCAGGCGAGGCTCGCGAACTTGTCGACGGTGCCGATCACAAGCGAGGGGCGTTCGCGATAGAGGTCCTCGTCGACCACCCACCAGGGCAGCCGATCGTTGAAGTCGCACTCCGAGTTAGGGCACCGAACGACGCAGCGATCCGGGTGCGACAGAATCTTGTGGTCCTCGGGGCCGAGCCGTGTACCGCACCAGGCACAAATGCCCATCTGCATCGGGTTACCGGTCCTCGATGTGTCGGCACCGGGATTCGCTGCGAGGAGATCCAATGCCTTCTTCGCATCCTTGACCCTCAGAGGGGAGGCCGCTCGTCCGACGAAGAGTCCGACTTCGATCCAACGAGTACCGAGATCGTTCCTGCGCTGTCTAATCGATTCGCAGCAGCACATGAGCAACGCGGCGCGCTCGAACTGCTGGGCCGTCAGCAGGCGCAACGTGTACCTCATCAGTGCCACGACACCGTCGGGCTTCCGACAGAGCCGACGCAGGAATATCGTGAACGCGATGAGCCCAAGGTATGCCTCGGTCTTGCCGCCACCGGTGGGGAACCACAGCAGATCGGCAATCTCCCGGTCGTCCGACGATTCGTCTATCAGCCCCTCGAGACACATCAGGATAAAGGCGAGCTGGAACGGGCGCCAAACCGAAGGAATTTCGTCTGCCGCCAGTTCTGTCCGCCCTGCGAGGACCCTTTCGCTTCGTACCCGCTGTTCGACCATCGCCTCGCTCATTAGGACGAACGCCAGGAAGGGGCGATCGTCGCCCGCATCACCGAGTAGCGAGATGCCTCGATGCATCCGCGTAGCAGCCGTGCTGCAGTCAGCGAGGTGTTTGTCGGCCTGGCCGCGAAGCTCGTCGTCGAGCGACTCGGCTGTCGACAGTTGCCCTGCTATCCATGTCTCGTAGTCGCGCACAAGGTCGTGCATACCGTCCACGATCTCGGTGCGGGAACGAAAGGCGGGTGCACGCATGTCGAGCACCCATGCATCGATGTCGGGGTTTGAGTCGGACAGGAGCAGATCGTGCACGGGCATGAACGTCGTCTCTACCGAACGCGGCTCGTCGGACGCGTCCCAGCTCACAGCGCAACCGTGGCCGACGGCGAGGTTCCTCACATGACGGAACAGCAGGCGAGCTGCGATCAGGTCATCGTCGACGACGCCTCGGGCAAGATTCGAACGGTCGACGAACTGCATCGGGCCGGCGTGCTGCAACTGGACGCGGATCGACGGCTGGAGGAAAGCGGCCGCATCTCGGCTCCTGCGGTCACCGTCGCTCACACGTGTGTTGATCAACGCGAGCGTGACGGAGACGCGGTCGTGAGCATCGGCGGGGCGGACCCGCACGAAGAGTTCGAGGCCGTCGGCGACGGTCCGTCGGGAACCTGCGTCGGGCGAACCGATCGCCACCGACACAGGTTCGATCTCGACCGCCGAACGCATCCAGCCGTGGCCGACATCGCTGTACGTTGCGGCGGCAAGTTCGACCATGAATACTCCGGTGTTAGTGCCCTCGACTGCGAAGGTCAGACCCATCGACGACGGGTACCGGGAGTTCGCCATCGCTGTCACCTGGTCGTCGTCCTCCTGACCTTCGTCGAGACCGCCGCCGGCGATGCCGAACGCATCGACGGCGATCGGCTCGCCATCCGGGTCGCGCGGATGCAGGATCCCGGCAAGGTAGTGGGTAATCGGCGGGTCGGTGATGACCTCGTCCGCAGCCGACGGACCGACGAGGTCTCGTCGGACAGCCTCTGTCATCTCATCCCGAAAGCCGTACTTCAGCGCCAGACGCTCATCCATGTGGTGTATTCCCCTTCAGCTTTGAGACCATTCCGCGGATAACCGGTGCAACGATCAGTCGACGGTTCCCAACGTCAGCCCCCCTCGGCAAAGCCATAGTGCGTCGACCGACGACTCGCGCACCGCCGAGGGTGGCCGACGTCCATCCCAGTCGTTCCACCATCTCACCCATCGCGGGCGTAGTCGTACCGAGAACGGCACCCGAGTCACTAGCGACAGCCACAAAGGTGGGCATCCCGGTGGGTCCGGGCTCGCCAGGATCGAAACGAACAGGTGCGCCGATCATGACCTCCTCGATGAGAAACAGCCGTTCAGCGAGGCTGTGCCATGGCGCGAAGAAGTTGATGTCCGTCGGCCCGACTTCGAAAGCCACGGTCGGACGACGCTTACCGACGAACTGAATGTCTGTCCATCGGCCGGAGCGGCGGTCACGACAGGAATCAAGGGCTGAGTTGTGCTTGAGTCGATGGAGATCCGACCGGGCTCGCGTCATGGCCACATAGAGGACCCTGGTTGCATCATCGTCCGACTCGTCGTCGGCCTGCTTGCCGGTCGCGCCGCGCATCGAGACGAACACTTTGTCGTACTCGAGGCCCTTGGCACGATGGATGGTCGACAAGGTGAGCCCGTCTTCGGCGCCCTGGAGGAGCGCCTCCGTCACACGGCGGGAAAGAATCCGATCCGCGACACCCGCGGTCAGAACCCTGTGTGCCGCTGTCCGGCAAACCGACCGAACCGCTCGGACGACG
>Ga0105047_10018965_pt1 | contig 10631 bp, 9 predicted proteins | sample MAT04_FD_78384 | JGI IMG/M metagenome (GOLD analysis project Ga0105047, IMG submission 78384) | Freshwater microbial communities from Lake Fryxell liftoff mats and glacier meltwater in Antarctica - MAT-04 (megahit assembly) | ecosystem: Environmental > Aquatic > Freshwater > Ice > Liftoff...
ACACTCCGTTTTGAGTCGTACCCATAACAAGGGTGGTATTATCAAGGAGCCGTGTGAGGTGAAAGTCTCATGCACGGTTTTGAACGAGAGGTAGGGGTAGCAATGCCCCTATCGACTCTAACACCAACGTAGCGTTTACAAACCGTAAGACAATCCTCAGACAAACTGTAAGACAAGTTGTAAGACAGAGGCTTTGTTACAAAACATTAAGAACAATCGACAAAGTTTCCGTAGTGCGCGATCGTAAAAAGTACAAACAAATAACAAACACCCCTAGGTGCTACCAACACGCTAAGGGTGCATTTACCGCAATTGACTAAACCAATCACGGCAGACTCACTATGTCAATATATTCGCAAAAAGTCAACACATCCACAGTACGCGACTTTACTACACGGCGACAAGCCAAAAAGTCTCATCTAGCTGACGCGCTTGCTAGCCTGTTTAACGATTCAGCACTGCGCGTAACATACTTTGACCAAATGACGCACGATGACGCGGTTGAAGTGTTGATGAGTAGCACGGTAGAGACAAAGGCTACCAAGTTTCCAAACTTCCTCAACTACTACGGTTGCAAGGTTGCAGATCCGAACACCATCGCTTTGTACGAAGGTTGCGATGAGCGGTGCGTAGTACGTGCCTGTAAGTATTGCTCTGAACTGATGACTGATGGTTTACTGTGTCTGACACGCGGTGAAGTGATGAAGGCAAGGAATGAGCTAGACATTGACCTAGACTACGCAAAGTTAGATGCTGTGACCTACTTACTGCCACCACGGGCGATCGCCAAACTGGCATTTGTTCTACCTGCGACAGTAGTAGTGCGGGCAGTTGTACTTGGCTGTGATCAAAGCTTTGAAGCGGTAAAAGCTAGCGAGATAACACTCCCTGACAACGACATCATCAACGGCTCACGCCTGTCACCTAAGAGATAGCAAAATATACCGCACAGGCTAAAGTGTTACGTCGGTATGCTTACGTCGGTCATTTTGGGGATCAAGTGTCGCGTCAAACTTGGGAGCGCTTGTTTAATTACAAGGGTAGCTACCCGCCACCTCACGGCATAGGTTACGTCAAAGTTAGTGACAAGGTTTGAGTGTAGGTAGTTTTGTAATGTTGCCAGCAATGTAGCTGGCAATGAAGGTAAATAGGGTAGGGAGTGACAAGGACGTAAAATGACTGACTTACAGTGGCAAGTTGAAGAGGTAAAACAGGACGGATTTAAGTTGCACAGATTTACGGAACCCTACGGGTCTGGAAACATACGTTTCAATATTAAAGAGTATAGGTGAGTATTGTGAGTATAGAGGCTGGTGTACTGATCGGGTTATATAGGGGTACGATTTACAGCTAAACAGAAACTGCAACCCTGTAAGGTTTAACCTTTTTCTGATTTGTTTTGAAAGTAGAACTAGGTGAGGAAAGCGGGATAGGTAGGTAGCAGTAACACCGTTAATCATTATTTAATTGTCAATAAAAACGATAACTGAGAATGTAACGAGAGAGTACAAGTAAGTGATAAATCTGAGCAAATAAACTAACTCTCTATTTTTCCGAGACCCGAATGGTCTCATGTGCATATTTGTCCACTAAGATGCTTTTTTGTGCTGATCCGATTGCGACAGCGATCTTCGACCGCGTTTAACAGCACCTACTGGCACGGTTAACAGGTTTCATCAATCGAGACGTATGTATAGCGTGAACGTAAGTAGGTAAAAAGTGCTGATTTGTCAAACTTAAGGCAAAAAAGCGCGGTAAGTAGTCACCTTTTTACAAAGTAGCTCCTTAAGTAGCTAGCTACATTCAAAATCCACACGAGCGCAGACACTCAAACAACGAAAGTATGTTCATTTTTGCAGTGCTACTGATAAATGCTTTTCTCATAGGAGACCGTTTTATGTGTAGCGTCTATTCGGGAACCTGTACGATCGCGCTTTATTTTAGCTGGTAGATTTTAACTTGATGCAGTCCGTCGCCAAAAGTCACAGGCTCCCGCCAAAACTCGAAAAACCCAAGGGCTCCAACCCTCTCGTGCAGACGCGGGGATTTACTCACCACCTACCTACCTTAATCACTCTATTAGCACCCTCTCCTTACATTCTCACTTATCACTATTATTGACAAATTGACAATATTTACTAAAATTATGTTCACAATGTACATTTTTAGTCATCAGTTATTACCTTTTACCTACTTACGTTCACGCTATATAGCGGTTCTCAAGCGTGGTGAGGATAGCCCATAGCCCATAGCCCATAGCCCATAGCCCATAGCCCATAGCCGTTCGCGTACCTCATATGAGAGCTTGAAAGGCTATACATACGTCTCGATTGATGAAACCTGTTAACCGTGCCAGTAGGTCGTCACTGAAAATTGACACAAAAAAACCTACCGGGTTAGGGTAGGTAGTAAGTAGGTTATGTACTGGGTAGGGTTAGATGCTGGTAAAACTCACATTAGGGTTAACGCCTAAGTAATGTTTCTGGATAATCTCGACACTGTTACCACAAGCTGTAGCTAGCAGGAATAAGTCTGTACCTGCGTGAGCAGGTAAGCTGATGAACGTATGGCGACAGTTATAAAATGGTAGGTAGCCGTCAATTAAACCATCGGTAGCTAGTTGAGTAACAACGCCGGGGTAGTGATATTCGGTTTCACCTCTTACTTGGATAGTACCATACCATTTTTTATTTATTTCCCTGGTTTCCCAACTTTTACCATTTAACTTAGTAAACACTAAATCGTTAGGTTGTGCGTTGTCAGGTTTAATCCGTAGCAGCAAGTCACGTAACTCAGGGTACATTTTGAAGATACGTATATCACCTGTTTTCGTATTCTTGGTTACTTTGTCGCGTCCTTCATAGCTACGGCTAAAAACAATGTTGTTTTGTTCTTTACCGCGAAAACAATCACGCCAGCGTAGCGCGAACGCTTCACCACTACGGCAACCTGTTAAGAATCGGAATTCGACTAAGGGAGCCATTTGACGTGGCGCTGCGTTTTTATGGTTGTAGAACGCACTGATGATTGTGTCTTTGTCAGCTTTACCAAAACAGCGCCGGTCGCGTTCTTCAGCGTCTGATTCATTATCAGGTACATCCCACCATTCACGTTCTGTACCATCAGCGTTAACTGTTGACTTGTACTTATCCGTTTTATTCTCGGTTTTGTTTTCGAGTACAAACGGGTTAACCGTGAGCTTAGTCTTACCTTGCGACTGCAACCGGGTAAACGCTTCAGATAGTGCAGCAAGGGTGTTACGCTTTACAGCTTGCGATCGCGCCGAATTGCTAAACCATTTATCAGCATCTACCGCCGACAAGTGAGTATCAAACAATCCATCTCCTGTGTCTGTAAAGGTTTGTGTTTTTTTGTTCCATACTAACCCTTTGATTAGATTTGAGTACGAACCTTCAAATCTACTGTGGTAAGTAGTTTCTTCTAGTTGCGGACGCTTCCACAACAGATAATCTTCCCACATTGCACCGACTGTTAACTCAGGTTCTACAACTGGCGGTGCTGCTAGCTGTAAAGCAGCGTACTGTGACTTGAGTCCGTACTTGGCAAACGTAGGGTCAAACAACTCAGCCCAGTCGGGGTGTAGCAAGTCGTGACCAACACCCGACAACGATAAACCGCATACAACCTTTACTCACGCTATGCGTATATCTCGATATTTCACAACTCGACTAAGCTGTGTTAGAATATTGTTAGAACCTCAAAAGCTTACTGTACCTCGAAAAATGAATAACTACTATGTACGCAAAGAACGGGACCAACGCACCAGATACCTTGACATACCCCAGCTATCGAGGCATGGGGATTCTTTATTCTCAGGGATTCCGACGAATTTACTTGCAAGAAAGCATCTTGACCGTATGCCCTACGGCTGCAAGTCCTCTAATTAGAACTACTTGAGCTGCTGCAACGTCTCTATCTGTTGTGTAGCTGCAATTTGAGCATGAATGGGTACGCTCTGACAACTCTTTTTTACCCGTTTCAGTTAGGCAGTTAGGGCAAGTTTGGCTTGTCTTGTGTGCGCTTACCTTCTGGAAGTACACGCCATGTTTTAGGCAAATTTGCTCGCTTGATTGTGAAGAATTGACCCCATCCTGCATCTAAGCAATGCTTACCTAGCATCGCTCTAGATAGTCCAATCAGATTCAAATCTTCAACAAAAATCATCCCTACACCTTTGCAGATTTGATGAGATAATTTGCGATGCCAATCTTTCCGGCAGTTGGCAACGTACTCATGCAGACGAGCAACTTTCTTCTGAGCTTTTCGCCAATTATTAGAGCCAAGTGTTTTTCTACTAACACGTTGTTGCAGCAATGTTTTCGCTTGCGTTCTGCGTATGCGAAAAAATCTTTGGCGCTTGACTAAAAGACCATTAGAAGTTGCTATGAAATTAGTTAGTCCGACATCGATTCCCAAACCTTCACCGTGAGGCATGGGATTAGGTACTGAAACGTCCCATTGCAAGGTTAACATTACGTACCAACCGCTAACCCTACGTACTACCCTTGCTTGCTTAATTGTTGCACGATCAGGGATAGGACGTGATTGATGAAACTTAACCCAACCAATTTTAGGGAGCTTTACCGCTTGATTTTGAACTGGGTTGACACCCAACTGTGGGAACACAAGCGATCGCATATTCCCCGCTTTCTTGAAGCGAGGGAACCCGTGTTTCTGTTCCCACATACTTACGAATGCTTTTTCAAGCCTTCTCAGTGTTTGCTGTAGGACGGATGACTGAACATCTGCTAAGGCGGGTATGTTTGCTCTAGCCGTGGTTAAGCTTTTGCACTGGCTAGCATAAGTTGGCCGTTTTGTTTCAGCTCTTATGATGAATTCAGACCGAATAGAGCAAGCGTTAATCCGACAACTACGAGACCCAAACCAATGTTTACGCTCTGCCAATGCGTAGTTGTACACGCGACGGCATTGTTCTAGCCAATCCTCAAAGATGGCTGCCTGTCTCGCTGTTGGTTTAAGTTTGAATTCGTAGGTTAAATTAAACATTGCTCTATCCTCCTGCCTAATTATACCATAGCTGATGTTAGCAAGCGTCAGGATGCTTTTTAAAGAAATACAATAAAGCCGTCCTAAAAGGACGGGGCTTTTACCCAATTTTTCGGTAAGAGTACAAGCTGACAAGGGAACCTTACGGTTAACATTCAGCACTCGGTACAACCCGATATTCGGTGACAAGCGTAAGTATCAGCCACTAGGGATGAAGGATACGCCTGAGAACCGACAGAAGGCTGAAGCAATCGCATACCGGATAGAGAACGACTTGTTATACCACAAAACACAGTGAGTCGATTTGAGATTTGAGATTTGAGATTTGAGATTTGAGATTTATATTGTGCGCGATCGATTAACAGCACTACAATATGGTTCGTAGTGCGTCCTGGTGTCCGCAAGCAAGCAAGCGGACACCAGGACGCACTACGAACCGAAGGGACTTCTTCCTGCTTCCTTCCATCCGTTACATCCGTTACATCCGTTACTTGCATCCGCTGCCGAACTTCCTTCTTAAAGTCTTTTTAAGAAATTTCGCAATAACTGCTTTCCCGAAGCAGTCAAAATACTTTCCGGGTGAAACTGCACCCCTTCAATGTGCGGATATTCTCGATGCCGCACGCCCATAATCGTGCCATCTTCAACCCAAGCCGTAATTTCCAAAACTTCTGGACAACTCTGCTTTTCAATTACCAAACTGTGATAGCGAGTTGCAATCATCGGCGATTCTACTCCGACAAAAACTCCTACTCCTGCGTGTTCTACCTGAGAAGTTTTGCCGTGCATCAACACTGGTGCAGAAACAATTTTGCCGCCGAATACTTGACCGATACTTTGATGTCCGAGACACACGCCCAAAATTGGCACAGTAGGCCCCAATTCTTTGATTAATTCGAGAGAAATTCCCGCATCTTCCGGCCGCCCGGGCCCAGGAGAAATCACTACGGCTGCTGGCTGCAATTGTCGAATTTCTGCTATGGAGATTTGGTCGTTGCGGTAGACTTGGACTTCGCTGGCTACGGGCAACTCGGCACCTAGTTCTCCTAGATACTGTACCAAATTGTATGTAAAACTGTCGTAGTTATCGATGACTATAATCACTGGTTAATTGGGATTTTAGGTTGGAGATTTTAGATATTAGATTGAGTCGCTGCCTGAATGCAATAGTTTGAAGATTTTAGATAGATGCCCAAGATAAAAATAGCTGCAATATGTAGGAATAAAACCAAAAATCTCAAATTGGTCATCTAAAACCTCAAATTTGCCTGGCCCATAAGTTACTGACGGACGATCGCAATTTGAAGCACTTGCCACAACGGAGGAAGCAGAAGTGCAGCAGCAACAATTGCCGCAGCCATTGCCGATACCAGAACTGCTCCGGCAGCGCAGTCTTTGGCAATTTTGGCGAGTTCGTGGTAAGATTGCCCGACGGTTAAGTCTACCACCGATTCGATCGCCGTATTCAACAATTCCATTGCTAAAACTATACCAATTGTGACACCGATCACTGATATTTCTACAGGTTTCAGGTGCAAAAATAGCCCTAGTCCGATCGCCAAAGTACCTATAACAGTGTGAATCCGAAAATTTCGCTGAGTTTCAAAAGCATAAGTCAGCCCACCCCAAGCGTATCTAAAACTCGTAGCTAAGCTTGATGCAATTTTCCAGGACAGTTCTCGCTTGTATTTCAAGGCTTCTTTAGGTTCGTTGTCTGTCGCACTCGAAGAGTCTTGAGCCACGATCGCAATCCGTGCAATGTTTGATGAAATAGAGGGTCGCTCTAGTGTCATAAATAACCAACTTTAAATTACAGAGATGAATGAAAGCTAGACTTTTTAAATTTACTTAATCAAGTCTAGTTAACTTTCCTAAGTTTTTACTAAAGTTTTGGTGTAATTTCAGAAAGTTATGTTGGGCTTGATGTGATTTGTTAAGTAACCATCAACTCCAGTTATGCTGTTTGGAGCTCGATATCGATCGCCCGCAGCAGTGTTTCTTGTCTGTCTAGCATTTGAGTCAGACTCTCCTCATCCGGGTGATCCCAGCCCAAAAGGTGCAGAAAACCGTGGGCTGCGAGCCAAGCTAATTCGGTTTTCAGCGGATGTCCTTGCTGCTGGGCTTGTCGCTGAGCCGTATCGATCGAGATTACGATATCACCCAAGTATAAGGGTTCAGATGACTGCATTTCCTCTAGCTGAGGACAGTTTACCTCTAAAGCTGCAAAAGCTAATACATCGGTAGGTCGATCGAGCTTGCGGTACTCGGCGTTGAGGGCTTGGATATCCGGATCGGCGGTTAAACGCAGGCTGACTTCGTAGCCAGGGGCCGCTGGCACATCCGCCACCTGGTTTTCCAGCCAAACGCTAAACCAATTTTCCCAAGTTTCCGTTGAAATTTCCCCGCTGGCTGCACTTTCAGGGAGGTTGGAACCGTCGGCGGACGATCGGGCTAGTCCATAACAGTCTTCGACGTTCACCTCTATCAGCATCTTTTTGCTCTCGTGTCAAGGAATATCTTCAATTTTTTGACAATCTTAAATTGGGCGATCGGGCTAATAGACTTTTTGCTTTTAGCAGGCAGATTACAATAATCTGTTGAAAATTGCAACGGGTCCAGAACACAGACGGCGGTTGAAACCGCGTCTATACAAACAATGTCCGGATGGTGCGCGGACTAAAGAAAATAACGCAATTACCGCCTTTGTCTTCAACCCCTCCCTCGCTCGGGTTTTGTCTGTATCGACGCGGTTTCAACCGCCCGGTATTCTAAGAGTTGAAATAGTGATCGAGAAAAGCCAAACCGACGAGTACGCCCAAAAGTCCAGCCGCCGTCAAAGCAAAATGAAACAAAGAAGTCGCCCGCTTGCGAACCATATTCCGCATCGCCAGCTTGACATAACTCGGTGGAGGTGCATTGTTTGTCGGCGCTGTCGGAGTTTCGGCGACGGACTCTGCGGAGGCGGGAGTTGTGGAGGGAGATTGATCCATAACGGTTAGTTTTGAAGGTTAAAAGGGCGAATGCTGAGGACAGACTCGCCACGATGGTAACAAAAATGTAACGTTTTGTGTAGTTTTTTTTAGGTTTCAGATGGTGGGAGGCTGGTTTCGCGCAGCAGAGAATCAGCCTTGCGCAGCATCCGGTTCCGACAGCGCAGGCACGGGATCGGGCGTATAATCTAGGGTAAAATCGTATCCGGCGCGATCGTACACTTCATTCAATAACGCCTGTAAATCGACAATTGGTTCCACATCGCCACTACGCAAAGGCAAAGGAAAAGCCGGAATTGCATCCGGTAGATTAAACAAATACAAATCAGCCGCGGGGCGACAATCTCCCCGACTCACCAAAATCCGATAACTTCCCTCAATATCATTCCCAAAAACAGGCAGAGGTTCGTAACTTCGCAGCAAGTCAATTTCCACTAAATTAGTGCGGCTTCCGAACACCTTATCTCGGTTTTCCTCATACATCTCCCGCCCTTTTCCCGGACGTTTATTAGCAGGTGAAAGCACCTCAATCACCGTCACAACTTCCTTACTTGCCATATCTCTAATCTCCAAATACGCTTCTCTTACCTCCTCAAACATCGGTAATGTCACTTTTATAGGCGCGGTTCGTGTCGCGACAGCCACATTAGATGTACTTGAATTTCTGGGAGTAGGATTGCGCACAATTGAAACATCAGGAATTCCCACTAACAGAGATTGTTCGCCCTTGAGTTCATAAATGCGCTTTTCAATCGCAACTCGATATTTTGGCACCAGTTGAGGCACCAATGACTCCTGAAGCATACTAATCAGCCCGTGATGAACTTCTGGCCAAAAGTCAGGACTTTCTAAATAGGGATTCATCCCCGGAAATGGATTAGGCATAGCAATATATTATTGACAATTTCTACTACATTAACCTCTCAATCCTGTCTCCCGCAACCAAGCATCAGCCTTGCGCAGCATCGGGTTCCGACAGCGCAGGAACGGGTTCTGTCGTATAATCGATTCTAAAATCATAGGCGGCGCGATCGTAAACCCCATTTAATAACGCTTGTAAATCTACAATTGGTTCCGCATCGCCTGGGCGCAAAGGCAATGGAAATTGAGGAATCATATTGGGTAAATTGAAAAGGTACAAATCTGCCAAAGGCTTTTGATTTGTCCGACTTACCAAAATTCGATAACTTCCCTCAATCTCATTACCCAAAACTGGTAGAGGTTGGTAACTTCGTAGCAAGTCAATCTCTACCATCTGAGTCCGACTACCAAACACCTTTTCTCGCTTTTCTTCATACATTTCTCGCCCTTTCCCAGGACGCTTGTTGGCGGGTGACAGCACTTCAATCACTGTCACAACTTCCCTAGTTTCTGTATCTCGCACCTCTAGATAGGCTTCCCTAAATTCGACAGGTACTGGCACTCTTACTGTCAAAGCTGTTACAGGTGGTGCGGCAACTGCGATATTAGAAGAAGTAGGGTTTGTTTGAATTGGAGAGCGCTGCACGGTGACATCAGGAATCCCCACTAATAGGGAATTTTCCCCGCTAATCTCATAAACCCTTTTTTCAATATCGACGATATATCTTGGCAGCAACTGCGGCACTAATGATTCAAAAATGCTACTAATTAGCAAGTGATGTACTTGGGGCCAAAAATCAGGACTTTCTAAATAGGGATTCATCCCCGGAAATGGATTAGGCATTGATTTAACTCCTGTTAACTTACCTACTTAGGACTTATGCACGGGTGGCCAGAAACCGGGTTTTTGCCAAGATACCTTGTTACAGCCCACAGATTCAGTAAAAAACCCGGTTTCTTTAGTCGGAGTCCGTGAGTTCTGTATTATTTAAACTGTTCTTTGACTACGATTATAGCAAATAAGATTAAAGTCCTCAACAAATAGACGGGGATTAATCAAACTATCATCTGCGTTAATCCCCGTGCATCTGCGGTTAAAAAACTCCCCTAAAAATCGCCATAACTACTAAGAGCAGCCTGCAACCTCCCAATAACTTCATCAACCAAAATCGCCCCCAACTCCCCAGAAGCACGAGTCCGAATATTCAAACTATTCGCCTCAACCTCCTTAGCACCCACAACACACATCACCGGAATTTTATCCTTCTCAGCATTGCGAATCAACTTACCCAAACGCTCGCTACTCTCAACTTCCGCGCGAATATTCAGCGCCTTCATCCTCGCTTCTACTTCCTTAGCAAACGGCAAAAACTCCTCGCTAACAGGCAACAACCGCACCTGAATAGGCGCTAACCATATTGGGAAATCCCCAGCGTACTGTTCGATCAAAATCCCGATCAAGCGCTCCAAAGAACCGAAAGGAGCGCGGTGAATCATCACCGGACGCTGGCGAGTCCCATCTTCAGCAACGTATTCCAAATCAAAACGTTCTGGCAAATTGTAATCTACCTGAACTGTTCCCAATTGCCATTCTCTATCCAACACATCTTGGAAAATGAAATCGAGTTTCGGGCCGTAAAAAGCCGCTTCCCCGATTCCCTCAAAATAATTCATTCCCAAAGTTTCCACCGCGCGGCGGATGGCACCTTGAGCCTTTTCCCAAGCTTCATCGGAACCGATGTATTTCTCTAA
>Ga0105047_10018966_pt1 | contig 10631 bp, 8 predicted proteins | sample MAT04_FD_78384 | JGI IMG/M metagenome (GOLD analysis project Ga0105047, IMG submission 78384) | Freshwater microbial communities from Lake Fryxell liftoff mats and glacier meltwater in Antarctica - MAT-04 (megahit assembly) | ecosystem: Environmental > Aquatic > Freshwater > Ice > Liftoff...
ACTCGCTTTCGGTGGGTTCCTCGGGTACGGGCTTCTCCGCAAGCGCATGGCGGAAACCGCGATGCCCCACGAACGAGTGCTAACCACTGGCCCCGGCGGCCGCGTTCTGACGAACGCGAACGTCTGGAGCGCCGATGGTGCATGGGTTATCTTCGATACCCGCTCCGACGCCGCCGGAGATCGGTTCGACGGAACACAAATTCGAGCCGTCCATCTTGAAACCAGTCAAGTCCGTACGCTCTATCAATCGGAAAACGGCGCTCACTGCGGAGTCGTGACCTGCCACCCGACGCTCCCCAAAGTGGTCTGCATCCTCGGCCCGGAGAATCCGAGTGCCGAGTGGAGCTACGGCCCGAGCCGCCGGCAGGGCATCGTGATCGATTTTGCCGGTGGCGCTCGAAACCTCGACGCACGCGATCTCGTCGCTCCGTTCACGCCGGGGGCGCTGCGCGGCGGGTCGCACGTCCACACTTGGCACCCGCGCGGCGACTGGGTCGCTTTCACGTACGAGGACGAAGTGTTGAACCGCTTCGCCGAGCCGCGCGACTTCCGTGACACGAATCAACGGAACATCGGTGTCAGCTTTCCCGGTCAACCAGTCCGCGTGCCCAAATCCCATTCACGAAACCACGACGGCGACTATTTCAGCGTGTTGGTCACGCGGACCACATCGCGACCGCGGATCGATTCGGACGACATTTCCAAAGCATTCGAAGATGCTTGGATCGGCCGTGACGGCTACCTCCGAGCCGACGGTTCGCGGCAACGCCGGGCGATCGCGTTCCAAGGCCTCGTGCAAACCCCCGCCGGGTCGGTGGCAGAAGTATTCGTGGCCGATCTGCCCGATGAATTGCAGCAGCCCGGAAAAGGCCCGCTCGAGGGTACCGAACTCCGCCGACCCTATCCCCCCCACGGCGTGAGCCAACGCCGGTTGACAACGACCACCCACCACAAATATCCGGGAATCCAAGGCACCCGGCACTGGCTCCGCAGTTCGCCGGACGGATCGAAGATCGGCTTTCTGAAAAAGGATCCGAAGGGCATCGCCCAGTTTTGGATCGTGAACCCCGCCGGGGGGGATCCACAAGTGGTCACCGACAGCCCGGAACCGATGGCGTCCGCATTCACATGGCACCCCGACGGCCGGCGTGTGGCGTGCATTGTCGATGGCTCGGTGAGTTTGATCGATACCGTCACCGCCACTGTCACCCCTCTGACCGCGAAGGGAGAACTCCGCCCGGAAGCCTGCGTGTTCAGTCCGGATGGGAGCCGGATCGCGTTCGTCCGCACCGTGGATGGCATCAATCAGATCGCCATCGTCGAAGCCGCGTGAATTCGCACCAATTCCCGCAACAACTTCTCCCGCACGGGCTGCGCCCGCCAGTGGATTGCCCGTTGCCCTTCCACGTATTCTTCCCGTCCGGACTTCGTTTCGATCGCAATCGGCGCGAAGCCGAACTCGGTCAAATCGTAGGGGCTGGCGCGCATGTCGAGTTCCCGGGCCGCCACGGCCAATTCGAAAGCGTCTCCCAACACGTCGGACGACGTGAACGGCGCGAACTTGAAGGCGAACTTGTAGAGGTCCATATTCGCGTGCACACAGCCCGGCTGGTCGTGTTCCGGGCTGTTCTCGCGCGACAATTCCCATTTGTTGAGCGGCAGCGCCGCTGGGGTGAAGAAGCGGTAGGCGTCGAAGTGTGTGCAGCGCACCCCGGCCGTTGACACGACGCTGTCAGTCGACTCGGGTGACAGTCTCAAAGGCACGCGCGAATGCCGCACGTCATCGGTATTGTAAACCATCGCCCATTCGTGGAGTCCGAAGCAATTGAAGAGCGGCTCGCGGTCGCGGATCGCGGACTGGTACCGGATCGTCCACTCGAGTTGTTCGATGCGGTGGGCCGGGAACGCGCTCGCCGGCAGGACCGCCCCCCGTTCATCGAATACGATCAACTGCGGCCAAGCGAGATCGGCCGGAGTCGCCTCCTTCAACAACACGTCGATCCCCGGCGACCAGCGCAGCAGGTGCCCGGCGCGATAGGAGTAGTACTCGAAGAGGAAATCGTAGACGGGGTGCTTGCGGCCGGTACGGGCCAAGCGATCGCGGGCGATCGGGCCGACGATGGCATCGTGCCGTGCTTTTTCCGCTTCCCATTCGGCCCGGCTGAGCGAATCAACCATCGGTGCGCGGGCCGGCCAGTTTCTGGTAGTCGGGCGCTTCCGTTTGGCCCGGCCGTGAACGGGGCGAGTGCTTGGCCAGCCACGCCGTATCGGCCGGCACCATCTCGCGGCGCTCGGTATCCCAGCCGAAGGCGCGCCCTTCGTTCAAACTCCGCAGGGACATGCTCGTGATGGCCACCGTGGCCGTACCGAGTTCCGGCGGGGCGAGGGTGTTCGCATCGCGGCGGCGGACGCAATCTAGGAAGTTCTCCCAAAGGGCTTCGGTGTCGTTCTTCGGCGAGTTCACCGGCACGAACTCGGTCGGTCGGATCGTCGTTTCGATTCGCGCGGGCAGTCCGGCGCCGCCGTGCGGGTCGTCGTGGTGAATTTGGAAGCCGCCCTTCAGGAACTTGATCGCCCCGTGGCGACCGCGGATCACGTCCTCTTGCGGGTAGGCCGAGGTCGTCACGGCGCTCAGCACGAGTTGCGTGCCCTCTTCGAAATCGGCGATCAGCGTCGTCAGGTCGGGGACGGTGCGGCCGTCTTGCTCGACGAAGATCCCACCGCCGGCGACGACCCGCGTCGGATAGCGCAGGCCACTGGACACCAACATCCGCGCCAACGGGTGCGAGAGCATGTCCGTCACTGGCCCGCCGCTGAACGGTTGATAACAGCGCCACTGGGCGAAGGTTGCGCGGTCGAACGGCATCTCTTGCGGGGTCGGCCCGAGTTTGTCGCCGTTCACATCGAAGCGGTGCCCCAGGAACAAATCCCAGTCGACGGTCTTCGGGTTCATCTGTGCGGCGAGGCGGTAGAATCGCCACTGGCCGCGGATGTCGTTGCGGAAGACCCCGGCTTGCAGGTGCGAGACGTGCCCGATGCGACCCGATTGAATCTTGTCGCGGGCAGTCGCCCAGACCGGATCGGCGAGCGTTTGCAGGCCCACGGTCAGCACGCGGTTGTGCTTCTTGGCCGCGTCGCTCACGGCCAGCGCCTCAGCCGGCGTCCGTGTCATTGGTTTCTCGACATACACATCCTTGCCGGCGGCGAAGGCATCGAGCGTCATCCGGGCATGCCAGTGGTCGGGCGTCGTGATGCAGACGGCGTCCACGTCCTTCAATTCGAGCAGTTTGCGGTAGTCCTTGACGACGCGCTGGCGGTCGCCGGGGTTCAACCCGCATTTCTTCGCCGACGGGTACAATCCCTGCGCGTACTGCCGACGGGTCGTGGTGCCGCCGTGGGTATGGTCGTACTCTTCTTCGAGGCCATCCCAGACATCGCACACCGCGACCGGCGTGACGCCGCGGTTGTCGAGGGCCATCTTCACGAGCAAATTGATGTGGGCTTGGGCACGCCCCCCGCAACCGAGGAAGCCGATTTGCACGCGGGAATTGCTACCGACGACGTTGGCATAGCTCGTGGCGGATAGTCCGATCGACGCCGCCGCGCCGGCGGTGGCTTGGAAGAATTTGCGGCGATCGACGGGGCGGTGTTCCACGGGCATGACATTCACCGAGGCGGGGCTTCCGGCATCCTTGTGATTCTATACTCTTTGACACTTTTGCGGGAGAACTGGTTCCCAAGTCCCGCGAAGGCGGCTGACGTGGCTGCGTTCGGCCCGCCACCGGAGGTATGGGCGCTACAACTGGCATAGGCGGACTGCGGCGGGTTTTCCGGTCGGCCCGTCTCGGGATTTTGGTCAAGGTGGGCATTCGGCGGCGCCGATACCAATTGGGTTCTCGATAGGGGCTCTGCGCCCGTCGAGTGTTCTCGTTCCCCCCGGAATTCTACGCCCTGGAGATTGACACCATGCTGCGCAACCGCATTCTTCTGCCGATTCTTTCGATCGGCCTCGTCGGGATTCTCTGGGGGTGCGCCCCATCGACTCAACCGGTCGCCGATAAATCGGTCGATGCCCGCGTGACGAAACTCGAGCGCGAACTCAAAACGGTTCAAGACGCATCCACCGCCCTCGCCGCGCAGATCAAACAGGAACAGAACCGCGTCAAAGACGTGGAAAAAGAGCGGGATGACCTGAAGGCGCAACTGAAAAGCCGATCGGGCGAGCGGGATGCGGTCCAATCCCAATACGACGGCTTCCGCAAGAGCATGAAGGAACTGATCGGCCAAGCCGACGCCGCCGCCGCGACGTTGAATTACAAACCGACCGGCGAAGTCTCCGCCGCGCTGGCCCCGCAATAGTCGTTTCTACGTTTCCCAGTCGCCAGGCGGGTCGGGTGTTCGACTCTGTCCGCCGCCGACCCCAACAGCGGGTCGGTCGAGACGCTGTTCCCCGCTCGTTTCCTTCCCGTCGCCCGTCATATTTCTTCTCGCTCCCTCAATTCGTGGCCCGTTCCTCCGGAAGTCGGCAATCGGCGCGGATTTCCGGTTGCGCGACCGGCAAAAATGATCCCGACACTTCGATAACTGCTCCGAGGGAACGAACTGAACTCGCCCCTCATCACCCACACAACCCCTATTCGGGATGTTACCATGCCTCTGTCTATCGTCAACAACAACGCATCGAACAACGCCCAAGCCAACCTGAACGCTTCGAGCCTCTCGCTGAGCAAGTCGCTCGAACGGCTCTCGACCGGCTTGAAAATCAACCGCGGGGCCGATGGCCCGGCCGCTCTCGTCGTGTCCGAGCAACAACGGGCCCAAATCGCCGGTCTCAGAACCGCCCTCGACAACAGCAACAAGGCCGTGTCCCTCGTGCAGACCGCCGAAGGTGCCTTGAACGAAATCAACGCCCTCCTCGTCAAGGCCCGCAGCTTGGCTCTCGACTCGGCCAACGCCGGGGTCAACGACGCGACCTCCCTCGCGGCCAACCAAGCGGAAATCACCAACATCCTGGCCTCGATCGACACCATCTCGGCCACCACCAAGTTCGGTACGAAAGCCCTGCTCAACGGGGCTGCGAGCAACGGTGCCTTGACCTCCCTCCAAGCAGGGGTTTCCGTCAGCGGGACGCTGGCCGCCGTCCCGCCGATTACGAAAACTTTCAACTACACGACCACGGCCGCCGTGGCCGCAACTTCGACCAGTGCGGCGGCTGTGGTCCCCCTAGCGGCGGGTACATTTATTGTCAACGGTACTACGGTCGCCAACACCGCGCTCTCCGACACGACCGACACGTTGGTCACGAAGCTCAACGCCGGGTTCTCGGCAAACAACTTGGCTTTCAAGGCCGAGAACGTCGGCGGGAACCTTCGCATCACCGCGACGGACTTCAAGCGGGACATCACCATCACCGGTACCGCCACGTTCACCACGGGTCTGCCAGCGGGTGCGACCCGTACTGCCGCAACCACGTCGTACATCAACACCCTCGGTGCGACTGTGACTGACACGGCGGTCATCACAGCCGCTAACGATGCCTCCGTCGTCACCCTCACTGGTGAATTGGCCGGGGCCATCGTGAACCTCGGCACGGCCGCCTCGGTGATCAACCCCGCTGTGGCCAAATTCCAAGTCGGTGAGAAGCTGACCTTCCAGACCGGTGCCAACTCGGGAGAAACGACCTCGTTGTCGATCGCACGCCTGGCTGCGAATGCGATCGGTCTCGGGGCCGATACGACTTACACCTCGCTGGGCGCGATCAGCGTGACGACCACGGCCGCCGCTCAAGCCGCCATCAACGTCATCGACGATGCGATCGGCGACATCAGCACGGTCCGGGGCAACCTCGGGGCGTTCCAAGCGAACACCCTCGAATCGAACACCCGTACCCTCCAGGCCACGCTGGAAAACACGATCTCGGCCCAGTCGATCATCCGCGACACCGACTTTGCCACGGAAATCGCCAACTTCACCCGCCTCCAGACGCAAGTCCAAGCGGGTGCGACGGTGCTCAGCAACGCGAACCAGACCTCGAACCTGATCGCGACCCTCCTCCGAGGCTAATCGCCGGTTCGGCCGTAACTAACCGGAATGGAAATGGCCCCTCGCCATTTCCATTCCCTCCCCTGTCCCTCTTTGCCCCATTCTTTCACACGCACACCCTTCGATTGGTCGTGAGGTGCCTTATGTCTAGCCTAAGCGGAATCAGTTCGAGCGGTTTGAATTTCACCGGCCTGTCAACCGGCATCGATACCCAAAAGCTCGTGGACGGCCTCACGAAAATCAATCTGTCACGGATCGATACCCTCAAAGCGCAGCAATCCACCATCGCGGATAAGCAGGCGAAATTCGCCCAGCTCCAAGGCTTGCTCTTCGACCTACAATCCAAGGCGAACGTACTCGGCCGTTCGGCAGGCAGCGCGTTCGACATCCGCAAAGCAACCAGCTCGGACGATACGTCCGTCACCGTCGCGGCCGGCACCGCGGCGATCCCCGGCACCTACAACATCACGGTCGCCGCACTGGCCAAATCGAATCAAATCGCGTCCGCCGGCTTCGCCGACCCGAACGCCACGATCAAGACCGGTACCTTGACGCTGCAAGTCGGTACGGGGACTGCCACGACGGTGACCATCGGCAACCAAAACAACACCCTGCAGGGCTTGGCGGATGCGGTCAACGCCGCCGGCGGGGACGTGTACGCTTCGATCATCAACGACGGCACCGGTGGCTCGCCGTACCGCTTGCTAATCAGTTCCAGCAAGACCGGCGCGGCCAACACCATCGCGGTGACCAACAACCTGACAGTGGGAACCGGCGCGGCCATCGACCCGGCGAACACGGTCGTCCAAGCCGCCGCCGACGCGCAAGTGTCGCTGGGGAGTGGGTTGACGGTTTCGAGCGCGACGAATCAGATCAACAATTTGATCCCGGGGACGACGCTCAACTTGGTGAAAGCCGACATCACGAAATCGATCCAAATCGCGATCAAGGCCGACACGGATGGAGTCGTCAAATCGGCCCAAGATTTCGTGGACAGCTACAACGCCGTTCAAAACTTCATCGTCGACCAAACCCAGTACAACGCTTCGACTCAAACGGCCGGCGCACTGCTCGGCAACCGCGATGTGGCGAATCTGGCCAACGACTTGGCTTCGTCCCTGACGGCTACGGTCCCCGGGACTTCGGCCGGGGCCAACCGTCTCTCGTCCGTCGGCTTGTCCATCGGCGAGAAAGGCAAATTGACCCTCAATAGTTCCAAACTCAACCAAGCGTTGAGCGGGCAATCCGGCGTGGTCTTGGGCGACCTCAAGAAACTCTTCGCCATAGCCGGCTCCTCGGATAACCCCGGCGTCAGCTACAACATCGCAACCAACAAGACCAAGCCGAGCGGCGCCGTGCCGTACCAAGTGCAGATCGACGTTGCGGCGACGCAAGCGGTCGTCGTGTCGGCGGGCCCTCCCGGCGGCACCGTGACGATCAGCCCGTCGAACAACATCCTGCAGATCAAGCTGAATGGCCTGCTCGCCGCGGGGATCACCCTCGACTCGGGCACGTACTCGGTGTCCGACTTGGCCTCGCTCATCCAGCGGAAGTTCAATTCCGCCCCGACGCTCAACGGCAACCTGATCACGGCCGGAGTCACGATTGACGGCAAGCTCTCGATCGGCACGCAGGCTTACGGCTCGGCGGCCAAGATCGAAATCACCGGCGGCGGCTCCGGCTCGTTCCTCGCCGATGTCGGCTTCACAGCGAACCAGAGCGCCAGCGGTCGCGATGTCGCCGGCCGTTTCACCGTCAACGGGCTCACCGAAACCGCCACCGGTGCCGGCCAGATCTTGACCGGGGCCACCGGGAACAAGAACACCGACGGCTTACAGGTCAAGGCGAGCATCACCACGAGCGGCAGTGCGAACGTGACGGTCAACCAAGGGCTCGCCAGCCGGTTGTCATCCACGCTCAACAAGTACCTCGACCCGGTCAACGGCCGGCTGAAATCGGTGAACGATGCGTTCACGAAGAGCAGCGCGGAAATCGATAAGACCGTCTCGCGGCAGAAAACGCTCTTGCAGGCCAAGACCGAAGAGCTGCAGCTCAAATTCGCCGCGATGGAATCGGCCGTCAGCAAACTCAAGAACGTCGGCACGTCGCTCTCCTCGCTCTTGCCGGCCAGTAGCTCGAAATAAATCGGCCGCGGTTTTCCAATCCAGAATTAACGGGATGTTTCCATGACCCCGCATCAGAAGTACGCCCGCACCGAACCCTCCGCCGCTTGGACGCGGATTGAAACCCTCCTCGCTCTGTACGACGGGGCGATGGTCCGGTTGAAGAAAGCCGAAATGGCCTTGACCAACGGCGACGTCCCCGTGGCGACGCCGTACATTTCCAAGGCGCAGATTATCGTGTCCGCACTCGCCGCGGGCGTGCGGACCGACATCGAAGAAGAGATGGGCACCAATATGCTCCGACTCTATGAGTTCGTCGTGCACGAACTCAAGACCCCGCGGATTCAGAACGTCCGCAACGCGATGAAGATCCTCGCGATCCTCCGCGAAGGCTTCGAGAACATCCGCGAGGAAGCCAATTCCATGGAACGACGCGGGCAATTCGTCTCCGCGGATCGCCTGCAAATGGTTCTCACGACGGCGTGAGGCTCGCCCGGATCGCCCGCCCCCCATACCGTATCCGCATGGTGATCACCATCGACGGGTACGCCGCTTCCGGGAAATCGTCCGCCGCCATCGGCTTGGCGAACGCCCTTCAATTCCGCCTGCTCAATACCGGTTGGATGTACCGCGCGGCCGGCTTGGCCTTGCGGGATCGCGGGTTCGATCTCGGCGCCGAAACTCGGGATCGCGAAGGGATTCGAGATTTATTCGCCGGATTTCAGTTCGACATGCCACCGGATCAAGTCATTCTCGGCGGCGTCGACTTCACGGATCGGATCACGTGCGAAGGGGCCGGGGCGCTCGCTAGCCTCGTGGGAACTTTCGGTGAAGTCCGCGAGAAATTGAAGGCCGAACAGCGTCGCCTCGCCGTCGGCGAGGACATCATCTGCGAGGGGCGCGACCAAGGGACGGCCGTCTTTCCCGAGGCCCGCGTGAAATTCTTTTTCTGGGCCAGCCCCGAAGTCCGCGCCGCCCGTCGGATGAACCAACTCGTGCACCCGGACTACGCCACCGTCTTGAAACAAATCCGGGACCGCGACGCCCAAGACGAAAACAGACCCCTCGACCCACTGATGGCCGCACCGGACGCGATCCGCTTCGACACCTCCGCGTTGAGCGAAGCCGAAGTCCTCCGGCGAATGCTTGCCGTCGTCGCCGAGCGACGCGGGTAGAATCTCGGTTGACTCAACCCCGCGGAACCGACCCATGCCGAACGAACTCACGGTCATCACCGAAGTGCCCCGGTTGCCGCAGCGGGCCACAGACGGCCATAAAGGAACTTACGGCCGGGTTCTCGTCGTGGCGGGGAACCGGGGCATGTCCGGCGCGGCGATCCTCTGCGGCCGCGCCGCCCTGCGCGGTGGCGCCGGACTGGTGCAAGTGGCCTCGGCCGCCTGCACGGAGTCGACCGTCGCGGCAGGGAACCCCTGCTACATGACCCACGGCATCCGGTTGCACGCGGACGGCGGTTTCGCCGAAGCGGCCGGGGCCGATCTCGTTGAACTCGGGGGATCGGCGACCGTGCTGGCCATCGGACCCGGACTCGGGCGTTCGCCGACCGTGCGACCGATGCTGAGGGAACTGATCACCAGTCTTGCCGACATCCCCGTCGTCCTCGACGCCGACGGGCTCAACGCGTTCGCCCCGTTCACCGAAGAGTTCAAGCATCGCCCCGCCCCGCTCGTGCTGACTCCTCATCCGGCCGAGTTCGCGCGGCTCGCGGGCGCGGCCGCGCCCCCCGCCGGCGACACCCCGCGGCGGGACGAAGCCGTCGCGTTCGCCCGGCGCTTCGGCGTCGTGCTCGTACTGAAGGGGGCGCGGACGATCGTCACCGACGGTCGGCGGATTTACACGAATACCACGGGCAACCCCGGCATGGCTACCGGCGGCACCGGCGATGTTTTGACCGGATTGATCGCGGCACTCATCGCCCAGAAAATGGAAGCGTTCGACGCGGCCGTGTTCGGCGTCTGGCTCCACGGCCACGCGGGCGATCTTGCGGCGAGCGATTTCGGCGAGGTCTCCATGACCGCCGCCGATTTGCTCGAGTCGATCCCCATGGCGTTCGCCGTTGATGAATTCGTCGAAGACGAAGACGACGACCAACTCCCGTTTTGATTTCACCCGCGGCCTCTGGTATCATTCGCACTCTGCCTCGGTCAACCTCTCCCCCGTTTCGGATGGACCCATGCGTTTCCTCGCCTCGATCCTGCTCGTCGGCATTTGCGGCTTCGCCTCCGCCCAAGAGAAGAAGCCGGCCGAACCGAAGAAAGAAGCCCCCGTCGTCGAGCCCCTCAAGGGTGAGTCGAAAACCGTCAAGCTCTTCGACGGCAAAACCCTCGATGGCTGGGAAGGTTACGAAGACCAATGGAGCGTCGTCGACGGCGTCATCGTCGCCAAGAACGACACCGAGGTGAAAGTCAGCACCTACCTGCTGACCAAAGAGAAGTACACCGATTTCCG
>Ga0105047_10018967_pt1 | contig 10630 bp, 7 predicted proteins | sample MAT04_FD_78384 | JGI IMG/M metagenome (GOLD analysis project Ga0105047, IMG submission 78384) | Freshwater microbial communities from Lake Fryxell liftoff mats and glacier meltwater in Antarctica - MAT-04 (megahit assembly) | ecosystem: Environmental > Aquatic > Freshwater > Ice > Liftoff...
CGGCATTGAGGTGATCCAGTTCCAGGCCCGCTACGAAGGGGCGTACTGGAACACGACCGGCATCGGCCGGCACGTCATCGTCGCCGGGATCCTCCCCGAAATGAAGAAGCGGGGCATCCGCGTGCTCGGCCACGGAGCGACCGGGCGGGGGAACGACCAGGTCCGCTTCCAACTCTGTACGAACATGCTCGACCCCGAGGTGAGCGTTTACGCCCCCTGGCGAGACGAGGCATTCCTCAAGCGGTTCGGCGGCCGCAAGGAGATGATCGAATACTGCCAGAAGCACAAACTGCCGATCAAGGCGACCTTGAACGCCCCCTACAGCACCGACGCGAACCTGCTCGGCCTCACCCACGAGGCGGGAAAACTGGAACACCTCACGGTCGGCCCTTGGTTCGTCACCCCCGGCATGGGCGTGCTGCCCAAGGACGCCCCGATTGAAGAAGAATCCGTTTCCGTGCGGTTCGAGAAGGGCCGGCCCATCGCGTTGAATGGCAAAGCGGTCTCCGCCTTTGAAGCGATCACGCAAGCAAATGCGATTGGCGGCCGCAACGCCGTCGGCATCGCCACGCACCTCGTCGAAAACCGCTTCGTCGGCATCAAGAGCCGTGGCGTGTACGAAGCCCCCGGCATGGAACTGCTCGGCACAGCATACGCCTACTTGCTCCAACTCGTCCTCGACCGCCGCAGCCGGGAACTCTTCGATCAACTCTCGCTCTTCGTCGCGAAGCAGATCTACCAGGGCTACGGCTTCGACCTGGCCACGCACATGGCCCGCAAGGCCCTGGAGCCCATCAACGCCCTTGCGACAGGCACAATCGCGCTCAATCTCTATAAAGGCAGCGTCCACTTCGACAGCGCCGCGGAGGTGCCGCACCAGATGTACTCGGAATCGAATGCAAGCATGGAAGCGATCGGCGCGTTCAACCACGCGGACAGCGAAGGGTTCCTGAGCGTCTTGCAGGTGAGTGCCCGGGCGCTGGCGGTGAACGGCCAGGTCGTGCCGCCGAGTTGGGCGAAGTGAGTTTAACCGCATCGAAAACCTACGTTGGAGTCGATCATGCCCACAACCGGTAAGCGCGTCGCCGTCCTCGTCGAGCAGCAGTACCAGGAGATGGAAGTCTGGTATCCCGTTTACCGACTGCGGGAGGCGAAGTGCGTCGTCACGCTCGTCGGCCCGGAGGCGGGAAAGGTTTACGCCAGCAAGCTCGGCTACCCGGCCAAGACGGACGTAGCGGCCAAAGATGTCTCGGCCAAGGATTTCGATGCCGTGGTGATTCCCGGCGGGTTCGCTCCGGACTACATTCGCCGCAGTCCGGCGATGATGGCGCTGGTCCGCGATGCTTTCGAGGCGGGCAAGCCGGTCGCCGCGGTGTGTCACGGGCCGTGGGTGCTCTGTTCGACCAACGCGCTGAAGAACCGCAAGGCGACGGGGTTCCACTCGATCAAAGACGACATGGTGAATGCGGGGGCGAAGTTCGTGGACCAGGAAGTGGTCGTGGACGGGAACGTGATTACGAGCCGAACGCCGGACGATCTGCCGGCGTTCGTGGTCGAGATTTTGAAAGCACTCGATTAAACGAAAAAAGCCCAGGGACGGCTGTCCCTGGGCTTTCGGGTTTTACCATTTCTTAGCCGACGTACACACCGTCCAGCGAAGCCGAGCTACCGAAGGGGTTGAGGGTCGTCTTGGTCGTGTTGCCGGACGGGGCGAGGACGCGGACTTCGCCGCCGGTCCCGCTGCCGGTGATGACCGTGTCCTTACCGGAGTTGTCGAGGTCCTTCGTCGTAACCCGGACGCCGCCGCGTTGGTTGGCGTCGCCGGCGAAGGTGTTGCCGAGCGGGTTGGCCACCGCGGCCCCGGAGCCGTTCTTGGCGAACGTTTGCCCGCTGATGGTCATGACGCGGGGGCCGCCGCCGGGGCCGGCTCCGAACACCAGGTCGCCGTAGCCGTCGCCGTTGACGTCGCCGACGGTGATGTAGACCCCGTTGCGGAGGCCTTGTTCGAAGGCGAAGAAGTCGCCGCCGATGTTGGTGCGGTTGCCGGTGAGGACCGACTTGCCGTCGATGATCGAGACCCGCGGGCCGCCGCCGAAGCCGGCCGCGACGACCAGGTCTGGGGTGCCGTCGCCGTTGATGTCGCCGACGGCGGCTCGGGCTCCGCCGCGGAAGGCGGGGTCGTTGATCCCGTAGAAGTCCGCGACGGTGGTCATCGCGTTGCCGTTGAGCGAAAGGACTTTGACGCGAGCACCGCCGCCTTGGTCGGGGGTGACGATCACTTCGTCGCGGCCATCGCCGTTGAAGTCGCCAGCGGCGAGGAAGACCCCGCCGGTGTAAGAACCTTCGAAGGCCGAGAAGCTGGCGGTCACGTCTTGGAAGGTCTTGCCGTCGATGACGCGGATGCGGGAGCCGCCGTTGGGGCCGGTGCCGACCACGATGTCGGCGATCTTGTCGCCGTTGACGTCGGCGGCGACGGCGCGGACCGGGCCGTTGAAGTCGGCGAAGGGTTTGAAGGAGTTGCCTGCGGGGGCGAGTTGGCCGTCAGCCCCCGGGGCGTAGATTTGGACCGTGCCGTCCGGCCCCGTGACCACGGTGATTTGGGAGGCGGTGGCGGTCAAGCCGCCGTCGATGCTGGGGGCGCCGTCCGGGGCTCTCGGCGGGGCCGCAGTCCCGACATTCCCGGCGGAGTTCGCACTGGAGGGCAACCCGGCGATCTGCCAGCCGAGGTCCGCGAGGGCGGCGTAGTCGAGTTCCGAAAGGCTGACCCGCTGGCTGCCGTCCACGGTCGGTTGGAGCGAAACGGGCTGGCCGTTGGACTTCGTGCCTTGAGCGAAGTGGGCCAAGTCGCTCGACAGCTTCGGGGCCGAACCGTAAATCTGAGTTGCCACCGAGCCAGTGAACGTGCCGTTCTTGACCAGGGCGTCCCATTCGTTGGTCGTGCCGAGGCCGATGGCGTGGGAGAGTTCGTGCACGGCCACGGTGTGGAAATCGACTTGGCCATTGGCTTTGCCGTTCGCGTCGGCACCGAAGTACCAGTTGCGGTCGGTGTCCATCGTCAGGCTTCCGCCCCACGAGGCGAAGCCGGACTGGCCGCGGGTGGCAACCGTGGTTTGGAAGGCCTTGGTGCCGGAGGAGAAGTAGCCGCCGGGCCCGCCTTCGCCGGCTTGCGAGCCGGGGAGGTTCGCTCCGCCGACGTAGATCACCATCGTGCCGGCGGGGATGTTCAGGTTGGCGATCTTGGTTTCGTTCCCGGTGACCGGGTGACTGAAGATCGCCTGCCAGCTGCCGGTCCCGCTCGGGGTGATGGCACCGGGGGTCGAGGTGATTCGGGAGGTGAGGTCCGAACCGGCCCGTTCGAGGGCATCCCGCTTGATCGGGTCGTTGAAGTACCCGGTCGTATCGAGGGAGTAGTCGAACTGGAAGGCGAGGGCCGGGGTGAGGCGGTCTTCCAGGATCGTCAGTTGGGGCGCGGAGCGTCGAGCGGACGCGGTCCGGAGGGACTGTGAAGTCTTCATGGGTGTATTTAGGTGTCGAGCTGGTTGTGCGGAGGTGGCAATCCTGCCGGTACCGAGGAATCATTCCTATCCGCGGGCCACGTCGAATTCGCCCTGTGGTGGCGAGGACGGGCGTCATACGCGGGTCCGGGTTCTCGGCATCCGGCCGAAGTGGGGCCGGAAGGGAAACCTGCAATCGGCGGGTTCGGCTCTCTCGTCTTATCAACGAGCCGCGTCTCCCCGGACAACGAATATCTAGAGCAGGATTTTCCTCATGCAAGGGAACCGACCAGCAAGTTTCGCGGATATTATCCGGCTATGACGATTATGACGACCCGCGAATTTCTAACTCTTGCAGGGGTTGCAACTTGCACCCACAGCCTGAAATGCATGCGGCACCCTAACGCCTGTTCCGCGAATCGCGAATGGGCGAACCGATTGGCGAACAACAAACCGGGAAATTCGCGACCGAATTTCCCTTCTCCGCGACGAGGGGTCACAATCCCCGCAACGGATTCGGCGGAGCCCGAGACACTTTTTACAGGATGAGACACCGATGTCGTTCGTAACCTTCCCTCGGGCTCCCCGCGACGGCCGGCCCCAACGATCGACCCCGTTCCGCCCGGCGGTCGAGCTCCTCGAAGACCGCTCGGTTCCCGCCACGCTCATCAGCAACGGGGACAACACCCAAGAAGGGGCCGACGCCCCCGTCGTCGTCCTCGGCGCGAGCGAAGACGGCAACTACCTGCTCCTCCAGAGCACGGCCACCAACCTCGTCCCCAATCAAATCGACTCGCCCGGCTCGGTGGACCTCTTCTGGTTCGACCAGACGACCGGGACGCGCCGGCTCATCACCGCCTTCGATCCGCCTGCTACCTCAAGTGTGCTGGCGGGCAGCAAATCCCTCGGCGCTTCGATCTCGACTCCGGGTGTGAGCCTCAAGGCGATGATCAGCGGCGACGGCCAATCCGTCGGCTTCATCTCCGGCGTCGATGCCGCCCTGTTCGACAACACGCTCCCCGTCACCACCGACGGCGGCGGCGAAGATATGTTCGTCTGGAGTGCCGCCACGGGCCGAAATACCCTCATCAGCTTCAATGCCGCCCGTACCTCGCTCGGCACGTTCGCCTCGGTCTCGAACCCCGCCATCTCATTCAGCGGTGGCTCGGCATCGTTTCTTTCCACGGCCAACATGTTCTCGTCGTTCGACGCCAAGTTCATCGACGATTCACTCTCGCCGGACATCTTCCGCGCCGATGTCGGCAGCACTCCGGTTCCGGTCACCTACTTCCGGACCAAGCTGGCGGACGGCAGCATCCGCTTCCCCTCGTACGGTCCGGTCACGGTCGATCCGCTCAATCGCTACACCGGGGGTGCGTTGACCTCGTTCAGCGCGCTGTCGAGTTCCTTCGGATCGTTCTTCTTCGGTCCCGGCTTCGGATTCGGAGCTTCTTCGGTGGACGCCAACCGCTGGACTTTCGCCTCGGGACTGAATATCGAACCGCTCTTCGTCACGCTCTCCACCTCCGTCAGCGGCAATACGCTCAGCGGCGAAGGCGGCGAAGTCTTCAACGTGATCGTCGCCCGCGACCGGCCGGACATCGCCATGTTCGTGGCCCGTGGCCCGAATACCCCTTCGGCCAACCTCGTGCCCGGCTACGTCAACCAGAATTCGTCCAGCTACGACCTCTACCGCTCTTCGTTCGAAACGGGCTCGCTCGCGGTCAGCCTCGTTTCGGCCGAAAGCGGATCGGCGACGCGGGGCGCGAACGGAATCCTCGACACCACCCCAGGCGGTTACGGGCTGACGCCGTCCGGCACCCGCGCGATCTTCACCAGCACGGCCACCAACCTCGCCGCCAACGTGACCGATAAGAATCGGGCCTTCGACATCTTCCAGCGCAACCTCGATACGGCCACGACCACGACCATCAGCGTGCTCTCGTCCAACTCCAACCGCACCGGCAACGCCGCGAGCACCTTGCCCTCGTTCACCAGCGACGGCATCCTCGTCGCCTTCCAGTCCCTCGCGAATAACCTCTCGCCCGTCACGGACGCGAACGGCGTCTCGGACGTCTACGTCCGCGACATCGCCAAGAACACCACGGCCCTCGCAAGCGCCGTGCCCGGGAACTTCAACTCCGGGAACGCCCGCTCGTTCGGACCCGTCATCGGCGGCAGCTTCCGCAGCGGCAAGCTCTACTTCACCAGCGATGCCAACAACCTGGTCCGCAACTTCACCGTGGTGCTCGGATCATCGCAGGTCTACCAGGCTCTGACGCCGATTCAGATCTCGAACCTGAGCCGCCAGGTCGCCATCTCGGGCGGCACGAACGGCCTCGTCACCCTCGGCCGCCTCGACCTCGACGGCAACATCGTCACCGGCACCAACTACGAACCCTTCCCCGGCTGGCGCGGCGACGTGCGGGTCGCCACCGGCGACGTCAACGGCGACGGCGTCCTCGACATCATCGCCGGCGTGGGGCCAGGCGGCGGCCCGCGGGTCGTCGTCATCGACGGGGCCAACGGCGAAATCCTCACCGACTTCTTCGCCTTCGAAGAGACCTTCACCGGCGGCGTTTACGTGGCCGCCTCGGACCTCAACGCCGACGGACGCGCCGAGATCATCATCGGCGCTGGCGAAGGCGGCGGACCCCGCGTGCAAATCTACGACGGGGCGACCGAAACCCTCCTCGTGGACCAGTTCGCCTACGAAGGCCAAGCCCGCACCGGCGTCCGCGTCAGCACCGGCGACTTCAACTTCGACGGCCTCGACGAAATCGTCGTCTCCGCCGGGATCGGCGGCGGGCCCCGCATCCGCGTGTTCGACGGGCGTCAGTTGCCCAACTTCGTCACACTCGCGGACTTCTTCGCCTTCGAACCGACTCAGCGGGGCGGAACTTACATCTCCGCGGGCGACTTCGACGGCGACGGCAAGGCCGACATCGTCGCCGGTGCCGGGCCCGATGGCGGACCCCGCGTCAGCGTCTTCAACGCCGCGAACATCGTCCTCCAGGATCCGAACAAGCGGGTCAAGCTCCTGGACTTCTTCGCCTTCGACGCGGGCTCCCGCGACGGGGCCCGAGCCGTCCTCCGCGACATCGACGGCGACAACATCGGCGACCTCGTCATCGGTTCCGGCAACGGCTTCCCCCGCGTCCGCACCTACCGCGGCGGCATCTCCGGCGGACCGAGCGCTCCGCTCCAACTCACCGACACCGTTCCGTTCAACGAACTCTTCGGTTCCAACGGAGCCTGGGTCGGCTAAGCGGTTCCACGCTTTATCGCCGAGCCCCGTTCCGAAACAATCCGGGACGGGGCTCGGTTCATTTTCGACCACTCATCGTTCCTTCATCGCGCAATCGCAAAGCGAGTTTGGTAGACTGCCTTCGGTTTCCTCCCTTCGGGAGTTCGTGAGATGCTGCGCCCCCTGATCGCTGTCGGAACTCTCCTCGTCGTGTCCGTCGGGTCGTGGGCTCAAGAGCCCGCGCCCAAGCCTCATGAAGCCGGGGCCAAAGCCCCGGCCTCGCCCGCGGTCGAACTCGACCGCCAGGTCATCGACGGCGTGACCAAGGGGTCGCACCTGATGACCAACCTCCGCTACCTTTCGGACGACATCGGCCCGCGGTTGACCGGTTCGTCGAACCTCGAGCGCGCCAACAAGTGGACCGCCGAGAAGATGAAGGAGTACGGCCTGGAGAACGTCCGGCTCGAACCGTGGGAAATCCCGGTTGCCTGGGAACGCGGTCCGGCGACTTTGAAAGTGCTCGATGGCGGAACGGTCCGTCCGCTGCTCGTCGCTTCGGCGGGTTGGTCGCCCGGCACCAACGGCAAGGTCGTGGGACCGGTGGTGATGATCGAGGCCAAGACCAAAGCCGATTTGGAGAAGTACAAGGGCAAGCTCAAGAACGCGGTGATCCTGCGGAGCCCGCCGACGCCGATCGCCCCGATCACGGACTTCGGGGCGAGTTCCTCGCTCACGTTCAAGCCCGAAGGCACCAAGAAAGAGGAGCCGAAGAAAGAGGAGCCGAAGAAGGAAGAAGCCAAGAAGGACGTGCCGCCGCTGCAGCAACAGCGGCCGAACTTCGAGGAAATGCGGGCCTTCCGCCGCGAACTCGGGGACTTCCTCAAGGCCGAAGGTGCGGTGGCGATCCTCGTCGATTCCGCGAAGCCGCACGGCCTGCTCGTGACTACTGGCGGCTGGCGCGAAGGCGACCGCGGCACGCCGCAGGAACCGCTGCCCAGCCTGTTCGTCGCGCACGAGCACTACGCCCTGCTCCATCGCTTGGCCACGAAGGTGGGAGCCGAGCCGCCGAAGGTCGAACTCGAAGTCAGCAACAAGTTTATCCCCGGCCCCATCACCGTTTACAACACCGTCGGCGAAATCCGCGGCTCCGAGAAGCCCGACGAGTTCGTCGTCATCGGCGCTCACCTCGATTCGTGGGATCTCGCTTCGGGCACGACCGACAACGGCACGGGCAGTTGCATCGTCCTCGAAACCGCCCGCGTGCTCGGCGACCTCGCCAAGAAGGGGTTCAAGCCGAAGCGGACGATCCGGTTCGTGCTCTTCACCGGCGAAGAGCAAGGCCTCTACGGATCGAAGGAGTACGTGAAGAAGCACAAGGACGAGATGCCGAAAACCTCCGCCGCACTGGTCCACGACACGGGCACGGGCAAAGTGCTCGGCTTCGGCTTGCTCGGGCGGGAGTCCGTCAAGAAGATCCTCGAACCCGAACTGGTCTCGCTCAAAGGCGTGGACGGGTGGAAGGGCCTTTCGATGGACGGCATCCGCGGGGGCACGGATCACTGGTCGTTCGACCAGGCCGGAATCCCCGGTTTCGCCTGTCAGCAAGACATGTACGAATACCGCCTGACGCACCACACGCAGTCGGACACGTTCGATAAAGCCAACGAGCCGAACTTGCTCCAGGGGGCGACCGTGATGGCGATCACTACGCTGCGGATCGCGAACCTTCCGGACTTGCTGCCGCGGGACCGGCCCGAGGCGAAGAAGGACGGTTCGCGAAAGAAACCCGATTGACCGCGAATAGTTAAGCGGCGTTTCTTCGAAACGCCGCTTAACTATATTGAGATTGTGAACGAAATACTCCGCACGCTCCGATGGTCGGCCTGGCTCGGCTGGCAGATCGAATCCAACTGGGCTGACCTCCGGCTCTTCTTCCTGTACCTCGTGCTCAAGCCCATCTGCGGGTCGCTGGTGCTCGTCTGCATGTTCTACGCTGCGAAGTACGCGGCTGCGGATCTGGGCGCGACGCCGATCCGGCCCGAATTCCTCCCCTTCATGTACGTCTCGAACGCTTGCTACGGGCTCGTCGGCACCGTCATGTTCGGCATGAGCTACGTAGTCATCTCGGACCGCGAGAGCTACCGGATGCTCAAGTACATCTTCATCAGCCCGGCGCAGTTTCAAGCGTACTTCGTCGGCCGGGGGATCGCCCGCGGCCTCGAAGGGCTCTTCGGCGGCATCATCACCCTCGCCGCGGGGCTCGCGCTGCCCGAAGTCCGCGACTCCGTCCACCTCGCAAGCATCGATCCGCTCTGGTTGCTGACGTTCCTGGCCATCGGCGCCGTCATGCTCTGGTCCTGCGGGATGCTCCTCGCCTCGGCAATGCTCAACATGAGCCGCTCGGGCATGTTCCTGAGCGAAGGCATCGCCGGGGTCGTCTACTTCCTCAGCGGCGTCGTCTTCCCCATTTCGCGACTGCCGGAGTGGCTCCAACCGGTGAGTCTTGCCTTGCCCACGACGTATTGGCTCGAGGGCATGCGCCGCTCGCTCATCGGCCCTCCGCCGCCGGACTCGCCCCTCGCGGGCTCCGCGTTGGACAGCCTCTCGACGGGTGAGCTCGCCTGGGCATTGACCGCTTCGACGATCGTCCTCGCGGCACTTTCGCAGTGGTTCTACCGCTACAGCGTCAAGCGAGCTTGGAAGAGCGGGCGGATCGAAGAGACGACGGGGATGTAGATGGGTTTCGGATACACAATCAAAGTGTTACACTGAATCAAAATGAGAACGGAGGCATTCGCCATGAACTCGCGAGCCGCGATCCTGCTTCACGAACTGCAAAAATGCACTCGCTCCGAACAACTTGCCGTCGTTCACGCTTTGTTTGAAACCATCGACACCGCGGAAGCTTCGAACGAATTGATGGAACGACCTGCCCTGTCCGAGGAGAGCCTCACCGACTTGAAGCGGCGATTCGCGGACCGCGATCGCTCCTACGATGTGAAGGAACTCATGGCGAAGTTCGCTCGGGAGGTTGAGTCTGCAACCGGAGCACGGTGATTTTCACCGTTCGATTGAAGAACCATCCGCCGCGCGTTCGGACCGTGTACTCGATCCACAAGTCGTCGGAGCACTGCCACCAATAAAGGGGTGGATGCCAACCTTCTACGCGAACGGCATGCTTCGGAATCCCGACGAATTCGGTTAGATGCTCGATGATGTCTTCAATGTAGAGGCTTAAAAAGAGTTCGCGATCGGAGGGCTCGCCCGGCAATTGAGCGGCCCACCGGTGCATATCGTCGAGAATGCGCTCCTGAAATCGCACTTCGATCTTCACAAATCGTTCCCCTCGGCTTCCTTGCTTCGATTGCCCTTTATTCCCACACCCCCCGCAGCGCACTCGCCTTCGCCACGCGGCCGATGGCCAGGACGAACGCCGCGGTTCGCCAGTCGCAGTTGTGCAAAGCCTTCACGGCTTTCAAATCCGCGAATGCTTGCCGCATGACCTTTCGGAGTTCGAGGTTCACTCGCTCCTCGTCCCAGCGGAACTGTTGAATGTTCTGCACCCACTCGAAATAGCTCACCGTCACGCCGCCGGCGTTCGCATAGATGTCCGGGAGCATGACGACGCCCTTCTTCGTCAAGATCGCGTCGGCTTCGATGTCGGTCGGGTGGTTCGCCCCTTCCAAAACGAACTTCGCCGTCACGCGGTCCGCGGTCTTCGCGGTCAGCACGTCCCCGAGCGCCGCGGGCACGAGCACGTCCACGGGTTCGTAAATCACTTCTTCGGAAGGGAACGCCTGGGTTCCGGGGAACCCCGCGAGCGATTTCGTTTTGGCGACGTGCTGAAGGAGGGCCGGGATGTCGAGCCCGTTCGGATTGCGGATCCCGC
>Ga0105047_10018968_pt1 | contig 10630 bp, 9 predicted proteins | sample MAT04_FD_78384 | JGI IMG/M metagenome (GOLD analysis project Ga0105047, IMG submission 78384) | Freshwater microbial communities from Lake Fryxell liftoff mats and glacier meltwater in Antarctica - MAT-04 (megahit assembly) | ecosystem: Environmental > Aquatic > Freshwater > Ice > Liftoff...
ACTGGCGCAGCAGGTGACCACCGGCTTGCCTTTCGGTATGCGGCTCAAGTTCTGTAGCAGTCGGTCCAGGAGAATGTTGATGGACCCTGTTGCGTAGCCCTTGGCAAACTCCGCCATGATGCGCACATCAACAACGGTGGCACCACTCGCCAGCAATTGGCCGATGTCCATTTTGGGTCCGAATTCGAACAATGATCTGAGCGTGGCGGTGGATCGGTAAGTGGTCCAGTGGGGCGAGGTACCCGCAGTGGGTGCTTTACCCGGGCTTGTTGAAGGAGTTGACCAACAACACACCCATGAATGCGCCATAGAGCGCACTGTTCACGGGACTGCTGGTGATGGCGCACCCTGTTGTGCAGCCGAATTGGCTCCAGTAGAGCCACCCGGCCGCCGCACGAGCGCAACACCAACGATGATGAGGATCAGTGTCCGTTCCATTTCGCCTTGGTGCGGATACAGAACGGTGCATACAGCGGACAGAAGCTCACAAGATTGGTCAATACGAATACCGCAGCAAGGATCATCAGCGCGATACCCACGGTTCAGGGGATGGTCCCGGAGAAGTACAGGTAGCCCACGATCGCAGCCAACATCAAGCGGATCACGCGGTCAGCAGTGCCCATGTTCGGTTCCGTGCTTTGGTTATTTGACACAACGCCTGGACGAACAGCGCCAGCGGTTGGTGGGGATCGTCACCAAAACGGAACTACATCCGCTTCACCAACCACTGCATGAACTCCGCCTTCAATTCGCGATAGAGCTTTTCGAAGGTGACCATCGCCTCGCGGTGTCCGGTGTGATCAGCGAAGAGGCGATGATCCACAGCGATCGGATGATCGCGCGCCTCCTTCTCCAGCATATTCTCGTGTTGCTTGATCTCGTGGCGCAGCTCATCGATCACTTCGCGCTGGCGGATGTACTGGTTCTGAAAGTGCTCCAGTTCGGCCAACACATCGGTGTGCGTGTTACGTGCTGCGATCTCTTCCATGCGGCGTTCCAGGATACCGATCTCCTGCTTGCAGAAGTCGAGCGTGGCGATCCACAACACGTGATCGCTATGCAGGTCGCCGATGTGGACGTGTTTTTCTGTGAGTGTGCTCATGTGTTGGTAGAGTTGGTAGATTTCTTGAGGGTCGGTAAAATTTCTCAATGGCAGGCGGTGACGGTCACGGGCGCCTGTTGTGCAGGTGGGCTGACCATGGGGATCCCCAGTTCCAAGCCACGAAGCACGAGTACCACGGCCATGGCGGCCACCAGAACGGGCGATGCTTTGCGCAGCACCATGCGGGATCTGGAGCCTAGCAGGTGCCCGCTCATGCGCAAGGCGATCATGGCGGGCCAGGTGCCAAGTGCAAAGAGGAGCATGAACAGGGCGCCCAGTTGCCAAGTACCCAACGCAGCGGCCGAGATCGCTGCGGCATACACAAGACCGCAAGGCAACAGGCCGTTCAACATGCCGGTAAAGAACACCGCTTCAGGAGCCGTGCGCCGCAGGTTGCGGGCCAGTACGCTGCGCAAGCGACCGATGGCAAGGGCGAAATGGCCTGTGGGGTTCCAGCGTTCCAGCAGGCCGGGCACCACCACGGATAGCAATAGGACACAACCAGCAACAAGGGAGACGCCCTGCTGCAGACCGGCCAAGCGCAAACCCAAGCCGAAGGTGCCAAAGGCCGCGCCGAGCAGCACGTAGGTGGCAAGACGACCACTGTTGAGGATGACGGTGCTCTTCAGCCGTGTACCCCAACCCGTACCGGAGCTTGGCACCGCCAGCGCGATCGGCCCGCACATGCCAACACAATGGGCACTACCCGCCACACCGAGCACGAACGCAGCGATCAGGAGCGGGGTCATGGCACCACGAGTTTCGTTTCGGAGTAATACGTCGACCCGTCAACGCTCCACTGCAACAACGCGTTGTACCGACCAGGGATCAAGTCCAGGTCTTTCGCTTCGAAGACACCGTTGGTATCCGATACGACCGCAACAAGTCGGTCACCTTGAAGACCATGAGGGCGCAGCAGGGTTAGTTCACCCATGATCCTTCGCCCGTTGAACTCCGGAGGGAAGGTCAACCGCACCAGATCAACATCGGCATGGAACCCCACCAAGGTCGAAAGCGCGTTGGCGCGCTCCGTATCATCGATACGCGCTTGATAGACCAACTCCTGCTCGTAGTACTGCTCGGTGACCAACAGTTCCGGATCGCGAGCGGCCATCACCACGAACCACGCCATCATACCTGCGAACATGATCAATGCCAATGCGAGTCCTTTGCCCCAGTTCATTTGCCTATGGATGTTATGGGTCCTACGAACGAGGTGCGCACTTTCTCCAGTAGCCGATCACCACTGAACACGCCGATCACCAATTTGGTCTTCATGCCTTGCAACTGGTCCTTGGGCAGGATGATGAACAATTCGCCCTGTCCAAGCGCACCACCCTTCAGGTCCATGGACCGACCGACCACCGTGATCTCGCCGGTCACATTCATCAGTTCTAGTCGGATCGGCATATCGTAGGGGGTCTTGTTCACGGTCTTGATCGCGTAGAGGTTGCTGATCCGTCCATCGGGTCGCGTTTGGAACAGCATGCCTGGCGTTCGCAGCAAGGTGGTCTCCGTATCGGTGCGCATCACGATCAGCGTGATCAATACACCGATCACCGCAGCAAGCACAGCGGAATAGGCCTTCAGACGTATCGTGAAGCGGAACGGCTTCTTCTCCGCGATCTCCTCTTCACTGGCATAGCGGATCAACCCGGTGGGTAACCCAACGCCGACCATCATGTGGTCACATGCGTCAATGCACGCCGTGCAATTCACACACTCCAATTGGGTGCCGTTGCGTATGTCGATCCCCGTGGGGCACACATGTACACAGGCGTTGCACGCGATGCAGTCGCCCTTTCCGGCGGCGCTCCGCTCCTCCCCTTTGCGGAACAGGCTGCGTGCTTCACCACGGACGTGATCGTAGGCGATCACGATGCTCTTGCGGTCCAGAAGCACCCCTTGTAGGCGGCCGTAAGGGCATACGGTGGTGCAGGCCTGCTCCCGAAAGAACGCGAAGTTCCCGTAGAAAGCCCCGCTGAACACCAGCATGGCGACGAGCCCACCGGTGTGCTTTGCAGCGGGTTCACGGATGATGTGCAACAGCTCGTCGCTACCGATGATATAGGCAAGAAAGGTGTTGCCGATGAGGAAACTGATCACCAGGAAGAGCGTATGCTTCAGCGCTTTCTTCCACGCTTTGTCCGCCGTCATGGGCGCCTTGTTCAAGGTCTGCTGATGCTTCCAGTCGCCCTCAATGGCATACTCTATGCGGCGAAAGACCATTTCCATGAACACCGTCTGCGGACAGGCCCATCCACAGAACAACCGCCCAAAGGCGACCGTGAAGAGCGCGATGAAAACAATGAAACTGAGGAAGCCCAGAACGAAGATCAAGAAATCCTGCGGCCAGAAGACCTGACCGAAGAACACGAAACGACGCTCCAGCACATTGATCATCAGCACCGGTTCACCACCGATGCGCAGGAACGGACCCACAAAGAGCAGCGTGAGCAAGGCGTACCCGAACCATTGGCGCCAGCGCGTGAACTTGCCCTGCGGCTTCTTCGGGTACACCCATACCCGATTCCCTTCCTTATCCACGGTGCTGATCGCATCGCGGTAGCTCTCGTCGCGTTGGATATGGGCGGGCTGGGCACTCATTGCACGACCGCCATCCGTGCCGTATCCGTCGGCGTGATGGCGATGCTATCAGAGGTCGTCATGGCACTATCCGCTGGGGCTGCACCATCGGTCCAAACATCGCCTTGTGGAGCCTTCTGGGTGGCTGAGCCACTTCCTTCCAGGCTGAGGATGTAGTTGGCGAGCGCGGCCATTTCGGCTGGCTTCAGTTGTGCCTTCCAACTGATCATGCCCTTTTCCGGCACACCGTACTTGATGATCTTGAACACATTCTTCACTCCACCGCCATGGATCCAATGGGCATCGGTCAGGTTGGGGCCCACCGAGGTTTCCGAACCAGCACCATCGGCACCATGGCAGGGGGTGCAATACTGCGAGAAGATGTTCTTTCCCAATGCAAGTACCCCCGCCTCTGCACTTAAGGCAACGGTGTTCTCATCCACCGTGTTGGTGAGGGTGGCCATGTACGCGGCCACATCCAACTTGGCCTGCGCCATTTCCTCGTTGTACTCCCTCGCCTGATGCGGCCATACGTCGATCACATGCACATTCACCACATACACGACGCTCCAAATGATCGTGCCGTAGAAGAGCCACACCCACCACGGCGGCAACGCATTGTCCAGCTCACGGATCCCGTCGTACTCATGATGCATGAGCACATCCTTCTCCTTCTCGATCGCCACCTGCCGGGTCAAACGTTGCAACATACGCTCCGCCCATGACGGACCCTTGACCAGTACTACCTCTTCCTTCACGTTGTCGGCCACAAGGGCACGGGTCATACTGCGCAGCAACACGATCTGTGCGATCATGAGCACGAAGAGGAACAGGTTGACCGCGATCAATGCCCAGAACACCCAATAGTTATCCACCTTATCCGAAGGCACTTGGTAGGCTTGCGCATCGGCTTCGAGCGATAGCAGCAACAAGAAGGGGATCAACACACCGGCCTTTCCTGTTCGTCCGGCATTCACGATCAACCATTGCGCCAGCGCACCCGGGCCGCTCATGGTGCGCATGATCCCAGCCATGGCCATGATGAAGATGGCTTGCACAATGGCCAGCGCGAGCAGGGTGTACAGGGTGGACCCATCCACATGCACCAGATGGTCCGCTGGTGGCGGCGCTCCTGCACTGCCCTGTGCGAAAAGGGCATGCATGGAAGTGATCGCAAGCAGTGCCATGACAGACCGAAGACCGGCGGGATCGCGCACTGCGGTTGAACCTGCGGTAAGCGCATCCTCAGCGAATGGCAATTCGGACATGTGCGTGATATGCCGCTTGCTCACCGAGCGCAACCACCACAGAACGGCCAGGAAGAAGCTGAAGAACAGAACGAATGAGATGACGGGATAAATGCCCACACCTGCAATGGTGTCCAAGTGGTGTTTGATGAACTTGAGCATGATCAGCGCGTTTGAAGTGTAGCCACCGGTGTCTTCGCTTTGATATCCGTACCCACCCGTTGGAGATAGGCGATCAGTGCGATGATCTCGCGATCGCTCAGGGCCTCGATACCATCCTTCTTCAGCCCCGCAGCGATCGCGGCGCTTTGCATGACCAGGTCCTTGTTGGCTTGCGCTGGGAAGTCGGCCGCGTAAGGCACACCAAGGGTGATCATGGCGTTGATCTTATCCCGTGTGTTGGATGTGTCCAACACCGCATCGTAGAGGTGGGTATAGGCGGGCATCAACGATCCAGGGCTCATGCTCGTGGGATCGAACATGTGGTAGTAGTGCCAGCTATGCGAGTACTTGCCTCCTACGCGCAGCAGATCGGGGCCCGTGCGTTTGCTTCCCCATTGGAACGGGTGATCGTAAACGAACTCGCCAGCTTTGGCATACTCGCCATAACGCTCGGTCTCACTACGGAACGGGCGCACCATCTGGCTGTGGCAGGTATAGCAGCCTTCGCGCACATAGATGTCGCGACCATGGAGCTCCAAGGGCGTGTAGGGCTTCACACTGCTGATCGTTGGCACGTTGCTCTTGACCAGGAACGTGGGCACCAATTCCAACACACCACCAATACCGACCACCAAGAGGCTCAAGACCAACATCTGCACGGGACGACGCTCGATCCAACGGTGCCAGTGCCCACTCTCGGTGGCGATGGTCATCTTCTCCAACGGTGGGGCTTCAGCCTCTTCGTTCGCGATCAGGCGACCGGCTGCAACAGTGCGCCACACGTTGTAGACCATCACGAATACCCCAACGATGTAGATGCTGCCCCCCAATACCCGCAACCAATAGGCCGTTCGGATCTGCAACAAGGTGTCCAGGAAATTGGCGTATACCAAATACCCATCGGGCGTGAATTGCTTCCACATCATACTTTGGAAGAAGCCTGCGAAATAGAGCGGCACCGCGTAGAATATGATACCCAGCGTTCCAAGCCAGAAGTGGACATTGGCCAACTTCTTGGAGAACAACTGCGTGCCATAGAGCCGGGGCACCAACCAATAGATCATGCCAAAGGCCATGAAGCCGTTCCAGCCTATGCCTCCTATGTGTACGTGGGCAATGATCCAGTCGGTATAGTGCGCAATGGCATTGATGGACTTCAAGCTCAGCAGCGGCCCTTCCAAGGTGGCCATGCCGTAGCAGGTCACTGCCACCACGAAGAACTTCAGCACGGGATCTTCCCGCACACGGTCCCACGCACCGCGCAAGGTGAGCAGGCCATTGAGCATGCCACCCCAACTGGGTGCTATGAGCATGATGCTGAAGACCGTGCCGAGCGACTGCGCCCATTCTGGCAAGGCGCTGTACAACAAGTGGTGTGGTCCTGCCCAGATGTAAAGGAAAATAAGCGCCCAGAAGTGGATGATGGACAGTTTGTAGCTATAAACGGGGCGGTTCGCAGCCTTCGGCAAGAAGTAGTACATCAAGCCCAAGTAGGGCGTGGTGAGGAAGAAGGCCACCGCATTGTGCCCATACCACCATTGCACCAACGCATCCTGCACACCGGCGTACCAGCTATAGCTTTTGGTCATGCTGATCGGCAGCTCGATGCTGTTCACGATGTGCAACATGGCCACGGTGACCCAAGTGGCGATGTAGAACCAGATGGCCACATACAAGTGACGCTCGCGACGCTTCAGGATGGTACCGAACATGTTGATGCCGAAGACCACCCAAACCAAGGTGATGAGGATGTCGATCGGCCATTCCAACTCGGCATACTCCTTACCGGTGGTCATGCCCAAGGGAAGGGTGACCGCTGCGGCCACGATGATCAACTGCCAACCCCAGAAGTGTATGTTGCCGAGGACGTCACTGAACATGCGCGTCTTCAGCAAGCGCTGAAGGCTGTAGTAGACACCGGCAAATATGCCGTTGCCCACAAAAGCGAAGATCACGGCGTTGGTATGCAACGGACGCAACCGACCGAACGAGAACCAAGAGGCCAGATTGAATTCGGGTACCACCAATTGGATAGCTGCAATGAGACCAACGAGCATGCCCACCACACCCCACAGGATGGTGACGAACAGAAAATCCTTGACGATACGGTTGTCGTACTGGAAGCGCTCCATCATCGGGCATTGATCTTGGTGAGGCCCCTCTCCTTGGCAGAGGGGTTTGGGGTGGGGGCGACCTGCTTCACCGGAGGTACAGGATCATGCAGCATACGCACTGCCGGTGACCGGTCATCATCGTACTGGCCCTCGCGAACGGCCCACACAAAGGCTGCCAGAAAGATCCCGGCTACCACGGTGCTTGCTGCGATCAGTAGAAAGATGACGGTCATCAGATGTGCTGCTTTCGGATGCGAAAATGCCAGAGTATCGTCACATCGTATCTGAGGGCGGTCAGGCGGAAGACTGACTTTCGTCAGGTTCTTTCCGATAGGCACACGGACGATAGGACTGGACCGCGTGAAGATGAAGCGCAGTCCTTCGCAATTTCCGGATACTACCCCGACCAGCGGAGAAACAGACGAACGGCAGGCCACCCGGACACTATACAGCAACAAGCTCACCTGTTCGACACGCGAGCCGTTATGTGGGTCGCAACCGTCACGAACCCCACCACGGTCACTGAGCTTAGCGGCATGAGGATGGCCGCGATCAACGGTGTGAGATGCCCGCTCACCGCGAAGGAGACACCAGTGATGTTGTAGCAGAGTGAAATGAAGAGGCTCCCGATCACAATACGACGGGCCCGGCGGGCCATGCGCAGGAAATGCGGCAACTCCGCCACGGCGCTGGCCTCCATGATCGCATCGCTGGCTGGTGTAAGGGCGGCACTTGTTTCGGTGACGGTGACGCCGACGTCGCTCTGCGCCAGCGCGCCGGCATCGTTCAACCCATCACCGATCATCAACACGCGATGGCCCTGTTCCTGTTCCGCCCGTATCGCATTCGACTTGTCCATAGGCGAGCAACCCGTGCGCACCGTCGTGCCTATGAACGCGTTCGTCAGTTCTGCATCCACGTGTGCATCGCCGGTGAGCAGCGCAACACGGAGCTTCTCGCGCAACCGGCCTACAGCATCGGCAATACCCGCTCGCGCCCGCTTGCGGATCGTGAAATACCCGAGGTGCGCACCACCAATGGTGATATGCACATGTGCCTCGCCATTCGCACGGGTCGCTTCTTCACTGCCACAGAACCCAGCCGATCCGATACGCACAACGGCACCATCGACCGAACCGAAGATACCCCTGCCAGCGTGCTCCTCCACATCCTTCGCATCGATCACAGCGCCTTTGAGTTCCTGTGTGATCACAGCACTCAATGGGTGCATGCTGTTACGCGCCAGCGAAAAAATGAGCGATCGGTCGCGTTCACTAAGCCTTGCTCCCTGCCAGCCCACCTCGTGCGCCTCACGCGCGGTGAGCGTACCGGTCTTGTCGAACACGACCACATCCACATGGGCCATGCGTTCCACCACCTCGGCATCGCGCAGGAACAGTCCGCGCTTCCCTAACAAGCGGATGGTATGGCCATAGGCGAAGGGCATGCTCAATGCCAACGCGCACGGACACGCCACGATGAGTACTGCGGTCACCACCGGCCAAACCTGGCTGCTATCCTTACCCCACCAATAGAGAGCGGCACCGAACGAGATCACGAGCACAGCGATGGTGAAACGGCGCGCGACATGATCGATCATGCGCGGCATGGCTGGTCGATCGTGCGCGGTGCTCTGCTCGGCCCAGAGCTTCTTCAGCCGACTATCGGCGAAGGTGCGCAGCACTTCAAGCTCGATCACTGCACCGCGCTGCCTGCCACCGGCCTTGATGGTGTCACCGATCTTCTTGCGCACGGCCAATGGCTCTCCCGTAATGAAGCTGCTATCGATGTGCGCTGTTCCTTCAAGAAGGATCGCATCCACCGGCACCAACTCCTGATCGCGGATCACAATGCGATCGCCGGGCACCAGCTGCGCCACCTTCACGGCCTCCTCGCCCTTGCTGGTCTTGCGCAGAACGATCAGCGGAAGGAAATCCTCCAACGCCCGATCGAAGCGCAGCGCCCTATACGTGTAGGCCTGGTACCAGCGGCCGATCAACAGGAAGAAGAGCAAACCCGCGAGCGAGTCGAAGTAACCGGGACCCACACCCGTGATCACTTCCCAGAGACTGCGTGTCCAAAGCGCTATGATGCCCAACGCGATGGGCTGGTCGATGTTGATCTGCCGGGCGCGTATCCCCGCCCATGCGCTCTTGAAGAAGTCGGTGCTCAGGAAGAATATCACCGGGAATGAGAAGAGGACAGTGAGCCACTGGAAGCCGGTCTTCAAGCCCGCCTCCGTTCCAGCACCCAAGTATTCTGGGAAACTGAACATCATGGTGTTGCCGAAGATGAAACCCGCCACCCCAAGCCGGATGAACATGATGCGTGGCACAGAGGTCCGCTTGGCATCGGGCGCGGCCGTCAATTGCGGGCCATATCCGATGCGCCGCATGAGCGCAACCAATTGCGCTAGTGCGAAGCGATCCTCGCGAAAGGTGATCGTAAGCTCCTTAGTGGTGAACGAAACACGCGAGCGTAGGACAGCCGGCTCGATGCGATGCAGATCTTCGAGCAGCCAGATGCACGAACTACAGTGCATCTGTGGCACATGGAAACGCACCCTCGTAATGCCTTCCTCACTGAACTCGACGATGCGTTCACGCACCTCTGGCAGATCGAACAACTCGGTGCGCTGCTCATCCACGGTGTTGCCCTGCTTTACCCCGGGTTGTTTCCCCAGTTGATAGTAATCGCTGAGCCCACTCTCATTCAGCAGGTCGTATACCACCTCGCATCCCTGGCAACATAGATCCCTTCCGTCGTGAAAGCGATGCTCGTCCGCGCAAGGGTCGCCGCAGTGGTAACAGGTGACGGTGGTCACCTCTTTCACCTTCATGGCGCGAAATTGACCGGGATCGTCACGAGCGGAACTGACGATCGTCAGTCAGAGGCCCCTCGATAGGACCTGAGGTGGCCCAAGACCTTGACCGGACACCGAAGGGGCGCAACCCCGCTTCGACATTGACGCCGAAGGAGCCTTTGCGAGAGACGCATTGAAGGCTCTCGTGTCGCGATCGAGTAATTAGTAAACTAGTTCCGCCCCTCGTTTTCCCTCTTACTTCGTTGGACCAACTCGCCGTAGCCACTGATACGTTGCGCGTGTTCCGCCCCCGAAAGATCGGGACGTAGCGTCCTCGTCCCGCCTTTGCGGGGGCGCTCGCAGGAAGAAGTAATAGCGGCAGATCTTCAGTGTACCAATTACCAGGTCACGACACCAGTGACCCCACCAGGAGTCGAACCTGGATCAAGAGTTTAGGAAACTCCTATTCTATCCATTGAACTATGGGGCCGGAGATAGCGGGCGCAAAAGTAGACGAATGGAGCAGGCCGCCACCTGTTGCGCTACGGTTACTTCTCTGCGTAGATTCGGCAGCACTAAAACCAAACCCTGATGCGCAACTGGACCCCTCTCCTAC
>Ga0105047_10018971_pt1 | contig 10630 bp, 9 predicted proteins | sample MAT04_FD_78384 | JGI IMG/M metagenome (GOLD analysis project Ga0105047, IMG submission 78384) | Freshwater microbial communities from Lake Fryxell liftoff mats and glacier meltwater in Antarctica - MAT-04 (megahit assembly) | ecosystem: Environmental > Aquatic > Freshwater > Ice > Liftoff...
GCAGAGGTCGGGGGGGAGATGACTTTAGGCCTAGACAGGTTCAGGATGCCCGCCGCCCCGCAAGGTGTCCATCAAAGCGGGTCAACCCCAGTCTCGTCCGGACTCCGAAGGATGAACTCAACCGTAGCGGCCTTCGATGTACTCGGCCGTCTTCGGGTGCTTCGGCGTGATGAACAGCTCCCCGGTGGGGCTGTGTTCAATCATCTCGCCCAGCAGCATGAAGATGCACTCGTCGCTCACCCGCCGGGCCTGAGCCATGTTGTGCGTGACGATGACGATGGTGTAGCGGCTCTTGAGGCCAAACATCAACTCCTCGATGCCAGCAGTGCCTTCCACATCGAGCGCCGAGCAAGGTTCGTCCATGAGGATGATCTCCGGCTTGAGCGGCAAGAGGCGGGCGATGCACAACTTCTGCTGCTGCTCCAACTGGAGGCCGGTGCCCCGCTGATCAAGGCGATCCTTCAAATCCTTCCAGAGTCCCACTTCGGTCAGGGCCTTCTCCACGGCTTCATCCAGTAACGCCTTCTTGAGGGCTGCCCGTTCGCTGTGGATACGCAGGCCAAAGACCACGTTTTCGTAAACGGAAATCGGCAATGGGTTCGGTCGCTGGAACACCATGCCCACCGACTTGCGCAATTCGAGGAGGGAGATGTCCGGATCGTAGATGTTTTTGCCGAGGAGTTTGATCTCGCCGGTGGTGGTAACGTTTCCGTAGCGCTCGTTCACGCGGTTGAAACAGCGCAGAATCGTCGTCTTGCCACAGCCAGAGGGGCCGATGAGCGACGTGATGAGGCCGTGCCGGATGTTGACGCTGACGTTGATCAACGCCTGGAACTTGCCGTACCAGAGGCAGAGTCCGCGCGTCGTGATGCTGAGGGGGGCGGCGCTCATGAAATCCGAAATCCGAAATCCGAAATCCGAAGGAAGCCCGAAGTCCGAAATCCGAACGGCCTCCGGCGGAGAATCCCAGCCTGCTGTATCGCGCGATCGCGTTCGGCGGACCAGGCGAGCACTCGGGCGGTGCGAAGGCGTCGAGCGGGTTGCCGACTACAAGTCGGCGATACGGCAGAGGGCAACTCTGCGGCACTTGGCTGGTCTTCCCGCCACCTTGCCGACTTGGAAGACACCGCTTTCGCCCGCGGTTCGGGTTTCGGATTGCGGGTTTGCTTCGGCATTCGAGCTTCGGGTTTCGGGCTTTCCTTGTCGCTCATCCGAAAGTGCCGCTCACGTAATCGCGGGTCATCGGGTTGCCCGGCTTGTCGGAGAAGATGACTTCAGTGCGGTCCACCTCGATGAGGTCGCCTTTGAAGAGGAACATCGTGCGCCCCGCCAGCCGCCGCGCCTGCTGCACAAGGTTGGTGACCAGGATGATCGTGATCTGCTGCTTCAGCTCTTTCAGGACATCCTCGATGCGCATCGTCGTGACGGGGTCGATGGCGATGGAGAATTCGTCGAGGCAGAGAATCTCGGGCTCGTGCGAGAGGGCGCGGGCGATGGTCAGGCGTTGTTGCTGGCCGCCGGAAAGCTTCGTGCCCAACGTGTCGAGACGGTCCTTCACCTCATCCCACAAAGCCGCCTGCCGCAGGCAGCGCTCGACGAGAACGTCCAGGTCGCGCTTGGCGCGCACACCGGCCGAACGAGGCGCGAAGGCGACGTTGTCGTAAATCGTCAGGGGCAGGCCGACCGGCAGCGGCGCGACCATCCCGATCTTGCGGCGCAGCGCGTAAACGTTCTTGGTCTTCTGCACGTCTTCACCGTCCACCGCGATTGTGCCAGTCACCTTGGCACCGGGAGTGAAGTCGATGGTCCGGTTAATGCATCGGAGGAGCGAGGTCTTGCCGGCCTGGGCCGGGCCGATAATCGCGAGAATCTCGTGGCGGTGAACGTCGAACGAGATGCCGTGGATCACTTCCTTCGGGCCGTAGGAGAGCCGGAGGTCGCGGACTTCGATCTGATTATCGGCGGCCATCGCAGCGTTACCACTTCTTCCGCGAGCGGAGATAAACCCGGAGGATGATGGACAGGGCATTGACCAGCAGCACGGTGGCCAACAGCACCACCGCGATGGCATAAGGCAGGGCCTTTGGGGCATCGGTGACCTGGGTCGTGACCGTGTAGAGGTGCATCGAAAGGGCCATGCGCTGGTCTTTCAAGCCGTAAGCGAAGAGATTGCCTTCCTGGATCTTTTTGAAGAAGACGGCACCGGTAAACATGATCGGCGCGGTCTCGCCAGCCGTGCGCGACACTTGGAGGATGACGCCCGTAAGGATGCCGCTGATCGAGTTGGGCAGGACGATGTGGCGGATCGTCTGCCAGCGGGTCGCGCCGACGTTCCAGCAGGCTTCGCGGAACGCCATCGGCACCGACGCCAGCGATTCCTTGGTGCTCGCGATGATGACTGGCAGCGTCATGATCGCCAGCGTCAGCGAGGCGGCGATGATCGAGCGGCCCATGCCGGCGAACAGCACGAACGCGCCCAGGCCGAACAGCGCATGGACGATGCTCGGCACGCCGGCGAGGTTTACCACCCCGAGGTTGATGATGCGGGTGTACCAGTTGTCGCTCGTGTATTCGTTGAGATATACAGCGGCCAGCACGCCGATGGGGGCGGAGATGAGCAGGGAGATGCCCACGAGGTAGATCGTGCCCAGCAAGGCAGACCAGATGCCGCCTTTGCGCATCCCGCTCGCAGGGTTGGTCACCAGGAAATCCCACGACAGCAGCGGGAACGCCTGCACCACCAGATAGCCAATGATGAGCAGCAGCGGGATGATCATCGCCAGTGTCATCAGGCCGAACACCGCCTGGGCGACGCGCTCGTTACGCTTCTTCCGGCGGACGATTTTCGTTTCCGTGAACATGGCGTTACTGCTTGCGCACTCCTTTCACGATCAAATCCGCCGCCAGGTTCACGACGAAGGTCATCGAGAAAAGCAGGATGCCGATGATAAACAACACTTGGTAGTGATCGGAGCCAACCGAAGCCTCCCCCAGCTCGGCCGCGATGGTGGCCGTCAGCGTGCGGACCGGATCGAAGACGCTGTGCGGAATGTTCACCGCGTGGCCGGTGGCCATGAGCACCGCCATCGTCTCGCCGACCGCGCGCCCCACGCCGAGCAACACGGCCGCCAGCAGCCCGTTTTTGGCGGCGGGGACCAGTACCCGATACACGAGTTGCCAGCGCGTGGCGCCCAGGGCGAGCGCGGCTTCGCGGTAGGAATCCGGCACGGCCTTCAACGAATCTTCGCCGATGGAAACCATGATGGGCACACTCATCAGCGCGAGCAGGATCGCGCCGTTCATTACGTTCAAACCGACGGGCGCATGGAAGACGTTTTGTATGACGGGATTCATCACGCTCAGGCCGATGAAGCCCCACACGACAGACGGAATCGCCGCCAGCATTTCGATGACGATCTTGAGGGTTTCCCGCGTCCGGTTCCCGCAGAATTCGGATACATAGATTGCCGCGCCCAGCCCGAACGGCACGGCGATGAGCATCGCCAGAACCGTAACGCTGAAGGTGCCGACGATGAGGGCCAGCACACCGTAGCGGACGTTGCTTTGGGAGGTGGGATACCACTCCGTGCTGAACAGGAATTGCTTCAGGTCCAGTTCCTTGAACAGAAAGCCCGCCCCCTCGCGGAAGACGAAGAAGAAGATGCCGAATACAAAGACGATGGCGCTGATGCCGCAGAGTCGAATGGTCCATTCGATCACCGGCTCGCTGAGCCGCTGCCAGCGTTGCCGCAGTTCAACCGATAAACGGGGAGATGCCATGTAGCGTCTTGCTCAAATCTTTCGGGGACCACGCACCGTTCGCCACCGGTTGCTCGCCACTTCGGGCGATGCCGGTCTTGCCGGGCACCGGGCCGGTGGCAGCGTTCATGCGGCCTACGCTTCCCAAGTTATTTCTTCGGCAGCGGCACGTAGCCGGTCTGCTCGACGATCTTTTGGCCGGCATCGGCATGGACCCACTCGAGGTATTTCTTTACGTGGGCCGGCGGTTCGCTCGGCGTGTACATGAACATGGGTCGCGCGACCGGGTAGGTTTTGTCGAGCGTGGTTGCGATACTCGGGGCAAACGCAGGCTCGCCCTTCTTCTTGGAGACCTTCAGCACCTTCACGTTTGGGGTGGCGTAGCCCATGCCGCTGTAGCCGATGGCCCCGGGCGTCTTGGAGACCAGTTCCACAACGTCCTTCGAGCCGTTCATGTCGAGTGAGCCGGACCGGAAATCGCTCTTCCTGCCCACGACGGCTTCGCGGAAATAATGGTAGGTGCCGGAGTTGTTCTGGCGGCTGACGCGAATGATCTTGTCGTCTTGCGAGCCAGGGATCGTGACGCCGAGATCAGACCACTTCGCGGTCTTGCCGCCCTCCCGGTAAATCTCGCCGAGCTCCTCCATGCTGATTTCGTTCAGTGGATTGCTCTTGTGGACGTAAATGGACAAAGCGTCGTAGCCGACCATGAATTCCTTCGGGTCTTCGCCGACCTGCTTGGCCTTCTCCAGTTCCTCCGGCTCGAGCTTTCGACTGGAGTTGGCGACGTCCGCGGTCTTGTTAATCAGCGCGGCGATGCCGATGCCGGAGCCACCGCCCGACACCTCCACTGAGACACCAGGCTCCACCTTGGCATATTCCTCGGCCCAAGCCTGGGCGAGGTTCACCATCGTGTCAGAACCGATGTTTTGAATCGTGGTTTTGTCGGCCTTGGCGCTGCCATCGCCGCCGCTCTTGCCGCAACCGGTTTGCAGCAGAGATGCCGCGAGCACGGTCGCGGCCCCGAACTTGACGAAGGCTTTTAATGAACAGGAATTACGCATGGCTCTTTGATTCTGTGGGTTGGTTTCCTTGAATCGCTCCCACCAGGTCCCGAATTTGGTGGGCGAGAAATTGGTATGCCCCTTCGAAAGCGGCCTGAACCTGCTCCGGGGAGCCTTCCACCAGCAAGGGATCCTGGACCTACCAGGTGAGGCAGACGGTCTTTGTGGGCGGCGGTGGAAAGGCCTTTTGGCCTTCCGGACTGAGCGCGACGACAATCTGGTAATGTCCGAGGTTGGGGACCTGGTCGAGCGACTTGGCCGTCTGTCGCGAGATATCCACGCCCTTCCCCGCCAGGAATTGCACGGTCTGCGCATCCATTGCCTGCGGCACGATGCCGGCGCTGCTAAAGACGAAGCGCGCCGCCCCGAGCGAGTTGCTGATGGCCTCCGCCATCTGGCTCAGGCCAGCGTTACTGCTGTCCACGAACAACAAGCGGAAGGCCTCTGTGCCCGGATGCCGGACGAATTCGCCGGTGAGCATGTAGAGCACTTCCTCGCAGATGTTCTTCGCCTGGTCGGTGACGCGCTCGAAGCGCCGCGCGATCGTCATCAGCGGCGTCAGCGCTTCCACCGGCAGCTTGCCTGCGCGCTCCAACTGCATCAACTCCGCGTTGATCTCGTTGCGGAGGCCATTCGCCCGCTCTTCGATCGCCATGGTCCGCTTGGCCAGATCAGCGTCGTGATTGAGGAAGGCCTGCACGGTGTCATGAAACATGTGCAGCGCAAGGTTCGCCAGTTCCGTGAACTTCTCGTAAGGCGGGTGGATTTCGAGCCGGCTGACCAGCAGGGCCTGCCGGGCGATGCTCTCCGCATAATCCCCGATCCGCTCCAGGTCGCTGTTCAGCTTGATCGCCGTATAGACGAATCGAAGATGTGCACCGGCCGGCTGCTGCCGCACCAGGAACTCCAGGCAGAGGCGGTCCAACTCGGTTTCCAGCTCGTCGATGTACTGGTCCTGCAAGATGACCGCATAGGCCAACTGGCCGTTACGTTCCACCAGCGCTTGGAGCGCTGTGCTTCAGGGCACGCTCACCGAGCGCGGCCATCTCGGCCACCTTGCTGCGAATCAGCTCAATGCTCCTGCGCAACGCCTCTTCGACATGTGAAGGTCCGTTCAAGATGGGTTCGGCCCGTAAGCCGCACGGTCGGAATTGGCGCTCATCGTCACGCTGCGGTCGGTTTGGCTGAAGCTGGCGATGCAGGCAACGTAGCTGATGCCCGCTTGCCCTTCCGCACCCCCGGCTCCGGCTGCACCGCCCGCGGCTTGCGAACTGGCTTGACCGCCTTGGAGCGACGGCTCTCCACCTTCTTCAGGCGGGCTTTCAGAGTCTTGCGCGCGCTCTTGGCCAGTTTGGCGGCGGCTTTGGCGGCCTTTTTCGCCTGCTTGAACGCTTTCTTAGCCACCTTGAGCTTCTGTTTGGCTTCGCGGGCCTGGTTCTCTGCCAGCGCGGCGCGCTCTTCGGCGGCATGTACGGCAGCAGGTTTGGTAGGAACAGCACTTTTCATCGGTTGTCAGCTTTCTCGTAGGGCCTCGGGGCGATCAGTTGTAGGGGCGCTGGCAGCAATTGCTTCCGGCCGGCGCGGGCCGGGACTGGGTACCTTACCCGCGCCGGTTTGCGCAAGCTTGCGATTGTGACATTGCCTCCAGCGTGGTCGGGCGAAAGCTAGGAACTAATTCAAGCCCGAGGCCAGCACCGCGCCTGAATGTCACCGAATCGTAAACTCCGTGGCACTGATTCGTGACGCGACCGCTTCAGAGTTTCCCCCGACCTTGGGACGAAAATCAACGGAATCGTCAGTTCCGCCATATTGTCCCTTACGGCGGGTAGTGAAGACTCCACGACTATGCTGCAGCGTTTGTTTGGTTGGTTAATCGGTTTGGGTCTGACCATGACGGCCACGTCCGGCCTGCTCGCGGCCGGCGCGGCGCGGCATTTCGTGCTGGTCGTCTGGGACGGCATGAGGCCGGACTTCGTAACCCCTGAACTGACGCCCACGCTCTGGTCCCTGCGTACCAATGGAACCTGGTTCGCGAACCATCACTCAGCCTACCCGACTTCGACCGAGGTCAACGGGGCGGTGCTCGCGACGGGTGCTTTTCCGCAGCGCAACGGCATCAGCGCCAACAAGGAGTACCGCCGCGAGATTGATTCCCTGAGCCGCTTTGGAACGCAATCGCTGCGCGCGGTGCGGTGCGGCGATGCCCAGTCGGGAGGCAAGTACATCGGGCTGCCGACCGTGGCAGAATTGGTGCAAGCTGCGGGGCTAAGGACCGCCGTCGTTGGCGCGAAGCCGGTGGCTTTGCTCCACGACCGCCGGGCCAGGGACCAATGGGCGCCGGGCCGCGTCTGGTTCGTCGAGGGTGCTTTGCCGGAACCCCAACTTAAGACGCTTACGAACCGGTTCGGCGCCTTCCCTGCCCCCGTTTCGCCAAACCTTGCTCGGGACCATTGGGCGACCCGCTGTCTGACTGAGGCATTCTGGGAACGCGAGGTGCCCCGCTACTCAGTGCTCTGGCTCAGCGAGCCGGATTGGTCGCAGCACGAGCATGGTCCTGGTTCTCCAGCGGCGCTCGGGGGCATTCGCGGTTGCGACCAGCGCCTGGCCGTGGTGCTGGCCGAATTGGACCGCCGCGGCGTGCGTGACCAGACGGACGTGGTGGTGGTTTCAGACCACGGCTTCTCCACCATCGGCGCCAACGTGGACGCGGCCGCCGCCCTGCGCGCCGAGGGCTTCAACGCACGGGCCGTTTGGAAACAGCCCCCGGTGCCTGGAGACGTGGTGGTGGTCGGCAACGGCGGTTCGGTGCTGCTCTACGTGATCGGAAAGGAACACGCGGTGCTCGCCAAAGCCGTGCGCACCTTGCAGCGCCAGCCCTTCGTCGGCGTCCTTTTCACTCGCGAGCCGATGCCCGGCACCTTCCCCCTGGCGGAAGCGATGATCTCCGCGCCCACGGCACCGGACATCGTCGTCGCCACCCGCTGGGCGCAGCCGTCGCCAACCAACGCGCACCCAGTCAGTCTCATCTTCAACGACGGTTACGACGAGTATGACGCCGGCTGCGGCATGCATGTGACCCTTTGCCCGACGGACCTGCACAATATCGCGGTGGCCTGCGGTCCGGATTTTTGCCGAGGGTTCACCGACTTGCTGCCTTCCGGGAACGTGGACATCGCCCCGACGCTGCTCTGGCTGATGGGTCTCAAGCCTCCTGAGCCGCTCGATGGCCGGGTGCTTAGCGAGGCGCTCGTAGTCGCCGGCCCGCCGGTTGGAAAAGTGAACTCCGCCCGGTGCGACGCCCGCGTGGAGTTGCCGGAGGGCCTCTGGGAGCAATACCTCAAGTTCACGGAACTCAACGGCGTGCGTTACCTCGACGAGGGCAACGGAGCTTGGACCGCCGCACCTCAAACGTTCGGCGGCGACGCTCCCGCTCCGCGGGCGGGTGCCCGTGAATCGGCTCGCACGACCCCCGTAAGTTCCGGCGAGCCGGCGCGATCTCGCTGACGATTGTGGTCGTGCAAGCGCCTGTCCCATTGGGCTACCGGTTCTTGCCGCGTTGAAACGAATAGAGAACAGTGTGCCCCGTGAAAACTATAGCCGCCTTGCTCGTTGATTCGGTTCACGACCGCCTGAAGGCATATTCTGGGCGGTTGCTGGATGAGTCATTGCTTTTCCTGCAACCTTGATCGCCATCAAAAACCTACGGCACACAACTTCTCATTTCCAAAGAGCAATTTCGCCCTTCGCTTGCTTTTCACGATGCCGTCGCACCTTGCCATCGCCTTCATCGTAACGCGTTACCGAACAGGCACCGCATTGCAACGCCGCCAGATCTTTATCGCACCTAATCGTGTTCTGCCTCTCCCTCCACTGCGTGAAGTGTAAAGCCTGTTCCGGGTCAGAGTTTGACCGTTGCTGGCGATGCCTACCGTGCCGAAGTAAACGTTTCTTCACTCTGGTTACCCAGGAGCAAGCCCTTATTCGACCAGGAGGATATTGTGGATCTCAACCCGGGGCACGGTCAAACGAGCCACTCCGCCTTGATACTCGAAACTCAACGATTTTCCTTCGGGCTGCAGCCTAATACTGGCGGGCTTTGTGGTTGCGCGAAGTGATATTTCCAGCGGGCCAACCGGATCGATGCTGTCGAACAGGGTTTTCTTCATATCCCAGTGAGCGCCTGAAGTGTTGACCAAATTGATGGCAAGCTTGTTCTTGAGGCGGTTCACCGACACATCTACCGCGCCCGATCCCTTGACCACCACCAGCGGCGCCGGGAAAAGCTCCCGCACCAAATCGTTCAGAAACGACCGCATCTGAGGAGAACGGTCGGCAAGATATCCCCGGCTGAAAGAAAAGTAGGTGGCGGCCATTCTGCCTTTGCCCAGTGCGGTGATCGAAGCCGCCGGCTGCGCGACGGAATTGGCGTCATCAGCCGCGTGCAACACGCCCAATGCTTTGGCCTTGGCGTCCAACTTTGCCGTCCGTGTTTGATCGCGGGTGGCAGCCAGAGTGCCGCCGCATTCCACATAGCGCGGCTCTTGCTGGGCGTTTTCAAGGGTGACACCGATATCGGCTGCGAAGAGCGAGGCCGCCTGAGGTCCGACCAACAATAGGTTCCCACCCTGTTGGACATACTCGGTCAATTCCTTCTTAAACTCGGGCTCCAAGTAATCACACTCGGCCACCACTATCAACGGATAGGCGGACATGCGGCCCTTGAGCGAATGCTCGCTGACCACGTCCACCGTTTGCTGGCTTTCAATCAGCGCCTGCAAGGTGCCATTGAGGCGGGACAGGTCACGGCCAAAGAGGTCGTTGATCTCGCGGTAGTGGGAGGCGGTGGAATAGAGAAGGGCGATTTGCGGCACGGGTGTTGCACCCTGGCAGAAGGCTTGCCGCGCGCGACAGAATTTGGCCACTTCGGCGATGACCGGCAGGTGCTGCTCTGGAACAGAACCATCGCGCCGTTGGTTGTAATAGGGCTGGAAGCCCCCGCCCTGGGCCATCACAACTGCCGCCTCCCGCTGCAAATGAATCGCTGATTTTTGCCGGGAGCCGTTTCTGGTTTCGCCCTTCTGGACGAAACTCCAGGCCATCAAATCCCAGGGTTTCCCTTGCTGGGCCGTGTAGCGCCCCGACATCCGGGCGGAGTTTACGCTATCCTCCGGCGTGAAATCACCCGAGATCCAGTCCACCGGAGCGCATACCGCCTCCGGCATATGATCGGTAAAGGCCCAATTGCTGCAAAGCTGAATGGCGGGATTGGTTTTCTTGACCTCGGTAACGTAGCGCCGCAGGTATTGGCGAAAAGCTTCCCGGTTGAATTGGAGAAATTCGAACCAATGAGGATCGCTGGGCTGGCGCGGTATCTCCTGGATGCCTGTGCTGGCGGTAAATGCCTTCAAAGCCGTTTCGCCAAAGTCCGGCTCGGAAGCCCAGCATTCACCATCCACCCACGCGCCATCCACCCCGTAAACCCCCGCCAACTCGCGCAACTGGGGAATCAACAACTTCTCCTCGTAGTGGCCAAAGAACGAGGTGGCGTTCTTGTTCGTGGCGCCATTTGCGTTCACCACCGCCCAGGTCGGATTTTTGCGGATCGCCTCGGAATCCCAGACCCCGGAATAGTGCATGTAAAGCCCGACTCCGCGCTCCGCCGTCACCTCCCGCCAGATTTTCAACGGATCACCGACAAAGCCCGGCGCCTGGTTGCCAACTTTGGTTGGGTAACTCGACAGTCCGGGGTGTCCCTTGCAGTCGATCTGGATGTAATCGGGGTGAGTCTGGTCGATGATTTTTTCGAC
>Ga0105047_10018972_pt1 | contig 10629 bp, 10 predicted proteins | sample MAT04_FD_78384 | JGI IMG/M metagenome (GOLD analysis project Ga0105047, IMG submission 78384) | Freshwater microbial communities from Lake Fryxell liftoff mats and glacier meltwater in Antarctica - MAT-04 (megahit assembly) | ecosystem: Environmental > Aquatic > Freshwater > Ice > Liftoff...
CGCCATTTTCATGAGCCAATCGCGCTTCCCAAACTCCGCCACCGACCACCGGTCCATAAACGGTTCTCTCGGAGCCGCTTCGGAATCCCAATACAAAGTCCGAGCCCGCATCACCATCGCACTGGCCGGTTCGCGCGAAGCCAATTCGCGCAGCGCCTTCTGCTCCGCACAAAGATAAAATTCGAGAACCTCGCGCGCCACTATTTTCAGCAACGCCTTGATCGATTTGCCGAAAATATTAATCACCGCAGCCTTCAACCGCGCCACGCGCGCAGCGAGAGTCGCGCCCAAAAAAGGAGCGCAAGAAAATCCCCCAACCGTTTTGATTGACCTGAGACCGTGCAGTTCCATGCCCCAACGGGGCAAACTATAAGAGCGTGTACGAGAAGTTGGTAAATGGTGCCACGGGTACGCGCCCGAGGGCCGTTTCAAGGACGCTTACCAGTGCGGACGCGGGAAGGCGCGAAGTCTGTCCTTAAATAAGCGGTGGTGAAAGACCGAATTGCGCGAGTGAACGAAAAATCGCTGGAAAAATGATTTTGTAAGTCCTTTTTAGACAGATGTTTATACTCTGCCGAAAGATTTCAGGAAGATTCTTGCGACAATACGGAAATCGAAATCGTTTTAGTATAGTTGAGAGGGGCGAAAGGCTAACGCTACTTGCCAGTGCCCGTCTTTCCCGCACGCGCGCTGTAAGCAAATGTTGCGTTGCCGCCGAAGCGAATGCCGCCCACATCGACTCTGAAGGGCACGATCACTGTCGGCATCACGGTCTCATTGACGGCTCCAAAAGGCTTCAGCAGATCAGTCAGAGTGACGAGGCGACTGCCCGAATAACGCAGCGTGCCGCGGCGCAGATTGAACGTCACCGTTCCCATACTGCGGCCCCGCGTTCCCTTGATCACCACCGAATCAACTTTTTCAGTGTCGATTGATATGATTACCGGTTCGGAGCCCAGTGCATCTTTGAACGCTCGATTTGAGGCGAAGATAAACCGCGGGCTGAAGGCGGTAAAACTCAATTTATTATTGAGAGGCTTTGCAAAATTCAGCGTGAACTTCTGCTTGAGGATTTTTAATTCGGCAAGAGTGACACTGACTGAAAGAGACTGCTGCACAGCGCCGCCATTGATATCGTTGACGGTAACCTGCACCGTAAAATTTCCTTCCGCCGCGTAACGATGCGTGGCTGAATTGGGCGTCGTAATCGTCTGCGTTCCGTCGCCAAAGTCCCACTCATAATAGAGCGCGTCGTTGTCGGGGTCGCTGGCGAGTGCCGTAAACGTGACGGGCTGCCCGACAGCGGGCGTCTGCGGCGATGCGCTGAAGGAATCGAGCAGCGGGAGATTATTTCCGGGAACACTGCCCGCGCCGTTGACGATGGAATTAATCCATGGAAGGGCGATGTCCACCCGCGTGTTGTAGGAAAGATCGCCGAATCCAGCGCCGCGAAGACTGCCGCCCGACGTCACGGAGACGAGCGTCAGCACGCCATTCACCGAAATAAATTGCGGTCCGCCACTGTCACCGGGGGCCGTGTTGGCTTCCTGATCCGGAGCGGGCTTGGCGTCAAACATCCATTTCGTAAACGTGGGCGTCACCCTGTCGATCGGCGTCGTACCCGTGTTAATCCGTCCGTCGGCGGGAAAGATACGGTCCGTGCCCGTCAGTCCAGTGCCCTGCTCACCGTAGCCAGCCAGAATCAGAAGTGTTCCGACTGCCGGCACGTCGCTGCTGAGTGGCGAGGGCGTCGCCGTTGCGTCCTGGTCCAATTGAACAATGGCCAGGTCGATCTCGCCTTCAATCTCTTGAGAAACAGTGCCTTTGTAAGTCGGATGCACGAAGATTCTTACCGAACGAAACATGACGCCGCCGAGCACAAACGTGAGTCCCGTCTGAGGCACCGCGAGCTTGCCTGTCGTGCTATTTCCATCCACCACGCAATGCGCCGCGGTCAGAACAAAATGGGAGCCGATCAAGGTTGCGGAGCAAAACCCATTCTTATCGGAGAGCATTCCGACCGTTGGAAAATCCGATGCCGGCACATTCTTGCCATCGATGATGCGCGGCCTGGCACTTTTGTCCGCGGCGTGGGATGACGATAAGGCGAGAAACACGACCAGCATTAAAACGGCTGACGAATTCGGCGTGTACTTTTCCAATCCGATTCTCCCACTGCTGCGGGCGCTGGCGCCTTCAACGAAAGGGGCCGAGCCAGAATCGTTACAGCATTTTGAGATTATTCAATGCGCGTTACAAAATCGGTGCTATTGAGTCCAGTCTTCTTTCCCTTCATTAACAACACTGGACTCAATAACTTATCGGGCATGGCCGGAAGTTCGCCTTCATTAAAGGACGAGCGCTGCGTGCGGATGAAGTCTCTCATGACGCGCTCTTTTTGAAACGGAAAGGGTCGTTGTTTTACTACGCCTCGGGTTTTGGATTCTCGTCTTCGTTCCATTCGATCCACGAATAGAGCGTGGAGCGCTGGATGTTCAGCGCCTTGGCCGTGCGCGCCTTGTTGTTGCCCATGTGCTTGAGCACCCAGCGCGCGTACTCGACCTGCAACTTATCGAGCGGGCGGATTTCCTTGGCTCCGATCACAAAACTATCAGGCAGAGCCGGGCGAGCCGCACTGTTTCCCGGCAGCGCGCCCAGAGAAACTTGAACCGCGCTTCGAACGACCGGCATTTCCGCGGCGGCGCCGCGCAATTCCAGCGGCACGTCCTGCATGCCCAGCACCAGTACGCCGCGCGCCGCGCCGCTCGGAGGGCGTGCCAGCACGGCCATGCGTTCGAGCGTATTGCGCAGTTCGCGCACGTTTCCGGGCCAGCGGTAGCGACGGAAAACCTGGAGCACGTCCGGATGCAGCGTGAAATTTCCGAAGCGCTTGAGAATAAATTTGCTGATCAGATCGATGTCGTCGGCGCGGCGGCGCAGCGGCGGCAGAGTCACATCGACCACGCGCAATCGGTAATAAAGATCGCCGCGAAAACGTCCGGCGGCTACCTCCGCCTGCAGGTCGCGATTGGTCGCCGCGACGATGCGGCAATCCACGTCGCGAAGACGGGATTCGCCGACGCGCGTGACCTTCGATTCTTCGAGCACGCGCAGAAACTTCGATTGAGCGGCCATCGGCAGTTCGCCGATTTCGTCCAGGAAAAGCGTGCCGCCCGAAGCCATTTCAAAGCAACCCGCGCGATGATTGACCGCGCCAGTGAAGGCGCCCTTGGTGTGCCCAAAAAGCTCCGCTTCGACCAGATTTTCAGGCAGCGCCGCGCAGTTGATGGCTTCGAATGGCCCTTCACTCCGGTTCGACTGATTATGCAGGGCGCGCGCTGCCAATTCTTTTCCGGTCCCGCTTTCGCCAAGGATCAGCACTGGCGCATCGCTTCGCGCGACGCGTTCGATAATCTGCATCGCCGCTTTGAACGGAGCTGAGCTGCCGACGATCTCCGTCTCACCGCCGAACGCCGGGTTGGTGCGCCGGTTGTGAAAGGAGACCTGTTCCGCGCGCCGCAAATTGAGCAGCATCGTCGCCAGCGGATACGCCGCCGCCGCGATGAACTCCAGATGCTCCGCCGTGAACGGCCCTTTCTCCGGGTGGGGCAGACCTTCCTGTCTGCCGGCCGGCGCAGCCGTTTCGCTGTCCTTGCGGCGCCAAGCGCGCTCGCAGACCAGGTATCCCATGCACTGCCGCCCGCTCAGAAGTGGCGCAATGATCATCGTAGTGGATTGCTCGCGCAGCACCGCTTTGCCGACGGCGACACGCGTGTCGGACTGCAGGTCTTCGGAGAGAACCGCGACCGAGCGCCGCCGAGCGAAGCTCAGCAATTCCGTGCGAAGCTGCGAGGTCGACGGATCGATGATCGAGGTGCCGCCGCGCGGCCGCGCTCCCAGCGGAGCCCACGCGATCAAGCTCATGCCCGGCTTGGCCGGCGGATCATCTTTTTTCAAAATCGTGGTGGTCTTGCCGATTCGCCTTTTGACCTCAACGGGTTTTCCGGCCTCGAAAAAGACGCGCACCTTGGCACCATGCAGCGAAGCGGCCACGATGCGGGTCGCGAGCGAGAAAAGATCGTCTTCCGTCTGGCACTGGTTTCCTTCGCGCAGTAAATGGTACAGGCTGCGCAGCCAGTCTCCTTTATGAGTGGCGGCCGGCACATTGATCATCGTCGACGGTTCGTGCCCGTCCTCGACGGCGGCCCCTTCGCGCAGCCCGAACTGTTCGAGCGGGATGCTCATCGTCCCGTGCGGCGCGCTCACCGTTTCCAGCGGCACGTCGAGCGGCGCCAGAACCGCGGTCTCGTCATCAGGCGAAGGAGGCGGCACAAATCCCGCGGGCTTTGCTCGCGTAAAGATCAACGTTGCCGAGCCGATGCGGATCTCATCGCCATCATTGAGGAACGTCTCGCCGGATTGCTCCAGCCTTTTGCCGTTGTGAAACGTGCCATTAATTGCATTCAAATCGCGCAGCAGATAACGCGAGTTGCCTCGGTCGGAGACCTCCGCGTGCTGCTTGCTGACCATGGCATCGTCGATCTGGATCGTGGACGCCCGGCTCCGTCCGATCGTGGAACCGTCCCCGATCGCAAAGCTGCGCCGTTCGTTTTCCAGAGTCAGAATCAAGTAACTCATCGGCTTCCCTTGTGACGCAGCATCTCAACCGTGGCGCGGGCGTCTCTGCCCGCGCAATCCGTACCGCTGGTCGTCTTTCCCGCCCTAACCTTTTAAACGAAACGACAATTGCCGCCATAACAGCGCGTTGAAATAGATGCTGTACCGCTGGCGTCCCGCCGGCCTGTTGCCATGCCGTCGTCCTCTGATTGGGGTGCGGCTGAGCGGCTGGCGAGTGTACTCGGCATGAGTCTGGTGAGGTGGACCGGGGAGAGACGGTCGCATCAGCACGCGTCTACTTCTGGGGGGGCGTGGCCGGCGGATCGACCTTCACGCTGTCGTCGCGCTGGAAGAACATCACGTGCTGCCAGGGCAGGCCGTCGAACTGTTCGACCAATTTAAAACCGTTCGGCGGAACCTCCTGGTTGATCTGATCTTTGCTCATTTTATGCAGCGGCTTGATCGGCACCTTCGGATCTTCGGCGCGGAATTCGACCAGCACCATGCGGCCGTCGGGCTTGAGACTCTTGCGGATCGCGGCGAGCATGTGGACGGGATGCGAGAACTCGTGGTAGACGTCGACCAGCAGCACCATATCCAACTTCCCCTCGGGCAGCTTGGGGTCGGTGAGCGTGCCGACGATCGGCTCGATGTTTTTGATGTTCACCGACGCGGCGCGCTTGGCGAGCAGCTCGAGCATCTCCGGCTGTATCTCGACGGCCAGCACGCGGCCGGTTTCTCCGACCAACCGTGCGATGGGGATGGTGTAAAAACCGTTGCCGCTGCCCATGTCGCAGACGGCCTGTCCGGTTTTGATATTTAAAATGCGCAGCAGCGTGGAGCACTCTTCTTCGCGCTCGCGCGCCTCGCGCACGAGCCATTCTGCGCCCGCGAAATGCATGGTCTGAGCGACCTCGCGCTTCTTATAAAATTTCAAGCCGGGCGGCTCAATGTTTTCAGGAAGCGAGAACGATTTATCGGCTTCGTTCCAGGCAAATTCTTTCTGATACCACTCAACCCAATCGATCAGCGCGGTCTTTGCTGCGCTGACTTCTTCCTTGCCTTTTAGCGCGCGAAAATAGGCCGCGCTGAGTTTTTCGTGCTCAGAACCCTTGATCAGCAGGTCGAGCGTTTTCTCAACCTTTGCTTTTCGGCTATTGCGTTGCTCATCGAGATTCCACGCCGGATCCCAAGGCAACTCAAACATCAGATGCGTCAGGATCAACAAGGAGACTGGTTTGCCGTTTTTTGCAAGCGCGGCGACTTTGCTATCGAAGGCCGCATCTTCGCCGCCGAGTAAATCAGTGACGACGGTGCTCGCCGCGATATTGAGGCCGACGCGGTTTGGCACTTTCATTGGCACGCCCGGAGGCGCGGTTGGCTCTTCGGCGCAAAGTGAAACGGTCAGCAGCAAAAACATCGCCGGAAAATAGACTCTCATTTTCTGTCCCATTCATAATCCCAGATATTGGCCGGTGCGACGCGCTCGGATGGAGAGGCGCCGGCCAGCGTGAATGCGAATCCCTGCGGCGCGGGCCCCAGGTCCTTGCTCCGTCCGTTATATTTCGTCGCGCCCCAGCGCGAGCCGATCGCGAGCATCTCGAATGCGGTGAAGCGTTGTTCCTTTGTGCTGTACACCGCGCGCCCCAGCAGCTTGCCTTCAAAGCCGCGCTTTTGAGCGCTCTCCGTGGGGTCTTTAAGTCCGCCGATGGCCCACTTGCCTTCGTCGTTCACGCTGGCCGAACCGGTCAGGCGGAGCGAAATCTGATCGGGGCCGGAGTCCGTGACTTCAACCTGAAGCTGCGCCTGCTTGATCCCACTCTTGGAAAAACTGGGCGTCTGTCCGCGCACGTTGTCGACCAGATGCAGCCGCACAAGACGCTGCACGATCGGCGCAGGGATTTCATGCGTCGCGCCTTTCTCATGTTTGGCAGGAATCAGTTTCAGCATCTCTGCCTTGGTGAACCAGGCGAAATCGGTATTCCATGCGTTCTTGAAATAGCCTTCTTCATGTTCGGCGTTCTCGCGCGGCAGATCGCGCGACGAGACGCGCAGGACCAGTCCGTCGGCCGGAAATTTGTTCTCCCAGCGGAAGTCGTCCAGCTTCTTCGGCGAATTGGTCTCAGGAAAAAGCCGCTCTTCGCGCTTCAGTGAGTTCCATTTCTTCAGCGCCTTCTCGAGCATGCGCGCCATTTCCTCGGGATCGTTGGAGTTGGTCGAGGCCAGAAACGTGCCATTGGGCGTGCAGGCGTATGTGCCCTGCCGCGTCGCGGTCGGATAAATGCGTCCGCCGTAATGTCCTTGCTCGGCGAATTTTTGAAAGAGCTGGCACTCGGTGTCCTTGCCGCTTTGCAGCCGGCCGACTTCATCGGCGCCGGGAACAAAATTCTGGACGAGCTTCTGAACTTTTTCGGTGGACCAGACAGACTGTCTGGAGACGACGCCATTGTTTCAGACACAGGCAAGCGGATGCCCGTTCATGGCCCACAAAAGGATCGGCTTGTCCTTCGCCTGCGCGACGAGCACCGAGTCCCAATACGTCGAGAGCCACGGAATCTCCTGCCACTTGAGCTGGCTGGGATCGGGCAGGATTTGCTTTTTCAACTTATCAAAATTGGCGTCGCTGAGTTCTTCGCCGGCGCCGGCCGTGAGGCACAACGCGACGAGAATCAGCGGGGTGAGCAGGAGCGTGCGACGCATGGGTCTATGCCCTCCGGTATGCTTCACTATTCGTCGCGCTGTTCGATCGCGCGTTCCAGCAAGCGTTCAAAAGTAGCCGCGTAATCGGCATGAATGGACTGCAGATGTTTGCGAATGAGGTCGACGGAATCCATGTTGGTTCGTATCAATTCGATTGCATCCGTTTCGTCTCGCGAGCGTCCAGCCGCGAGCTTGAGTTGAAACAGTCCGGGCTTTGAAATGTAACGCAATTCCTCGGAACTTCCGCCCAGTCGATCCGGGTGCGGAATCGTGGTCGGCGCCGGCTTCGAGCTGTTTCCCGGCGTTGCGCCTTCGGGAAGAATGTCGACCTTGACTCCGCTGGCCTTATGCAAAAGTTTCGGCCAGCGCCCCGGCTTCTGCTCAAGGATTTCAAATCCGGAGACAGCCGCGATGCGGAAGAATTCATCCATGCGGTCGGCCGGAAGCACGATATCGATATCCTGCGTCACGCGCCCGACAAAGCCGTGCCGCCAGACCGCCCATCCGCCGGCCAGCACGGCGCTGCACTTGCTCATCTGCAGAATGCGTTCAACGGCCTGCACCGCGCGGCCGTAGTTGCCGGGCAGGTCGCGGGGTTCAAACATGCGTTCTCTCCCATGCAGAAGCTGATCGCATAGTTCCAGTTGTTCGGTGAGTTCGGCGAGCGTGATCATGGGCGCAGCCCCGGGTGTAACGTCTTCACTGTATACCCCGCCGCAGGGTTCGCGAGTCTTACTTTACCCCATCGAAACAATGCCGCGGCGCTGGCTGATCTCGATGACGGCGTCGCGCATTTTTTCGTACACCAGCCGTGCGTTGGGTATGGCTTCGATGCGCATGACCGGGTCGGTGCGGTCGCTGGAGAAGACCAGGATGGTGCCGATGTTAAAGATGCGCTCGATGAGATTCTGCGAGAGCTCCACGTCTTTGACGCGCGAGAGATCCAGCGCGTCGACGCGCTTGAAGATAATGCCCTGCTCGCGTTCGATCAGCTTGCGCGTGATCTTGTAGCGCTGGCAGCGGATGCGCAGCACGCTCCAGGCCAGCATCAGGTTGCTGGCGATCAGCAGCGCGACTCCGGCGATCACCAGGTAATGGCCGGAGGTCTGCGGATTGATGCTGCCGTACCAGGCCATCGCGACGCCCGCCACATCCAGCAGGCAGGACAGAACGAAGATGCGGAAGCCCATCAGCAGCGAGACCGAGCCGCTGAAGATCGGCGTCTCGTCGATCGGCGCGGCGCGGCGATCCTGCTGCGGCAGCGCGGACGCCGGCGCGAGAATGGGGTCGTTCGTGGGGGGGAGGTCGTTGTCAGCCATGGTTGTGAATGGATTATTGATGCAAAATCAAAATGAGCAAACGAAAAGAGAGTGGGGCGGACATTCCGGTCTGCCCGAATCATGAACGAGCAGAGAGGAATACGACTCAAACGGCTTTTCGACAGGGCGACTTTGCCGCTTTATAGGTGGGGCCGGCGTCCAACTTCTCTCGACGCCGCGCATTGTATTGATACACTGTGGCGACGTTGCAGTATGGAGACGCGCTTGTTTTGGCCAAGACAGAAGTCAATCTTTATTGCGCCTCGCTGGATTTGCGGGGCGTGCCAGTGCTTGTGGTGGGCGGCGGCGAGGTGGCGTTGCGCAAGATAGAGAGTCTACTGGAGGCGCACGCGCGGGTGACGGTGATTGCTCCGCAATTTCATGAGGCGCTTGTGGCTCTGCCGGCTCAAGGGGATGGCGGAGCGCGCTTGCGTCGGACGCGACGGAAATTTCGCGCAACGGATTTGCAGAACTATAAAATGATCTTCGCTGTGACGGACGATGCAGAGTTAAACCAGAGCATCGCGCGGAGCGCCCGGCGCCTTGGCGCGCTTGTAAATGTTGCAACTCCGGGAGAAGCGGGTAATTTTCAAGTGCCTGCAACCGTCCGGCGCGGCGCGTTGTCGATCGCGATCTCGACCGGCGGTGCTTCGGCGGAGCTGGCTCGTTCGCTGCGCGAGCGGATCGAGAAAGTCGTTGGGCCGGAGTGGGGTGTCTTTGTGGCGCTGCTGATGGAACGCCGCGCCAGGGTGATTGCCGCAATCAGCGACGCGGCGGAGCGCCGAAGCGTGCTCAAGAAATTAGGCGCAACGCGCTGGCTGAATGTGATTCGCAAACATGGCGCCGAACGTGCGGGCCAGGAGATGGATCTTTTGATTGATGGCAGCGCTCGCGTAGCGCAGGCTTCCAGCCTGCACGGTTTAATGTCGGCAACACGCAGGCAGGATGCCTGCGGTACAAAAACACGCAGGCAGGATGCCTCTGCTACGTTGAAAAAGGCCGGCCGATGACCCCGCAATTTCTCTCGCTTGCAGCGCTGGTCTGCTTTGCGCTCGGCGCCGCCGCGGCGGTGGCCGGATTCAGGCTGGAGAGTCTGCGCAGCAGCGTCTGGCAATTTATTGCAGTCGGTCTGGGCATGGTTTTGAAGACCGCGGCGATCGGGATGAGCTGCGCTCAGAACGCGTCGCACTCCTTTAATAGCACCTCTGAGATGCTGGGGCTGCTGGCGTGGGCTCTGGGATTCAGTTACCTGGTTGCGCTCGCGGCTTCGGCGGCGCGCTCGCTGGGCGCGCTGATTCTGCCGCTGGTGCTGATTTTGATGACACTCTCGGTGATGCTGGCCGAGCCCATTGGAATGACGCCCGTTCCGCCGCACCGCCTGCTGGCCGTCCACATTCTATCGGCCTTCCTGGGATACGGACTTTTTCTAACGGCCTGCGGGGCCAGCGTGCTTTATCTGGAACAGGCCAGCCTGCTGAAACGAAAAGTCTTCGGCGTGCTCTTTAAGGATTTGCCTAGCCTTGAACGATTGGAGCGGCTTGAGATTCTCTGCGCCGGACTGGGCATGATAGTCTTCACCGTCGCGATCGCGACCGGCGCGGTGATGGCCAATTACTTTAATAAACCCTTCTGGCTGGAGCCCAAGATTCTGGCCACGGAGATCACCTGGCTGATCTTCGGAGTGCTTCTGATCGGCCGCGGGATTCGCTGGCTGAGCGGCACTGCGGCGGCCAAGTTCATGCTGGTTGGCGCGGGGCTGGTGCTGCTCACGTTTGCGTTGACGCATCCGTTTGGAAGACCGGCGGCGCAGACGGCGGAGCGCACCGTAGGATTGCCACAAACACGGGCAGCCCAACAGCTGCCCGTGCCACATGATTCGGATGAGCGGCTCTCGTTTGTGCGGGGGCAGTTATGAGCGGACTGCGACTCGAAGAGAACTTGCGGCTGGTGGGGCTTTCGCATCATAAAGCGCCGGTGGCGTTGCGCGAGCGGC
>Ga0105047_10018974_pt1 | contig 10629 bp, 13 predicted proteins | sample MAT04_FD_78384 | JGI IMG/M metagenome (GOLD analysis project Ga0105047, IMG submission 78384) | Freshwater microbial communities from Lake Fryxell liftoff mats and glacier meltwater in Antarctica - MAT-04 (megahit assembly) | ecosystem: Environmental > Aquatic > Freshwater > Ice > Liftoff...
CGAGTTCGTCGAGGTCGGCTGCCGACAGCACGTCATAGGGAGGTGCGATCAGGTCGTCGATGTGGGGGTCGCAGTAGCGCAGGGCGGGGAACGGAGTGAAGCGTGGCACGTCGACAGGATGTCACGGCACGGCGTCGCGACTGCAACGATCGATTCCATGGACGACTGGACTGTCGGAATCGACACCGTGCTGTGCGACCTCGATGGAGTGGTCTGGCTGGCGCATCAGCCGATCGCCGGCTCCGTCGAGGCGATCGAAATGTTGCGGGCATCAGGGCGCCGGGTGCTGTTCGTGACCAACAATTCGGCGGCCACGCTCGCCGATCATGAACAGGCACTGGCCGTGGTGGGCATCCCTGCTCGCGGCGACGTCGTGAGTTCCGCCATGGCCGTCACGCAGCTCGTGCAGCCTGGCGATCGTGTGCTCGTTGCTGCCGGGCCCGGCGTCGCGGAAGCGGTGGAGCAGGCGGGGGCGGAGGCCGTGATCAACACGGGGCAAGCGCTCAGCGACCCGGTCGACGTCGTGGTGGTGGGGATGCATCGCGACTTCGACTACGACCGCCTCGCCGTGGCCGCCAGCGCGGCACGCTCCTGTGGCCGACTCATCGGGACCAACACCGACAGCACATATCCGACACCCGAGGGCCTGCTGCCTGGTGGTGGCTCGATCCTGGCGGCGGTCGCGTCGGCATCCGGCGTCGATCCCGTGATAGCCGGCAAGCCGCATCAACCGCTCGCGGCCCTTGTGGCGTCGTTGGTTGCGACCGCGCAGCATCCGTTCACCCCGGAGCGTGTCGTGATGGTCGGCGACCGCCCGGAGACGGACGGGCTCTTCGCTACCCGACTGGGCTGTCGATTCGGTCTGGTCCGGTCGGGCGTGACCGCCGCTGGTCATGTGATCGAGGGGGAGACCAACATCGATCTCGACGTCGTCGACCTCGCCGAGGTGGCGCGCCGTCTCGTCGGTTGATCTCGTAGGGCCTCCGGCGACGAGCTGCGATTCGCACGAGTCGAACGGGCGGTGTCGACAAAGTGATGGGCTCGTAGTGACCGTCGTGTTCGTCTCTTGCGGTGAAGATCGGGACGTGCCGGCGGGCATCGACGGGGTGAGAAGAGGAGCACGCGGGTGAGCGCGCTCGCGATCGAGTTCTACGCTGAGCTGGTCGAGAGCCCCGAGAACCATGCCGGAGACGCGCTCTCCGGTGAGCCATCACCGGTGAACGTTTCCGGACGGGTCGCCAATCGTGATCACCCCGAGGCGAACGCCACTTCGGCGTCACGGCCAAGCCGTCAACGCCGAATAGCCAGAGGATCGCCGACATCCGTCCGCAACCACCCCATCGCAGCGGCGTGTCAACCGGTTCGGCACTGATCGTCATCGTGCTGGTCGGGAGCGCGACGACCACCGGCTCGTCGTCCCGATCGCACGGCAACGACACCAGGGAACCGAATTCGATGGGCTGGCCTGGCACCTCGATCGCGCTCCCGAGCTGGTTGTGATTCGAGATCGCGGGCTACGACTGCCGATCGTCGACGTGGCAGGTTCGATCGGCGAGACCGCCGATGCGATCCTCGCACTGCTCACCTGAGCGTCCAGATCCGTACGCTGCACCATCCGTGCGGCGCGGCCAACCTCTGAACATTCTGATCGTCCCGCTTCGTTACCCTGCTGCCATGGAAGAGGAGCTTCTGCATGGAGGCGTTGCAAACGCCGGCGCAGTTGTGCGCCAGGGGTCCCACGTTCTTCGACCGTCGAACCGGCATGCGGCGTCCATCCACCGAGCCCTTTCCCCTCGTCGTTCCACTGGGTTCCTGGGCGCCTCGAACCCGGTCGGCATCGAGGCCGAGGGGCGCGAACGTCTCGAATTCATTGATGGAGATGTCCCGTTCCCGCCCTACCCGGAATGGGCGAGATCGGACGTAACGGACGTAGCGGACGACGCCGGTGGGACGAGCGCCGTTCGATCCCCCACAGGTATGTTCGAGATGAGCAGTTGCGATGATGTCGGCGCTGCGTTCGATCGGGTGTGGGACAGTCCGCTCGACATCCCCAACGGGCTCGGGCGTCACGACGACGACGGATGTTCAGCTTCTGCCTGGCGAGTCCGGCTGGGTTTCAGGTCATAGATTGGGCACGGACCGCACATGATCACCGACGACTGGGACAACGACCGCCGTGACCACCGCATCAGCGCTTGGGGTCACCAGCCGCTGCGACAGTCATGACCACCCCGATCGACGTCATCGTTGTCGGACACGGGCCGACCGGGGCAGCGTTGGCCATCCTGCTCGCGCAACGCGGCCACAGCGTCACGATCCTCGAGCGCCAACCCGTCCCGTACGCGCTGCCGCGCGCTGTGCACTTCGACCACGAGGTCGGCCGCATCCTGCAGTCATGCGGCATCGGCGCAGAGCTCCGCAAGAACATAGAACCAGCCGACATCTACGAATGGCGCAACGCAGCTGGCACCGTCTTGTTGCGGATCGGGCGGTGCGGGCTGGCGGCTTCGGGCTGGCCGGTGTCGTCGATGTTCAATCAGCCGAAGCTCGAGCAGCTGCTCGACGAGCGCGCCAGATCGCTGGACAAGATCGACGTGCGACGCGGCGTCGAGGTCGTCGGCCTCCGACAAGACGACGATGTGGCGACCGTGACGACGAGCGACTGCGAGGAGCTCGCTGCGCAGTACGTCGTTGGTTGCGACGGTGCGAACAGCACCGTCCGCGATCTGATCGGCGTGCCGGTGCAGGATCTCGGGTTCTTCTACGACTGGTTGATCGTCGACGTTGTCCTGCACGAGGACCGCGAGTTCGATCCGCTCAACGTCCAGATCTGCGATCCGGCACGCCCGACGACGGCCGTGTCGGGAGGTCCGGGTCGTCGGCGGTGGGAGTTCATGCGGCTTCCGCACGAGGACATCACCCAACTCAACTCAGCGCAGGCCGCGTGGGAGTTGCTCGAACCGTGGGACGTCAGCGCCGAAAACGCAACACTGGAGCGGCATGCGGTGTACACGTTCCAGGCTCGACACGCCGAACGATGGCGGGCGGGCCGAGTGTTGCTCGCAGGCGACGCCGCACACCAGATGCCGCCATTTGCTGGCCAAGGGATGTGTTCCGGTCTCCGCGACTCAGCAAACCTCGCCTGGAAGCTCGATCTCGTTCTCGGCGGCCATGCGCCGAGCGCGCTCCTGGAGACATACGAGGACGAGCGTTTGCCGAGCGCCCGAGCCGCCATCGACTTCTCGATGGAGCTCGGTAAGATCATCTGCGTCCCCGACCCTGATGAGGCTGCAGCTCGCGATGCAGCGATGTCCGTCGGGGTCGGCGACGAGCCGACCGACGTCGATCTACCCAGCCTCGACAGCGGCATCGTGCACTCGTCGGCGCCACATGCCGGTGCGCTGTTCGTGCAGGGCCAGGTCGGCGACGAGTACTTCGACGACGTTCATGGCGCCGGGTGGCGCCTCGTCGCGCTCGACGGAACGGCCAAGGCACCAGCAGGCGCTGCGACTGACTGGTTCGATTCGATGGGCGGACGGATTGTTGTCGTCGATCGCGACGAACCAACATTCGAACGCTGGTTCGCCGAACACGATGCGGCAACGTGGGCGCTGCAACGGCCCGATTTCCGCCTGTACGGCACCGCCTCGGACACGACAGACGCCGAGCACCTGCTTCAGGAGCTGCGCGCCGACCTCACCAAGGAGACTCACACATCATGAAACTGGCCGACATCAACCGTGCCCACGCTCGTACTCGATAGCGGGATCGCCGGGCTGACGGTCGGTCGAGACATCAGCGATCGCCATCTGCGATTCGCTGCTGGATCGCAGTTCTCGCTGAGCACGTCCCGGCGCGGGTATGGCCCGATGGGTCCGTTGGTTGTTTCTCCTGACGAAGTCGCCAACCCCAACGACGCCCTGACCAGCCTAGCCGGATCCTGTACCCCGCAGGATCGCCGGGTCGACCGTGAACTCCATGTCGGAGCTGATTTCCGACCCGTCTGTGCTCACATCGCGTTCATCTCGTCGAAGCACACGATCAACAGCCAACCATCGTCGCGTGGCGATCAGCGACTTGCCGCAACCGGGAGGCCCGAACCCACAGGATCCCCTTCGGCGCCGGCAACTGGTGCTCGGCGAGCAGGTCCTGGTGCGGGACCCCACCCGTCGGTGGTGCAGCAATCGACGCAATCGTGTTGCGGCACGTCACCAACTGCGGCCTCGCGAACGCGTCGAGCTACCCGGCTCACTCGTTGCGTTCGGGGTTCATCACCGAAGCCAAGAACCGGGGTGTCGACGAAGCCGACATCATTCGCCGCACCCGACTCGAGTCGTTGCGCATCATGCGCCTCTACGACCGCACCACCGGCTGGTGGAACCGCAACCCCACCGCCTCCATGACGCTGTGAAACCAATCCCGGCGGTCCCCTGGGACACCGGCAGCTCCCCCTTGGCGTGAGTATCGGACGCTCATCATTCAACGAGACGGCGTCCGGGGGGGCGCCTCGTCGCGAAGGACTCATTCGTGGTTCGGGTAGTCGGCATAGCCGTCGCGAAAGGTGGGGTAGGTCGGCAACCAACCACTGACGCGAAGTTTCGCGTTACTCAATCGTTTGCCGTGAGCCTGCTCGGGGTCGGCTGGCGGGGGACTCGGCAACGCCAAGCGTGCAGCGATGTACGCGGCGACGTCGCCCAGCAGGGCTGGTTCGTCGTCGGCACCGAGGTACAGGGGTCCTGGCGGTTGCGGTCGGGTGAGTAGATGAACCACCGCCGCTGCGGCGTCGTCGCGGTGGATTCGGTTCGTCCACCGATTCGGGTCGGTGACCTCGCCTCTGGCGACCTTGTCAACGAAGCGTGCCGGTCCCCGGCCGTACAGGCCGGCCAGTCGCAGGATCGTGCCGTGGGGGACTCGAGAAGCGAAAAGCTGTTCGGCTTCGAGGAGCACCTGTGCGGGCCCGTCGCTGGGTTCGGCGGTGGTGTCTTCGGTGCAGATGATGCTCGGGTCGCTGGTGCCGAAAACCCTGGTCGAGGAGACCAACACGGCCCGTGATGGTCGCTGCCCCTTTTCGTCGAGGGAATCCAATGCTCGCCTGAGCCCGTTGACGTAGATGGCTCGGTAGGCGTCCTCGGTGCGCGAGCTCGCAGAAAGCGCAATGACGAGGTGTCCCAGTTCGAGGTCTGGAAGGCTCGGAGCTTCACGAGTGAGGTCGGCCGACACGCCGATGAGCGGCGGTGGGACACGGTCGGCGTTGCGTCGGATGGCGAGCACGCGATGTCCCAGTCCCGCGAGGCGCAATCCGATGTCGGCGCCGAGGTCGCCGCAGCCCACGAGTAACACGTCTGGATTCATTCGGAAAGAGTACGGCAAGACAACGCGCGCAGAACCGGACCGCCTGACCTGCGCGCTATCGGCACTCGAATCGGGGCGGATGTGAGCGTTGTCGGGCACGTAGCGGTCAGGGCACCAACAACATCAGCGCGCGCACAATGCCGGATCACGAGCGGGCGGTGGTGGGTTCGGACGATGCCAGTATCAGCGGGTGAGCATTGATCCGTGGCCGATCGTTGACGGTGTCGTGGAGTTCCCGAATGGCGTGCGTGTGCGCGGACGCGGACTTGGTCGAGGTTTCCCTGCAGGGCCTGACCCGACGATCGGTATCTATCTCCTTGCGCAGACCCCACCCGCCATGGCGTGGCCGAGTGAGTGGATCAAGTGGCGGGATTTTCGCCTGCCCAGCGACCCGGACGCAGCTGTTCGAAGGCTCACGGAGGTGTTTGCCGCCGCTGGCTGTGCTCACCGGGTGCTCGACGTGTGAGCGGAACTCCCGCCCAGATGATGGTGAGAACTTCAGCTGTTCCGACGATGGTTCGTTCATCTCGCACGTAGCAACGCTGCGTACAACGTGAGGCCCGGTCCGAAGGCGATGGCTACGACGTGTTGGCCGGCGACGATTTCGCTGCGGCGGCTCAGCTCGTCGAGGACCAACAAGGTCGTTGCCGAAGAGCAGTTGCCGTGTGTCCGTAATGTGTCACGTGAAGGAGCGACCGCTTCCTCTGTCAAGTCGAGTCGGCGAGCGACGGTGTCGATGATTCTCGGTCCGCCTGGGTGAATTGCCCAGTGATCGACATCTGCAACGGTGAGCTGATGCCGGCCCAGCAACTCCGTGGTGAGCGGCCGGACGTGCCGATCGAGCACGCTGGGTACCTTCGAGGACAGTCGCATCCGAAACCCGAGGTCGGTGACGCTCCACGTCATCAGGTCTGCCGTCGAGGTATCGGTGCGGGCGATCATGTCGACCAACTCCAACCCGGGTGCGTCGGGGACGATGACGGCTGCGGCAGCCGAATCGGAGAACAATGCGTGGGCGACGATCTGCTCGACGTCGTCGGTGGGTGGTTGGATGTGAAGACTCGTCAACTCGACACACAACAACACTCCGACCTTGTCTCGCGCCGACGCTGCGTCAGAAGTGGCCGCCAGCGCCGGCAGCGCCGCATAACAACCCATGTGGCCGATGTGCAGCCGTTGCACCGAATTTTTCATCCCGAGCTCGCGAGCAACCAGAATGTCGACGCCGGGGGTCGCGTAGCCAGTACACGACACGACAGTCAGGAGATCTACCTCTGCCGGCGTGACCCCGCATGCGTCGAGACCGTTCTGCACGGCAGCACAGGCCAAGGGGACGGCGAGTTCGGTGTGCCGGAGCATCCTCGCACCCGTCGACGCGCCCGAGAGATCCTCGACGCGCGGGTCAACGGCAGAGTGGCGACGGTCCACTCCGGCCGTGCGCCAGACACGCCGCGCCAGCCGACTGTCGGAGAAGTGGCCCGAGAAGAACTCGTCCCACGCTTGTTGTTGATCGAGCGATGGAGGAAACGACGATCCGAATGCAACGATGGCCCCGCTCACCACGGCCGCATTCCGAGGCCGACTCCTGCGTCGACACCCAGCGCGTGGGCGCCGAGCACATTCGCCGAGATGTCACTCGACCACGAGTGGAGCGGGTGCCACCTGAGCCTCGGCGCGCCCGATCCGCTGACGGACCCACGGCGACGATGACAGCGCGACATCGAACAGCTCAGCGTCGTCGCTCGAAGCGTTGACGATCGATTTCTGCGCGTACGCCACGACGGCGGCGAGCGCCCCTCGTGCGACCCCGACTGTCGGGCACTCCGGCAAGCGCCCCGATGACGGACGCATGCATGTCGGACAACAGAGCCGACGATCCACTGGCGGCGCCGAGGCGCACGGCGAGGCTCACATGGTCGGCAAAAGAGCCTCCGAGCCCTCCGAGGCGTTCGGGCACGAGCAGCCCCCGCAGCCGGATGTCACGCGATTCGTCGATGTCGCTGGCGGGGAATCGATCGGAACAGTCGTTGTCTCCGGCATGCGGAACCCACGAGCCGACCGAGCCATCCGCCAACAACCCGCAGTGCGATCCCGGACGATCGGTCACGCCGCCTTCTTTCCGACGCCTTGGTACACGGCACGCGTCGAACGGGTCCGGATCATCCGAACGCCACGGCGTCGGTCGGTCAGAAATCTTGCATAGTCAGTCGCAGATGGCCGAAGACCCCAGACGTCCAACATGACATCTTTCTCGGCGAAGAGACGCTGGAGTCGTTGCGGGTTCACGAACAGACAAGGGTCGTGGATCCCCCGAGGTGGTCCGCCCGGCAGTCGCTCGGCGATGGTCACCAACAGGAACTCGGCCAGTCTCGTATCATTGATCGTGTCGATCACCACCGTTCCACCCGGCCGTAGAATCCGACAGATCTCACCGACGACCTCGTCGAGCGACGTGACGTGTTCGAGAATCTCACCAGCGATCACCACCGACGCACTCTCCGACGCGATCGGAAGAGCCGACGCATCGGCTCGCAGAGGCGACACGCCGTGAGCGTGGGCATGGTCGAGTGCAGAGGCGACCAGATCGACGCCGACGTGCAGGTACGCCGACATCGGTTCGGCCATCAGGCCGCCGCCGCAACCGACATCCACCAGGATCTCATGCGGGCCGACGGACGCTGGGATGAGTGATCGACGTGAGGCAGCCAGCCAATGCAGTGCGGCAAAGTCACCTTCGGGCTTCCACCACTCCTCGGTGAGGTCGTCGTATTGGCCGATGTCGTTCCGGGGTCGTCGAGGGTGCACGGTACCGACCTGACTGGACACCGTTGATCGAAAGGGCCTCACGCTGCAGTATGCCTCGATAGATCAATGACCAGACAGCCAGCGTCTCGGAGTGAATCGACACCGGGTCTGCGTTGACCACCAAACCGTTCGGCTGGCAACGCGCTGGGACCTCTTGCGGTCGAGTTGCGAAGGACTGCGTCGGTCTGAGGTGGCGTGATCCTCGAGTCCATCAGACTCCCGGTGCCGACATCCAAAGCACCGATCGGCTCGGGGTCGGACCCGCTGGCGGGATCAGTGGTGGTGGGCTCGTCGTCGGTCCGCTACGCAGCGGACGCGGATCCCTCGACCGGCACCCCACCTACATCGTGGCCACTTTCGTCGTCGGCGCCACGCGCTGACACCCGACCACCCGCCCATATCGACACGGACCGATGTCCCCCGGCCGTGTGTCATCGGACGGCCGGTCGAGCGTCCTCCCAGGCCAGCAGTATCGAGATGGGTGTCGACCGCGTCCGTTGACGGACACGTCGACCCCGAGGTGGCCGTGATCGTCGGACGACTCCGCTGACGACGGTGGCCGACATCTGTGACGATTTCGACAAGGCGTAGCGCTCGTCGTCATTGACGCATCACTGGCAGGGAGATTCTCGCCGAACGCTCACCATCGTCGCTGTCGCGCAGCCGGTCACGATCGTCGCTGGTCGACTCGACAGGCGCCGATCCGATAGGGCGTTCAGGTAGCGCTCAACGGCACCTGCTTGGGTCATCGTGTCCAGGGAGGACCGGCGTGAACGATTCGATGACCGAGACGAATCTCGACCTTCCCATCGACGCGGTGAACGAGTTGGAACTCGGGCGACCAGGCCATCGGGTACTCCCTCTCGAGCCCCGGCAGGGCCTCACACAGAGTCCCTCACCAACCACCCAGCGTCCACCAGAACGAGCAGGGACTACTCCCACATCCTCACATGTGATCGCGCTCAACTGGACGGTTCGGAAGCGTCCCCGATGAACCCATCATTCGGGAGCCGATCAACTGCTGGCTCGAGATTCAGGATTCGCCGCAGCTTCTCGTCGGTCGCTCCACCAGGCAGAAAATGCGATCGAAGAAGGATGAGCATCGGTTCGGGTCCTCTCGGATGACGACGTCGTCGTCGGGATGGGTCGAATCATCGGTGATGGTGGCCGGTGCTTCCACATCAACGACATGGCGGTGCTTGCCGAGCACCAACGCCGCATGCTCGGAGACGCCCGCTCACGTGGCTCATCGAGCGCAACACGCCTGATCTTGCGGGACCGTACATCTCGCTTCTTGCTGACGAACCCGGACGTCGGCTGCGCGAGCGGCATGGTTTCGTGCCGACTGCTCCGGGTCCGACCGGCACGAGGCTGGTTCGGTCTCGGCTTGGCTGGGGCAAGCCGAGCAGTAGTCTGTCGGTATGGCAAAAACGACAGTCCAACGGCTCCTCGATGCTGGTGTCGAGTTCTCCGACATCTCGCGCAAGCAGGCCGAGTCCATTGTGAAGTCGCTCGTCAAGGCTGGCGAGTTTCGCCGTGCCGACACCGAGAAGGCTGTGCAGAGCTTGCTCGAACGTGGCCGTGAGACCTCCGATCGGGTGAGCGACAACGTCCAGCGTGAGGTGTCGAAGCAGATGACCTGGCTCTCCGAGCGCTTCGATGAGCTCGAAGACCGCTTCGAGGACCTCGCCGAGAAGATCGCCGATCGCGTGAGGCACGACATCGACAGCGTGCCGCACGCGCCAGCCGACGAGGCTCCTGTCAAGAAGGCCCCGGCGAAGAAGAAGGCGCCCGCCAAGAAGGCCCCCGCCAAGAAGGTCTCCGCCAAGAAGGTCGCGGTCAAGCAGGCCCCTCCAGCGAAGAAGGCGCCCGCCGAGAAGGCTCCCGTCAAGAAGGCTCCGGCCAAGAAGGCTCCGGCCAAGAAGGCTCCGGCCAAGAAGGCTCCGGCCAAGAAGTCTCCGGCAACGCGGAAGGCGCCCGCCGAGAAGGCGCCTGCCAAGACGGTTGCCGACCAGCCAAGCACCTCCAGCTGAGAATCGGTGGGGGCTCGTCGTCGGCTTGACGCTGAACTCGTTCGTCGTCGACTCACCACGAGTCGAACCGAAGCGCAGGCGTTGATCGCTGCCAACCGGGTACTCGTCAACGGCTCCATTGCCGACAAATCAGCGCGCCAGGTTGCGCCGGGCGACGCGCTCGTCGTCGACGGGCCACGAGCGCGATTCGTCGGTCGTGGCGCCGACAAGCTCGACCACGCCCTCGACGCGTTCGGCATCGACGTCCACGGTCGGCGGGCGCTCGATGTCGGTGCATCCACGGGTGGATTCACCGACTGTCTGCTGCAGCGAGGCGCCGACCACGTCGTTGCGCTCGATGTCGGGCACGGCCAACTCCACGAACGAATTCGAGCCGATCCGAGGGTCACGAACCTCGAACGTCACAACGTCCGCCACGCCGACATCGACCAGATCGGCG
>Ga0105047_10018977_pt1 | contig 10627 bp, 7 predicted proteins | sample MAT04_FD_78384 | JGI IMG/M metagenome (GOLD analysis project Ga0105047, IMG submission 78384) | Freshwater microbial communities from Lake Fryxell liftoff mats and glacier meltwater in Antarctica - MAT-04 (megahit assembly) | ecosystem: Environmental > Aquatic > Freshwater > Ice > Liftoff...
CGTCCTCTGCGTTCTCCGCGGTGGAACGGCTTTCCTTCCAGGCACCAGCCGACCGGCAGGGCCGTCGCTATGCGCCGAAGCATGGTGTCGTGCCCCAAGAAGAGGATTTACCGCGGAGTGCGCTGAGGACGCGGAGAACACGAGAGCGGGTGAAAAAACCCCTGTTCTCCGAACTCGATCTTTCTCTCCGCGTCCTCTGCGTTCTCCGCGGTGGAACGGCTTTCCTTCCCCGTCAATCCACGAACACGAACTCGTTCAGGTTGAGAATCACGCGGCAGGCGTTCGCCAGGCCGTGTTGCTTCGCGTGGGCGGCGAGGGCGGCCCGCTCGTCGGCCGTCGGGGCCCGGCCCAGCGCGAGGCGGAAGGCGGCCGCCACCTGCTCGGGCGGGCCGCCGGCCTTCTCGACCCGCGCCGCCAGGTGCTTCGCCATCGTCAGCATGAAGCCGTTGTTCAGCAGCGCCAGCGCTTGCAGCGGCGACAGCGTCTCCGTCCGCTTCTCGACCTGGAGCGACGGGTCGGCGCAGTCGAGGACGGTCATGAACGGCTGCGGCTTCGAGCGCACCAGGAAACGGTACACGCTCCGGCGGTGCGACTTCGGGTCGTTCGGGTCGTGGAGGTGGTACTCGTAGTGCGGCGAGTGCTCGGGGTGCTCCACCACGAAGTCGCGGAAGGCCGGGCCGTACATCGTCCGGTCGAGCTTCCCGGCGACCGCCAGCACCGCGTCGCGGACGGCCTCGGCCTCCAGCTTCCGCCGGGGCATCCGCCACAGGTAGACGTTCCCGGCATCGACCGCCTCCGCCGCCGCGTTGCCGGCCGACGCCTGCCGGTACGTCGCCGACGTGACGATCAGGCGGTGCAGCTTCTTGAGCGACCCGCCGCCGTCGCGGAACTCGGCGGCGAGCCAGTCGAGCAGCTCGGGGTGCGACGGCGGCTGCCCCATCTTGCCGAAGTCGTTCGGGGTGGCGACGAGGCCGCGGCCGACGTGGTACTGCCAGACGCGGTTGACGATGCTCCGCCACGCGAGCGGGTTCTTCGGGTCGGTGAGCCAGCGGGCGAGGGCGGCCCGGCGCTCGCCCTCGGGGGCGGTCGGGGCCACGTCGAAGGCGGCCGCCCACCCGGGCACGACGGCCGGCGCGCCGGGGCCGACCTCGGGGCCGGGCGTCTTCACGTCGCCGCGCTTCAGGACGAAGATCGGCCGGGGCCGGCCGCCGTCCGGCCCGGTGCCGCGGAACGTCCCCGTCCCGTTGTGGACCGTGCCGGCGTACACCGTCCCGGTCGGGGCCACCTTCGCCAGCTCCGCTTCGAGCTTCGTCAACTCGCCCGCGACTTCGGCGACGGCGGCGGTCGTCGCCGCATCCGTCGCGCGTGCGACCAGCGCCGCCCGCTCCTTACCGAGCCGGGCGAGGTCGCCGGCCCCGCCCTGCCCGGGGGCGTAGCCGTCGGTCAGGTTCGCCTTCCGCCAGCGGACCGGGGCCTCGATCGAGTCCTTCGCCGTCACCGGGGCCGCGGCCGCGAGGTTCTTACCAGCTGCGTCGAGTACGTCGAGTTCGGCGAGGGCGAAGATGAAGTCGTTCTGCCGGGGGGCGAGGCGGGTGGCCGTGACGCGGACGTACCGCCCCTTCGCGCCGGCGGCGTCGAACCCCACCGCGGCCACCCCGGGGTTCGGCACGTCGGCGGCCGTGCGGTCGGCGACGACGACCACGCCGGTCGTGAACGCCGGGTCGTCGGACAGTTCGACCTTGAACCGGACCGGGAACCCGAACCCGGCCCCGACGCCGTTGAAGTCGTCGTGGCACCCCCACAGCACGACCCGCCCGACGGCGGCCGCCGCGCCGAGATCGACCTGCACCCACTTGGCGGCGTCGGCCTTCGGCTCGATGGCGCTGTGGTAGCCGTACTCGGCCCGCGCCGGCGGCACCCCCTTCGCGGCCGCGATCGCCCGGTCGAGGTCGGCGAGTGCGGGGCCGCCGGCCTGCTTGACTTTCGCGTCGAGTCCCCGCTGCCGCTCCCGCAGCGCGGCCCGCTTCGCGATCAGGTCGCCGTACCGGGCGGCGGCGGCGGGGTCGGCGTGGTACGGCCGGTCGGCCCGGTCGAGGGCGGCGAACACGGCCTGGAGGCGGTAGTAGTCGTCTTGCAGCACCGGGTCGAACTTGTGGTTGTGGCACTGGGCGCACTGGACGGTCAGGCTGGCGAAGGTGTTGACGGTGTTCGCCACCATGTCGTCGCGGTCGAGGTGGCGGGCGATCTTGCCGTCGGTCTTCGTCTCCGGCACCTCGGCGTGGCCGATCAAGTCCCACGGCCCGGCGGCGACGAACCCGAGGGCCGTCACCCCGTCGGTCGTCCCGGGGAACAGCACGTCGCCGGCCACCTGCTCCTGCACGAACCGGGCGTAGGGCTTGTCGGCGTTGAACGCGCGAATCACGTAGTCGCGGTACGGCCAGGCGTTCGGCCGGGGCTGGTCCTTGTCGTACCCGTGCGTGTCGCCGTAGTGGGCCACGTCGAGCCAGTGCCGCGCCCACCGCTCGCCGTGGTGCGGCGACGCGAGCAGGCGGTCCACCGCCCGCTCGTAGGCGTCGGGGGCGGCGTCCGCGAGGAACGCTTCCACCTCCTCGGGCGTCGGCGGCAGGCCGATCAGGTCGAAGCCGACGCGGCGCAGGAGCGTCCGCCGGTCGGCCTCGGGCGACGGCGACAACCCCTTCTCTTTCAACTTCGCCAGCACGAAGGCGTCGATGGGGTTGCGGACCCACGCCGTCGCCTTGGGGTCGGCGGCGAACGTCGGGACGGCGGCGCGGGCGACGGGCTTGAGCGACCACCAGTCGGCCGGGTTCGCAGTCGCGGAGCCGTCGGCCGGCCACTTCGCCCCCTGCGCCACCCACGCCCGCAGGGTGGCGACCTGCGCCGCCGTAAGGCGGTCGCCTTTGGGGGGCATCACGGTGTCGGCGTCGTCTCCCGCGACGAATTTCAGGAGCGGGCTGTCGGCCGGCTTGCCGGGGACGACGGCCGGCCCGGAGTCGCCGCCCTTGAGCGCGTCGGCCCGGCGGTCGAGGCGGAACCCGCCCTTCTGCTTGTCCGGCCCGTGGCACGAGACGCAGTGCTTGGCGAAGATCGGCCGCACGTCGCGGTCGAACGCGGCCGCGGGCGGCACGTCGCCGGTGGCGGCCGCGGCGGGCAGCAGGACGAGGGCGGCGAGGAGGGCGGCCGGCGGTAGGGCGTGGCGCGGCATCGGGGGTCGCTTCCGGGGCGGGGGGACTCGCGGGCGTTACCCAAATTGTACCGCACCCCCGCCGGCAGGTCATCACCCAGTCGTGGGACGTGCGGTCGCCCCCCGGGACCGCGGGCGTCCCGGCCGCTCTTCCTCGGCACCGGCGAGGCGAAGGAAGAGCGGCCGGTCCGACAGCGCCGCCCGCTCCCGGGTTTTCACCCGCCGGCCCGCGTGGTACACTCGCCCACGTCGCCGCCCCCGACCCGCCGGGACCACCCGCCCATGACCGCCGCCCCGAACGCCCTCTACTACGGCGACAACCTCGCCGTCCTCCGCGAGCACATCAAGAACGAGTCCGTCGATCTCGTCTACCTCGACCCGCCGTTCAACTCCAAGCGCGACTACAACCTCCTCTTCAAGTCCCCGAAGGGCCAGCAGAGCGAGGCCCAGATCACCGCCTTCGAGGACTCGTGGCACTGGGGCGAGCAGGCCGAGCGCGAGTTCGACGAACTCCTCCGCCAGCCGAACACCGCCGTCGCCGGGCTGATGAAGGCTCTCCGGAGCTTCCTCGGCGAGAACGACATGATGGCCTACCTGACCATGATGGCCAACCGCCTCCTCGAACTCCACCGCGTCCTCAAGCCGACCGGCTCCCTCTACCTCCACTGCGACCCGACCGCCAGCCACTACCTCAAGATCGTCCTCGACGGGGTGTTCGGGAAGGAGCTATTCAAAGCCGAGATCATATGGAAGCGCCATAATGCTCGCGGCACAGAGGGGAATTGGCCCCACGTTCACGACTCAATTTTCTTCTACACCAAGAGTCATATTTTCACGTTTGCGTCATTGAAAGTGAAGGCCGACGAAGCAAAAATGCCGCACACGCTCATCACCGGGGCCGACGGTCTGAAATACCAGACCTTTGAACTCACGGCACCCGGCACCCGAGAAGGCGATAGCGGTCAAACATGGCGCGGTTTCAGTCCCCGTTCGTTGGGGCGACATTGGGCCAACAATTCGGAGCAGCGTGAAGTGTGGGACGCTGCCGGCCGACTCCATTGGCCGAAAGATGGCGGGTTTCCACGTCGAAGGGACGACACACCTTTTGATGCGGCGTCCCGTACTGTCACTATCGCGGACGTGTGGACGGACATAGACCGAATTAATCAGACGGCGAAGGAGCGGCTCGGCTACCCCACCCAGAAGCCTCTCGCGCTGTTGGAGCGGATTGTCGCGGCGAGCAGCAACCCCGGGGACGTGGTGCTCGACCCGTTCTGCGGGTGCGGGACGGCCGTCCACGCGGCCGAGAAGCTCAAGCGGCGCTGGATCGGCATCGACGTGACGTGCCTCGCCATCGGGCTGATCGAGAAGCGGCTCAAGGCCGCGTTCTGGGTCAAGACCCTCAAAGACCACGAGCAGACGCCGCAATTCGAGGTGGTCGGCACGCCGAAAGACCTGGAATCGGCCCGCGACCTCGCCGCCCGCGACAAGTACCAGTTCCAGTGGTGGGCGGTCACGCTCGTGGACGCCCAGCCGTACCAGGGGAAGAAGAAGGGGGCCGACGGCGGGATCGACGGGCTGAAGTTCTTCTACGACGTGGCCGACGACGAGGCGCGGAAGATCGTGATTAGCGTGAAAGGCGGGGCGCTGAAGGCGGACGACGTGCGCGCCCTGAACCACGTCCGCGAGCGCGAGAAGGCGGACCTCGCGCTCCTGATCTCGCTCACCGAGCCGACCGCGAAGATGAAGGCCGACGCGCTCTCGGTCGGCTACTTCCAATGGCACACCGGCAAGCAGAGTTCGCGGGTGCAACTGCTCACCATCGAAGGGTTGCTCGCCGGCACCCAGCGGGCCGACCACCCGGACTACACCCGGGACGTGAACTTCAAGCGGGCCAAGCGCGAGAAGCGGGCCCAGACCGGCGACCTGTTCGGCGACGCGGAGTGAGTCCGAATCGTTGATCCGTGATGGTGGGACCGGCGTCCCGCCGGTCTTTATGACAACACAGACCGGCGAGACGCCGGTCCCACCGGTCAGGAATCGGGGTTTCGCCCGTCCCGAAACGACGACTCGCGGAGCGAGTCGCCTACCTGGAAGACCCCGGTTCCGCCGCGGCGGGGCGTCCGGTACACTACCGGGTGTCGGGTTCTCACCGGGAGGCGGACGTATGACGACGCTGGAACAGATGGGGATCGACCGGATGACGACCGGCGAGCGGATCGCGCTGGCCCAGGAAATTCTGGACAGCGTGGCCGCGGAACAGCCCCGGCCGCCGCTGTCGGCGGCCAAGCGGCAGGAACTCGACCGCCGGCGGGCCGACGCGGAGGCGAACCCGGCCGACGGGGTGCCGTGGGAGCAGGTCGAGGCCGCCGCCCTCGCCCGGTTCGGCCGATGACCACGCCCGTCATTCTCCGCCCGTCGGCCCGGACCGAGTTCGACGACGCGGCCGACTGGTACGACCGGCGGCAGGCCGGTCGCGGGGCCGCCTTCACGGCGGCCGTCCGGCGGGTATTGGGCGTCGTCGCGGCGGCCCCGGACACCTACCCGGAAGTGTACGACGATGTCCGGGAGGCTCCCGTCCCGGGCTACCCGTACGTCATCTATTACCGGATCGCCCCGGGTCAGATTACGGTACTGGCCGTCTTCCACACGTCGCGCGACCCGTCGATCTGGCAGGGCCGGGCTTGAGTTCGCGGTGCGGCCCGAACGCGAAAAATTGTCCTGTTGTTGGCGATCGGCCGGGTTCGTCCCCCCCTGGGAACGCGGCCGTCCCGCCCGCTCGGGCGACGAGCCGACTACGACCTCCGACAGTGCCCCGACGGGTTCAGGTGGTGCGGCCGGGACGGCCGCGGTCCCAGGGGGGGGGACGAACCGCCGGGCGGCTCAGCGGGCGGCGGGGCGGGGCGGGGCGGGGCGGAGTTGGTAGAGGGGGGCGGTCGAGTAGTTCTTGGCCAGTGGCTCGACGCCGACGTACTCGCACGCGAAGGCGTCCGGGGCGGCGACCGTCAGCAGGGCGGCGAACTGCTCGCTCGCGTACACCGACCCGGGCAGGGTGATCGGCTCGATCCGGGCCGTCCGGTTGACGTGCTGGCCGAAGTAGTTCGTCCGCCCCAGCACCGGGTCCGGGGACAGCTCGAACACCGGCCCGGCGTGCAGCCCGACCCGGACCGGGTTCGGGTCGGCGAACCCGATCCGCCGCCACTCGGCCGCCGCCGCCTCGCACGCCGCCACCAGCCGCAGGGCGGCGTCGGCCGCGGCCGCCACCCCGGACGCGTCGGCCGGGCCGCCCGCCGGGTCCGGCCCGAAGACGGCGAACACGCCGTCGCCCCAGGTGTTCCTCGCGCACACCCGGTCCCCGGCCGCGGCCAGGGTGTCGGCCACGATCCGCGGGAACAGGCGGAAGAAGTCGGGGGCGAACTCCTCGTGAATCTTGCTGAACCCGGCCACGTCGGCGAAGAGCATGGCCAGGATCGGGCGGGGCAGGACGGGCGGCGGGTCGGCCGGCGGGAGCGGCCCGGCGGCGGCCCGGGGCCGGTCCCCGCGCAGGCCGCCGAGGTCGATCACCGTCGCCGGGTGGCCGGTCCGCTCCCACCGGCCGCGGAAGTGCGCCGCCCCGCCCGGCGTCGGCTCGGCGTCCCGGTCGAGGACGACGAGGGCGTGCGGGACGACCCCGAGCTGCCGGGCGCGGACGATCGTCATGCCTTGCAGCACGTCGTTGGCGTAGGCGAACAGTTGGTCCGAGCCGAGGTACGGCTCACTCGTGGCGAAGTAGACGGCGTCGCGGAACTGGCTCAGCCGGCCGAGGACGCCGCGGTAGCGCGCGGCCCACGCGCCCCACGCCGGGTCGGGCTGGTCGTAATCGACGCTCAGGCGGAGGAAGTCGCGCTCGGCGAACGGGAGGACGACCTGCAGGTCGGCCCCGCGGTCGAGCATCGCTTCGGCGAACAGGATGTCGGCCCCGCACGCCAGCGACCCGAACCCGAACCGGGCGTTGAGGCGGTCGAGTTCGGCGGCGATCCGGGCTTTGACGGCGGCGGCGAGGGCCGGGTCGTTGGGGAACCGGGGCGGGCGGCCGCCGGCGGCGAACCACGGCGGGTCGATGCGGTGGCCGGAGAAGACGACCACCCCGCCGATCCGGGCGGCGATCCGGTCGGCGTCGAAGCGCAGGCCGGCCTCGGACAGCAGGCGCAGGTTCGGCAGCAGGGCGGCGAGCGCCCCGCGGTCGCGGCGGCGGAGCATCCGGTTCACCACGTCCTCGTAGTGGGCGTCGCCGTCGGCGTCGCGGCCGAGCAGCAGCGAGGCCTCGGCGGCAGTGGCGGCCGGCCAGTACGAGTCCGGGTCGGCGGCGGCCTCGGCGGTCGCCGCCGCCAGCGCCTTCGCGGCCAGCGCCCCGGCCGCCGGCACGTCCCCCTGGACGTAGCGCATGGTCGCGGCGTTGCCGAGCTGGAAGGCGCTGCGGGCGGCGAAGGCGGCGGCGCTCAAGTACCACCCGGCGGCGTCGCCGGCGAGGGCGGCCCGGGCCGGGCCGGGGGGCACCTGGCGGGCGTGGTCCTTCGCCAGCCGGCCGCACAGGGCGAGGGCTTCGGCCGTCAGGTCGCGGCCCACCACCCCCGGCGGCGGCTCCCACCCGGCCGCCCGCACCTGTTCCACCAGCGGGGTCGCGTACCGGGCGGCCGAGCGCGGGTTGCCGCCGCGGGCGAAGGCGAGGGCCGTGAGGTAGCGCAGCACCGGGTCGCCGACGGCCTCGGGGTGTTCGACCCGGCCGGCCTCGCGGCCGAGGAAGCGCCGGGCGAGGTTGACCGCCGCCGTCGGGTAGCCCTGGGCGATGAGCTTGCGGACGAACCAGCGGTACAGCCGCGGGCCGGACGGGTCGGCCTCCCACGCGGCGGCGAACCCCGGCTGGTCGAACCGGGCGAGCAGGTCGAGCGCCGACGGGAGCGGCTCGCCGTCCGCCGGCCGCGCGTCGAGTTCGCGCAAGATGTCTTCGACGGTCGCGCTCATGCCCGGCGGCCCTCACTCCCCGCCGACGCGGACGCTCCGACCTGTGAGGACGCGGACGCGGTCGGCGACGCGCTGCGCCCGGGCACCGTTCGCCGGCACCACCCACACGGCGTAAAACCCCTCCGGCACCGGCATCTCGACCCGGTAATCCGACCCCACCTGCACGGCGACGTGCCCCTTCTCGTCCGGCCCCGGGTCGTCGGTCGCCGTCACCACCACCTTCTCGGCCCGCGGCGAGTCGTCCTTCTGAAAGACCTCGACGGTGCCGAGCAGGTCGCCGAGTTTGAGTTCGTGCGGGCGGCCGGGCGTCACCGTCACCTTCTCCGCCACCAGCACCGGGATGCCGCCCTTCGGCTTCGCGTAGATGTCGAACGGCCCCGCGCCGGGGAGAATCAGCGGGTCGCCGAACTTGGTCGCGGTGAGGAGCGGCTTGGGCCGCTCCTTGCCCGCCTTGATGTCGCCGGTCTTGTACACCGTCACCGCTTCGATCGCCGGCAGCGCCTTCGACGGGACCACCTTCAACTGGCGGTCCCCGTCGGCGGCGGTGGCGGCCCCCGCGACGGCGAGGGCGACCGCGGCGGCGATTCGGGCGAGCATGGGGAACTCCTGATGAATCAGCAAAGAACGTGACGTGAGCCTACCCGACCCGCGCCGCCGTGTCGCCCCCCAGCCGCGGGGCCGTTACGGAGTTGCTACACGGCGGCGGGCCGGGCGATCAGCTCCAGGAGCTTGCGGGCGCACGCCGCGGCGAACGCCGGGTCGTTGACGTGCGCGTCGATTTCGACCACCTCGGCGGACGTGGTGCGAGCGCCCGCGAACAGGGCGGCGTCGGCCTCCGGCCACCAGAACGGCTGCCCCGCGGCGTCGATCGCCGACACCCCGCGGAGCGGCAGCAGCACGGCCGTCGGGCCGGTCGCGGCCGACGCCTTCCGCGCGACTTCTTCGCCCAGCGCCGCCGTCTCCTCGGGCGTGGTCCGCATCAGGGTGACGGTCGGGTTGTGGCGGTAGAAGCGGCGGCCGCGGAAGCGCTCGGGCACGGTGTCGGCCGGGCCGAAGTTCACCATGTCGAGCGCCCCGACCGAGATCACCTGCGCGACGCCGCACGCACCGGCGGCGGTGAGGCGGTCCGGCCCGGCCGACAGGGTGCCGCCGACGAGTTCGTCGGCGAGTTCGGTCGTGGTGATGTCGAGGACGCCGGCGATCAGCCCGTCGCGGATCAAGCCTTCCATCGTCCGCCCGCCCGTCCCGGTGGCGTGGAACACGAGCACCTCGTACCCGGCGGCTTCGAGAACGGGCCGGGCCGCCTCGACGCACGGCGTCGTCACCCCGAACATGGTGGCGGCGATCAGGGGCCGGTCGGGGGAAGAACCTAACCCCCCGGCCCCCTTCCCTAGGAAGGAAGGGGGAGTCCGAGGGCCGCCGGTTTTCTCCGGCTCCCCCTTCCCTCTGAGGGAAGGGGGCCGGGGGGTTAGGTTCTTCCCGCCCACCATCCCGATCATCGCCGCGGTCGCGTTGTCGAGCACGGCCCGGCTGATGCGGTTGAGCCCCGCCAGATCGACGACGGAGTGCAGCATCATCACGTCGCGGGTGCCGACGTAGGGCCGCACCTGCCCGCTCGCCAGGGTGCTGACCATCAGTTTCGGCACGCCGACCGGCAGCGCCCGCATCGCCGCCGTCCCGATCGTCGTCCCCGCCGACCCGCCGAGGGACAGCACGCCCGTCAGCTTCTCCTGTCGGTGCAGGTCGGCGGCGATCTTCGCAACCCCGTCCGCCGCGAGAGCGACCGCGGCCCCGCGGTCGGCAGTCGCTCGAACGGCGGCGAGGGTCGTGCCGGCGGCGGCGAAGACGGCCTCGCGGGGGATGTCCGGGGCGAACGCCGGCGGGCCGACCACCCCGGCGTCGAGGACGATCACGCCCACCCCTGCCGCCCGCAGGCGGTCGCGGACGTAGCCGACCTCGGCCCCCTTCGTGTCGAGCGTCCCGACGAGCAGCACGGACATGGACCCCTCCGGCCGGCGGCCGCGTCGTTCCCGGGAACCGCCCCGCGTGATATGCTACCCCCGACCCGTCCGCCGCCGCCACTCCGAGGGAGCCGATGCGCCCGGTGTTGAAGCGGATCGCCGTGAACGGCGCACTCACCGCCCTGCTCCTCGCCATGATCGGCTACGGGTTCGCCGAACTCGCGAGCCTGTGGCTGGCCGCCCAGCCCGCCGACCGCGGGCCGGCCCCCGCCGCCCCCGCCAACCCCGACGTGGCCGCCGACCTGCGCACCCGCGTCCCGCTGGCGATGGGGCTGTCGGGCTTCCTGTTCGTCGCGGTCGGCGAGCTGGGGCTGCATTTCTGGCGGTCGCGCCGCCCCGTCGTGCCGCCGCCCCCGCCCGGCCCCGACCCCGCCGAAGTGCTGCTCGAAGAACTGCTGCGCCA
>Ga0105047_10018980_pt1 | contig 10626 bp, 7 predicted proteins | sample MAT04_FD_78384 | JGI IMG/M metagenome (GOLD analysis project Ga0105047, IMG submission 78384) | Freshwater microbial communities from Lake Fryxell liftoff mats and glacier meltwater in Antarctica - MAT-04 (megahit assembly) | ecosystem: Environmental > Aquatic > Freshwater > Ice > Liftoff...
AACACAGGGTTGCGCGGCGCGATAAGTACGTCATCGCCGTGGGCGGTGACGGCGAGCGGAAACTCCGAACGATCCGTCGCGAGCGCGAGCAGGCCGTACGACGTCAGCCAGTGCGCGTGGAGCACCTCGGGACCGATGGCCGCAACCGTGCGTCGCGCCGCGCGCAGCTTGCGGAGGTAGCCGAGCTTGCCACCGCGGGGCTCGCCCAGATCGTGCACCTGGTAACGCAGCGGGAGCGGCGCACCGTCCGCGTCGAGATCACGCGCCTCACCTTCGCCACACGTCACCACGTGCACGTCGTGACCGCGTTCGGCGAACCATCCCGCCCAGCGGCGCGTGTGCACAGAACCGTGCCAAGCCAGGTAGCAAATGCGCATGTCAGGCGGCCTTCCGCCGCGGCTTGACGATACGGAACCCGACCTTGCGTGCCACTGCAGCGGCACGCGTGATGGGTCGGTTGAGTGCACGTTCCCAGCGCTCGCCGCGTAACTCGAGCTGGGACTGCTGGGCCGGCTCGGGTGCGACGCGCGCAAGTGCACGGATCATTCCAATATGCAGCCTGTGGTAGAAGGGGCTCGCGATGTTGGCAATCGCGTGTGGATACCGGTCGTACGTCGTCCAACCGCGACCAGTCTCGTACTCATCGAGCTGCGCGATGAGGCTCTCGACGCCTGCCGCGAATGCACTGTGCGCCGACGCGCGGACGGTCTCGTCCAGATCGGGTGCGGTGGCGTGCGCGAGGTCGGCAAGGCCGTAGAGCGCCCACATCCACCCGTTGAGCACATGCGCGCCTGGATCCGTGGGGTACTCCTCCAGGATCGGCCCCGCATCACTCTCAGTGATGAGTCCGTACGCCGGGTCGAGCAGTACGCGCGCGGCGCGCTGGGCCTCGCGGCCCAAGTTGTGCCGGACGAACAAGCTGACCGCGAGCGCCTGGGGAAGCACCGAGAACCACGGCGGATCGAGACGGTAGGTATGCGGCATCGGCGCCAGGTGCGCGAAGCGTCCGTGACCATCCATGTCGACGATCGCCCACTCCGTGACGAGCTGCGCGACGTGGGCCCACTCTGCGCGATCGGGATCGTCCGCATCGATCGAGCGCTGCCAGGCACCGAGACCGAGCTGCAGCACCGTGGTCGGCATGATTCGCTCGCGACGATTCGTGAGCAGCTCAAGCCATGCCTCAGCCTCGCTCGGCCGGCCGTAGGAGCCTGCGACCCCGCGCAGGTCGACGTGGAACCCCGAGTGCACGGCGCCAGGCGCGAAGTGCCCCATCGGCTGGTCGCGTGGATCGCAGTTGCTCGGTCGGGGTGTGGTCATCGTCGACGGTTCGTCGTGCATGCGATCTCCCATTATGCGACCTCTGTGCGGCCGGTGACCGCAGGGTCGTCGTGTCGTGCCAGCGTGCTCGGGCAGAGCGCCGCGTAGGCGTCGGTCATGTCGCGCGCCCAGCGGCGCATCGAATGGTGTTCGAGCACGTGCGCGCGATTCGCGGCGCCGAGTGCGGGCCACATGGCGCGACGTTCGAGCAGCGAGCGCACGGACGCGGCGATTGCAGCGGAGCTCCCTACCGGGATGGGTGACACGCCGGGCAGGTTGGCGAACGTCTCGATCTGCCCCGCCGCAGTAGCGGCGATCGCGACGTTCTCACACGCCATCGCCTCGACGAGCCCGTTGCCGAAGCCTTCCGATCGACTCGCGCTGATGAAGATGTCACTCGCCTGGTGATACTCGTGCACGCGGTCGGTCATGGGCAGACGCCGGACCGAGCCGAGCACCGCGTCCTCGGGCGCGCCGATCGAGCAGGCGACGATGCGTCCTCCGCCCGGCGCAGAACTACCCTCGAGCGTGCGCATCGCCTCGGCGAGCAGGTCGCCGCCCTTGCGATGCCACATCCATCCCATGTGCAGGAGCAGCACGTCATCGGGCTCAAGCGCCAGATCGCCGCGCACGCGCATGCGAATGGCGATGTCACGACGGAAGATGTCGGTGTCGCATCCCGCGACGATCCCGTGAGTGCGGTCGGCCGCAGCTCCACGCGCGACGACCTCGTCAGCCAGCGCGTGTGTCACAGCGAAGAAGCGGTCGACGTCTTGACCCGCACGCCCGTACTTGAGCAGATCCTTGAGGCGGCGCGTCAGCGCGCGCTCCTCGATCGTCGTCTCGAGCGCAGTGCGGTAGTGCCACGCCAATCGCGGCGCATCCTCGCCCAGCGCTTGACGCAGTCGACGCACCGCGAGACGCGCCGATCCGTCGTAGGTGCCGAAGTGCACATGCATCACGTCTGGTTGCAGCTCACGCGCCGCGTCGGCGATGGCGGCTGCAACGCGCCGCTGCGGTCGCGTGCTCCCTGCAGGCAGCTCGCGGAGCTCCCAGCCATCGCGGCGAAGCGTCTCCGCCCATGGCTGCTCGAGCGCCTTGCGTGTGAGCACCAGCGAGCTGGGTCGGCCACCTCGTGTGCGAATCTCCTCGTCGAGCATCCGCAGCTGACGGATGAACGCGCCCTCGTAGGCCGACGCGTAGTCGGTGACATGCATCGTTCGGAAGTCAGACATCGGTCAGGCCACCGCTCCGTCGGCCCGCTCCTCGCCACCGGGCACTGCCGTGTTGGGCACGTCGTGACGCGGGGGAATCGGCGACGGGTGCATCGTCATGCCGTTCATCCCGGGCATGGGTGCAGCGGCGTGCGAGGCAGGTGAGGGAATGGCGACGCGGCCCGTGGCCCGGAGCTCCTGGTCGTAGCCGTAGCCCTGCGGGCGCTCTGTGCCGACGAGCACCATCGCTTGCGGGGTCGAGGCGGCGCTGGCCAGGCGGGTGTGCGCCTCGCGGATCTCTACGAGGTCCGACAATCCGACCCGCGCGACCGTCAGCACCTGGTTCGCGGCGGGAGCCACGGCAAGGGCGTCGTTGACCGCGAGCACCGGCGGAGCGTCTACCACGATGACCTCGCTGATCTGCGAGAGCCGATCGATCATCTGCCGAAACGCGACGCTGGCCAAGAGCACGGACGCGTTGGCGTGTCGGGGTCCACTGGAGATCGCCGCGAGGTTCGGAGCAACCAAGGTAAGTGCTGTCTCAAGCTCCGCGCCACGTGTGAGCACCTGGCTCAGACCAGGGCGGTTCTGGAGCATCGGGAAGATCTGGTCCTGGGTTGGACGGCGCATGTCCGCGTCCACGAGCACCACGCGACGGCCGCCGAGCGCGAGTGCGGATGCGAGATTCGCTGCGACGGAGCTCTTACCCTCGCCGCTGCGCGCACTCGTGACGAGGACGACGTGTGCACCGTCGCCGAAGCGGTCGAGCATGACCCGTGCGCCGAGACCGGCGAAGCTGTCCGCGACAATCGGCTCGGCCATTGCGGGGCCGAGGGGTGCGCTCTTGGGAGCACGCGGCGAGAGTGGCACGCGCACCAGGACGGGAGCGGGGAGCGTGTCGAACTCGTCGTCGCGCAGACGATGATCGACGCGCGCCGTCAGCAGCGCCACGCCCGATCCGAGCCCGAGACCGATGAGCATCGCAGCGAAGAGCGTCAGAAACGACTTCGGCCAGATCGCGGCCTGCGGAATGCTTGCTGGGTTGGAGACGCTCAATGAGTTGAGCCACAGCTCGCGACTGGTCTTGGCGGCGCTCAGTTCGGTTGCAGCGGCGCTCTTCTGCGCCACCTGCGCATCATCCGCGCGCAACTTCGGCGGGAATGCTGCATACGCGGCAGCCTGCTCCTTCACAGCGGAATCGAGCACCACTCCGGCGAGCCGGGTGCGTTCCGCAACGAATGCAGTGGCCCAGGCGTTCGCGCGCTTGGCGGCCTCATCGCCGGTGCCTCCCACCGCGACGAACGAGATGACGGAGCCCTCACCATTCGGGCGAATCTGCACCTTGGAGCGCAGATCATCGGGCTTGATGCCGACCTCCTTCGCTGCCGCTTCCACCACCGACGAGGTCGTGGCGTTGGCGACGAGCGTGCTGATCTCCTCACGCGTGATTCCCGTCGAAGGCAGTGCCCCGCCCGTAGGATTGTCGCGCGAAGGCGCCTGGTACGTGACAAGCGCCGTCGCCTCGAACACAGGCTTGGCAACGAAGGTGACGTACGCGTAGGCCGCCGAGATGGCGATGATCGTGATGGCGAGCACCATCTTCCATCGCCCCATGACGATGGAGAGCACACGCCCGACATCGAGTCCGGTTGATTCGTTCATCCCTCTACCCCTACCACTGCAGTGATGACCTTGATGGTGAGCGCGATCGGAAACAGCACGAGCAGCGCCAGATCGAGCCGACGACGCTCGCTCCCCAGCTTGCCGAGCATCCAGAAGACTGGCGGGATGAGCAGCGCGAAGCGCGGCATCTGCCAAAGCACGCCCGTGGCGAGCGGCAGCAGCAGGCTCGCCGCACCGAACATCGTCCATCCACGCACTTCCCAGCGGGCACCGAACGCGGTGGTGGCGAACCACACGATGAGCGCAGCAGCTCCGAGTGTGGCGAAGAGCTCGATCGCCTGACCCGGGCTCCCGCCGAGCGTGTTGCGCACGCCCGATGCCATCGCACGGATGGGACCGTCAGGGGTGACCGAGCGATTGAACTGGTCCTGCGCGTGCATCGCGGCGAGCGCGTCGCCGGTCCGCTCGCGCAGGTAGAGGAAGAACCCGCCGATGGCGAGCGGGATTGCCGCACCGGCCGCGAGTGCGGCGAGCACTCCGCGAACGCGGAGCTTGCCGGCGCGAAGCTGGCCGACCGCGATAGCGAGGAGCACGAGCCCGAACAACGCACCCGGCGGGCGTGTGAGCGCGGCGAGCGCGGCGAAGGCTCCCGCACCGAGCCACGCGGCAGGAGTAGCTCGCAGCGCGAGCAGCGTTCCCCCCACGACGAGTGCGAGCAGCAGGCTCTCGGTCGAGGCGATGGAGAACCAGTACGCGAAGGGGGCAAGAGCCAGATAGATGGCGCCTCGCATCGCGGCAGGCCGACCGACGAAGCGTTCGCCGATTGTGACGAGGCCGATGAGCCCCACGAGCAAGCAGATGTTGGAGATGACGAATGCAGTGAGCGCCAAGGGGATACCGACGACGTCACCGGCCGACAGCAGCGCCGGCAGCAACGGGTAGTCGTACGCGTTCTCGAGCGTGTAGCCGTTCCGCACCACATCAACGTAGTGGGTGTAGGTCTCAGCGTGGGCGAAGGGTCGCCAGCTCGCCGGGTCCGCGCCGGTGAGGCGCAGTGCGAGTTCCGTGCCAAAGCCCACGAGCAGCACCAGCACGCGGCTCAGGACGAACGCGAGGTAGACCGTTCGCCAGCGCGACAGGTGCGCCCGAACGCCGCTCGACGCAGGGGCGTCGAACGGTAGTGCGGCATCACTCTGACCCTGATGATCAGGCTCCGGTGCAATGCTTCGAGCGGTATCTCCGCCGTGTGACATGGGCTCCTCATGGTGGTGCGTCGGTGCGCGCTGCGGACATGGTGCGACCAGCGGCGCCATGCGCTACCCGCCCTACGGACGAGGCACACACCCGCGCCATCGGCACGGATCGGTGCGGACTTGAACGCTGATCTGAGGTCCCCGCTGGCGATTCGCTCGTGTGCGGCCATCAAGTGGCCGTCGAGCAGTGGCACGTTGCCCCCGAAGTCCACGCTCGTGCGCGCACGAGCGTTCACGAGCGCGCACAAGCGCGTGAAAGCGCATGAAAGCGCGTGAAAGCGCATGGGAGCGCGCGGTCGACTATCGTTGACGCGATGACCGATTCCCCACGCCGCACCGATCTGTACGGACGACGCGCCACGAGCACGAGCCGCGGAAAGACACACGACCGCATCCTGGCGCTCCAGCACGCACCCGGAACTATCCCCGGCGCCGAGAGCGCGCTCCAGGAGCGCCCCGCGGGGTCGATCGCGGCGTTGGTACTCGAGTTTCACGCGACGTGGGTCGAGTCAAAGCAGGTCACGACGCGCCGCGCCTATGAGCGGACGCTCACGTTCCTGCTGCGGGATCTTGCGGCGAACGGCCCCACGCCGAGCGGTCCCGCCGCAGCGCTCGACCGCGATCGCCTCGTTGCGCACCTCGACTGGCGCGTCGGCCACGGGCTCGATGATGTTGGCGAGATCCAGCGGTCCGCCCTCCACCTGGCGCGGCTCGCAGAGTGGTTTGGCTCTGAGCACGGTGTCGAGATCGATGTCACACGTGAGCTGATGCGTGCCGCCGCCGCCGAGCGCATCGCCGCAGCACCTGCGACGTACCACACGGCAACGGTCGCCGATCAGCTACGTGACACGTCTGGCGACGCGGCACACTTCGGCGTCACCGAGGACTGACCTCGCAACCGCGCCCGCCGCGCTGCACACCCATCCAACCACGCCCAGATCGACGTTTGTACACGCCACGCGCACAAACGTCGATCTCGAGCCCGTGCACGCGCTGCACATCGGCGCGAGTAGCACCTCGATTCGCGCCCGCCGCGCGGCCAACCACCGGCCGCATGCAACGCGCGTCGCGACCGTGACGACACTCGGGTGAGACGAGCCCCTGTTGTGGGGGTGGCGTCAGTGGTGTGGACCGGGCTGGGACGGCAGCCCCTTGGACGATGTGGGCGGTGCACGTGGCGGAGAGTCACGTCAACGATCGAGTGGACGAGCCGGGCACAGGCGTGGCCGATGGACGTGGCGCCGCGCGACGCGTGATGGCCTTTCTCATCGAACGGTTCCCTCCCGCGCCGCAACTGGTGCTCATGGCGGTGCTGTTCGTCGCCGCAACGACCATGCCCGAGCTGCTCCTCGTCCCAGACGTGGTCGAGCGGGTGGGAGACATCGAGGTCGGCGCGGCACTCTGTGCCTTCTTCGCTGCACTCCTGTTCGTCGTACGGCTGCGCGTCTTCGATGACGTGAAGGATGCCGACGTCGACCGGGTCGAGTCACCCGATCGGCCCATCCCTCGCGGGCTGGTCTCGGTGCGTGAGCTCGACGTAACCGCTGTTCTCATCCTCGCGATCGAGGGCGTGCTCATGGCGAACGTCGGTGTGACCTCGCTCTGGCTCTGGGTCATCGCTGCGGTGTGGAGCATCCTCATGCGCGTGGAGTTCTTCGCGCCGGAATGGCTCGATCGCCATCCGGCGACCTTCGCGATCACGCACATGGCAGTGCTCGGGATGCTGTTCGGCATGATGCTCGCCGTGGGTGTCGAGGCACGCTCGGGCGCGGTCTCGCTGAGTGAGCTGCTCGGTTCCTGGCTCGCAATGGGTGCCGTGCTCGCCGCGACATCGATCGGCATCGGGTTCGAGTGGGGTCGCAAGTTCGAGCGCTATCACGCTGTCCACGGTGAACGCGCGTGGACCTTGTGGCTGCTCTGGCCGAGCGTCGGCGCTCTCCTCTTCACCGTCTTGGTGCGCGATTCGTATCCCATCGGAGCGGTCGTGGCACTCGTCGTCGTGACGATGCTCACGATTGTCACACACGCGCTTGTCATGGGCCAGCGCGCACACCCTGAGGCGCGAGGCGGCATTGGCGACGCCCCGACCGGCGGCGTGCGCGATCTCGTCGAGCAGGTCCCTGGTGGCACTGGATTGCTCGTGTACCTCATCCTCGCCATCGCCGGAATCGTGGAGCTGGTGCGTTGATGTCGGGACACGAGGACATCCGAGCGGCACGCGTCGCGACCGAGGAGCGTGCCCGCAAGGTGGGTGGCAAGGCCGCGAAGCTTGAGCGCCTTCGGGCGCTCGGCTGCCAGGTGCCCGCGTGGTTCGCCATCGACGCCGAGGCCTTCCGCAGCGCAATGGACCACCCCGACGTGCGTGCGGCGATTGACGATGCCCGCGCGATGGTCGACCGCGAGGACCATGCCGCCGCAGCCGAGCTGCTGCGCGGTGTTGTGCTCGGGCTCCCGCTGCCACAGCAGATCGTGACCGAGGCTACGACGCGCTGGCGCGGTGAGCTCGACGGTGTGGCCGTCGCGGTGCGTTCGAGCGCCATCGGCGAGGACGGCACCGACCACTCCTTCGCTGGTCAGTTCGAGAGCGTTCTGGGCGTGGAAACCGAGGAACAGCTCCTCGATGCGCTCCGTGCATGCTGGGCCAGTGCCTGGACCGATCGCGCCATCGCCTATCGCGCGCGCCACGGCCTCGCACCGCTCGACGTCGCCATGGGCGTCGTGGTGCAGGTGCTCGTCGACGCCGAGATCTCAGGCGTGCTCTTTACGGGCGACCCGATCGGCGGGGATCCCTATATCAGTGTGATCAGCGCCACGTTCGGGCTGGGCGAGGCCCTCGTCTCCGGGCTCGCCAATGCGGACACCTACCGAGTCGATCGGCGCCACGACACCGTCGAGGTCGAGATCGCCGACAAGGATCTGATGATCGTTCGCGCCGCATCGGGCGGCCTCACGCGCGAGTGCGAGGTACCTGCCGACCAACGCGATGCGCGCGCCCTCACCGACGCCCAGGTGCGCGAGCTCGTCGCGCTCGGCGAGCTACTCGAGCGCGCCGACGGTGGCCGTGCGCAGGACGTGGAATGGTCGTTTGCTGGCGGCACGCTGCACGTGCTCCAGACGCGTCCCGTCACGACGCCGCTGCGACCGCGCGGCATCCGTCGGACATGGGACAACTCCAACATCGTCGAGAGCTATTCGGGCGTCGTGAGCCCGCTCACGTTCTCGTTCGCACGGGAGGCGTACACCGCCGTCTACTTCCAGGCGCTCAAGCTGCTACGTCTGCCCGAGGAAGAGATGGCCGCCGCCAAGATCGTCGTGCGCCAGATGCTCGGGTACGTCGATGGGCGCGTCTACTACAACCTCGCGTCCTGGTACTACCTGCTCTCAGTGATGCCCAACTACGAGCGCAACGCCGCCGCGATGGAGCAGATGATGGGCGTGCGCGCACCGCTCGACCGTCGCGTCGCGCCCGCCGCCAGCGGTGGTCGCACAATCCGCCTCTACGTCGCGATGGGGTGGCAGTTGCTGCGCGTGAACACGTCCATCCGCGAGTTCCGCGCCAACGTGCGTGACGTGCTCACCCGCTACGACCACGACTTCGCGAGCATGGATGCAGACGAGCTGGTTAACGCCTACGATTCCGTTCGTGACGATCTGCTGAGCGACTGGCAGACTCCCATCGTGGGTGACACCCGCGTGATGATGATGTTCGACCGGCTTCGCTCGACTATCAAGTCACTCGGGCTCGATGACGAGGGCACGCTGCACAACGATCTCATGTGCGGTCAGGGTGAGGTCGAGAGCGCTGAACCGACGTATCACCTCGTGCGCGTGGCCGAACGCATCCGCGCTAACGACGATCTGCGCGCCCTCGTGCTCGACACGCCCGACGATGACCTGCGCGCTGCGATCGTCGCGCACGGCACGGCGGACACCCGCTGGATCGACGAGCAGCTCGTCGACTACCTCGCCCGCTTCGGCGACCGCTGCGCGAATGAGCTCAAGCTCGAGACCCCCACGCTGCGCGAGAAGCCCGCGTTCTTGTTCAGCGTGCTGCGCAACTTCGTCCGCCAGGAAGATCTCACCGTGGCGCGTATGCGCGCACACGAGGCGGAGATCGCGGCGGCGGCGCTCGCCAGGGTGAACGAGCGAATGGCACGCTCGAGCGTGTTGTCACGGCCCGTGCGACGCCTCATCTTCAACTTCGCGCTCAAGCAGGCCCGTGTAGCCGTACGCGACCGTGAAGCGATGCGTTTCGACCGCACCCGCGTGTTCGGTCTGTCGCGCCGCATCTTCGCCGCGCTCGGCGAGCGGCTGCACGACGCCGGGCTCATCGATGATCCACGCGACGTGTTCCTGCTCGAGGTCGAGGAGATCATCGGCACGGTGCAAGGCACCACGACGATCACCGATATTCGCGGACTGGTCGAGCTACGCCGCGTCCAACAGGACCGCTGGCTCGAGCGCGAGCTGCCCGACCGCATCGAGACGATTGGCATCACCAATGCCAACCCGCGCGACGACGCCTACTCCGCAGTGGATGTATCCGGCGATGCGATCGGTGGCATCGGCTGCTGCCCCGGCGTGGTCGAGCGTCCCGTGCGCGTGGTGCACTCGCCCGACGCTGGTGTCACGCTCGACGGCGACATCATGGTGTGCACGCGCACCGATCCGGGCTGGGTTCCGCTCTTTCCCTCGTGTGGAGGGCTGCTCGTGGAGCGCGGCAGCCTCCTCTCACACTCGGCCATCGTCGCGCGCGAGTTCGGTATCCCGGCCGTGGTCGGCATCCCTGGGCTCATGCGGTGGGCCGTCGACGGCGAGGCGGTGCGCATGGACGGTGGCACCGGCATCATCGAACGGGCTGCGCCTTCCGTTGAGCAGCCTGCTAGCACCAGCTCCACCGACGCGATCTCACCGGAGGAGGTGACACATGAGCATTGACATCACGTCTCCCGGAGTTGAGTCGTCCCAGGCAGGCGCCGCCAACGCACCGCTGCGCAGCGAGGTCGCAACGCGCGCAGCATTCGACCGCGTGCGCTACGCGCAGAGCTGGGAAGACCCAGAGAGCCTGTGCGGTGCGCTTGCCCCGAACGCGGATTCGCGGATCGTGTCGATCGCCGCAGCGGGTGACAACTCCTTCGCATTGCTCTTGCAGGGCGCCGGGCACGTGACGAGCATCGACATGAGCGCCGCCCAGTGCGCGCTGGTCGAGCTCAAGC
>Ga0105047_10018983_pt1 | contig 10626 bp, 6 predicted proteins | sample MAT04_FD_78384 | JGI IMG/M metagenome (GOLD analysis project Ga0105047, IMG submission 78384) | Freshwater microbial communities from Lake Fryxell liftoff mats and glacier meltwater in Antarctica - MAT-04 (megahit assembly) | ecosystem: Environmental > Aquatic > Freshwater > Ice > Liftoff...
TAGTAGACGACTCGCTCCGCGAGTCGTCGTTTCGGTCGGATTCGCACATATCCCGAAACGACGACTCGCGGAGCGAGTCGCCTACTTTAACTGCCGCTCTCGCCCCGCGGATCACCCGACGTACACGCCGTCCTTGAGGGTGACGCCGGCGAACGGGTCGAGGTCTTGGAACCCGGTCGGCTCGCCGGCCGGCCCGAGCGTCTTGCCGAGGTACACCCGCACACGGGTCGCCTGGTTCTCGCCCGACCCGACGACCACGTCGGCCTTGTTGTCGCCGTCCACGTCGGCGGTCGAGACCCGGACGCCGCCGCGGTCGGTGTCGTTCCCGGCGACGAAGAAGTTGGCGAGCGGGTCGGCGACGGCCGCCGCCGACCCGCCGACGAGCAGCTTCCGCCCGCTCACGACGAGTAGCCGCGGACTGCCGCCCGGCCCGGCCCCGACCACCAGGTCGCCGAACCCGTCGCCGTCCACGTCCCCGACCGTCACGTACACGCCGTTGCGGAGCACGTCGGCGAACGCGAAGAAGTCGTTGGCCAGCTTGAGTCGGGCGGTGAAGACGGTCCGCCCGTCGAACACGGCGATCCGCGGGCCGCCGCCGAACCCGGCCGCGATCACCAGGTCGGCGACCCCGTCGGCGTCCACGTCGCCGACCCCGACCCGGGCACCCCCGCGGAACCCGGGGTCGTCGATCCCGAAGAAGCTCGCCCGCTGGGTGAACACGCCGTCGGTGCCGAGCGAGAAGACCGCGACCCGCGGGCCGCCGCCCCGGTCCGGGGTGACGACGACCTCGGCCCGGCCGTCGTTGTCGAGGTCGCCGGCGGCCACGAACCCGCCCCCGGTGAAGTTGCCCCCGAGCGGGTCGAACGGCTTGACCAGCAGCGTCGTGTTGTCCTTCCCGCTGACCACCGCGAGCTGCAGCGCGGCCCCCGGGCCGAGGATCAGGATGGTGTCGGGGAAGCCGTCCCCGTTCACGTCGCCGGTCGCCACCCGGACGTTGGCGGTCGTCGTCCCGAAGGCGGTCACGGTCGCCGCCGCGGTGGTCGTGAACAGCCCGGTGGCCGGGTTGGCGACGAACACCGTCGCCTTCCCGTTCGCGGCCCCGCCGACCGCCAGCACGCCCGCCTCGTCGAGCGACCCGGTTATCCGGGTGAGGGTGCCGAAGGTCGCCCCGGCGTTCTGCCCGGCGATCACGACCCGGCCGCCGCCGGTGACGACGGCGGCCGTCCCGAAGTCGGTCGCGCCGAGGTCGAAGGTCGCCTTCCCGGTCCCGTTGAACCCGAGGTCGGGCGTCCCGGCCGGGGTCAGCCGGACGACCGCGAGGTCGGCCGCGCTGTTGCCGACGAGGACGATCTTGCCGTTCGCCAGGACCGCGACCGCCCGGGCCACGTCCGCCCCGGCCACGTCCACGAGCAGCTTGCCGGGGGTGGCGGAGGAGGCGTTGAAGGCGGTGTCGAGGGAGGCGTCGGCGGCGTTCAGGCGGACGACGGCGAAGTCGGCCCCGTTCGTCCCGGCGGCGACGATCTTGCCGTCCGGCTGGACCGCGACCGCGAACGCGATGTCCGTCCCGCCCAGGTCGATCACCCGGGTGCCCGCGCCGCCGAAGGTGAGGTCGGGGGAGCCGTCGGCCGGGTTGAGCCGGGCGAGGGCGAAGTTGGCCCCGTCGGTCCCGGCCAGGACGATCTTCCCGTCGGCCTGGACCGCGACCGCGTTGGCCGCGTCCATTCCGCCCAGGTTGACGGTCCGCTTCCCGTCGGCGTCGAACGCGGCGTCGAGGGAGCCGTCGGCGGGGTTCAGCCGGGCGACGGCGAAGTCGGCCTGGTCGTTCCCGACGACGAGGATTTTGCCGTCGGCCTGGATGGCGAGCGCGTTGGCCACGTCCTGCACGCCGTTGAAGTCGATCAGCTTCAACCCGTCGAGGTCGAAGGTCGTGTCGAGGGTGCCGGTCGGGTTGAGGCGGGCGACCGCGAAGTCGCCGCCGACGCCGGCCGTCGTCGTCCCGGCGACGACGATTTTGCCGTCGGCCTGGATCGCCACCGCCCCCCCCCGCTCGATCCCGCCGAAGTCGAGGGTCTTGGTGCCGGTGCCGTTGAACGTGATGTCGGGGGTGCCGTCCGGGTTGTATCGGGCGACGAAGATGTCGTTGGCGGAAGTGCCGACGACGACGACCTTGCCGTCCGGCTGGAGGGCGACCGCGTTGAGCGGATTGCCGGGCAGGCTGACCCGCCCGGCCGTCCCGAACGACGGGTCGAACGCGCCGACGGCCGCCGGCACGTCGCGGGCCTCCAGCCCTTCCAACCCCAGCCGCACGCGGCCGGCCGCGGGCGTCCGGGTGCGCCGCTTCGCTCGCAGATCCATGACGACTCCTCCGTGAGTGGTGCGACTGCCGCGGGCCGGTCGCCCGAAGATGTAGTCGATTGTACGGCTGTGCCCGCCGGCGGCACCGGGCCGGGCCGGGCCGATACCGACCAGACGAACGCCGGCTACGCCAGGATTTCCTTGATCACGTTCCCGGCCACGTCCGTCAGCCGGAAGTCGCGGCCGGTGTAGCGGTAGGTCAGTTTCTTGTGGTCGAGGCCGAGCAAGTGGAGGATCGTGGCGTGCAGGTCGTTGACGCTCACCCGGTTCTCGACCGCCTTGAACCCGATCTCGTCCGTCGCCCCGTAGCTCACGCCCCCCTTGACCCCGCCGCCGGCGAGCCAGAAGGTGTTGGCGTGCGGGTTGTGGTCGCGGCCGCCGCTCCCCTTCTGGACGATCGGCAGCCGCCCGAACTCCCCGCCCCAGATCACGAGCGTGTCGTTCAGCAGGCCGCGGCGGTCGAGGTCGGCGAGCAGCCCGGCGATCGGCCGGTCGGTCTCGGCGGCGAACCCGCCGTGGTTCTTGGCGATGTCGTTGTGCCCGTCCCACGACAGGTCGTTGTCCATCCCGCCGGAGTAAATCTGCACGAACCGGACGCCGCGCTCGACGAGCCGGCGGGCGGTCAGGCACTGCTTTGCGAAGTGCGTCGCCTTCGGGTCGTCGAGGCCGTACAGCGTCTTCGTCTCGGCCGTCTCTTTGTCCAAGTCGAGGGCGTCGGGGGCGGCCATCTGCATCCGGTACGCGAGCTCGAACGTCTCGACGCGGGCGGCGAGGTCGGCCTCGCCGGGGCGGGCGGCCAGCCCCTTGCGGTTGAGGGCGTCGAGCAGGTCGAGCTGCGCCCGCTGGCGGTCGGCGGGGAGGTCGGCCGGGCGGGACAGGTTGTCGATCGGCGCGCCCTGGGGCTTGAACCCGGTCCCCTGGTAGACGGTCGGCAGGAACCCGGCCCCCCAGTTGAGGGCGTGCCCTTTCGGTACCCCGCGGCCGAGGGTGTCGTACATGACGCAGAACGCCGGCAGGCTCTGCGACTCGGCCCCGAGGCCGTACGTCACCCACGACCCGACGCACGGGAACCCCATCCGGCTCATCCCGGTGTTCATCTTGAACAGGGCCGGCGAGTGGTTGTTCGAGTCTCCCCAGAGCGAGTGGACGAACGCCATCTTGTCCACGTGCTTGGCCATGTGCGGGAAGAGGGCGCTGACCCACTTCCCGCTCTGCCCGTGTTGTGCCCACTTGAACGGCGACTTCATGAGCGGCCCGACTTGCCCGGCGAAGAATCCGGTGGCGGGGTCGAAGCCCTTGAGTTCCTGGCCGTCGCGCTTCTCGAGTTCGGGCTTGTAGTCCCAGGTGTCGAGGTGCGACGGCCCGCCGTTCATGAACAGCCAGATGACGCTCTTGGCCTTGCCCGGGAAGTGCGGCGGCTTCGGGGCGAGGGGGTTGGGGGCGTCGGCGGCGCGGGCGGCGGGGTGGAGCAGGTCGGCGAGGGCGAGGATCCCGAACCCGCACCCGGCCCGGGCGAGGAAGTCGCGGCGGGAGGCGTAGGCCGCCGGCGGCGGGGCGAACAGGCGGGGGACGTGGCGCATGGGGGAACCCGGGGTCAGGCTTGGGGCGGGAGGAGGGCGCGGAGGGCGTCGATGTCGGGGGCGGACCAAAAGGCGTCGAGAAACGCGTCCAGGGTCGAAACGTCCATGATCTCATTAATCCGGGGCATCAGGGCCAAGCCGTCGGGGCCGTGGCGGCGGGCCAACCCCTTCTCGATGGCCTTACGCAGGCCCTTGGCGACCCCCTCTTCCTGCCACATCTCTTCCATCGGGGTGAGTAACGGCATGCGTCTCTCCTTCTCGAAGGCCTTGATGTCCCGGGACAATCTTTCGTTCAGAATCGGCGGCAGCTTCATCACCCAGCTCATCACGTGGAACAACCGCCTCATGCGCTCCTTCGTAAACCCGCGGTCGTAAAGTCCCTTGACCAGCCGCATCTTCCAGTCGTACCGGGCGGTCGGGTCGCCGCGGGTCTCGATCGCCTTCAAGTGGGCCAGCGTCACCACCGCGAACGGGTTCGGGTCGGCCTCCAGTCCGGCCTCGCGGGTCCTGTAGTCTAGCAGCTTCGCCGCCGGGAACGTGAACCCGACCTCACACCCTCACCGCCCGGCCAGGAACGCCGTCGGCCGCCACGCCGGGCCGTCGTCGCCCAGCACTGCGAGGCTCACCGGCATCCGCCCGTAGCGGTCTTCGAGGCGGTGGTTGTAGGCGTACATCCGCGCGGCGAACCCGGCGTCGCGCTGGCTCTGGACCTCGACGTGGGCCAGCACCCACGCCTCCTCCCCGTCCCGGGTCCACACCCGCACCAGCTTGTCCACCGTGCCCCGCCCGGCGGCCGCCCCCGGCACCGCCTCCTGCAACTCCTTGTCGAGAAATTCCGGCTCGCGGGACCAGTCAATGTCGGCGTGGGCGACCGGGAAGAAAAACTCCAGGAACGGCTCGAAGAACCATTCCAGTGCCTCCTTCCAGGCGGTATCGAAGTCGCTGGCGGGGTCGCTCATCCGTCACTCGGCGTACAGAAATTCGTTCAGGCAGAACAGCACCTGGCAGAAGTCGGCGACGGCCGCCTCGCGGGTCGCGCCGGGTTGGGGCTTCAGGAACGGTAGCGCCGCGGCCAGCTCGTCGGCCCGCGGGCCGCGGCCCACGGTCGCCCGGAACGCCCGGGTCAATACCTCGGCGTCGGTCGCCGTGCCGTCGCCGAGGACGCGCTTGGCGAACCCCTTGGCCGCGGTCCGGATGTGCGGGCTGTTCATCAGCATGAGCGACTGCGGGGCGATGGTCGTGCTCGACCGCTCGCCCACCCCGGCCGTGCCGTCCGGGGCGTCGAACACGGTCAGGGCCGGGATCAGCCGACTCCGCTTCATCGTGAAGTAGATGCTCCGCCGCCGGCTCCCCTCGTCGAGCGTGCCCGGGCCGTACATCGTCTCGTCGAGCGCCCCGCCGACGAACAGGATGCTGTCGCGGATCACCTCGGCTTCGAGCCGCCGTATCGGGTACCGGCCGAACAGCGCGTTCTCCGGGTCGGCCTTGACCTTCGCCTCGTCGCGGGCCGACCCCTGGCGGTACGCGGCGCTCGTGACGATGAGGCGGTGGATCGGCTTGAGCTTCCACCCGCCACGGATCAATTCCGCCGCGAGGAAGTCGAGCAACTCCGGGTGGCTGGGCGACTCGCTGCGGACGCCGAAGTCGCTCACCGTCGGCACCAGCCCGCGGCCGGTGTGGTGCTGCCACAGGCGGTTGACGACCACCCGGGCGACGAGGTGCCCGGCCCCGCCGTTGGCGTCCGTCATCCAGTTGGCGAGGGCGGCACGCTTGAACGCCGTGCGACTGCCGGCCGGCGGTGCGGCCACCCACTTCGCCTGGGCCTCGGCGTCGGGCATCAGCACTTGCAGGAACGACACCGCCGCCGTGCCCGCCTTCTGCCCCGGGTCGCCGCGGCGGAGGAAGTGCGTCTCGGTCAGGAAGTCGGCCCCTTGCGAGTGCAGGCGGATCGGGGGCAGCCCTTCGCTGGCGATCAGCGCCTTGACCGTGCCCGGCCTCGGGGCCTTCGCCGCGTGGTCGGCGTCGGCCTTCGCCACCTTCGCCCACCCCGCGTCTTGCGGGGCGTACCACGCCGCCAGCGCCGCCGACTGTCCGGCGGTCCGCCCCGCGGGCGGTACGGCGAGCGCCGACCGGACGGACTCGGTCGAGGTGGGCGCGATCAGGGCGGGGGCGGGGGCGGTACTCAGCGCGAGTCGCGGGCGGCCCATGCCGTGCCCGGTGTTGTTGTGGAAGCTCAGGGTGACGACCAACTCCGTGCCCCCCGGGAAGCCGACCGGCTGGTCGAACGCGAACGCGGCGGCGTGGTCCTTGCCGAACTGCGGGTCCACGGCCCACGCGGTCGTGAGGTCGTCGTCGATCGCGGCGGCGACCGGCAACCCCTTCTGCTCGAACGTCGCGCGGGCGTCCTTCAACCCCACGCGCGCGGCCGGCTTCGATTTGTCTTTCGGCTGGGCCGTGACTTTCAGATCGGATAGCGCGAAGTTCGCGTTCGCCGCCCGCCCCGGCCCGCCGCGGACAAGCGCCGGGTGGGTCAGCGCTTCGAGCCGCAGAGCCGTCACGCCGGTCTCGGTCGTCGTCAGCGCGATCGTGAGCGTCTCGGTGGCCGGGTTCTTGCCGGTGACGAGGACGCTGCCGTCGGGCTGCTTCGCCAGCGTCGCGCCGCCGGCCGACTTCATCTCGGTCACGTCCGGCAGCATCCACGCGAACGGGGCCGGCTTGTCGCCGCGGGCCTTCTCCCACGCCGCGAGCTTGGCCGGGAGTTGCTCGGCCTCGTACTTCTTGACCGCCTCCGCGAACGGGGCGTGTTCCTTGTCGTGGGCGGCCTTCGCGGCCCGGTACGTCGCCGGGTCGGTCTCGACCTCCACCTCGGAGCGGACGGTGGTGGTGAAGGCCGCCAGCATCCGGTAGTAGTCGCGGGCCGGGAGGGGGTCGAACTTGTGGTCGTGGCAGCGGGCGCACCCGACCGTCAGGCCGAGGAAGGTGGTGCCGACGTTGGCCACGATGTCGTCGAGTTCGTCGTAGCGGTGCTTCTCGACCTCGCTCTGGGTGATCTGCGTGCTGTGGACGCCGGCCGCCAGATATCCGGTCGCCGTGAGCGCGAGTGGGTCGGCCGGGGCGAGTTCGTCGCCGGCGAGTTGCCACTTGGCGAAGGTGTCGAACGGCAGGTCGGCGTTCAGCGCCTTGATGACGAAGTCGCGGTAGTGGTACGCCGTCGGGCGGTCGTAGTCGTGCTCGAACCCGTGGCTCTCGGCGAACCGCACGAGGTCGAGCCAGTGCCGCGCCCACCGCTCGCCGTGCCGCGGCGACGCGAGCAGGTGATCGACCACCTTCTCGAAGGCGTCGGGGGCGGCATCCTTCAAGAAGGCGTCGAGCTGTTCGGGCGTCGGCGGGAGACCGACGAGGTCGAGGTAGGCGCGGCGCAGCAGGACGCGCTTCTCGGCCGGCGGGTTCGGCTTCAGCCCGGCGGCGGCGAGCTTGGCGTTGACGAAGTAATCGACCGGGTTCGCCCCCGCCGGCACCGTCACCGGCCGCAGCGGTTGGAAGGCCCAGTGCTTCTTCGCCTCGGCCGCGACCACCTTGCGGGTCCACGCCGTCTCGTCGTCCTTCGCCACGAACGGCTTGTCGTAAGGGGCACCGAGGTCGATCCACCGGGCGATGCTGGCGATGTCGGCGTCGGGCAGTTTCGGCCGCTCGTGCGGCATGTGCGGTTCTTTGAGATGGGCGACGAGCTGGTACAGCAGGCTCTTTTTGTGGTCGCCCGGCACCACCGCGGTCCCGCCCGGCCCGCCCTTGAGCAGGCTGTCGCGGGTGCCCATGTCGAACTCGCCCTCGACCTTCTCCCCGCTGTGGCACTTCACGCACTTGGCTTGCAGCAGCCCGCGGACGGAGGTCTTGAACAGGTCGGTCCCCTTCGCCATTTTCGCGGCATGGTCGGGATCGACGGGCTTGTCCTTCGCGGGCGGCTGGGCGTGGGCAGTGACGACGAGGAGGGCGGCGACGAGGGCGGCGGCCGGCAGCGGCCGGGAGAGCAACGACGGCATCGGGTGGACCTCGGCGCGGGCGGGACGGACGGCCGAACGGTGGGATGCGTGTAGTTTACCCGCGGGTGCGAGCGAAAGGCAACCTAACCCCCCGGCCCCCTTCCCTAAGAGGGAAGGGGGAGGAAGACGAGGAGGCTTCGCCTCCTCGGATCTGTCTGGCTCCCCCTTCCCTCTTAGGGAAGGGGGCGGGGGGGGTTAGGTTTCTTCAAACCCACGGCCACCCACCGGGCGACGGCCCAGAGCAGCAGGACGCACACGCACGACACCACGAACAGCGTCATCGCACTGTTCAGGTAGCCGGTGAGTTGCATCTTCCGCCCGGCCTCGACCGACCCCTCGGCCATCAACTTCTCGCCGTTCTCGATCAACTGGGCGAAGCGACCCGTCAGCATCTTGACGGCCGCCGTCAGCGTCGTGCTGGCGACGAAGATCAGCGGCAGGATCGTGACCCAGGCGTAGCGGCCGCGGCCGTTGTTCACCAGCCAGGTCGTGACGAGCGTGAGCGCCAGCACGGCGAGAATCTGGTTGGCGATCCCGAACATCGGCCAGATCGTGTCGATGGAGCCGGTCCACACCAGCGCCCCCCACCCGGCCGTGACCGCGGCGCTGGCGACGACCGCCCCCGGGAGCCAGTCGGGGCGGGCGAGCGGGGCGTAGACGCGGCCGGCGGTTTCCTGCAATAAGAACCGGGCGATGCGCGTGCCGGCGTCGATCGTGGTCAGGATGAACAGCGCCTCGAACATGATGGCGAAGTGATACCAGTATTTCAGCAGCCAGTCGCCGGTGACGCCGACCCAGCGGAACGCCTGCTCGAAGATCACCGACATGCCGACGGCGAGCGTCACCGCCCCGCCGGTCCGCCCGCGGAGCGACTCGCCGCCGACCTTCGTTTCCACCGTGCCGAGGTCGAGGTGGGCCGGCGAATCGACGTTCGCCGCGTGCAACCCGTCCTTCGCCTCGGCCGGCAGCTTCGGCCGCACGCCGTACTTCGCCTCGACCTCGTTCAAGCGCGACTGGAACTCGGGTGCCCGGTCGATGGCGACGTTGATGTCGTAGTACAGGTCGGGCGGCAGGGCGGCGGCGGCGATCAGGGCCGTCACCCCGACCAGCCCCTCGATCAGCATCGAGCCGTAGCCGATGGTGCGGATGTGGCTCTCTTTGTCGAGCATCTTCGGCGTCGTGCCCGACGCGACGAGCGAGTGGAACCCGCTGATCGACCCGCACATGATGCAGATGAAGACGAACGGGAAGATGCTGCCGGGGAAGGTCGGCCCGCCGTTCAGGAACACTTCGTTGATCGGCGGGGCGTGCAGCGGCGGGTTGGCGACGCACACGCTGACGACGAGCAGCCCGATGGTGCCGACCTTTAGGAAGCTGGAGAGGTAGTCGCGCGGGCCGAGCAGCAGCCACACCGGCAGCACGGCGGCGACGAACCCGTAGGCGGCCAGCGCGACGATGGTCTGGTCGCGGGTGAGGGAGAAGTACGCCCCGAGCGCCGACCGCGACACCGGCTCGCCGACGACGACCGCGGCGAGCGTCAGGAACCCGCCGATGAGCGACGCCTCGACCACCCGCCCCGGCCGGATGCGGTACATCCACAGCCCGACGAGCAGTGCGATCGGGATCGTCGCGGCGATGGTGAACGTGCCCCACGAGGAGCCGGGGATGACCTGCGCGCAGCCGGCGGGGAGGACGCAGGTAGTTTCAGTGTCAGCGACCGCCTGAAAGCTCCAATTCTCTCCGCGTTCGTCCACTGTGTCGCGCGCACCAAACCAAAATTGCTCACCCACCTTGCGGTAGTCAACTTCCGTTTGGTCCGGCACCTTGATGGTAAACGGCTCTGCCCGCACGGAAGGATTCACGTCCTGGCTGTATCGGACCGCGCAATTCGGCGGGAAGCGGTAGAGCCCGAACGATGGCTCCCCATCGCCGTTCCGCTGGTGCAAAATACTTCCGGCAGGCACCGTAACCGTCATCCCCTTCGGCAGCTTGACCTCCTCGCCGCCGAGCGCCTTGACGACGACGAACCCCAAGCCGGCGAGGGCGATGACGACGATGAAAAGGATCGCCACCGACGCGATGACGGCGGCGGGGAAGCCGAGTTCGTGGCGGGCGATCTCGGCCAGCGACTTGCCGTCGCGGCGGACGCTGGCGGCCAGCACGAGCATGTCCTGCACCGCACCCGCGAGGCAGACGCCGATCACCAGCCAGAGCAGCCCCGGTGCGTACCCGTACTGGATCGCCAGCACCGGCCCGATGAGCGGCCCGGCCCCGCTGATGGCCGCGAAGTGGTGCCCGAACAGCACCCACTTGTTCGTCGGGTGGTAGTTCTGCCCGTCGTGGAAGCGATGCGCCGGGGTGACGCGGGCGTCGTCGAGGACGGCCACCTTCGCGGCCAGGAACGCCGAGTAGTAGCGGTACGCGATGGCGAGGCAGCACAGTACGCCGATCATTACCGGCATGGCGTGCAGCACGAACCGCCCGGTCCCCGGGTCGGTGTGGTAGAGCGTGACGGCGAGGAGGTTCATGGAGCAAGGGTACACGGGCGGCGGCGGGAAGAAAACGATTGACCGCCGGAGTTTTCGTACCCGGCAGCATCCGTCAGGGGGTCGTACCCGGGGGCGCGGCCGAGGCTGTCGCGGGGTCGAGAA
>Ga0105047_10018984_pt1 | contig 10626 bp, 10 predicted proteins | sample MAT04_FD_78384 | JGI IMG/M metagenome (GOLD analysis project Ga0105047, IMG submission 78384) | Freshwater microbial communities from Lake Fryxell liftoff mats and glacier meltwater in Antarctica - MAT-04 (megahit assembly) | ecosystem: Environmental > Aquatic > Freshwater > Ice > Liftoff...
AAGCAGCTGCTGTTCATGGGCTCGGAGTTCGCCCAGGAGTCCGAGTGGAGCGAGCAGCGCTCGCTCGACTGGTGGCTGCTGGACCTGCCCGACCACCGCGGTGTCGCGCTGCTGGTCAAGGAGCTCAACGAGGTCTACAAGGCAACGCCCGCGCTGTGGACGCAGGACGTGGACCCGGCGGGCTTCTCGTGGATCGACGCCAACGACTCCACCGGCAACGTCTTCTCGTTCCTGCGCTTCGGCTCCGACGGCTCCGCCGTGGCCTGCGTGTCCAACTTCGCCGGGGTCCCGCACGAGGACTACCGCCTCGGCCTGCCCTGGGCCGGCGAGTGGCGGGAGCTGCTCAACACCGACGCCGAGGCCTACCTCGGCAGCGGCGTGGGCAACGCGGGTGAGGTGCTGGCGGCGCCTGAGAGCTGGCACGGTCAGCCCGCCTCCGCCTCGCTGCGGGTGCCGCCGCTGGGCACCGTCTGGCTGCACAGCGGGGCGCCCAGCGCCGACTGAGACCGCCTGGCTAGGGTCGGCGGACCAGACCTCAGGAGGAGCTTGTGATCGACGTCGTGGCCGACCCCACCGAGGTGGGCGTCGACGGTGCCCGCATCGCGCGCATCGACGACCACCTCGCCCGCTACGTGGACGACGGCCGGCTGGCCGGCTGGCAGGTGCACGTCACCCGTCGCGGCCAGACCGTCCACTCGTCGGTCCACGGGCAGCGCGACCTCGAGGCCGGTCTGCCGGTCGAGCAGGACACGCTGTGGCGGATCTACTCGATGACCAAGCCGATCACCTCGGTGACGGCGATGTCGCTGTACGAGCAGGGCCGGTTCTCGCTGAACGACGAGCTCGCAAAGTTCCTCCCCGAGTTCGCCGACATGCGGGTCCTCGTCGGCGGCAACGCCGAGCAGCCCAAGACCGTCCCCGCCACCGAGCCGATCCGCATCTGGCACCTGCTGAGCCACACCGCCGGGCTGACCTACGCCTTCACCCGGTCCAGCGTGCTCGACGACATGTACCGCCTCGCGTCTGCCGACTCGCTGCAGGATCCGGCCTCCGACCTCGAGACGATGTGCGCGAAGTGGGCCTCGCTCCCGCTGATGTTCGAGCCCGGCACGGCATGGAACTACTCCGTGGCCACCGACGTGGTCGGGCGCCTCATCGAGGTGCTCACCGGGCAGACGCTCGACAAGGCCTTCACCGAGCGGGTGCTCGGCCCGCTCGGCATGAGCGACACGCACTGGTCGGTCGGCGCCGAGGACGCTGCGCGGCTGGCCGCGCTCTACGTGCCGAACCCGGCGACCGGCAAGGCGCTGCGCTACGACGCCATGGGAGACCTCGCGCTCGCCCCGCCCGGGATGCTGTCCGGCGGCGGCGGGCTGGTCTCGACCGCCGCCGACTACGCGCGCTTCTCGCAGATGCTGGTGCGCGGCGGCGAGCTCGACGGGGCCCGCGTTCTCGGGCCGCGCACCCTGGCGTACATGACCCGCAACCACCTGCCGGGCGGCGCCTACCTGGCGACGGTCGGACGGGGCATGTTCGCCGAGACGGCCTTCGACGGCGTCGGCTTCGGCCTGGGCTTCGGCGTCACCGCAGACCCGGTCGCCGCCAAGGTGACCTCCTCGGTCGGCGAGTTCACCTGGGGTGGCTACGCCAGCACGGCGTTCTGGGTCGACCCGGTCGAGCAGATCACGGCGCACTTCTACGCCCAGCTGGTGCCCTCCAGCACCTACCCGATCCGGACCGAGCTGCGCCAGCTGGTGCAGGCGTCGCTGGTCGACTGAAGCGCCGACGTCACCGAAGGCGACTCGGGACGGCGCCTGAGCGCAACACGGCTCGCCTAGACAGGGACTCCGCCGGGCTGCGTGCCCCCAGCAGGAGGTCGTCCCCTGCCCCGGGCCGTGGCGTACGCCCTAGGGCCACTCCCTCGCGGGCGCGCCCTAGAACAGGGCGTTAGCGAGGGACCGCCGGCCGGTCACGATGCGGGGGTCGGCCGGGTCGAGGGCGTCGAACAGGCTGAGCAGGTGGGCCCGGGCGGTGTCGCGGTCGTCGCCGGAGCTTCGCCGGACGTAGTCGACCAGCCGCGCGATGGCCTCGTCGATCCGCTCGCTGAGGACCTCCACGTCAGCCGCGGAGGTCTGGGCGGCGACGTCGTCGGGAGCGGCCTGCGCCGCGGCCAGGACGGCCTCGGGGTCAGCATCGACGCTGCGCTCGAGCAGGCGCGCCCAGGCGCGGCCGGCGATCGCCTCGGGATCGGCCGCCTTGCGGTCGAGCAGCGCGTCGTAGGCGGCCGCCGCACCGGCGTAGTCGCCGGTGGCCATGGCCTCCTCCGCGGCCAGCACCTCGGGGTCGGCCGGGACGGGCGGCGGCTCAGCACCGGGCTCGACCGGTGCGGCACCGGCACCGGGCAGCCCCGCCTGGGCGGCCGCGGCGAGCACCTGCTCGAGGAAGGCCTTCAGGTCGCGCTCGGGCAGGGCACCGGTGAAGCCCTGGATGAGCCGGCCGCCGAGGGCCAGCAGGACCGTCGGGATGCTCTGGATCTGGAGCTGCCCCGACAGCGCCTGGTTGGCGTCCACGTCGACCTTGGCGAGGACCCACGCGCCGCCCGCCTCGGCGGCGAGCTTCTCGAGCACCGGCGAGAGCTGCTTGCAGGGTCCGCACCACTCGGCCCAGAAGTCGACGAGGACGGGCACCTGGAGCGAGCGCTGCAGGACCTCGTCCTCGAACGTGGCCTCGGTGACGTCGATGACGTGCGGGCCCGCAGGCTGGGTGGGGGCGCCGCCGGCCGGGGCCGCAGGGGCACGGAGAGCCGAGAGGTCGACGGCTCCGGCGATGTTGATGTCAGTCGGGCGCATGCTCATGCGTCCATCTTGCCGGACGTTGGCGGCGGCGACCCCCAGCGGGCCCACCGAACCGGCGACCTACCCTGCTGCCATGGCTGATCCGCGGTTCTGCACCGCCTGCGCCGCCGCGCTCGAGCTCGCCGGTCGGCACCACGTCTGCACCGGCTGCGGCCGAACCCACCACCGCGACCCCAAGGTGGGGGTCGGCGTGGTGGTCCTCGACGATCGACGGCGGCTGCTGCTGGTCCGGCGCGGGGTCAGCCCGGGCAAGGGCCGGTGGGCGCTGCCCGCCGGCTACGTCGACGCCGGCGAGGACCCTCGGGCCGCCGCCGCCCGCGAAGCGCTCGAGGAGACCGGTCTCGAGGTCGTGGTGGGCCGGGTCGTCGACGTCTACCCCAGCGTAGCGACCGGCGGCCACGGCGGCGCGTCCTTCTTCCTCGCCTTCGAGGCGGAGGTGGTCGGCGGCGTCCTGGCCGCGGGCGACGACGCCCTGGACGCCGCCTTCTTCGGCGCCGACGAGCTGCCCGAGATGGCCTTCCCCTCGACGGAGGACGCCGCCGCCCGCGTCCGCAGCGCCCCGTCCTGACGGACGCCAGCTGCTGCCCCCCCGCCCCCGTGATGGGTGGGGGTGGCTACGTGGGGTGGGGTGGCTACAAGGGGGGCCGGCGGCTCAGCAGGCCGCTGATGAGCACCAGGCCCATCAGGGAGGCCGAGACGACGTACATCCGCGCCTGGCTCTCCGCGACGCAGGCCCGCTCCAGCGGGTCACCGCCGTCAGGCACGCTGCGCAGCGCGGTCGGCAGCGCCCGGTCCGGGCAGGTCACCTTGCCGCCCTCGACCGGGATGCTGGCGCGCGTCGCCCCGGCCGCCGCCACGAGGACCAGCGACAGGACCGCGGCGACGACCAGGAGCGTGCGCTGGCGGGGGGTCAGCGGCGGCGCAGCATGCGGAGCAGGATGAGCAGCACGACCAGACCTGCGGCGTACGGGGCGATCAGCTTGAGCACCGGTGCTCCTGCCGTCCCGAGCAGGTCGATCGCCTCCGCCTCCTTGCGCGGGGCGGCGGCCGGGCGCGGCATCGTCGGGGCGGTCGGCGTGCCGTTCCCGGCCGCGGTGGGCACAGCCGCGTCGGACACGATCGCCTCGGCCGGTGTCCCCGCTTGGATCTCCTCGGACAGGCAGGCGGCGAACTGGTCGACGAGCTTGCCGCTGACATCGGCCAGCACGCCGCGGCCGAACTGCGCGGGCTTGCCGGTGACGTTGAGGTCGGTGTCGACCTCGACCTCGGTGGTGTCGCCCTTGCTGATCAGGCGGCAGGTGATGAGCGCCTTGGCCGTCCCGGTCCCGCGGGTCTCCTTGCCGCTGCCGTCGATGACCGCGACGTAGGTGGCCTCGTCCTTGGAGATGAAGGAGGCCTTGCCGCCGTACGTCAGGTTGATCGGGCCGACCTTGACCTTGACGGTGCCCTCGAAGTTGTCCCCCTCGAACTTCGTGAGCGTCGCGCCCGGCATGCAGGGGGCGATGCGCTCGACGTCGAGCAGCACCTTCCACGCCTCCTCGACAGGGACGGGGACGGTGAACCGGTTCTCGAGCTTCATCGTGCTTCCACCTTCGGGTCGGTCATGCGTGTCAGGTCCAGCGGGGTGTCGAGGTCGTCGGGCGCTCCAACGCCGGTGCAGTCCACCTGAACCACGAGGTCGGGGTGCGCACGCAGCCAGCCGCGCGCCCCCTCGTCCCCGGTCGCGGCGGCACTGACACCCTGCCAGGTGGAGCGCGCGAGCAGCACCGGGTTGCGGGGCCGCCCGTCGTAGGTGGCCACAGCGGCCACGGCACCCGCGCCGTGCGCGGCGTGCAGCCGGTCCAGGACGGCGACCGTGACGAGCGGCTGGTCGACCAGCGCCACGACGGCGCCGCTCACGACGGTCTCGCCGCCGAGCCGGGCCAGGCCCGCGCGCAGGGATGCCCCCATGCCGGTGTCCCAGCCTGCCGCCTCGACCACCTCAGCCCCCTCGCACAGCTCACGCACCCGGTCGGCAGCAGCACCGACGACCACGACGACGGGGTCGCAGCCTCCCTCGGCGAGCAGGCGTATCCCTCGGCACACCAGGGGTTCTCCCTCGAGCTCGAGCAAAGCCTTGGGCCCGCCCATCCGACGGCCGGCGCCGGCGGCGAGCAGCAGTCCCGCGACCGTCATGCGCCCACAGGGTCACCGACGTCGGCCACGGACTGCCCTGCGCCGGGTCCCACGTGGATCGCGCCGTCGGTCGCGCCCAGGGGCCGACCAGAACCGCCCCAGCGGTTCTGGATGATCTCCGCGGCGATCGACACGGCGGTCTCCTCCGCCGTGCGGGCGCCGAGGTCCAGCCCGATCGGCGAGTGCAGGCGCGCGATCTCGTCCTCGGTGACCCCGGCCTCGCGAAGCCGGCGGAGCCGGTCGTCGTGGGTGCGCCGGCTGCCCATGGCACCGATGTACGCCGCGGGCCTGCGCAGGGCGACCTCGAGCAGGGGGACGTCGAACTTGGGGTCGTGGGTGAGCACGCACATCACGGTCCGGGCGTCGACCTCGGTCGACCCGAGGTAGCGGTGCGGCCAGTCGCAGACGACCTCGTGCGCCTCGGGGAAGCGCCGGGTGGTGGCGAAGACCGGCCGGGCGTCGCAGACCGTGACGCGATAGCCGAGGTAGACGCCCATCCGGCTGACAGCGGCAGCGAAGTCGGTCGCGCCGAACACCAGCATCCGGGGCGGTGGGGTGAAGGACTGGACGAAGACGGTCACGTCATCGATCCGACGCTGCCCGCGTGGCCCGTAGTGCCGGTCACCCGTCTGGCCGGCCGCGAGCATCCCGCGCGCGTCCGCGGTCACGGCCACGTCGAGCCCCTCGGCGCCGAGCGAGCCCAGCGCGGAGTCGGCGCCGACGAGCAGCTGCGCACCCAGCGGGGCGGGACCGCTCACCACGGTGGCGAGCGCGACCGGCTCGTCGATGGCGACCTTCTCTGCCCACGCCTGGAGCAGCTCGCGGTCGGCCGGCGCGACGAGGACCTCGAGGGTGCCGCCACAGGTCAGCCCGACGGCGAAGGCGTCGTCGTCGCTGTAGCCGTAGGTCTCGACGACCGCCCCCTCACCGCCGAGCACCCGCTCGGCGGTGTCGTAGACGGCGCCCTCGACGCAGCCGCCCGAGATGCTGCCGAGCGCCTCGCCGTCGGCGCTGACGGCCATCGCGGCGCCCGGTGGGCGGGGCGAGCTGCCCCGGGCCCCGATCACGGTCGCGACGGCGAAGGGCTCACCCGTGTCGAGCAGACCCCGCAGGCCGTCGGCGATGTCACGCACGAGAGAGCTCCGTCCGACCGGTCCGCGCCGTGCTCTGTCCGAGCACGACCTGGGCGAGGTGTTCGAGGGCCGCCAGGCTGTGGCCCTCCACGAAGTCGTCAACGTGCGGGAGCGCCGCGGCCATCCCGGCGGCCAGCGGGGCGTAGCCCGGCGCCGCCTTGCGGGGGTTGGACCAGACGACGCGGTGGGCCAGGCGGTGCAACCGGGCGACCTGCTCGCCGAGCAGCGTGGCGTCGCCGCGCTCCCAGCCGTCGGACAGGATCACCACGACCGCCCCGCGGGCGGTGCCGCGCTGGCCCCACTGGTCGAGGAACTGCTTGAGCAGCTCACCGAGCCGGGTGCCTCCGCCGGCGTCGACGAGGACCTCGGCCACCGCAGCCATCGCCGTGTCGGGGTCGCGCAGCGCCATCTCGCGGGTGATGCGGGTCAGCCGGGTGCCGAGGGCGAACACCTCGGTCGGCGAGCTCCCCCGGCCCGAGGCCGAGAGCCGGTCACCCGTACGCCGGGAGGCGGCGTGGGCGAAGCGCAGCAGGGCCTCGGCGTAGCTCTCCATGGAGCCGCTGACGTCGACCAGGAGCACGACCCGCCGGGGCCGGCTGGTCGGCGCCCGGTGCCGCAGCTGCGCCGGCTCACCACCTGCGGCCAGCCACGCCCGCAGCGTGCGGCCGCCGTCGACCTGGCCGCGCAGGGAGGGCCGCAGCCGACGGGTGGCGCGCCGCTCCCCCGGCAGCCGCATGGCCGCCAGCAGCCGGCGCAGGTGCTCCTTCTCCTCGACGTCCATCGCGCTGACGTCGCGGTGGCGAAGCTGCTCCACGCTGCTGGCCGCCGCGTGCATCGGCTCCTGCGCCGACTTCTCACCGCCTGGATCGTCGAGCCCGTCGCCCGGCTCGGCGATCAGCTGCAGCTGGCGCTTGTTGAGCCGCTGCCGCCTGACGACCGTCCCGGGGCGGTCCCCGAAGTAGGCCTCGAAGGCGACGTCGTAGCGGGCGAGGTCGTCCTGGTTGCCGCAGAGGGTCAGCCGCCCTGCCCAGTAGACGTCGGCCCGCCGGGTCGGGTCGAGCAGCGCCATCGCTGTGACCGCGGCGTGGACGCGGTCGGTCGACGCCGACACGCCCATCCCCCGCAGCGTCCCGGCCAGCCCCACGAGGCTGTCGACGGCGTCGTACGGGGTGGACTCAGCCACCCATCACCGCCGTCTGGATCATCTGCTGCACGTCGAGGCGCTTGGCGTGCATCTGGTCCTCGCGGTACTTCAGCACCGCCCCGAGGGTGGCGGTCGCCAGGCCCGCGTCGAGCCGCTCGGCGCCCAGCGCCACCAGCGCCTGGGTCCAGTCGATCGTCTCGGCCACGCCCGGGGGCTTGAGCAGGTCCTCGGCGCGCAGCACGGCGACCGCCCGGGCGACCTGCGCCGCGAGCGAGGCCGACGCCTCCGGGACGCGCTCTCGGACGATGGCGACCTCGCGGTCGAAGTCCGGGTGCTCGACCCAGTGGTAGAGGCAGCGTCGCTTGAGCGCGTCGTGTACCTCGCGGGTGCGGTTGCTGGTGACGACCACGATCGGCGGCACCTCGGCCCGGACGGTGCCGAGCTCGGGCACCGTGACCGTGTAGTCCGACAGGACCTCGAGCAGGAACGCCTCGAACTCGTCGTCGGCCCGGTCAACCTCGTCGACGAGCAGGACCGCCGGAGAGGTCTCCAGCGCGGCGAGCAGCGGCCGGGCGAGCAGGAACCGGCGGCTGTAGACCTCGGACTCGAGCTGCTCGGCGTCCGAGCGCCCCGCCGTCTCGGCCGCGCGCAGGTGGAGCAGCTGGCGGGGGAAGTCCCAGTCGTAGAGGGCCTGGCTGGCGTCGATGCCCTCGTAGCACTGCAGCCGCAGCAGCTCGGCGCCGACGACCTTCGCCAGGGCGGTGGCCAGGGAGGTCTTGCCGACGCCGGCCTCGCCCTCGAGGAAGAGCGGTCGCGGCAGGGCCAGGGCCAGATAGGCCGCCGTCGCCACGCCCTCGTCGGCGAAGTAGCCGGCCCCGGCGAGCAACCGGGCGAGCCCGGCGGGGTCCTGCACCCCCTCGGGGAGCAGGCCCCGCCGGGCTGCCGGCTGGCCGTTCTGGGGGCCTCCTGCGCTCAGGAGGTGATCCCCGCGGCGGCCGCCACGGCGCGAGCCGTGAGGACCCGTGCCAGGTGCTGGCGGTAGTCGGCCTGGGCACCGAGGTCGGACGGCGGGTTCGTGCCGTCCGCCGCCGACGCCGCCGCCGCCTTGATCGCCGCGAGGTCGGAGGCGCCGACGAGCGCCGCCTCCGTCGCGTGCGGGCGCACGGGCGTCGAGCCCATGTTCGTCAGGCCGATGCGCGCCTCGGCGATCGAGCCGCCCTCCATGCGGACGGCGGTGGCGACCCCGACGATCGCCCAGGCCTGGGCCACGCGGTTGAACTTCTCGTAGCGCACCCCCCACGAGCCCTCGAGCTTGGGGATGCGAATGGCCGCGAGGATCTCGTCCGGGGACAGCGAGGTCTCGAGGTAGTCCATGAAGAAGTCCTTGGCCGCGATGCTGCGGCGGCCACCGGGGCCCTCGGCGACGAGCTCGGCGTCCAGGGCCAGGGCGACGGCCGCGAGGTCACCCGCCGGGTCGGCGTGGGCCAGCGCCCCGCCGAAGGTGCCGCGGTGGCGGACCGCCGGGTCGGCGACGGTGGAGGTCGCCTCCGACAGCAGCGCGGCGTACTGCGTGATCAACGGGTCGGTCATGACGTCGCTGTGCTTGGTCATGGCACCGATGAGCAGCGCGTCCCCGTCGTCGCGGACCCCGCGCAGCTCGTCGACCTTGGACAGGTCGACCAGCACGGTCGGGAAGGCGAGCCGGAGCCGGAGCACCGGGATCAGGCTCTGGCCGCCCGCGAGGATCTTGCCGTCCTCGCCGGCCTCGCCGAGGGCCGTGATGGCCTCGGCGAGCGTGGTCGGTGCGACGTAGTCGAACTGGGCCGGGATCACAGGGCGCTCCCACTGTCGTTGCGGCTGGCACTGTCGTTGGAGATGGCTTCCGTGGAGGCGGCACCGGAGGTGCTGCCGGTGGACGTGCCGCCGTAGGCGACCGTGCCGGCCGCGGCGCGGTCAGCACCGTCGCCGTTGATGGCTCGCCACACCCGCTCGGGAGTCGCGGGCATCTCGATGTCGTTGACGCCGAACATGCGCAGCGCGTCGACCACGGCGTTGATGACGGCCGGGGTCGAGGCGATGGTGCCGGCCTCGCCGACGCCCTTGACGCCCAGCGGGTTGCTGGTCGCCGGGGTCTCGGTCCGCCCGGTGTGGAAGTGCGGCAGGTCAGGCGCCGCGGGCAGCAGGTAGTCGACCATCGACCCGGTCGTGAGGTTGCCCTCCGCGTCGTAGACGGCCTCCTCGTACAGCGCCTGGGCGATGCCCTGCGCCAGTCCGCCGTGGATCTGCCCCTCGACGATCACCGGGTTGATGATCTTCCCGATGTCGTCGACGCAGACGTACTTGCGGATCTTGGTGAAGCCCGTCTCGGTGTCGATCTCGACCGCGCACAGGTGCGTGCCGTGCGGGTAGGAGAAGTTCTCCGGGTCGTAGACGTAGTCGCTGTCGAGCGTGGGCTCCATGCCGTCAGGAAGGTTGTGGGCCGCGAACGTCGCCAGCGCTACCTCCTGGATCGTCAGCGAGGCCTCGGGCGAGCCCTTGACGGAGAACTTCCCGCCGCCGAACTCGACGTCGTCCTCGTTGGCCTCGAGCAGGTGCGCCGCGATCCGCTTGGCCTTCTCGATCACCTTGCCGGTTGCCTTGTGGATGGCCACACCCCCGACGACCAGCGAGCGCGAGCCGTAGGTGTCCATGCCCTTGTGGCTGGAGCGGGTGTCACCGGCGACGAGCTCGACGTCGTCGAACGGCACGCCGAGCGAGTCGGCGACGATCTGGCTCCATGAGGTGTGGTGGCCCTGGCCGTGCGGCGTCGCGCCGGACACGACCTCGACCTTGCCGGTCGGGAGCATGCGGACCGAGGCCGACTCCCAGCCGCCGGCGCCGTAGGACAGCGACCCCAGGACGCGGGACGGGGCCAGGCCGCACATCTCGGTGAACGTCGAGATGCCGATGCCGAGCTGGACCGGGTCCTTGCTCTCCCGCCGCTGCCGCTGCTCCGCGCGCAGCCCCGCCATGTCGAACATGGCCTCGGCCTTGTCGGTGGCCGCCTCGTAGTTGCCCGAGTCGTAGGTCAGCCCCGCGATCATCTCGTACGGGAACTCCTCGTGCTTGATCCAGTTCTGCTTGCGCAGCTCCATCGGGTCACGGCCGAGCTCGGCAGCGAGCTCGTCCATGATCCGCTCGATGGCGTACGTCGCCTCCGGCCGGCCGGCGCCGCGGTAGGCGTCGGTCGGTGTCTTGGTCGTGAAGACACCGGTGCAGGTGAAGTGGTAGCTCGGCATCTTGTAGATCGCCGGGAACATGAACGCCCCGAGGACCGGGA
>Ga0105047_10018986_pt1 | contig 10625 bp, 7 predicted proteins | sample MAT04_FD_78384 | JGI IMG/M metagenome (GOLD analysis project Ga0105047, IMG submission 78384) | Freshwater microbial communities from Lake Fryxell liftoff mats and glacier meltwater in Antarctica - MAT-04 (megahit assembly) | ecosystem: Environmental > Aquatic > Freshwater > Ice > Liftoff...
ATTTTGCCCGTCGGCGTCGCGATTCCCGCGGACGAGGCAGACCTGCGAACGCTGGTGGCCTATGCCCACGAGACGGGCTTGCCGCTGATCGCTCGCGGGGCGGGCACCGGGTTGGCCGGAGAGGCGCTCGGGCCGGGCCTCGTCGTCGATTTAAGTGTGAACTTCCGCAAGATTCTCGCCACGGGGCCGGACTGGGTCACCGTGGAACCGGGCGTCGTGCTTGCAGTGCTCAATAAGGCGCTCGATCAGCATGGGCAACGGTTTGCCCCGGACCCCGCGAGCGCGGCGACTTGCACGCTGGGGGGAATGGTTGCCACCAACGCCTCGGGGGCCAACGCCACGACCTTCGGCTACACCCGGGACCACGTACTTGGGTTGCGAGCCGTGTGGGACACCGGCGACGCGGACACGCTCGGCCGGTCCCTCGGCACGGAGCCCCCAAGCGCAAGAACCATCGAGCTGCGTTCGCAAACGGCCGTCTTGCTGGCCTCCAACCGGGATCTTCTTCAGACGGTTCGCCCGGCGACGCGGTTCAACCGCTGCGGTTACATCTTGCACGACGCAGTGACCGCAACGGGGCTCGACCTCACTCGCGTGCTCGTCGGTTCCGAGGGGACACTCGGGTTTCTGACCGCGGTCACCCTGAAAACCGTGCCCGTGGCGGAAGGCACCGCTCTGGCGGTGCTCGGCTTCGCGTCCGTTGAAGCCGCGGTGAAAGCAGGCCTTGGGCTGCGGTCCTCGGACGGGATCGTCGGTTGCGATCTTCTCGATCAGCGCATGGTCGCACTCTCGCGATCGGGGGGCCCGGGCGATGGTCCCGGTTTGGTTCCACCCGCTGTGGGGGCAGCGCTCGTACTCACGTTCGAAGCAGAGACGGAACGGGCCGCGACCGCGGCCGGGCGAGCGGCGGTGGATCGCATTCGCGGAGCCCACGTTTACTTACCCCTCGCGGACCCGACCGCGGAGCCGGAGGGAATGGCCCGGATTCGCCGCTTCCGCGATGCGGCGGTCGGCGGACTGTACGCCCTCGGCCCGGGCCCGCGACCGGTCGCCTGTGTGGAAGACGTGGCTGTACCGATTGAAGAACTCTCCCGCTTCCTGCTGGAGTCGCGGGGGATTCTTCGGCAATTTGATTTGACGGCCTCGGTGCTCGTTCACGTCCTCGCGGGGCAGGTTCACACTCGGCCGTTCGTGGATTTGTCCAACCCCGCGGACCGCGAGAAGCTTTGGCCGCTCGCCGAGGCGATGCACGCTTTGGCCCTCGCGCTGGGCGGAACCGTGAGCACGCAGCACGGCACCGGCCTCGCCCGGACGCCGTGGGTGGAAAAGCAATACGGCCCGATCATGCCGATCTTTCGCGAACTCAAGCGGATCTTCGACCCCAAGGGGATTTTGAACCCCGGCAAAATCGTCGGCCCGGACCCGTCGCGGCCAGCATGGCCGCTGTTGGCCGTGGCGAGTGCCGAGGGACAAGGGGTCCGACCCGAAGCGAAAGCCGGTCCAGAATCTTCCGAGCGGAAAACGTTGCTCATTTGGCCGGGAGTTTCCCCCGCCATCACGGCCGCGGGGTGCAATGGCTGCGGCGATTGCCGGACGACGGCGAGCCCGACGCGGATGTGTCCGATCTTTCGGGCGACGGGGACCGAAGCCGCCAGTCCGCGGGCCAAGGCGAACCTGTTTCGCGATCACCTCGCGGACTTGACCGCGGAAGAAGTTCGAGCCGTCGCAGGTTTGTGCGTGAACTGCAAAATGTGCCGGGATGAGTGCCGGGGTCGCGTGGATATTCCCAAACTCATGATCGAAGCCAAGGCCGCCCGGCAAGCCCAGAGTGGGCTCGACCGCGGTGACTGGACGCTCGCTCGGGTGGAATCTCTGGCCACGCTCGCGGGAAACTTTGCGTTCACGTCGAACGCATTGCTCGGAAGTCGAGGCGCTCGCTGGGCTTTGGAGAAGCTCTTCGGACTTTCTCGCCAACGGACATTACCGAAATTCACGCACCGCACGTTCCTTCGTCGGGCGCGCAAAATGGGGCTCACGACCCGTCCGACCGCGAAGCCCGGTTCGCGACGGTTGGCCTACTTTGTCGATGGTTACGCGAACTACAACGATCCCCTCATCGGCGAGGCGGCGGTCGCGGTCCTCCAGCATCACGGGTTCGAAGTTCACGTGCCACGACGGCAACGCTCCTCAGGCATGGCCCCCCTTGCGCAAGGGGATTTGGATTCCGCCCGCGACTCGGCTCGCGCGAACATCCGCATCCTTGCCGATCTTGTACGCGATGGTCACCGCGTCGTTTGCACCGAACCGACGGCGGCGCTCGCCCTCACGCAGGACTACCTCGATCTGATCGACGACCCGGACGCCCAACTGGTGGCCGCGAACACCGTCGAACTGACCACCCTCCTCGCGGAGCTCCACCGCACGGGTCGTTTCAAAACCGACTTCCGCAAACTCGACCTGACCCTGGGGCACCACGTGCCCTGTCATCTGAAAGCCCTTCGCGGTCCCGTGGCCGCACCGGCCTTACTCGAATTGATCCCGGGCGTGCGAGTGCATACGATCGATGTGAGTTGCTCCGGAATGGCCGGCACCTACGGACTGACCGCCGCAAATTACGAGACCTCCCTGGTTGCGGGCAAACCGATGCTCGACGAACTGAACCGACCCCGCGTGTTATTCGGGTCCACCGAATGCGGGAGTTGTCGCATGCAAATGCAAGACGGCAGCGGCAAGCGGACCTTGCATCCGGTGCAATACCTCGCCTATGCCTATGGGCGACTCCCCGAGATTGAAGCCAAACTTCGAAAGCCCCTCACCCCGCTCGTAACGGACTGACCATGACGGTGTGCGTGCTTCTCTTTGCCGGGTTGCGCGATCTCGCCGGGGGTGAGACGGTGACTGTGGAATTGACTCCCCATGCCACGATTGCGGACCTCCGGCAGATGATCGCAATCAATTATCCGGAGCTCGCCTCGCTCGCCGCTCGTTCGCAGATCGCGGTGAACTATGAGTTTGCCGAGAACGAGCGTATCATTCAGAAGACGGACGAACTGGCATTGATCCCGCCTGTTAGCGGTGGTTGACGACAAAGCATGACCCACCTCACCCGCGAATCGATCGATTATCATTCACTCACCGAACGTGTGCGATCGCCGCACTGCGGAGCGGTGGTGTTGTTCCTCGGCACCGTCCGCGATCTCACGGGGGATCAGGTGACTGAGTTCCTCGATTACGAAGCCTACGAACCCATGGCCGAGGCGAAATTGACACGCTTGGAAGCCGAAGTTCGGGCGAAGTGGCCCATCGGCGAAATTGCGATCCTGCATCGGCTTGGCCGGTTAGGGGTCTCCGACGTGAGCGTGGCAGTTGCGGTGAGCAGTCCGCATCGGGCCGAGGCGTTCGAGGCCGCCCGCTGGGCGATGGATCGGGTGAAAGAAGTCGTGCCCGTTTGGAAGAAAGACCAGTCGCCGACCGGCTCCGCAGAATGGCATCACCCAGGTGAAGGATAATGCCGAAACACTTACCCTTATCAATGTTCAACAATCCCCAATTGATGGATTCGTTCGGTCGTCGCCATAACAATCTGCGTGTGAGTGTCACGGACCGCTGCAATCTTCGCTGTACCTATTGCATGCCCGAGGATGTCACATTCCGCGATAAGTCGGAGTTATTAACATTCGAAGAGATTACACGCATTGTGACAGTCGCTGCCACGCTCGGTGTCAATAAAGTTCGCCTCACCGGCGGCGAACCGCTGATGCGCCGCGACCTGGCGACGCTGGCCCGAATGGTCGTCGCGGTGCCCGGCATTACGGACGTCGGCCTAACAACGAATGGCGTGCTCCTCGCCGAGCAAGCGAAGGAACTTTACGCTGCAGGCTTGCGACGATTGAACGTCTCGCTCGACACGCTCGACCCGGGGCGGTTCCGCGAACTGGCTCGCCGCGATGGCCTCGACCGCGTGCTCGTGGGACTGGAAGTTGCCAAGTCGCTCGGCTTCCAAATCAAGTTGAACGCGGTCGCACTCCGCGGGTTCATCGAACACGATGCCGGGCCACTTGCTCTTTATTGCCGGGAAAATGGCTTCGAATTGCGATTCATCGAAAGCATGCCCATCGGCGCCGAACCGTGGGATCGCGCGCAAGCCGTGCTCGCCCACGAACTCCTGGAGATTCTCGAACGCGAAGTCGCGCCCCTGGCCCCCGCCACCGACTATGACCCCAGTGCCCCGGCGATGGAGTTCGCCTACGCCGATGGCCGGGGCCGCGTCGGCATCATTGCTTCTGTGTCCCGACCATTCTGCAAGAGTTGCAACCGCCTCCGCCTAACGGCCGATGGCAAGCTTCGCAACTGCCTCTTCTCCCTGGACGAAACCGACGTCAAAGCGTTCGTCCGTCGTCCCGACCCGGACAACGCCGCCATCGCCGCGGCACTGCGAAGCAGTGTTTGGTCGAAGTGGGAGGGGCACGAGATCAATACAGCAAAGTTCGTGAAGCCGGGGCGGACCATGCACGCGATTGGGGGGTGAGGTGGCATGTCCTTCCTTTCCGCTTGGTCCAAACTTAGAATAAACGGTGGTATCTTGAGTTCGAGGGTTGCAGCAATGTCAATGTTTCAGGGCGTTTATTCAGCGGAGGTTGCAAACTCCGGACTCCGTTCAACGGCGGAACAGGCGACAAGAACACTAAACGAGTTCTCGGATACGATCGATTCGCGCGTCATTCTGGCCGAGTGGGATGTTGCTCGCTCGAATAGTGGCGATGCGCTTCGACTTCGCTTAAAAAAGGAATCCGACGAGTTTACTGCTATCTTCCAGCCATCCGAACTCGTCGGTGAGAAAGGATGGAGGCATATGAATCACACCTATCGGAAGTTGTTGGATGTTCGGATACGTCGGATTCTGACTTCGTGGAATCGTGCGAGTGCGGAAGCATCAACCCCTGCCGAGGATGATTGAATGCCGCCCTCCACAAACACGGAAAGAATTGAAGAACTCCGCACCAGCTTCAACGACTTGTACGTTCAAATCGAATTACTCACTGCGGACAATGCTCGGATGCTCGCCCGCGTGCAACAACTCGAACAACTAATCGACCCCCTCCGCATCGAAAATGCCGTCCTCAAACACGAAGTCGCCGAACTCAAAAAATCCGGCGACGAATGGGGCCGACGACTCTGGGGGCTCATCCAAATCTTGATCGGTGCCTCAATCGGCGCGGGCTTCACCTATCTCCTGAAACGATAACCCGTCTCACACATCCTCTAACCCACACCGTCCCCACGTCGCGGGGTTGGGTTCGCACGGCTTCTTGAAGAAATACCGGAACAGTTTCTTCGTTTCATTCTCCCACCAGCCAACGCCGAAGTTTTTCGCTTTCTTGACAGACCCTGCCGCGGGAACATTGGGGCCTTCGATCAGTTCGAGCGTTTCGGGGTTGTAGTGGTTATCGGCCCCGCTGTTGCCCCACTCGACGATCTGCACGTAGTACTCGTTGTCGCCCGTCGAAGAGATGCCATCCACGACTGCGATGTGCTTGAATCGGCTCATCGGATCTTTGTTGTTGAGCGATACGGTAATAATGACATCGCCCGCGGTGATCTCCGATGCCGATTCGATTGACTCGAGCGGCAGATAACCCTTGGTCAACTTGTCCGCTTCGAGCCAGCCGTATTTGTCGAGTTTTTCGTCGCTCGTGTTGGCCGCGTTCGCGGTCGCCCAGTTCGCGATGTGCATGTGCGGGCTGAGATTAAAAAAGTTCCCCATGAACCCGTTGCAGTCCAGCGTGATGAAATCGTGGACGTAGGAATCGAAGTTCGCCCGGATCCCTCCTTTGCCGATCCGGCCTGCACGAAAGGCCAACCGGAGGACATCGCGAATCTCGGCCGGCGAACCGCGCCCGGCAAACACGCGGTCGAAACCCGGCTTGTAAAACGGCTCGCCGTTTTTGCCCAGAACGTCCGTCTCCGGGAAGTAAAAGGTTTTGGTGATGAGCTCGATTTTGAGCTTTTTCAAGGCGTTCCAGAGGTCGCGCTTCTCCTGCTTGCAACGGGGCCGAACGTTGGGGTCATTCGCCTCGCTGGAGTAATATTGCTGGACATACACCGTCTGCGTGATCGACTGGTCGGGATCGTGGATTGGCAAGGTATGGTACGTACTAACGTAATCGTATGCTGCACCCATGCGAGGACCTCGGTGACGGCCGGGGCGAGTAAGTGGCGATAAGGTAATGAATGCGAATCGGATCGAAGATCGAACAAAAAAGTCACGATTCGCCACAAACTTGCGCGTCGGTGTGGCCAACCAGGCCACCCCAAGAACGAACGCTCTTCGCTGCCATTCGAAATGCCGGACGATGGACTTTTCGAATGGCCAACCTCACCACCCCAAACAACACCCCACCCCGTTCCCTGCGCCTAACATGGGCAAAATCCGCCGTTCGAACGGGAGCTTCAAGTACTCCGAACGATCGTACACGACTTTGCCATTCATGATCGTGAACGTGACGTGCGTGGCGTTCTCGAACGGGTCGCCGTCGTAGAGCACCAGGTCGGCGACTTTGCCCACTTCCAGCGAGCCGTAGTGCTGGTCGATGCCGAGGAACTTCGCCGCGTCCAGCGTGATCGCCTGTAAGGCTCCGTCGGCACCCAACCCGTTCGCGGCGGCCACTGAGGCCTCGCTGCGCAAGTTGCGGATCTTCGGAACGTAACTCTCGTACGCAGTTCCTAGCGTCACGCTCACGCCCCGCGATTTCAGATAGGCCGCGGTGTTCAGGAGGGTGTTCAAAGTCTCCATGCTGCCACCGGGACGTTGCATCGTGGGGTGGACGATCACGGGGACTTTGCGCCGGGCCAGTTCGTCCGCCAGCATGTAGGCCTCGGTGCCCAGAGCGATTGCGGGTTTCAAGTGGAACTCATCGGCAATGCGCAACGCTGTGCGGATGTCATCCAGGCGGTGGGCCGCGAAGATCACGTAGGCCTTGCCTTCGAGTGCGGGAATCAGCGATTCGTGTTTGGGCGAAAGCCCATGAGCGGCCGACCCTGCGCTTGAAATCTTTTTCTTCTGATACGCTTGGGCCTCCGAAAAAGCCTTGCGGACCAAAGCCGCGGTCCCCATCCGCGTTTGCGGCCCCCGCCCGGCAAACGCACTCTTGGGTGATTCGCCAAGGTTCACCAGCACCGCGAAACTCTTCTGGATTGCCGCATCCTCGACGGTCAACCCGCGCGTGCGGAAGACGCCCGTCGTTCCCGCGAGCACGTTCACGCGCCCGGCGGTCGTGTGCGTGATCGTGACCCCGTTCATGCGAACGAATTCGAGTAACCCCTCGTGCGGATTGAAGCCGTCGAGAACGCGCAGTTCGCTTTGATTCGGATCGCTCGGCTCGTCCTGGTCCTGATCGGCGGGGATGTTCCAGGCCCCACTCAGACCGGCCGTTCCCATGGCATCAATCAGGCCCGGGGTGATGTGAGTAGAGTGAATCACCGCAGCCCCGGCCGGGATAACGATCTTGGTGTCCGGGCCGACGCCAGTGATCTTGCCATTCTCGATGAGAATGACGCCATCAGGGATGGAAGGCCCCGCGGCCGTGTGGAGGCGGACGCCCGTCACCGCGAGGACCTTGGCTGTGGCCGGGTTGCCGGTGATTCCGCTCTCCTTAGGATCTCGCAACACCTTTCCGGGTTCCACCGCCGGCACGCTCGGTGCGTACGTCCCCTTCGGTAATGCAAAACCTCCGTCGCGGTAGCCCACCTGGTTTGCGTCCTTCGCGTCGAACACTTTCTTACCGTCGATCCAGGTTTCGAGCACTTTTGTGTACGCGCTGAACGGCGCTCCCGAAAGAATCACGAAGTCCGCGTCTTTTCCCTTCTCCAGGGATCCGAGGCGATGATCGAGGTGCATCACTTTCGCGGGGTTGATCGTGATCGTCTTCAATGCCGCAGCTTCGCTCATACCACCGCGAATCGCCAGCGATGCGGTCCGCAACAAGAACCGGCTTTCGGTGATGAAGTCATCCGTATTCACGCAGACCATGACACCGGCTTTGTCGAGTACCGCGGCGTTCTCTTCCAGAAGGCCAATCGTCTCGGCTTTCCCGCCGGGGCTGTCGATTAACGTGAGCGAAACGGGGATCTTCTTCTTCGCCAGGATGTCGGCGACGCGGTAGCCCTCCGTGGCATGTTGCAGCACCAGTTCGAAGCCGAACTCTTCACTGATGCGCACCGCAGTTATCAGGTCGTCAGCCCGGTGGCAGTGGAAGTGAACCGTCCGCTTCTTTTCGAGCACTTCGACAAGCGGTTCCAAACTGAGATCTCGCTCCACGGGTTGCTTGGCGTCGAGCCGGGCCTTGTATTCCTTGGCTCGAACGAACTGCTCGCGTTGAAGGGAGGCGACTTTCATTCGCGTGAACGGGGCCTGTTGCTTATTCCGACCGTAGCCCTTGGGGTTCTCCCCGTTGGCCATTTTCAAGCCGCCGACGATCACCGTGCCGTCGGGCAGTTGACCCGTGATCCGCATCGCTTCGATCGTGATGCCGCGAAGTTTGACGTAAACCGTTTGACCGCCGATAACGTTGCCCGAGCCGGGCATGATATTCGCCGTCGTGACCCCGCCGGCAAGAGCCATCGGGATCCCAGGGTCGCCGGGCCACACCGCATCAATGGCACGAATGCCCGATTGCACGGGGCCCGACATTTCATTGCCATCGGAGTGAGCCTGCACGCTCGGTTTCGGATAAATGCCGATGTGCGAGTGCGTATCCACAAGACCGGGAATGACGATGGCCCCTTTCAGGTCCGTTGTTTTCGTCCCCCCCGGGAGTTCGCCGCCGACCATGATCGCCTGGATTTTCCCCTTGTTGATGATCAGCGTCGCCTTTTCGAGCGGCTTGTCGTCGACCCCCGTGTACAGCGTCGCGTTGCTGAAAACGATGGCTCCGTCGTCTTGGGACCAGCCGCGGGGCGGTGACAATCCGATGACAATGAAAGCGACGAACCCAGCAAGAACAACATTTCGCATGAAAATCCCCGATTGGTTCCACGAGAGGCGAACTTACGGAACGTAACCGATTGCATTCCCCCCGGCCAGAGGTACTATGACGGGCGATAGCAAAACTCCCCCTCTGACCGACGGTCGGACATTCCCTCACCACGAGGACATTCCCATGAGCTTCAAGATGCAGCGGGTTAACGTTTATCACACCGAAGTGAGCGACGAACCGGGTGGCATCGCCACCAAGTTGAAACCCCTGGCCGAGGCGGGCGCCCACCTGGAGTACGTCTACAGCCAGCGCTCCGCGACGAAAATCGGCGTCGGCGATTTGTACGTGGCCCCGATTTTGGGCAACGGTCAGTCGGCCGCCGCGAAGGCCGTTGGCCTTCACGAAGTGGCCGAGCCGATTGTCATGAAAGTCGAGGGGGACGACAAAGCCGGCCTCGCCGGGCGGTTGACCGTCGAATGGGAGAAGGCGGGTATCAATCTCCACGGCATGGTTATGAGCGTCTCCAGTGGGAAGTTCGTCGGTTACGTGACTTTCGATAGCGTGCCGGATGCCAACAAGGCCGCGACGATCCTGGCGGAGTTGGGGACGAAGTGAAATTATTGACACCAGTTCAATATTTCTTACTTTGTCCGTAAATTCGTACCCAAATTGATTAGTCTGGCGGAACGCGACCTTTCCGATTGCCCCGGAACGTCATGTCCGCCGCGACTGCGAAAATCGGCCCTTAGCGATTGAGAGTTGATGTTCGTCCGCGAACTCGACCGAGTCGCGGACACCAAACGGTCTCGCCAGGCCCCGATTGCCCGCTGTCCCCTACCCCGTTCGCCTGGTAGCATGTTCCGCACGCCACTTTCGCTTCTCCTCGCGAGGTTCGTATGCGTCGCATCCTCTCCGCGTTGGTACTTTTCATGGGCCTTGCAACACCGCTCGTTGCGGCAAATCCGGGCACGGGCCCTGCAATTCAGGAAGACCCGTTCGGCAAGATGCCGGATACTCGGGACAAAGATAACAAGGTCGTCGTCGGCCCGCGGATCACGGCGTATACGCTCGTCAACAAAAACGGCGTGACGGCGACGATCCTCAATTACGGCGGCATCGTTTCGAAGTTCACCGCGCCGGATCAAGACGGCAAATTCGCTGACGTAGTCCTCGGCTTCGACAAACTCGAAGACTACCTGACAAAAAGCCCGTACTTCGGCTGCATCACCGGCCGGGTGGCCAACCGCGTGGGCAATGCCACGTTCACGCTCAACGACAAGGCCTTCAAACTCGACGCGAACAACGGCAAGAACAGCCTCCACGGCGGCAAGGCCGGCTTCGACAAGAAAGTCTGGCGTGCTGACCCGTTCCTCAGCGGCGACGGCCCCGCCGTCAAGCTCACCTACACCAGCCCGGACGGCGAGGAAGGCTACCCCGGCAAGCTCTACTGCATGGTCACTTACACACTCATGTCCGACAACGGCTTGAAGATTGATTACGTTGCTACGACCGACAAGCCGACGCCGGTGAACTTAACCAACCACAGTTACTTCAATCTTGCGGGCCACGGTTCGGGGAGCATCAAGGACCACGTACTGCAACTCGTCGCCGACAAGTATACTCCGGGCGACGAGACGCTGCTGCCCACGG
>Ga0105047_10018988_pt1 | contig 10625 bp, 9 predicted proteins | sample MAT04_FD_78384 | JGI IMG/M metagenome (GOLD analysis project Ga0105047, IMG submission 78384) | Freshwater microbial communities from Lake Fryxell liftoff mats and glacier meltwater in Antarctica - MAT-04 (megahit assembly) | ecosystem: Environmental > Aquatic > Freshwater > Ice > Liftoff...
CGCACCGGGGGGGTGGTGGGCTCGGACGGGGTGGCGGCGGTCGGGTCGGTCATGGTGGGCGGCTGCGGTCAGGCTGGCGGTGGTGGGTCTGGCGCCGGAGTTTGACGCAAAGTGCCGTGGTGTGGCGTGGCGTGGCGTGGCGGGCCGGTGTGCCGGATGACCCAGGCGCGTCGCGACCGCCCCTCGAGCGCTCAGCCCGCACCCTCGACCGGCTTGTACGGCACGGCCAGCGTCACCCGGGTGCCGCCACCGGGGTTTTGTGTGATGGTCAGGCTGGCCTTGGCGCCGTACAGCAGTTGCAGCCGCTCGCGGATATTGGCCAGGCCGACGCCGGTGCCCGCAGTGGCCGCACGACCAAAGCCCAGGCCGGTGTCGGCCACCGTCACGCTCAGCTTGCCGTGCACCACCTCGGCCTTGAGGTTCAGCCTGCCACCTTCGGGCTTGGGCTCCAGGCCGTGCTTGATGGCGTTTTCGACCAGGGTCTGCACCATCATCGGCGGGAACTCGGCCGACAGCAGGCCGTCGGGCACGTCGATGACCGTCGTCAGGCGCTCCTCCATGCGCACTTTCAGGATCTCCAAATAGGGCCGGATCACCGCCAGCTCACGCCCCAGGTCGCGCACCCCACCGTCGGCGGCCTCGCGCAGCGTGGGCATGCTGGCCCGCAGCAGCGCGATCAGGTTTTTCTGCATCTGGCTGGCGCGTGGCGGGTCGGTCTCGATCAGGTGGTCGATCGAGGCCAGCGTGTTGAACAGGAAATGCGGCTCGACCTGGGCCTGCATCGCCGCCATGCGGGCCTCGACCACCTGGCGTTTGAGCGACTCCGACTCGGCTGTCTCCACCGCCTGCGCGGCCCGGGCCTGGGCCTGCACCTGGCGCTTGTAGCTGATCTTGATCACCACCGAGACGATGATCCACAGCATCGCCAGGCTGGGCAAAAACTCGCCCAGGCTGACCTCGTGCACCTCGCGGGTGCGGCGACGGGCGTCGTCGCGGGCCCGTGCGGCGTCGCGCCGGGCGATATCGGCCGCGCTGCGGGCTTCGGCGCGGGCGGCCTTGGCGTCGGTCCGGGCGGCCTCGGCGTCGTCGCGGGCCTGCTGCACCGCCTCTTCGATCGACTCGCGTGCGGTTTCAACCGCGGCGCGCACCGCCTCGCCGGTGGCGCCCGGCGGCACATGGATCTCGATGGCCGATCTGGGCTCGGCGCCCGACGCAGGCTTGGCGGTGGGTGCGGCCGGTACGCCGGGCGCTGCCGGCGCCGACGCCGCTGCCTGGGCCCTGGGCCGCTCGACGATGTGCACGCCGCGCTCGCCGATGGAGATGTCCACGCCGCCGGTCTTGCCCGTGCCGGGCTGGGTTTCGATGCGGATGACGGGCGCGTTCGACCCGCTGGGCGAGGCCGGCGGCTCGGGCGGCTCGGGCGCCTCGGGTATTGCCGGCGCGCTGGCGGGCAGCGGACCGGCGTCGACCCGGTGCACGGTGGTGGTGTAGGTCCAGCTGAAGGGCGGGATGTTCTGCAGGATGCCCGAGACGATCATCAGCAGCACCGCCAGCACGATGAAGCGGCGCCAGCTGATGCTGATCAACCAGCCTGCATAGGCATGAAACCCCGTCACAAAAGCAGCCGAAAGGCGCTGCCAGCGTTGGGGCCAGGGGTTGACGGGGGCGGCGGTCATGGGGTTTGGCAAAAAGGGGCGGTGCGCAGCGGGAGGATGACGCACTGTACGCAGGCCGGACAGGCGCCATGGCGCCCGTCCGACACAGGGGCGAGGCGGGCCGACAGGCTGCGGGCGCGGCGGACAGGCCGCACCCGTTGCCGCGCCGGGGCTGCGGCCGGGCTGCAACGTCGGGTGCCGCGGGTGCCGCGGGTGCCCGGGGTCAAGGCGTCTATCGGATCGCCTCGACCGCGATCTTCAACCGCACGACGTCCGACACAAACGGCAGGCTGTGGGTGATGCCGAAGCTGCTGCGTGAAAACTCGGCCTCGAAGTCGCCGCCACAGACCTCGCGCCGGAACAGCGGGTTGAGGTGGCAGCGAAACCGCTTGGCCACCAGCCGCAGCGGCTGGCTGCTGCCGCGCAGCGTGAACTCGCCGGTGACGGCGGCCACACCGCCGGCAGCGTCGAACTCGAAGCGCTCGGCCACGAAAAACGCTTGCGGGTGCGCCCCGACTGCCAGCATGTCGTCTTGCTTGATGCGCGCATCCAGCACGCCAAGGCCGGTGCTGGCGGCTGCCGTGTCCACCACCACCTGCACCCGGCCGCGGCGGGCTTCGCGGTCCAGCGTGATGTCGCCACTGAGTGGGCCGAAGCGGCCGCGCAGCGTGCTGGTGTCGAAATGCAGCAGCTCGAAGCTGGCAAAGCTGTGTGTCGGGTCCAGGCTGTAGGCCACAGGGTCGGCGCGAGCGCTGGCGGGCACACCCGCCAGGCCGGCCAGCATGGCGCCAGACAGGGCGAGGGTGATCAGGCGGTGGTCCATGGCGTGATGCTCGCAGAAGCAAAGACGCCCCGCGCGGCCAGGGGCCGTTCGGGGCGGTGCGGTTCAGCGCGTTGCCGTCAGATGCCGCGCGGCTGCAGCGGGGTTGATCAGGGCTGCTTGACGGCCTCGACCTGCACCACCAGACGCACGTTGTCCGAGAAGCCGAAGTTCAAGCCCCAGACCATGCCGTATTGGCTGCGCACCAGCGTGGTCTCGAAGTCGCCACCGCAGACCTCGACCTTGAGCATCGGGCTCACGTAGCAGTTGAAGTTGTTGGCCTTCAGCACCACCGGGTTGGTCTTGCCCAGCAGCGTCAGCGTGCCGGCCACCTCGGTCACCTTGTCGCCGTTGAAGCTGAACTTGTCGCCGACGAACTTGGCGGTCGGGAACTCGGCGACGTTGAAAAAATCTTTGCTCTGCAGGTGCTTGTCGAACGGGCCCGTGCCCGAGTTGATCGAGCCGGTCTCGATCGTCAGCTCGACCTTGCCGGTCTTGGCGGTCTTGTCGAGTTGCACCGTGCCGTTTTTCTTGTCGAAGCGGCCACGGTTGGTGGACGTGCCGAAGTGCGAGATCTCGAAGGTGGCAAAGGTGTGCGTCGGGTCGATCGCGTAGCTGGCGGTCTGGGCCTGGGCAGCCAGGGCGGCGGCGGCCAGGGCGGTGGCGATGAGGGTGTTGCGGATCATGTAAATCTCCTGGAGATTGAGGCGGGATTGATAAAACCGGGACTCGGCGCGGCGCCATGCCGGCCGAAAGGACTGACCCGAGCGGCACCCTGCCGCCGGATTCCTGTCAGAGCGGCGCCATGCCGCTCAGGGTGAGCTTGAACTTGACCTGCACGTCGTTGGCCACCATCGAGGTGTCGGCCCATTCGCCGTCGCCGATCTTGAAGTCCAGCCGCTTGATCACGAAGCTGCCGATTGCGGTGCCCGTGGCACCGGTCTGGGTCACGGTGACGGGCACGACCACGGGCTGGCTGGCGCCCTTGATCAGCAGCGCGCCGTGCACCTCGTACCTGGCCCCGCCCAGGGCCTTGATCGAACTGCTCTGGAAGCTGGCTTGCGGAAACTTGGTGGTGTTGAACCACGGCGCCTTGGGCACCTCGGCATCGGTCTCGGCCGAGCCAAAACTGGCGCTGCCGGTCTGGATCGTGAAGCCGACCTTGCCGGCTTCGGGCTTCTTGGGGTCAAAAGTGATCTGGGCCGCCCATTGCTTGAACCTGCCCTCCACCGGCACGCCCATCTGCTTGCTGACAAAGCTGATCTCGCTTTGCGCCGGCAGCACCTGCTGGGCTTGCGCGGCCGGGGCCAGGGCGGCAGCGGTCAAGAAGGCGATCAACAGCGCGGAACGGGTCATGGTCGAGGGTCTCGTGTGGGGTCGGTAAAAACGGGTCTGGCAAACAGCCCGGGCCAGTGCCGCGCTCGGCAGGCCGGTGAGGGTCAGGCGGTGCGGCTGCGGCCGGGCCGCATGCGATCGATCAGGCCGTCTCGGTCAATCCACTGGTGCTTGATGACACCGGCCACATGCAGCGCCACCGCAATTGCCAGGCCCCAGGCCAGGTTGCCGTGCAAGCCTTTGAGGGTCTCGGCCAGCGCCTTGTCCACCGGCACGAAGTCGGGCAGCGGCAGCAGCCCGAACCACACCACCGGAAACCCCGCCGCCGAGCTGTAAGCCCAGCCCGCCAGCGGCACGGCAAAAAACAGCGCGTACAACAGGCCGTGGGTGATCCGCACCACCTGCGCCTGCCAGGCCGGCATCGGCAGGTTGGGCGGCGGGCGGTGGGACAAGCGCCACAGCAGGCGCAGGCCTGAGAGCGCCAGGATCGTCACGCCGGCCCATTTGTGCCAGCTGAACAACTTGAGCCGGGTGGGTGAAACCGGCAAATCGGACATGTACAGGCCGACACCAAACGCGCCCACGATCATCAGCGCCAGCAGCCAGTGCAGCACGATGGCGGTGCCGGTGTAGCGCAAGGCCGTGCCGCGGCGGGTGGGGGTCGAGGAAAAAGCCATGGGGGTAGTGTCACGCGGCTGGCGCTGCGCCGGGTTCAAGCGCCTTGACCCGCCACTTCAGATTGATTGAATACAAACCCGATTCGGATTCACGGGGTTTCAGTGGTGCAGCCGGGCGCGGCCGACCCATAGCCCCTCGGCCAATGCCTGCAAATGCTGGTGGCGGCTGGCCGGCAGCAGGCGGTGGCGCAGCGCAAAGTCCAGCGTCACCAGCGCGGCGTCCACCGTCATGTCGCCGGCCGCGGCATGGGCCAGGGCCTGATCCAGCGCCATCAGCGTGTGGCTGTGCACCTCGCCGTCCTGGTTTTGCGGCAGCCAGCCTGCCGGCAGGACCAGGTCGAAAACGCTGATCTCCTCGCGCTGGAAGCCCTCGGCCACGTCGCGCGCCACCCGGAAGCGCCGGCCCGCCGCCAGCGCAGTCATCTGCGCCGGCAGCAGCCCGGCCTCCTCCCAGCCCTCGCGCACAACGGTCTGGGCGGGGCTCTGGCCGTGCGGCACGCCGCCGCCGATCAGGTTGTCGAGCAAGCCGGGGTCGGTGGCCTTGTCCAGCGCACGCCGGGCGATCCAGAGGTGGCTGGGCCGGCCACGGGCGTCCGCCTGGTAACCGTTGCAATGCGCGCCAAAGGTCAGCGTGCCCCAGAAGCGGGCTGCGGCGCGCTCCAGTGTGGCCAGCAGCGCGCCGCCTGTCGTCGGCTGCAGCGGGTAGGTTTCGCTGCGCCAGCCGGTGATCAGGCCGGCGGCATGCAGACCGTGGTTGGCCTGCGCCAGGAAGCCGGTGCGCTGCGCCGCCGCCACGGTCAGCGCAACACCTTGGGCATCGATGCGCAGCGCCTCGGGCCAGCGCGCCAGCGCCGACAGGTGGGTTATGGCGACCGATCCGGCGAGCAGCGGCTGACCGGCGTCGATCACCCAGAACGGCAGGCGGCTGTCCGGATCGCTGGCCCGGGCGGCGTCGATGGCCGGCCAGTCCGGGGCGGGGGCGGTGGCGTGGCCGGTGGCTTGGGCTGATGGTGCATCGGTGTCGGGCATGCCCCGGATGTTGCCACCCCGGCAGGCGCGGCCGGTGCCGGCACGGCCGTCGTCGTGCGGAAGGCCGCCGCAGCAACCGGGCCGGCGCACTTGCTCGCCGAAGAAGGCAACCTTGAAAGCCGATTCGCCCAGGGTGTATTGACGGGTGCCACCAAGATCGTGCGCGACATCCGGGCCCAGGCGCACGCGGCCCAGGCGCTGGCGGTGAGCGAGGCCCATGACAGGGCGCTCAGCGAGGCGTCACCGCTGGGCGTGTTCGCGACCGACGCACTGCAGGCCCAGCGTGTGGCCCAGCAGACCTGCGACTGCATGGACGACTTCCGGCTCATGCACGATGAACGGCGCTTCCGGATCGGCACCAGCATCGGCCTGGTGCCGGTGGACAACCGCTGGGGCAGCACGGCAGCGCTGATCCTGGCGGCCGACACGTCGTGTTATGCCGCCAAGGAGGCCGGGCGCAACCGGGTGCATGCCGGGTTCGACACCGACCAGGCCATGCGCGCCCGCCACGGCGAAATGCCGTGGGCGGCCCGGCTGGAGCAGGCCCTGGACGAAAACCGCTTTGCGCGCTATGCCCAGCGCATCGAGGCGCTGGACGCCAACAGGCATGGCCTGCTCGACGACGCGGCCGTGCGCTTCTTCATTCACCTGGCCCGGGTGGTCGGCGTCGAGACGGTGGCCGGGTTTGTGGACCGGGTCGAGGTGCTGGACCGGGTGCACGAGATCGGCATCGATTTTGCGCAAGGCTTTTTGTTGCACCGGCCCGAACCCATCGAGTCGGTGCTGGGTAGCCACGCGGGCAGATTGCACCCGGCTGACGTGGTGATCGCCTGGCTTCAGGGCGGACTTGAAGATCTGCGCCGGCAAGGGCACGGCGCCGTCGCAGCGCAGCGCAGCGCCGGCCCTCAGGCGGCGTCGGCAAGCGCCAGCCGCCGTGCGCTGGCAAAGCGCCGCGGCGCGCCGCTCAGCGGGTCGGTGAAGGCGATCTCGCGTGCCAGCAGCTGCAGCGGGTGGCTGTAGTCCGGTGGCGCGTCGGCCGCAGGCTCGGGCCACAGCCGCGGATAGATGCGGTCGCCCAGGATCGGCAGCCCCAGGGCATTGAGCTGCGCGCGCAACTGGTGCCGGCGGCCGGTCAGCGGCGTCAGTCGGTAGTGCGCCAGTTCTTGGGCCAGTTCATGTGTCGGCCCGTGCGGCGGCCCGCGCGGCGGCCCGTGCGCCGGCCCGCTTTGCGCAGGCGGGCGGCCCAGCCGCCGCAGCAGTTCGACCTGCGTGCACACGTTGGGCTGGCCATCGACGACCTGCACCGGCAGGTGGCTGGCCCCCGGCGTGTCCTGCAACCGGTGCTGCGCGGTCAGCGGCAGTGACAGGCCGTCGCACCAGGGCGCCACGGCCTCGTAGGTCTTGTGCATGCGCTGCTCGCGCATCAGCGCGTGGTAGGCGTTGCGGCTGGCCGCCTGGGCACTGAACAACAACACCCCGGCGGTCTCGCGGTCCAGCCGGTGCAAGGCCATCAGGTCGTCGTTGCCGAGCAGGCGCCTCAGCCGCACCAGCACCGTCTCTTGCAGGAAGCGGCCGCCCGGGATCGAGGCCAGAAAGTGCGGCTTGTCCACCACCACCAGGTGCGCGTCCTGGTGCAGCACCAACAACTCGAACGGCACCCGCGGCTCGGGCGGCAACTGGCGCCAGTACCAGAGCACCTGACCCGGCACACAAGGCGCATCGGCGGCCAGTGCCCGCCCCTGGACGTCGACCACGTCGCCCTGGGCCAGCCGCGCGCGCCAGTCGATGCCGGACCGCAGCCGCGCGCCCAGGTACTCGGCCAGCGTGCCGCCTGGCCCGGGTGCGACCACCAACCGGCTGGGGCTGACGCCGTCGCGCGCCGGTGGTGTCCAGGCCGCGCCGGGCGGCACGCTCATGCCCAGGCCTGTTCCAGCAGCGATTCGAGCTGTGCCGCATCGCGGATCGGCCGCGGGTTGCTGTGCACCCAGGGGTTGGCCATGCCTTTTTGCGCAATCACCGCGAGGCGGCTGGGGTCGATGCCGAGCTGACTGATGCGGGTGGGCAGGCCCAGACTGCCGATCAGCGCCTCGACCTGGTCGGCGGCCGGACGCCCCGGGTGGCCCAGCGCGGCAGCGATCTCGGCCATCTGCGCGGCGCAAACCTCGGCGTTGTAGCGCATCACCGTGGGCAGCAGCACGCAGGAGGTGATGCCGTGCGGCACGCCGGCGTCGGCGCCCAGCGCATGGCCCAGGCCGTGGCTGGCGCCGTACTCGGTGCGGCGGATGCTGGTGGCCGCCAGCCAGGCGCCCATCTGGCCGTCGAGCCGGGCGTCCAGGTCGTCGGGCGCGCTGGCGTAGCGGGCCAGCGAGCGGCCCAGCAGCGCCAGCGCACGCACGCTGGTGGCGTCGATCAGCGGCTGGGCGTTGACCGAGCACAGCGCCTCCACCGCGTGGTCCACCGCCCGGATGCCGGTGGACAGCCAAAGCCGGTCGGGCGTGTGCACGGTCAAACGCGGGTCCAGGATCACCGCGGCGGCGCCGATTAAGGCGCCGGTGTAGCCGTGCTTGGTGCCAAAGCGGGTGTCGGTGGCGCCGCCCAGGTCGCTGAACTCGGCGCCCGACAGCGTGGTGGGCACGGCAATCTGCCGGCACGGCGGGTGGCCGGGCTGGGGCACCACCCGGCTGCCGTCGGGCGCCACCCGCATGTGCCAGTCGTCCAGCTGCTCGGGCCGGGTCAAGCCCTCGGCCAGTGCCACCAGCGCCACTTTCACGGTGTCGATCACGGTGCCGCCGCCGATGCTGACCACCAGGTCGGCCTGCGCCGCGCGCAACGCATCCGCCAGCGCGATCACGCTGTCGCGCGGGGTGTGTTCGATGCAGTCGTCGAACAGGCCCACCAGCTGCGGCTGGATCAGCGCCAGCGCCTGGGCGACGGCGTCGGTCTTGCGGTTCAGCGACTTGCTGGTGACGACGAAGATGCGCTGCGCGCCGCGCTGGCGGGCCTCGGTGTGCAGCGCCTCGGCCGCCGGGGTGCCAAAGTGCACCCGGTCGAGTTGGAGGAAGTTGAAGACGCCGGTTTTCATGGGGCAAGGCTCCTGTGGGGTGGGCCCGGCGACGGGCGGCCAGGCTTGAAAGCCCCTGGATTGGCGCACACCCGGGCCGCCTGCGGCATCGGGGTTGCTGCGGAAGGGCCGCCACCCCCACGCCACCCCCACCTCGGCGCCGGCCTAAACTGCCGGGTTGGGGCGGGCAAGCCCGCCCACCGATGTCTCCCGCGCTGCGCTGCGCACCCCTCACTGCTGCGATCCCCCCATGCTGAGCTGGTTTTTCAAGAAATGGAAGGCGCCTGCCGCGCCGCTTGCCGCCCCTGTCACCCCGGCGGCGGTGCAGGCCCAGGCCCAGCAGGCAGCGCTTGCCAAGGCCGAGACCCGCACCCGGCAGGACGCGTCCGAGCGCGCTGCCTGGCAGCCGCGCCTGCAGGCGGCCATCGGCGATGACGCTGCGCTGCTGGCCGTGGCGCAGGGCGCGCCTGGGCTGGACATCAAGCTGGCCGCGGTGCAGGCGTTGGTGGGCGAGCCCACCTTGCGCCAGGCTGAGCGTGCGTTTCGCAGCCACGACCGGCGGGTTCACCGGCTGGCCAAGCAGCGGCTGGAGGCCGCGGTGGCCCAACGCACCACCCAGGCCCGGGTGCTGGCGCTGATCGACAACGCCGCCGCGCTGGTCGGCCAGGCCGGTGTGCCCGTCAACCACCTGGTGGCGCTGGACCGCGACTGGCAGGCGCTGGATGGCGCCTGGATCGAGGCGCCGCAGCAGGCCCGCTTCAGCGCGCTGCGCGAGCGCATCGACGGCGAGTTGCGCGAGCAGTCCGGGCAGCAACAGCGCTTGCAGCGCTGGCTGGCCGATGCAGCTGCAGGCCTGGCCGGCCTGAGCCAGGCTTGCACCCACGCGGTCGCGGGCACTGACGACAACCCCGGTTCCGGTTTGGCAAGCGCGTGCGAGACCGTCGAGGCACTGCAGCTGAGCAGCCCTGCCGGGCCGGCGGCCGCCACGCTGACCCTGTCCCTGGCCGGTGCACTGCAAACAGCAGCAGCGGTGCAGGCCCGGCTGGACCTGCTGGCGGCACTGTCGAAAGAGGCGCTGGTTGCGGCCGTGGCGGCGCCGGCGGCCGGGCCAACTGCCAACGCTGCGGCGCCTGAGCTGGCGACTGCTGAACCGCCTGGCGCAGGCCTGCCGGTCGCTTGCATGCCGGCTGCTGACACGCCAGCTGCGGTCACCCCGGCTGCTGACATCCCGGCTGCCAGCCCTCCGGCCGCCGGCCTCCCTGCCACCGACCGGTCGGCTGCTGAATCACCAGCCCCAGGTGCACCGACCGCCGCCGCACCCCCACCGACCGCCGCCGCACCCCCACCGACCACCGCCGCACCCCCGCCGGCGGCGCTCAGCCCGGCCCAGCGCTGGCAGGCTTTGCCCACATTGCCGGACGCCGCGCTGGCCGACCCGCTGGCGCAGCGCTTTGCACAAGCGCAACGCGCCCTGGCGCCAGCCTTGCCCGCTGTCGTGCCAGCCCGGCGACAGCCTGAGACCCGGCCCGAGGCCCGGCCCGCGCGATCGCCCAGACCCAGCCCGCAAGGCCCCAACGCCGACCAGGCCGCGCAACTGGACGGCCTGTTGACCGCCGCCGAGGCAACAGCGGCCGAAGGCCAACTCGCCGCACTGCAGCAGCAGCTGCAGGCCTTCGACACGGCCCTGGCCGCGCTGCCCGGCGTGACGCTCAACCTGCCCGCGGGCGACAGCCTGCGCGCCCGCTACCAGGCGCTGCTGGACGAGCGCAGCCGGCTGAAGGACTGGCAGCACTGGGGCGGTGGTCGTGTCCGTGAGGATCTGGTGGCCGAAGCCGAGGCGTTGGCCCGGATCACCCTGGCAGCGATGCCCATGGCCGGCCCGGTGACCGTTGCGGTACCGGCAGCGCCGCCCGAAGCTGCTGCGCCGGCCGACCCGGCCGACTCAGCCGACCCAGCCGAGCCCGGAGAGCCCGCAGAGCCCGCAGAGCCCACGGCGGCGTCTGAGCCCGCGCTGGCCGCAGAACCCACACCACCGGCCAGCGATGGCG
>Ga0105047_10018989_pt1 | contig 10624 bp, 10 predicted proteins | sample MAT04_FD_78384 | JGI IMG/M metagenome (GOLD analysis project Ga0105047, IMG submission 78384) | Freshwater microbial communities from Lake Fryxell liftoff mats and glacier meltwater in Antarctica - MAT-04 (megahit assembly) | ecosystem: Environmental > Aquatic > Freshwater > Ice > Liftoff...
GAGTACCCCCAACGGGATTCGAACCCGTGCCGCCACCTTGAGAGGGTGGTGTCCTAGGCCGCTAGACGATGGGGGCTGGTCACCCCGGATCGCTCCAGAGATCTTTGTGGCCGTGAGGCTCGCTCGGGGGGGAGGACTCGAACCCCCAATAACTGGACCAGAACCAGTTGTGTTGCCGATTACACCACCCCCGAAGGTGGTTCCGCCCTGAAGGACGCCGACCAACATTAGCCGATCCTCCGCGGCGAGCGGCAAACCAGAACACGCACCGTGGCGGTGTCACGAGCCGCTGCCCGCCGGGGCCGAACCGATCAGCCGGTGGCATTGAACAGCCGGCGATAGCCCAGTAACTGACCGACGGACACGCGAGCCGTCTCGTTCGCGACCTGGCGCGGCGTCGGACGGCTACCAGTGGACGACACGGTGGCGTCCAGACCGAGTTCCGATGCGATGCTCTGCAACCGACGATTGTGGTAGCTGTCGGAGACGAGGACGACGGACTCCGCGCCCTCGTTGCGCAACACCCGCTGCGCAGCGGCGAGCGATTCCCACGTGCTCGCCCCGTCGTCGACCAATCGCAGGTCCTGCTCAGGCACACCGGCAGCGATCAGGTACTTGTAGCCGGCGAACGCCTCGGTGAACCGGTCGTCCGGCTGCTTCGAGCCCGTCAGGACGATCTCGGTCGCCACGCCGTCGCGGTACAGATCCAGCGCATGATCGAGGCGTCGTTGCAGCGCAGGGGACGGTGTGCCGTCGTACTGGGCTGCACCGAGCACCACGATCGCGTCCGCTGGGCTGCGGTCGTCGGTCCGGGAGGACGACACGACCTGCACTGCTGTGATGGCGGCGTAGACCAGCACGGCCCCGGCGGCAACTCCGAGCAGGCGGAGCACCCATTTCGTCATGACGCGGCGTTCAACCGCTCGCGCCGAGCCGTGCGCGAGCCGCACGCAGCCGGGCGAGCACCTCGTCACGACCGAGCACGACCATCGACTCGAACAACGGAGGCCCGACGCTGCGCCCGGTCAGCGCCACACGCACCGGCGCTTGAAACTTGCGGCGGTTGGCGCCCAGCTGCTCGGCGAGCGCCATGAAGCGCTCGTGCAGTTCGGCTGCCTCCCACGGCCAGTCCTCCGCAGCAGCGATGACGGCATCCAACCATCCAGGAGCATCGGCCGACATCGCCTTGTTCCACGACCCCTCGTCGATCTCGGGTTCGGCCAAGAAGATGAAGTCGACGTAGCCGGGCACCTCGGACAGCGTCTCCACGCGGGTCTGCACCTCGGGCAACATCTGCATCAGTCGCGCCTCGTTGGCGGGATCCGACTGGTAGCGGTCGAACCACTCCGCGGTGGCGATGAAGGGTGCGGACCGCTCGGCGAACTGCTCCACCGTCAGCGCTCGGAGGTGTTCGGCGTTGATGAACAAGAGCTTCTTGACGTCGAAGAACGCAGGCGATGAGCTCACCTCCGAGATGTCGAACAGCGGTGGGAACCCAGCCGTCACATCCAGCGGATCGAGCCGCACCTCTGTGCCGTCGTTCGGGCCCCAGCCCAGGAGGGACAGGTAGTTGACCATCGCCTCGGGCAGGAAACCGCGGTCGCGATAGTCCATGAGCGACACGTCGTCGCGACGTTTCGACAGCTTCTTGCGCTGCTCGTTCACGATCAGGGGCATGTGGGCGAACTGGGGAATCGGTCCGGGGACACCCATCGCGGCGCGCAGCAGCAGGTACTTCGGGGTCACGTTGATCAGGTCTTCGCCGCGGATCACATGTGTGATGCCCATGAAGGCGTCGTCGCTCGTGTTGGCAAGGAAAAAGGTCGGCGAGCCGTCGGCGCGACGGATCACGAAGTCCTCGATGTTGGCGTGCTCGACCGAGATCTCACCGCGGATCAGATCGTGCCAGCCCGTCGCCCCGCCATCGGCGGGCACCTTGAATCGCACCGCACGACCCTCGCCCGGCCCGAGGCCACGCTCGCGGTCCGCCGGGTCGTACGCCCGACCGCCGACTGCAGCCCGGTCAGCCTCGGCGACCGGCGACGACCAGTAGGCGTCGCCGGAGGCGAGCAGTGCGTCAACAGCGACCTGGTGCGCCTCGTTACGGGTCGACTGGAGCACCGGCTCCTCGTCCCAGTCGAGCCCCAACCACTCGAGACCTCGGTAGATGACCTCGATCAACTCGGGCTTGGAACGGTCCAGATCGGTGTCCTCGACCCGCAACAGGAACGCCCCGCCCGTGTGCCGGGCGGCCAACCAGTTGAACAGAGCTGCCCGGGCGCTCCCCAGGTGGAGGTACCCCGTCGGGGAGGGGGCGAATCGCACGCGTACGGTATCGGTCACAGGGCGAGGCTACCGCCTGTCAACCGGGCGCCCGAGGTGGGCAGACCTACCCTCCTGCACCCCTCCGGAGCCGGTCGACGCCTACGATGTGGCGGCTCGACAGGAGGGGTTCGTGGACGACACATTCGACGGGGGTGACCCATCCACTCCGAACGGGCCGCCGTCCGAGACCCCGGCGGCGCCGGCCACCTCGCCTCGTCGGAGGGCCCTGATCGCCGTCGGAGCGGTCGTCATCGCAGCACTGCTCGGTGGGCTCGCCTACGTCCTCACCAGAGACGAACCGCGCGAGCCAGCGACCACCACCACGACCACGACCACCGAGGTCCGCTCCACCACCACCCGGGTCGAGGCGCTGCCGATCGACACCTTCGAGATCGCCACCGCCAAGGACAGCGTCACACTCCTGCGGGTGTCGGCAACACCACCTGCTGACTGGAATGACGCGACGTCCGCGGTCGTTGCATCGGCGGAGGCGACAGTTCCGCCCAGCAGCCGGGACGCATTCCCCGTTCGTGAGGCGCTCCCCACGGTCGACTCCCCCATCCAGGGCCGGTTCGCCATCGAGGGCGGCTGGGAGTTCGCGAACCCCGGTCCGTACGATCCTCCGCAGCCGTTCACGATGTCGGTCGTCGAACGGCGCGACGACTGGGTCAAGGTCCTGGTGCCGTTGCGGCCGAACCAGACCGAGGGGTACGTCGCTCTGGCTGATGTCGACATCACCACGACCCGGCACCGGATCGAGATCAATCTCACCGAGAACACGCTGCGGGCCTACGACGGATCGGGTCTGGTCGTGGAGACACCCGTGGTAGCCGGCTCTCCCTTCACGCAGACGCCTACGGGCCACTTCTACGTCACCGACATCGTGCCTCAGAAGAACCCGGCCGGAGCGTTCGGCCCGTTCGCACTTGCCACGAACGGCTACAGCGAGATGATGGACGAGTTCGACACCGGGGTGCCGGTCGTCGCCCTGCACGGCACGAACGCTCCGGACAAGCTCGGCAGCGACGTCTCGAACGGATGCGTGCGTGTGCCGAATGACGTGATCATCCTGCTCGCCGAGACGTTCCCCTTGGGAGCGCCGGTGTTCGTCTCGCCCTGACGCCGCTGGCTCGGGGGCGCACAGCATCGTTGGGACCGTCAGTCGGCGGACAGATCGAGGCAGCTGCGCCAATCGGCGCGGTGCTGCGCCTCGGTGACTCCGTGCGACTGCAGCAGCACGGACTCAGGAACGGCGTCGACGATGCGTCGCAGCTCGCTGTAGTGCACGTACAAGTGCACCTCCTCGAACAAGGGGCGCCGCACAGCGACCAGTTGGGGGTCGGCCACCACCTCGAGGAATCCCCAGACTGTCAGGGCGACGGTCAGGTCGTGCACCACGGGAGCCCGCCCGAACAGTCCCGATCGCTTCATCGCGATGGCTGCGCAGCCGGCCATCGCATCTGCGAGGTGTTCGCCCACGGCGAGGTGCACCCGGTCTTCGACGTGCTTCGCCAAGGTCAACGCGTAGCCCTGGTCCGGGCCGGGTGTACCGAGCTGGTCCCCGACCGGCTGCAGACCGACGATCTCACCCGGACGATCCGCCATCCACGACCCGGCACGCGGCGGAGGCGAGGTGTAGGAGCGGACCTCCGCGAGGGGTTTGGTGGGGACGAATTCCGGCGCAGCCATGGTGCGATCACCGTACCGCGCCCTCTGTGAGGGACCGAACCCGGTCGGCGGAACGTCAGTCGACAGCGTGCAGCAGGCCGAACACGAACGCGTCGATCAGGGCCATCCAGGATGCCTCGATGATGTTGGACGACACGCCGATGGTGGTCCAGGTGTGCTCACCGTTGCTCGAATCGATCAACACCCGCGTGACGGCACCGGTATCGGCCGAGGAGTCGAGCACGCGCACCTTGAAGTCCGTCAGGTGGATGCGATCCAGCTGCGGGTACCGACCACCGAGGGCGGCGCGCAGGGCGGCATCGAGCGCATTGACCGGCCCGTTGCCTTCGCCCACTGCGGCGATGCGCTCCTCATCGATCCACAGCTTCACCGTTGCCTCGGTGGACAGATCCAGCTCACTGCCCTCGACCGCGACGATTCCTTCGCGGTGATAGGCCGACACCCGGTATCCCTCGACCGAGAAGTACGTCTGCTCCCAACCCGTCGCTCGGCGCATCAGCAGCTCCAGCGATGCATCGGCCGCCTCGAAGACGAACCCGTCGGCCTCGAGCTGCTTGAGGCGCTCGGACAGCTCGCCCGATGCGCGGTCGTCGAGCTCGACGCCGAACTCGGTCGCCTTCATCGACATGCCGGCACGACCGCCGAGGTCCGACACCAGGACGCGGGTGCGGTTGCCGACCTCGGTCGGATCGATGTGCTCGTAGCTCGTGCCTCCGACCCGACCGAGCGCGGAGGTGTGCAGGCCGCCCTTGTGCGCGAATGCGGAGGACCCGACGTACGGGTCTGCCGCGTGCGGGGGCAGGTTCACCAGCTCGGCGACGTGGCGCGAGACCGCGGTGAGGCGGTCCATCCGGCCCGGTGGCAGAGTCGCGATCCCCATCTTGAGCGTGAGGTCGGGGATGACCGTCATCAGGTTCGCGTTGCCGGTGCGTTCGCCGTAGCCGTTGATCGTTCCCTGCACGTGCGTGGCCCCGCCGACGACGGCGGCGATCGAGTTGGCCACGGCGCAGCCCGAGTCGTTCTGGGTGTGGATGCCGATCTGGGCGCCGTCGAAGTAGGACACGACCTCGCTGGCGATGCGTTGCACGTCGTGCGGCAGCGACCCTCCGTTGGTGTCGCACAGTACGAGCGTGTCGGCTCCCCGGGTCACGGCGGCCTCGAGCACACGGAGAGTGAACTCGGGGTTCTGGCGATAGCCGTCGAAGAAGTGCTCGGCATCGAAGAAGACCCGCAGACCGGCCGCCTTCAGGAAGCCGACGGAGTCGCCCACCATGGCAACGCCCTCATCGAGTGTCGTGCGCAGGGCCTGCGTGACATGGAACTCGGAGCTCTTGCCCACGATGCAGACCGTCGAGGTGCCCGCGTCGACGAGCGCACGCAGCGTCGGGTCGTCGTCGGAGCGACCGAGCGGGCGACGAGTCGACCCGAACGCGACGAGCGTCGCCGTCGACAGCGCCAGCTCGGTGGGCGCTCGACGGAAGAACTCCTCGTCCTTCGGGTTCGACAGCGGGTAACCGCCCTCGATCCAGTGCACGCCGAGCCAGTCGAGCTGCTCGGCGACGCGGAGCTTGTCCTCGACGCTCAGGGAGATGCCCTCGAACTGCGCACCGTCACGGAGCGTCGTGTCGAAGATCTCGACCGCGCTCGGCGTACCCGGCGGCCGCCCGACGAGCGGCAGACCAGCACCCGGATCTCCCTCGACGGGATCTCCTCCGGCGCTCATGAGGCGAGTTCCACCCATTCCTTGTACTGGCCGACCTGCCCGCGCACGACCTTCGCGTACTCCGCGGCGATCGCCGTCGTGTACGGCCCCGGACAGGGGATCTCGCGGTCGTCGACGGAGTTCACGGCGGACACCTCGGCCGCAGTGCCGCAGACGAACATCTCGTCGCACACGTACAGGTCCGAGCGGGTCAGATCCGCGATCGCACACTCGATGCCCATGTCGTCCGCGATCGCCATGATCGTGTCCTGGGTCAGACCCTCGAGCGCTCCGGCAGAGCCGGGGGGCGTGAGCAGGACACCGCCACGCGAGATGAAGATGTTCTCGCCGGTGCACTCCGACACGAGGCCTTGGCCGTTCAGCAGGATCGCCTCGTCGTAACCGGCCTTGAGCGCCTCGATCTTGGCGAGCGAGCTGTTGACGTAGTTGCCGGTGGTCTTCGACGCGGGAGGCATCGCGTTGTGGTCGTGACGCAGCCACGTGCTGATCTTCATTCGCACGCCCTTCGTCACCGCATCGTCACCGAGGTAGGCGCCCCACGGCCAACACGCGATCGCGACGTCGACCGAACACGGCAGGGTGTTGAGGCCCATCTCGCCGTAGCCGTAGTAGGCGATCGGCCGGATGTAGCACGACGGCAGCCCAGACTCGCGCACGACCAACTTCGTCGCCTCGACGAGCTCGTCCACCGTGTAGGGGATGTCCATCATCATGATCTTGGCGGAGTTGAACAGCCGCTGGATGTGCTCGGTGAGGCGGAAGATGCCGGGACCCTCGGAGGTCTCGTAGGCGCGGATCCCCTCGAACACTCCCATTCCGTAGTGGAGGCTGTGGGTCAGCACGTGGATCTGTGCGGCGTCCCAGTCGACGAGCTCGCCGTTCATCCAGATCTTGTCGGTCGGTGTGATGGGCATCTCAGGTACTCCTGTGCGGGGCTGCGAATGATCGAGGTTGGTGTTGTGGCGGTGCGGCGCTGATCACGTGGGAATCACCGCGTTGTTCAGGCGTTCTTGACGGCGTCGGCGATGGCATCGCCGATCTCGGAGGTCGACCCGGAGTAGCGCTCGGGCGACTCGGTCGCAGAGGACACCTTCGCCGCCGCCTCGTCCTCGCCGAGGAACTCCAGCATGAGCCGCGCCGAGATGATGGCGGCGGTGGGGTTCGCCAGTCCCCTGCCGGCGATGTCCGGGGCGGTGCCGTGTACGGGTTCGAACATCGAGGGACCGGTACGTGCCGGGTTCAGGTTCGCCGACGCGGCGTACCCGACTCCGCCGGCGACAGCGCCGCCGAGATCGGTGAGGATGTCGCCGAAGAGGTTGTCGGTGACGATCACGTCGTAGCGCTCGGGGCGCTCCACGAAGTGGATGCAGGCGGCGTCGATGTGGTCGTAGCCGGTGCTCACCTGCGGGTACTCCTCTGCGACGATGTCGAATGTCCGCTGCCACAGGTCGCCAGCGAAGGTCAGAACGTTCTTCTTGTGCACGAGGGTCAGGTGCTGGCGTTCGGTGCCGGCGGCCTTCTCGAACGCGTACCGGATGCACCGCTCGACACCCATACGGGTGTTGACGGATCCCTGTGTCGCGATCTCATGCGGCGTGCCCTTGCGTAGGAAACCACCCTCACCGGCGTAGGTGCCCTCTGTGTTCTCACGGATCACCTCGAGGTCGCAGCGTGGCGGCAGGCGGAACGGACGCAGGTTGATGTACTGGTCCAGCTCGAAGCGCATGCGCAGCAGGATCCCGCGCTCCACGAGGCCGGCCGGAGCGGCCACGCCGACGGCCGGGTCGCCGACGGCGCCCAGCAACAGGGCATCCAGTCCGCGCCACTCCTCGAGGGTCTCGTCGGGCAGGACCACGCCGTCATCCAGGTAGCGGTGCGCTCCCAGGTCGTAGTCGGTGCGCTCGTAGTCGATGCCGGTTGCGTCGAGCACCTTGATGGCCTCGTCGATGACCTCGGGGCCGATGCCGTCACCACCGATGACGCCGATCTTGTGAGTCATTGCAGTACTGCTCCAATGCACGGCCCGGTCGATGGTCGAACGGGAATCGGGACAAAAAAGAACCGTCCACGCAAGTGGACGGTGAGTCGCGCACGTCGAGGCCGACGTGCGCTAGCGAATGAGTACGTCCTGCGACGTGCCGTACGACATGGGCTCAGACTACCAGCACGCTCCTTCTGTGGTCATACCAGTTGTCCGGCGCGCACCTATCCTGTACGGATGGCGCAAACGCACGAGCTGTCCCAGGCAGCACACGACCGACTCGTCGCCGAGCTCGAGGAGCTGCGCACCCACGGCCGCATCGATCTGGCGGACAAGATCGAGCGTGCCCGTGAGCACGGTGATCTGAAGGAGAACGCCGAGTACCACGCAGCCAAGGAGGAGAAGGCGAAGATGGAGGGTCGCGTGGCCCAGCTCTTCGGCATCCTGGAGAACTGCGCGATCGTCGACGCGTCCGGCTCCGACGAGGTCCGGCCAGGTTCCATCGTCGTGATGAAGTACCAGGGCGACGACGACGACGAGGCCGAGCGGTACCTGATCGGTTCGATCGAGGAACGCCGCGACGACATGGAACTCATCTCGCCGAACTCACCGCTGGGTGAGCAGCTGATCGGCTGCAAGGTCGGCGAGAGCGTGTCCTACGACTCGCCGGGCGGCCAGCTCAGCGTCGAGGTCCTCGGCATCGAGTAGTCACAGGGATCCGAGGGTGAGCAGCCTCTCGATGCGATCGTCGTCGGCACCGAGGTATCGCACCAGGATCCCCACCACCCGATCCAGGTCGAGCGTGCCGGCGGTCGCCATCTCCTCGAGGTCCGCCCAGTCCTTGGTGCGATTGAAGAACGCCTTGAACACCGCCAGATCGCTGCAGGACAGGAACGGCACGGAGCGGTCCATGAACAGCTCACGACGGGCGCGCCCGGCCACCTGCGAATGGAACTCGGTGGTGTTCAGGAAGATGTCGACCGGGGTCGTGTCCCACCAGATGCGCACCTGTCCGTCGCGTTCGACGAGCTCCAGGTCGGCGGCGGTCCAGACGATCGCCGAGGGCAGCGCCTCGACCACCTCCCTGGCTCGGTCGACGTCCACGAAGACGTTCACGTCGATGTCGATCGTGCCTCTCGCACGCTGCGTGCACCATGCCAGCGCGAGCGCCCCGCCGAACGCGTGGGGTACGTCAGCGACATCGAGCGCCTCGTCGATCGCCAGGATCTTCTCGGGCAGGCTCAGCGTTGCGGTCACGGCTGGACAGTTCGTCCGAACACCGGCATCTGCAGCGTCGGAGCGTGGCGGGCGGGGAACTGTGCGGCCAACTCCAGCACCTCGACCAACTCCCTGCCGCGTGCGGCCTCGTCCGCAGTGTCGACGCGCGGCTCCAGCTCGGGGGTGATCGAGAACCCCGACGCCCGGACGATCCGGTCGAGCGTGGCGACCGACGGGATGCTGCGGCCCGCCTCGTACGCCGAGATCGTGGCGTGCGAGGTGCCGGCGCGTCGTGCCAGCTGCCTCAGCGACATCCCGGACCGGCGTCGGGCGGTACGAAGGGTCAGGGCGGCGTTCACGGCATGATGGTATCAGATTCGATACCATCTGCGACCCCCCGGAAGAACGGGCATCCCCAGAACGTGGTGTGCAGTCAGCCTCGGGTCTGACCGTTGCCCCGCACGACGTACTTGGCGGTGGTCAGCTGCGCCAGCCCCATCGGCCCGCGAGCGTGCAGCTTCTGCGTGGAGATCCCGATCTCGGCGCCGAAGCCGAACTCCTCGCCGTCGACGAACCGGGTCGAGGCGTTGACCAACACCGCTGCGGCGTCGACCTCGGCGAGGAACCGTTCCGCCGCGGCGAGATCCGATGTCACGATCGCCTCGGAGTGACCGGTGCTGTTGGCGTTCACGTGGTCGATCGCCTGATCGAGCGAGTCGACCACCTTGATCGACAACTTCATGTCCAGGAACTCGCTCGCGAAATCCTCGTCCGTCGCCACTCCTGCTCGAGGGATCGCCGCTCGTGCACGCTCGTCACCCACGAGTTCCACCTCTGCGAGGAACTCGTCGACGTCAGCCAGGAACTGCACGGCGACATCCGAATGCACCACCAACGACTCCGCCGCGTTGCACACCGACGGGCGCTGGGTCTTGGCATTCACCAGGATCGTGCGGGCCATGTCCAGATCCGCTGCCCGGTCGACGTACACATGGCAGTTGCCGTCGCCGTCGATCACGTACGGAACGGTGGCGTTGTCGAGGATCGTGCGGATGAGCGACGCACCGCCCCGTGGAATCAGGCAGTCGACCAGGCCGCGCTGCTGCATGAACTCGACCGCAGCCGTGCGGGATGTGTCGTCGACGAGCACCACGGAGTCCTCGGGCAGACCCGCCGTGGCGATGCCCTCGCGCAGCACCTCGGAGATCGCGATGTTCGAGTGGATCGCTGTGGAGGAACCGCGCAGGAAAGCAGCGTTTCCCGACTTGAGGCAGAGCGCCGCCGCGTCCGAGGTGACGTTCGGACGGCTCTCGTAGATGATCGCGACGACGCCGAGAGGCACGCGTACACGGGTGATGCGCAAGCCGTTGGGACGAACCCAACCGTCGAGCACCTCGCCGACGGGGTCGGGCAGGGTGGCGACCTGGCGCAGCCCACCCGCCATCGCGGCCACCCGCGGACGGTCCAGTCGCAGGCGGTCGACCAGACCCGGTGCGATGCCAGCGGCCTCGGCCGCAGCGACGTCGGCGGCATTGGCCGTCAGCACGTCATCCGTGCGGGACTCGAGCAGATCCGCAGCGGCTTGCAGGGCGTCGTTCTTCGTGCCCGTCGATGCGGTTGCGAGCACCCGGGAGGCTGCTTTGGCACGGCGCGCCAGATCGGGAACAGGAGTGGTCGTCACGCTCTCA
>Ga0105047_10018990_pt1 | contig 10624 bp, 7 predicted proteins | sample MAT04_FD_78384 | JGI IMG/M metagenome (GOLD analysis project Ga0105047, IMG submission 78384) | Freshwater microbial communities from Lake Fryxell liftoff mats and glacier meltwater in Antarctica - MAT-04 (megahit assembly) | ecosystem: Environmental > Aquatic > Freshwater > Ice > Liftoff...
CGGCCGACGGCGGCGAGTGCATCGATTTTGGCGTTGAGTACTTTTTTGACTTCGGGATGGTAGCTGTGCCCGGTTTTCGGCCCGATGAGATGGACGAGGTCCATCTTCTCCTTTTTGAGGTAGCGTTCCATGATGTCGGCCGCCTGCTTTTGCTTGTCGGTCTCCCCCGAGTAGGCGACCGTCGGCAGGTTGAACAGGTTGACCGCGTATTCGGTGCAGTCGTACATCCGCCAGAGCTTCTTTTCGTAGTCGGGGACCTGGACTTTTTCATTCTGGAACACGTCGAGAAACTCGGCGGTCTCGGAAAACCCCGCGCCGGGGGCGAGTGCGACGAACTTCGAGGGGTAGTGGACCCCGAATTGCCACGCCGCCGCTCCGCCCATCGAAAACCCGCGCATGACCACGCGGTCGTCGTCGATAGCGTAGTTGGCTCGGGCGTGTTCGAGGGCTTCGAGGCAGTCGATCTCGCCCGCGAACTTGTTGGCGCAGCAGTAGCGGCCGTAGAGGTGCAGGACGATCGCATTCGCGGGAGTGAACTCGCCTTTGCTGGTCTGCCGCTGTTGGATAAACGACAACTCGGTGAGATTCTCGCCTCGCCCGTGGCACCAGAAGTCGAGCCGGGAGCGGGTTTTGGTCTCGCCGAAGAGGTACGTTTCGGGGATCACCAGCCCGTAGGGCTGGGCGGAGTCGTCGATCTTCGAGCGGTAACCGCGAACCACGAGCCCGGTTTTCTTCGCCCACGGCGATTCGCCCTTTTGGAGCGACGCGGCGCGTTCCATGCCCGTCTCGAGCAGGGCTTTGGCGACCGGGAACTCTTTCGCATTGTAGAACTCATTGTATTTCAGGGCGGAGCGGACCGCGTTGTGGTAGATCTCGACATCGGGGAGCAGGTCGGCGCGCTTCGTCCCGCGAAGTTCGTCGATCGCCTTACCGAGAACCGCGAGGCCCGCTTCGAGCGATTCGCGTTCGGCTTTGGGGATGGCGATACCGACCGGGGGTACGGGTCGGACCTTGTCGGTCATGTTATCGACAGTGCCGTCGGCGCAGAGCAGGCCGACGAAGGTGAAGAGGGTCGCAAAGGGTAAGAGCCGACGCATGGGTGAGGTCTCCGGAAGGAGGGGAGGGATACCCGAGATGATACGGGAATACCCTCTTCCGAACAGTTTTTGCCCGCGAGGGGTTACCCGACGAATATCGTTAAGTGTAAACTCCTGCGGGCAATATGGTTGCGTCGATTCGGACTCCCGCCCGACTCAAATCAGCTTCCCGTGCGAGGCCATCCATTCGCGGATGGTCTCGGTGAGCTTGCCGGTGTTGTCCATCGTCGGTACTTTGCCCTGTTCCGCCCGACCGCCGCGGGCGAGTCGCCATTCCAGGAATGCTCCGCGTTCGATCGACAACACCTCCGGCATCAGCATACTCAGGTCGTTTTTGCGGTGGGCGGCGTAGTCTTCGTTGATGCGCGACAGAGCCGCATCCAGCACTCGCGTAAACTTGGTCGGGTCAATCGGCGGGCGGACGAATTCGACCAGGTAGCGGTGGTATCCGGGCACATCGGGTTTCGAGGGGAACACCGGGCCGACGTGGTAGTCGCCGACTTCGCACTCGGACGCGCTCGCGGCTTCCGCGATGCCTTTGGCGATCTCTTCGCTGATGAGGTGTTCGCCGAACGCCGACAGGAAGAACTTCGTGCGACCGCTGAATCGCAGCAGCGGCGGGTTCTTCTTCTCGAACACCACCGTGTCGCCCACGACGTAACTCCACAGCCCCGCACAGGTCGTCAGGACGACCGCGTACTGCTGGCCGACCTCGATCTCGCGGACGGTGTGCCGAGTCGCGGTGTCGAGTTTCATACCGTCTTTGTCGAGCGATACCGGGACGAACTCGAAAAAGATGCCGTGATCGGGGACGAGTCGCAGGAGGTTATAGCGGGGGTCTTCGGTGGCGACGAACCCCTCGGAGCAGGGGTAGGTTTCCAGGAAGCGGACGCCCTGCGTACCGAACTCGCGGGCGAAGATCTCGCGGTACGGGTCGAAGCGCGTGCCCCCGTGGATGACGAGGTTCAGGTGCGGCCAGATCTCGCGGATGTTGTCTTTGCCCGTCACCTTTTTGAGCTGGTCGAGGATGACGAGGATCCACGCGGGGACACCCGAGATCGCGCTGATGCGCTCGCGGGAACCGGCCTCGGCGAGTTTCCTGGCCTTCACTTCCCATTCTTTGATGTCCGAGATGTCGCGCGGCGGGAAGTAATAGCCTTTGATCGCCTCGGGGAGTTCGAGTCCCGAGATCGCCGACAGGTCCCCCGCGAACGAACCGTCGGACTGGCGGGTCATGTCGGTCGATCCCCCCAGGAAGAAGAATCGACCGCCGAACAGGTCGGCTTTGGGATAGAGGTTGCGGTACAGCGCGAGCGTCGTAAACCCGGCTTTGCGATTGGACGAGAGCATCTGCCGCGAGATCGGTATGTACTTGGTCGCCCCGGAGGTCGTCCCCGACGACAGCGCGTAATAGGGGATCTTATCGGGCCAGGTCTGCCCCTGGATATCGGGGTATTTCGCCTCCCAGTAGTCCTTCCAGAAGTCTTCGTAGTAGCGCAGCGGTACGGCCTTCTGGTAGTCGCGGATGGTGCGGATGTGCCGGAATGCGTGGTCGGTACCGAATCGCGTGTCTTTGGCGTACCCGACGAGTTGCAACAGCGTCAATTCCTGAACGCGGCCGACATCCATCGCGTCGAGTTTGAGGGTCCGCTGTCGGGCGTACCGAGCCAGCCCCGCGTCGGCGAAGCGGCGGACGATCGAGTTCTCGGCGAGTTTGCGAACGCTGGACTGGAACATGAATCCCCCCGACCGACATCGAAACGGTGACGCGAAGAGATTTTAGGGAGACCGGCGGCGAGAGGCTCGAAAAAGCCGGAGGTCGGGTCAGGTGTCAGGCCGGGGATTGCCGGACGGTCGGAACCGGTGGGACCAGAAGGCCGCCTGGCACCCGGGGTTTTCACCTCGGGCTATTATGTCCCCGCCCCTTTGGGGCTCTCCGAAATCGAACGCCATCGGGCGGCGACGTTCGTGCAATCTGTCTTACGGCTCGGGGCCTGGAGCCCCAACGGGGCGGGGACATAATAGCCCGGGGTAAAAACCCCGGGTGGCCTGTCGATTGCCGTTCGCAGCCTTCGCGGACAGATTCGCCCCCGCGACTACAATAGTGTCGTACCGCCCTCAGCAACGGATGCCGCGCTCGTTATGTCTACCAGTCCATCCGTCCCGAACCTCACCGCCCCGCACGCCGGTACCGCATCCCGACCGATGTGGTTGCTCGTCCTGATGCTCGCCGCCCCGGTGCTGGGCCAGCAGGTTCTCCGCCTCGCGGTCGGGCTGTTCGACCAGTACCTCGCGGGCAACCACACCCCCGACGACGGCCGCTCCCACGAAGCCTATCAGGCCGCACAGACCACCGCGAACTACCTCGCGTGGTTTATCGCGTCCTCGACCGCGCTGGTTTCGACCGGGGCGACCGCGCTCGTGGCCCGCTTCGTCGGGGCCGGGAATTCCGCATCCGCGAACCGGGTCGTCGATCAGTCGATGTTCCTCGCCGTGGTGTTCGGTGTCGCACTGACCGCGATCTGCACGCTCGTCCTCCCCGGTACGGTCAACCTCCTCGGGATGAAGCCCGATGCCGCCGGGATCGCGATCGACTTCCTCCTGCCGATCTGCCTGCTGCTGACCTTCCAGGTGATCGAATCGGCGGGGATCGCCTGCCTCGTCGGGGCGGGAGACACGCGCACCGGGTTGTGGGTGCTGGGGATCGTCACGCTGTCGAACATGCCGCTGGCTCTGCTGTTCTACTACCTGCTGGGGTTCACCGGGATCGCAGTCGGGACCGCGCTGAGTCACGTGATCGGTACGGTGCTGGTGCTGCGGATATTGGCGAGGGGCCGGGCCGGTCTGAAGTTGACGAAGGGCTGCCTGCGACCCGACCGCCCGATGCTCGTCCGCCTGCTGCGCGTGAGTATCCCCGCGAGTATCGACACACTGTCGATCGGTATCTGCCAGTTGTGGTTTCTGGGGCTCATCAACGAGTTGGGGAATGTGGCGACCGCCGCGCACGGGATTGCACTGCGCTGGGAAGCGCTGGGGTACCTGTCGGGGCAGGCGTTCGCCACAGCAGCGGCGGCGATGGTCGGCCAGAATCTCGGCGCGGGCGATCCCGAACGCGCTGCCCGAAGCGGTTGGCTGTCGTTCGCGCTGGGCGGGTCGATCATGACGTTTATGGGCGCGGTGTTCTTCCTGCTCGCGCGGCCGATGTTCGAGCTGTTTTGTCCCGCCCCCGAGCAGCAGCCGATCGTCGAGATGGGCGTGCCGGTGCTGCGACTGGTCGCATTCGCCATGCCGTTCCTGTCGAGTATCATCATCCTCACGGGCGCACTGCGGGGCGCGGGCGATACCTCGCTGCCGATGTTAATCACCTGGGTCGGGTTCCTCGGCATCCGCATCCCCCTCGCCTATATCCTGATCTTCGACGAGTTCGGGCTCGTGCCGAAGGGATATCTGCCCGAAGGCGCGGCGGGGCTGTTCGGGGCCTGGCTGGCGATGTTCGCCGACATCCTGGTTCGCGGTGCGTGCTTCCTCCTGCGCTTCGGCACCGGCGGCTGGAAGCGCATCTCCGTTTGACCCCCGACCCGACCTGAATCGATCGGATCGTCCGTTCCCTTTGTTGGAGTTTCTCATGCGCGGCATCTGCGGACTATTCGTACTCCTCGCGGGCAGCGCGCTGCTGACTGCGGCGGAACCCGCCAAAAAGGACGCGCCCCTCAATCGGCTCGCCAAAGAGAGCAGCCCCTATCTGCTCCAGCACGCGAACAACCCGGTCGATTGGTTCCCGTGGGGGCCGGAGGCGTTCGAGAAAGCCCGCAAGGAAAAGAAGCTGGTCTTCCTGAGTATCGGCTACTCGGCGTGCCACTGGTGCCACGTCATGGAGAAGGAGAGCTTTTCCAACGCCGCCGTGGCTAAGATTCTCAACGAGCATTTCGTCTGCATCAAGGTGGATCGCGAAGAACGCCCCGACATCGACGACCTGTATATGACCGCGCTCAACCTCATGGGGTCGCGCGGCGGGTGGCCCCTGTCGATGTTTATGATGCCCGACGGCAAGCCGATCATCGGCGGAACCTACTGGCCGCGCGAAGACCGCGAAGTCGATGGCAACAAGGTCAACGGCTTCCTCTCGGTGTTGGGGATCATGATCGATCTGAAGGCCAAAAAGCCCGACGACCTGCAAAAGCAAGCCGATTCCTTCGCCGAGGCCACCAGCGAAAGCATGATGCGAGCTTCTCGCGGGGCCGCACTCGTGCCCATCGAGCGCGAACTGGTGCGAGCGGGTGTCGTCGGGATGCGCGAAGACCTGGACCCGAAATACGGTGGGATGGGCAGTGCCGCCCGCAAGTTCGTCGGCACCAAGTTCCCGATGCCGCCGACGCTCAAATTCCTCCTCGCGGAGGCCGCCGGTTCCAAAGACAAAGAACTGAACGCACTCCTGACGCTGACCCTCGAAAAGATGGCCGAGGGCGGTATCTACGATCACGTCGATGGCGGGTTCCATCGGTATTCGACGGAGCGGACCTGGACCGTCCCCCACTTCGAGAAGATGCTCTACGACAACGCCCAACTCGTCGAACTCTATTCGCTCGCGTACCGACTCGACCCGAAGCCCCTGTACTCCAAAGTCGTCCGCGACACCCTCGGGTTCGTGCGACAGGAACTGACCGCGCCGGGGGGTGCATTCTACTCCGCACTCGATGCCGACAGCGACGGCAAAGAAGGCGCGTACTACGTCTGGACCTCCGCCGAACTCGATGCGGCCCTGGAAAACAAGTCGGACATCTTCGTCTTCAAGGCCGCTTACGGCGGGTCGTTCAACCCCAACTTCGAGGAAAATACCTACATCCTCAAGCCGCAGCGCGACTTCGCGGAGATCGCCAAAGAGCAAAAGATCACCGGGGCCGAACTCGACGCGAAGCTGATCGCTCTTCGCTCCAGGCTCAAGCGAGTGCGAGACAAACGCAACAAGCCGCTCCTCGATACCAAGATCCTGACCTCGTGGAACGGACAGATGATCGCGGGGTACGCGGTCGCCGGTACGACCTTCAAAGAGCCGAAGTACGTCGAATCGGCCGCCCGAGCCGCCGACTTCCTGCTCGCGCACGCCAAAGACAAAGACGGTCGGCTGATGCGTTCGACGGTCGGGGGCGAGCGGCCCGAGGCGAAGATCGCCGCGACCCTCGAAGATTACACCTACTTCGTCTACGGCCTGCTGCAACTGCACGCCGCGACCGCAGAACCCCGCTGGCTCAGGGAAGCCGTACGACTCAGCGATGAGATGGTCAAATACTTCAGCGACGAACGCGAAGGCGGGTTCTATTTTACGGCGGGCGACCGGGAAAAGCTGTTCGCCCGAGGCAAAAACCATACCGACGGGGTGCAGCCTTCGCCGAACGCCCAGGCCGCGAATAACTTCGTCCTGCTCGCCGCTGCGACCGAAGACGCGAAGTACCGCGCACTCGCCGAGAAGACCGCGTACCAGTTCGCCCGCGTTATGAAAGCCAACCCGTCGGCGGTCCCCGGCCTGCTGTCGGTGGTATCGACTCTGCTCGACTCGGCGGCGAAAGAAGTGCCCAAAAAGATCGAGTTGCCGAGTGGCGGACTGGGGCTCTCGAAGTCCGATACCGTCGTAAAGTCGGCGATCGAAGTCGGTGCGGTCGCGGACGGCCGATTGCCGGTCAGGGTGACGCTGACGATCGACCGAGCTTACCACCTCTATGCCAACCCGGTCGGTAACAGGATGCTGATCCCCTCGACGACGGTGTTGAGCTTTTCGCGGGGCGGTAAACCGGTGGAGGCGGCGATCGTCTATCCGAAGGGGGATCTCGAAGAGGACCAGTTCACCGGCGATTACCGGATCTACAAAGGCACACTGGTCCTGACGGCACTGGTCGATGCCGCTGACGCGAAAGGCCTGGAAGCGGCAATCCGCGTGTCGGCGTGCAACGACAAGGGGTGTCTGCAACCGGCGACGATCCGACTCGCAGCCGATGCGAAGTGAGAGTCGGTTCCGGAAGCCCGAACGGACGGAACCGACTCCACAACCTTTTCGGCCCGGTCGTCGACGACGAGGAACTCATTAGGAGTTATGCAGTTGGCGGTTCTGGCTGGGTGGGACGGGCTTCCAGCCTGTCCGATCGGACCCCGAAGACAGGCTGGAAGCCCGTCCCACCCAGGCAAGTGCGTAACTCCTGACTCATTTGACCTTACCGCCGGGTAACTTGCCGAGATTGTCGAACAGGCGCACCAGCGAGGCCATCAGCTTTTTGAAGTCGCCCTCGTGCAGACTCTCGTTGGGCGCGTGTGCGTTGCTCGATGGGTCTTCGATGCCCAAAAGCAAAGCGGGTGCGCCGCCGAACAGTTCCGCGAGCGGGCCGACGAAGCCGATTGTGCCCCCCGAACCGATGGCGATCGGGTCGCGGCCGAAGCCTTCTCGCAATGCCCCCAGCGCGGACTCGAACGCCGGGCCGTTGGGGTCGGTCATCCACCACAGCACCGGCGGCCCCTTTTCCTCGACGATCACTGTCGCGTTCCACGGCGGGTTCGCGGTCAGGAACTCTTTGAGCCGGGCGAACACGTCGGCGGGCTTCTGGTCGGGAACGATTCGGCACGACACCAGCGCGGAAGCCTTCGGCAGAACCTGGTTGGATGCCCCTTTGATCGTACTCGCTTCCTGGGCGATGATCGTAATCGCGGGCCGTCGCCACGTCTGCTCGAACGGGGTCATTCCCGCTTCCATCGTCAGGTCTACGCCGTCGAGCGTCTGGTTGTCGGCCCGCCATTTGGTTTCGTCGCCGGGGAGCTTGCGGAACCCCGCCCGCTCTTTGTCGGTCAGATTGCGGACCTGGTCGTAATACCCTGGGATCGGCAGGGGGCCGTTGCCCCACGCCAGGCGGCCCAGGATAGCGTTGAGCGCGATCGCGGCATCCGGGAGAGAACCGCCGCCCATGCCCGAGTGAACCGGGATTTTCGCAGTCTGCACCTCGACGTACGCGGTGACGATCCCGCGCAGCGAGTAGGTGATGCAGGGCAAACCGACTTCGATGTTCTCGGTGTCGCATACGACGATGACATCCGACCTGAGCTTGTCGCGGTATCGCTCGAAAAAGGTCATGAGGTTGCGCGAGCCGATTTCTTCTTCGCCCTCGACCAGCATCTTGATATTGACCGGCAGCGAGCCTTCGGTCTTCATGTACGCGGCAATCGCCCCGAGTTGTGCGGAGATCGCGCCTTTGTCGTCGGCGGAACCGCGAGCGAACAGGCGACCGTCGCGGCGCATCAGCTTCCACGGGTCCGACAGCCACTGTTCGACGAAGTTGATGGGCTGCACGTCGTGGTGCGCGTACAGAAATACCGTCGGCTTGCCGGGGGCATCGAGCCATTCGCCGTAGGCATAGGGCTGCGAATTGCCCACGCGCAGGACTTCGACGTTTTGCAGACCGGCTTCGCGCATCTGGCGACAGGTCATCGCCGCCGTGCGTTCGATCTCTTCGCCGTGTTCGCCGTCGGTCGAGATACTTTGAACCGCGACGAGTTCCGCGAGATCCCGGACGATGTCTTCGTGATGCTTTTCGAGCCAGTCCAGAGCGGGCCTGACCATGTGCGTCTCCTCGTTGTCCGATATGCGCGGGTCGATACCACAAGTGTATCGCAATCCGCGAAACGGGTCAAATATCCTCCCCTCCGGAACCGAGGTGCGCGTTCGTCCGGGCCGATCGTCGATGCGGGATGCGGTAGCGAAAAGGATGGGCGAAAAAGGCCGAGCGGGAGTGGCCGGGATGGGGGAACGGGCGGGCCACCCGGAAGACTTCAGCGGGCGATGGGCCGCAGCAAAAGCGGCGCGCTCGTCGGGGCGACGCTCAGGGGCATCCTGGCGGGCGCGTCTTTGAGCGGTACCGGTGCGGGCATCACTTCCATACCGCCCATCGACGGGATCGGCGAGGGCATCATCGGGCCGGTGACGGGGAAGCCGTATTGAGGCATACCCGACATCGAGGGAACGGGAATGCCCACAACGGGGGAACCCGACGAGCACGACGAACAACCCGGCCCGCCGACCGATACCGGCGACGAGTACGCCGGACTGCCGAGCATCACCGGGGCGGACATCGCCGTACCGTTCGTTCGGGCCTGTCGTCGGCACATGCGACCGTGAAAAAAGCAACCCGTCGTAAACTGCGTGACCGCAAGGGCGAGCAGAATGAGAGAAAATCGTCGAGCCATGACGCGATACTCCTGTCGTCAGTTCGAGAGCAGTCCACCGAGACCTGTCTGAGTGTGCGCTGACGGCTGCGAATAGCAATCGCCCCGCTCGCCGAATCCCCCATCTCGCCCGGTAAGCTGAAACGGTATCCGCAGCGGGGCAAACCTCGCGGCTCGTGCGGGTTCAGCCGATCTCCCCGATTGAGTCCGAAATCCGGATGAAACCCCCTCGTCGCGCCTCTACAATCCCTACATCCTGTCGCACCGTCTCGGAGATCGGCTCATGCGTCCGTTGGCTCTCGGAATCCTGTTGCTGATCGCCCTGCCGCTGACGGGTGTCGAACCGCTAATCGTCCCCGTGTGGCCCGGCAAGCCCCCCGGCGAGGTCGAAGGCACGGGCGAGGAGATCGTCGCGGGCCCGAAGCAGGCGAATGCCGCGCCCGAAAAGTGGATCCGCAACGTGTCGCTGCCGACGCTGACGGTCTACCGACCCGCTCCCGATAAGGACACCGGTGCGAGCGTCATCATCGCCCCCGGCGGCGGATACTATCTGCTCGCGTGGGACAAGGAAGGCACCGAGGTCGCCGAGCGGTTCAACCGGATGGGCGTGACCGGGATCGTCCTGAAGTACCGCGTCCCCCGCCGCAAAGGCACCGCTAACGATGCCGCCCCGCCGCAGGCCCTGATGGATGCGCAGCGTGCGGTGTCGAAGGTCCGCTCGATGGCGAAGGAATGGAAACTCGACCCCGACCGCATCGGTATGCTCGGATTCTCGGCGGGCGGACACCTGGCCGCGTGGACCGCGACCAACTCCGACAAGCGATCCTACGAGGCGATCGACGCTGTCGATGCGGTGTCGAGCCGCCCCGACTGGTGCGTGCTGGTGTACCCCGCGTACCTGCTCAAGCCGAAAACCGAAGAACTCGCGGACGACATCCGCGTGAGCAAAACCACTCCGCCGTGCTTTTTCGTACACGCCTCGGACGACTTCGTGCGGTCGGAGAACAGTGCGATCGCGTACCTGGCTTTGCGTCGGGCGGGCGTGCCTGCGGAACTGCACATCTACGGCAAAGGCGGGCACGGGTTCGGGCTGAGGCCGAGCGAAAATGAGATCAACGAATGGCCGAACCGCTGCGAGGCCTGGCTGCGGTCGCGCGGACTCCTGATCGCGAAAAAGTGAGCCGGGCACGTTCCAATCGTTGCCAGGTTTATCGATGACGATTTTCTCGGTCCGGCCGCCCGTCGAACGCCGGCGAGATCGAACGCAAACCATTGCGGGGAAGACGATTGCCCCCGAACCCGGGGTTTTCACCCCGGGCTATTATGTC
>Ga0105047_10018991_pt1 | contig 10623 bp, 10 predicted proteins | sample MAT04_FD_78384 | JGI IMG/M metagenome (GOLD analysis project Ga0105047, IMG submission 78384) | Freshwater microbial communities from Lake Fryxell liftoff mats and glacier meltwater in Antarctica - MAT-04 (megahit assembly) | ecosystem: Environmental > Aquatic > Freshwater > Ice > Liftoff...
CGTGGTGCGGTAGCGGGCGGGTGATGACTTGCTCATGCAACCTGTCTAACCGCATGGATTCACGATGTGAATCGCACATGATCAGAGTTGTGCAACAACGCCGGTCTACACGATCAAGCCACGCGAAACCAGCCAGGCCCAGGCAGGCGGTTGCCCCTTCCTGTCGCGCTGCCCCGAGGCGATGGAGGTCTGCAAGTCCAAACCGCCGCTGTTCCAGATCCGGAAGACGCAAGCGGCGGCTTGCTATCTGCACAGCAAATTGGCCAAAGTCGGGCCGGAGAATCTCTCCGAGCTCCTGCCGGTCTAGTTCGGCCCGTATCGCGGGTCTTTCGTGCCAGAGCCCGCGACGAATTGATGAAAGACGACGGTCAAACCGATGCTGGAAATCGCTGAATACATTTCCCCGACCCCCGCGCCGCTGTGGAAGCTGGCAAAACAGGCCGGAGTCGATCTGGCAGTCGGCGGCTTGCCGTTCGACACTCTGCGACCGGGCGAGCGCCTGTGCGATCTGGCCCCGCTGACCCGGATGAAAGCCACCTACGAAGACGGCGGCTTCAAGCTGGCGGTGATCGAGGCGCGGCCGCCTCTCAACAAGGCCAAGCGCGGCGTGCCGGGGCGGGATGAGGAAATCGCCACCGTCTGCACCCTGATCGAAAACATGGGCAAGCTGGGTGTGCCGGTCTGGTGCTATGAATGGATGACCGATTTCAACTGGCTCCGCACCAACATGGCCACGCCGTCGCGCGGGGGCTCGGTGGTGACCAGTTTCGATCTGCGCGATGTGCCCGCGGACCTGACCCACGAGCCGCCGATCGACGAAGCGGCGCTGTGGACCAACCTGGAATATTTTCTGAAGAAGGTGCTGCCGGTGGCGGAAAAGGCCGGGGTGAAACTGTCGATGCATCCCGACGATCCACCCCTGTCGCCGATCCGCGGCGTGGGCCGGATCATGCGCTCGGTGCCCAACTACCAGCGGCTGATGGATCTGGCCGACAGCCCGATGAACACCATTGCCCTGTGTCAGGGCAATTTCACCCTGATGACGGATGACTTGCCCGGCGTGATCCGCAAGTTCGGCAAGAAGATCAGTTTCGTGCATTTCCGCGACGTGCGCGGCGTGCCGGAAAAGTTCGAGGAAACCTGGCACGATGCCGGCAAGACCGACATGCTGGCCTGCATGAAAGCTTACCGCGACATCGGGTTCGACGGTGTCTTGCGTCCAGACCATGTGCCCACGGTTGAAGGCGACAGCAACGCCAATGCGGGCTATTCATCGTTCGGCAGACTGTATGCCATCGGCTATATTCGCGGCCTTCGCGAAGCGGTTTATGCAGAGTAAATGACGATGAAGATTGCAGTTACAGGCGGCAGCGGCGGGATCGGGCGGGCCATCACCGACATGGCTCTGGCGCAGGGCCACCAGATTGTCAGCATCGACCGGGTGGTGCCTGCCGAACCGCTGACCCATGCGAATGTCAGCTATCTTCAGGCAGATGCCACCGATTACGACGCCTTGGTCAAAGCCTTTGCGGGCTGCGATGCCATGATCCACATGGCCGCGATCCCGCATCCGATGAAGGATCCCGACCACGTCGTCCACAACAACAATGTCACCGGCAGTTACAATGCGATGCGCGCGGCGGTGGAAAACAACATCATGCGGATCTGTCAGGCCTCGTCGGTCAATGCCATCGGTCAGGCCTACAGCCGGCACCCGCGCCATGACTATTTCCCGATTGATGAAGCCCATGCGAACTATGCCGAAGACCCCTATTCGCTGTCGAAATGGATCTGCGAACAGCAGGCCGATGCCTTTGCCCGGCGCTATGAGGGTATTTCCATCGCCAGCCTGCGGTTTCACTGGGTTGCGCCCGACCGCGCCCATGCCGTCGCCAACTACGGCAAGGTGGATTGGACACCCGACCAGCACCTTTGGGCCTATACCAGCCGCGCCAGTGCTGCCGATGCCTGCCTTTTGTCCGTTCAGACCGATCTGAAAGGCCATGAGGTTTTCTACATCGTCGCCCCGGATACTGTCGTTGATACCCCCAGCCATGTGCTGGCCGCCAGGCATTTCCCCGATGTGCCCATCCGCGGCAACCCGCAGGGCACCTGGAGTTTCATGACCTCGGCAAAGGCGAACCAACTGCTGGGCTGGGTCCATCCGGCTGGCAACTGACTGAGTGTAACCAGGCTGACGGCGAGGGAAAGTTATGAAAATCAAGGATATAAAGGTCATCGTCGCCTCACCCGGGCGCAATTTCGTGACCGTCAAGATCATCACCGATGAAGGGCTGTACGGCATCGGTGACGCCACGGTGAACGGGCGCGAACTGGCCGTCGCGGCCTATCTGACCGAGCATGTCATCCCTATATTGATCGGCCGCGACCCCCACAAGATCGAGGATATCTGGCAATATCTGTACAAGGGCGCCTATTGGCGGCGCGGCCCGATCACGATGGCGGCGATCTCGGGCATTGATGTGGCGCTGTGGGACATCAAGGCCAAGGCGGCGAACATGCCGCTGTATCAGATATTGGGCGGGGCCTCGCGCGACAAGGTGATGATCTATCAGCATGTCGGCGGCATGACGATCGAGGAAACCGTCGAAGGCGTGATCGCGCTGCGCGAGGCGGGACTGCTGGCGATCCGGGCGCAGGTGTCCATCCCCGGTCTGCCGCCGATCTATGGCACGGGCCCCAACACCGACCAATCGACCGGCGGCATGGTGCAGGCCCGCCCCGTGGAAGAGGTCTGGGCCACCCACAAATACCTGCCGCTGATCCCGAAGCTGTTTGAAAAGCTGCGCGACGCCGTGGGCTGGGACCTGCATCTGTTGCACGACACCCACCACCGTCTGACGCCGATCGAGGCGGCACGGCTGGGCCGCGATCTGGAACCTTACCGGCTGTTCTGGCTGGAAGACCCGGTGCCCGCCGAATTGCAGGAAGGCTACCGCCTGATCCGCCAGCACACCACGACGCCGATTGCCCTGGGTGAGATTTTCAACACGATCTGGGATTGCGAAAAGCTGATTTCCGAACAGTTGATCGACTATATCCGCGTGACCTCCGTTCATGCCGGTGGCGTCACCGGCCTGAAGCGGATCTTCGATTTCGCCGCGATCTATCATGTGAAATCCGCCTGCCACGGGCCGATGGATGTGTCGCCCGTCGCCATGGGGGCCAATGTGCATGTCGACCGCTGGGTGCCGAATTTCGGCATTCAGGAGTTTTCCGGCTATCTGGAAGCCACGCATGAGATGTTCCCGCATGCCTGGGCGCAAGAGGGCGGCTTTCTGACCACCGGCGAGGCGATTGGCCACGGCGTTGATGTTGATGAAAAGGTTGCCGCACGTTACCCCTACGTGCAGGCCTATCTGCCTGTGGCCCGCGCCGAAGACGGCACCATGTGGAGTTGGTAATGAAGATCACCGCCGTCAAAGCCTTTCCGGTCTGGATCGGCCATCGCAACCAGTTGATCGTCAAGGTTGAAACCGATGAGGGCATCTTTGGTTGGGGCGAAAGCGGGCTGTCGGGGCGTGAAAAGGCCGTCGTCGGCGCGGTGGAACACTACGCCGAGTTCCTGAAGGGGCGCGACCCGATGCAGATCGGCGCTCTGTGGCAGGAAATGTACCGCAGCCAGTATTTCGAAGGTGGTCGGGTGTTGCAGGCCGCCATTTCCGCCATCGACATCGCGCTGCATGACATCAAGGGCAAGGCGCTGGGCGTGCCGGTCTATGACCTGCTGGGCGGCAAACAGCGCGACCATATCCCGACCTTCGCCTCGACCAGTTCCGGTCAGGCCGCGACCATGATCGAACAGGCGCAGGCGCTGCAGAAGGCGGGCTGGACCTGCATCCGGTTCTTCCCCGACTTTTCCGACACCGACGGCATCTTCGAACCCCGCGAGCATATCGCCAAGACCGCGCGTGCCTGCACCCTGGCGCGCGAGGCGTTGGGGGATGCGGTGGTGTTGGGCATCGACTGGCACCACCGCCTGTCCGTCGCCGAGGCTGCCAGTTTCTGCCAGAAGATGCCGCGCGCCACGCTGGATTTTCTGGAGGAACCGATCCGGGACGAGACGCCCGAAGCCTATGAATCGCTGCGCAAGCTGACCGATATTCCCTTTGCCATCGGCGAGGAATTTTCCTCGAAATGGCAATTCCTGCCCTATATCGAACGGGGCATCCACCAGTTCAACCGGCTGGACCTGTGCAACGTCGGCGGCTTTACCGAAGCCATGAAGGTCGCGGGCTGGTCCGAGGCGCATTATGTCGATCTGATGCCGCACAACCCGCTGGGCCCGATCTGCACGGCAGCAACCATCCATCTGGCGGCGGCGGTCGCCAATTTCTCGTGGCTGGAAACCCGGGTGAACCCCAATGACCTTTACGGCGCAGCGGCCTCCGATGACATCTTCGCCGTCCAGCCGAAACTGACCGGCGCAGTCTTTCCGGTGAACCCCGCCCCCGGCCTTGGCATCGAGGTCAACGAGGCCGCTCTTGTCAAGGAAAGCTTCAAATTCTGGGAAGCGCCGCATCTGAAACGCCGCGATGGCTCTGTAACGAATTGGTGACAACATGAAAATCCGCGCCATTACCCCCTATGCCGTCTGGGTCGGCATCCGCAACCAGCTGCTGGTCAAGATCGACACCGACGAGGGCATTTTCGGTTGGGGCGAAAGCGGTCTTTCGGGGCGCGAAAAGGCGGTGATGGGCGCGCTTGAGCACTATTCGCAATTCCTGATCGGCCGCGATCCCTTTGCCATCGGCGCGCTGTGGCAAGAGATGTATCGCAGCCAGTATTTCGAAGGCGGCCGCGTGCTGCAGGCCGCGATTTCCGCCATCGACATCGCGCTTTACGACATCAAGGGCAAGGCGCTTGGCGTGCCCGTGCATCAGCTTCTGGGCGGCAAGCAGCGCGACGTGATCCCGACGTTTGCCACAACAGGTGCACCGCCCGGCCCCGAGATGATCGAACAGGCCAAGATGCTGATGGAAGCAGGCTGGACCGCGATGCGCCTGTCGCCCGGCAGTTTTGAGTCTGGTGAGCGCTTCGAACCGCGCGAAAGCATTCCGATCACTGCCAAATGGTGCATCCGCGCACGTGAGGAACTGGGTGACGCAGTGGTTCTTGGCATCGACTACCACCACCGGCTGTCCGTCGCCGAATCTGCCAGCTTCTGCCAGAAGATGCCGCGCGGCACGCTGGATTTCCTGGAAGAACCGATCCGCGACGAGACGCCCGAAGCCTATGAGGCGTTGCGCCGCATGACCGACATCCCCTTTGCCATCGGCGAGGAATTCGCCTCGAAATGGCAATTCCTGCCGTATATCGAACGCGACATCCACCAGTTCAACCGCATCGATGTCTGCAATGTCGGCGGCCTGACCGAAGCGATGAAAATCGCCGGCTGGTCCGAGGCGCATTATGTCGACATGATGCCGCACAACCCGCTGGGGCCGATCTGCACCGCCGCCACGGTGCATTTCTGCGCCGCCGTCGCGAATTTCGCGTGGCTGGAAACCCGATCAACGCCGACTGAAAAGCTGGGTTTTGACAATGCCGAATTCTTCCCGGTGCAGCCGCGCATCCAGAATGCAGTCTACACGGTCAGCGACGCGCCGGGACTGGGGGTCGAGGTGAACGAGGACCTGATCAAGAAACAAAGCTTCAAGTTCTGGGAAGCCCCGCATCTTAAGCGGAACGATGGTTCCGTCACAAACTGGTAAGATAGGCCGACACATGACCTCCAAAGACATAACCCGCCCGCCAAAGATCCAGATCGAGGCGCTGAAACAGATCGGGGCTGCGACCGTTGCAGGCACGCTTTACCATTTGGGCATCAAGAGCCCGCATATGGTCGGGCCGACCTCGTGGCACAAGGGCCGCGTCATGGTCGGCCCGGCCTTGACGTTGAAGATGATGCCCAAACGCGAGGACCTTTATAACGACGCCGAATATGCCGACCCGGAAAAGCAGTTGCACCGGCACGTGCTTTACATGGCGCAAGAGGGCGACGTGGTGGTGGTCGATGCGCGCGGCGACATGAGTGCCGGCATCTTTGGCGAAATGATGATGACCTATTTCAAAGGTCGTGGCGGCGCGGGACTGGTGATCGACGGCTGCATCCGCGACTATCCCGGCCAGATCGAGCTTGACATGCCGATGTGGATCCGGGGCGTTACTCCGAATTTCCACACCCAGACCGGACTGATGCCGTTCGATTTCAACTGCCCCATCGCTTGCGGCGGCGTGACGGTGCTTCCCGGTGATATCATCGTGGCGGACGACGATGGCGCGGTTTGCCTGCCCGCAGACTTGGCGGAAAAGGTCATCGCGATGGCATCCGAGCATCATGAATGGGAGCAATTCTCCAAGATCATGCTGGCCAAGGGCGGCTCTCTGCAACGCTATTACCCGCTGCACGACGATGCGCGCGGCGAATACGAGGCATGGCGCAAGGTCAATCCCTTGCCGCACAAAGACTGAGGGGCCAACAGATGAGCGATCTCGGACCGTTGGATCATGACCCCTATGTCGTGCTTGACCCGCGTTTTGCCGATGCCGTGGTGCCCGGTGGCCGTGTGGAGCGACTGTGGACAGGCGGCATGTGGAGCGAGGGCCCGGCGTGGTTTGATGACGGGCGCTACCTCGTCTGGTCCGACATCCCCAACAACCGGATGCTGCGCTGGGATGAGGCAGACGGGCGGCTGACCACGTATCGCCAGCCATCCGCCAGTGCCAATGGCAACACGGTCGATCGCGAAGGCCGCTTGGTGACCTGCTCGCACGACATGCGCCAAGTGACCCGAACCGAAAAGGACGGCAGACTGACGGTGCTGGCGTCGCATTTTGACGGCAAGCGGTTCAATTCGCCCAATGATGTTGTCGTCAAATCGGACGGCACGATCTGGTTCACCGACCCCAGCTATGGCGTTGGCGCGGCCAGTTATGACGGCCAGCGCGAACTGGCAGGGTGCCATGTCTACCGCGCGGACCCGACCACCGGTCAGGTCAGCCAAGTGACCGATGACATGGTCATGCCGAACGGCCTCGCCTTTTCGCTGGATGAACGCCTGCTTTATGTCGTCGATACCGGCAGCACGCTTCTGCCCGATGGCCCCAACCACATCCGTCGTTTCAACGTCCACCCGGATGGCAGCCTGTCGGGCGGCGACGTTTTCGCGGAAAATGCAGCCAAGCGGTTCGACGGGTTGCGGCTGGACAGCCAGCACCGGCTCTGGTGCGCGGCAGAGGATGGCGCGCATGTCTATGCCGCAGACGGCACCTTGATCGGCAAGATCAGGCTGCCCGAACGCGCGGCCAACCTGACCTTTGGCGGCAAGGACGGCGGCACGCTGCTGCTGACCGCCACAACCTCGCTTTACCGCGTGCCGGTCAACGCGCGCGCCGTCATCTCGCGCCCCGCCAGCGCGCGCCCCGTCAGCGCGCGCCCCGTCAACGCTGGGCGGCCATGAACTCGCCCATGCGGATCAGCCCCTGCATATAGCCCACGGCGTGCGAACGCCCCCGGTGGCTCCAGTCGCTGTCGCCATCCATCTTGGGCACATGGTCATCCAGCAGAAAGCCGTCAAACCCGGTCCGCGCCAGTTGCACCATCACCTCCGCCGGGTCGAAATTGCCGTCGCCTATGAAGCATTCGGTGAAATGCGGCACTGTGCCCTTCACGTCGCGGAAGTGGATATAGGCGATGCGCCCCTTGGGCGCGAAAAATTCAATCAATTCATGCACATTCGCGCGGCCGCCCGGCATTTCCGAACAGCACCCCAGGCACAGGTCAAGCCCCCAGGCCGGGCTGCCCTTCGCCATCTCAAACGCCCGATAAAACCCTTCGGGCCGGTAGAACAGCCGCGCCACCCCGCCCAGACTGGCGACCGGCGGATCGTCCGGATGCAGAGCCAGCGTCACGCCCTCCGCCTCGGCCACCGGCAGCACCGCCTCGATGAAATAGCGATAATTCTCCCACATCTGATCTTCGCTGATGACCGGTTCATTGCGCCCATAGACCGGCATGGAAAAGGCATGTCCCAGCGTTGAGGGCATGAATTTCCGCAGTTGCGCAGGTTCGGCTGTCGCATCAACCACCGCCTGATCGAATTGCGTGGCGCCGGCCCCGCCCCGGGTCGGGGCCAATTGTTCGGTGCGCCAGACCGAATTCGGCATGAAATGGTATCCTAGGATCGGCACGCCTGCGCGGCCCACGGCACGGATCGTTGCGTTGTAATTCTCGATCTGTTCGTCGCGACCTTCCAGACCCAGCATTGCCTTGTGGTAGAAATGCGAGGGCACATTTTCGATGGCTTCGAACTTCAACCCGCAAGCTTCAACTTTTTCGACCAGCGCCCGCACGTCCGCCTCTTCCCACCGCGCCTCTCCCGGCAGGGTCGGGTTGTTCATCTGAATGCCCTTGACCCCGATCTGCGCCGCAAACCGCAGCTTTTCCTCGGTCAGATCGTGAAACTGCCCCACCGCCACCCTGATCGCCATCGCCCGTCCCTCTCGTTTCAGCCCGCAGCCAGCTTGCCGCACCCGGCCCGACTGATCAAGCGCCACCAGGCCGACGCACGGCATCGGCGGCGCACCCTGGCACAACGCCTATCGCGGCATCGGCCTTGAACCCATCGCCTCGGCCTTTGACCTTGACACCGCTGTCTCCTGCGCCGCCAATCCGATCAACGCGCGCGGGGTTGCGACCGCGATCTGGATCGACCCCGTGGCCCCAATCACGATCCGCCATCCTTTCCGCGCGTTTTCGACCTGACAGGAGCCTGCATGTCCAACCCCGATGACCGCCTGATGCCCTATCAACTGCCGATGCCCCCCGACGCCCTGAAGGAGATAGTGGTCCCGCAAGCGGTGCCGCTGGACGAGCGCATCTGGGTGCCCCAAGCCGAAAACGTCTGGTTCCGCCCGCTGTGCCTGAACCGCTCGCAAGGCTACTGGATGAACCTGCTGCGGGTGCGCAAGGCCGGCGTCCTGTCGCGCCACCGCCACCCCAATCCGGTGCATGGCTTCGTGCTGAAAGGCTCGTGGCGCTATCTGGAACACGACTGGATCGCCACCGAAGGCTCTTACGTCTTTGAACCCCCGGGCGAGACGCACACCCTGGTCGTCCCCGAGGATGTCATTGAAATGATCACCTATTTTCAGGTCAACGGCGTCATGTACTACGTAGATCCCTGGGGCAAGCCTCTCGGCTACGAGGATGTCTTTACCAAGATTGACCTGTGCCGCGCCCATTACGCCGCCTGCGGTCTGGGGGCGGACTATGCCGACCAGTTCATCCGCTGACCCGTTCGGTCTGCACGGCGCTGCGGCGCTGATCACCGGCGGCACCTCTGGCATCGGCCACGCCATCGCGCTGGCCTTCGCGGAGCATGGCGCGCAAGTCACCGTGACCGGCGCGACCGAGGCCGAGGCGCTTGCCTGCCGCCGAAGCGCGCCGCACCTGAACCCCGTGGCGCTTGATGTTCAGGACCGTGCCGCCGTGGCCCGCTTTGTTGCTGGTTTGACCCGGCTTGATCATCTGGTGAACGCCGCCGGGATCATCCGCCGCGGGGCCGAGCATGACCCCGAGGTGTTCGATCAGGTCATCGACATCAACCTGTCCGGCACGATGCGGATGTGCACTTTGTGCCGCCCGCTGCTGGCCGCAAGCAAGGGCACCATTCTCAACCTCGCTTCGATGCTGTCGTTCTTCGGCGGCGGGCTGGTGCCCGGCTATGCCGCCTCCAAGGGCGGCATCGCGCAACTGACGAAATCTCTGGCCATCGCCTATGCGCCCGACGGCATCCGCGTCAACGCCGTTGCCCCGGGCTGGATCGAAACGCCCCTGACCCAGGGCCTTCGCGAAGATACGGCCCGGGCGCAGGCGATCCTGGCCCGAACGCCGATGGGCCGCTGGGGCAGGCCGGCGGATATCGCCGGACCCGCCCTGTTTCTGGCCTCGCCCCTCGCCGGGTTCGTGACGGGCACAGTTCTGGTGGTGGACGGCGGCTATTCGGTCGCCTGACGCCGCTCGCGCCTCAGTTCATCACCAGAACCGGCTTTTGCCGATAGTCGCCGGGGAAGAACGTCTTCAGATTGGCGATCTTCGGCAGGTCGTTGATCACGATGTAGCCAGAGGTCGGGTTCAGCGCCAGGTAGTCCTGATGGTAATCCTCGGCCCGGTAGAAGGTCGCGCCGGGCTCGATCGTGGTGACGATGGCGGCATCGAACAGCTGCGCCGCACCCAGCTGGGCGACATAGGCCTTGGCGATCTTGGACTGCGCGGCACTGACCGGGAAAAGCGCCGAACGGTACTGCGTGCCGGTGTCCGGTCCCTGATAGTTCAGTTCCGTCGGATCATGCGCGACCGAGAAATAGATCTGCAACAGATGCGCGTAGCTGATCTTCTTTGGGTCAAACACGACCTTTACCGCTTCTGCATGGCCAGTGCTGCCAGAGCTGACCGCATCATAACTGGCGCTTGCCACGCTGCCCCCGGCATACCCCGAGGTGGCGCTGATCACGCCGCCGACGTGCTGGAACACGCCCTGAATGCCCCAGAAACAGCCCCCCGCGAAGATCGCGGTTTCCGGGCTCGTCCCCCCGGCC
>Ga0105047_10018994_pt1 | contig 10622 bp, 7 predicted proteins | sample MAT04_FD_78384 | JGI IMG/M metagenome (GOLD analysis project Ga0105047, IMG submission 78384) | Freshwater microbial communities from Lake Fryxell liftoff mats and glacier meltwater in Antarctica - MAT-04 (megahit assembly) | ecosystem: Environmental > Aquatic > Freshwater > Ice > Liftoff...
CCGCCAGACGCTGCCCATGCCGCCCTCGCCGATCGCGTCGACCAGCGTGTACTTGCCGGCAATCACCGCCCCGGCATGCTCATCCTTGCCGGGGTAGTGAGCGGTGGAGCCGGCGGAGACCGTGCCGAAGTCGACCGTGGCGACGGCGGCTCGGGCGCGAGCGTCGCTTTCCAGCAACGCCCGCACCCGAGCGAGCAGTGCCGCATCCGCACCGCAACGCTCGACGAGCACGGCTTCGCATGCCGCAGGATCGTCCAGAGCGGCAGCTTCGAGAAACACTTCTTTGGCACGGGCGGGATCGAAGGCCATGGCGCATTCCTCGGGGGGTTCACAGTCTCATGCGCCGTTCGCGTCGCAATCGTCTCAAGAATTTTCGTCGAGTGCCAGTTGCAGCCAAGCGCGGGCGTAGCTCCAGTGGCGATAAGCCGCAGCCCGGGAGACGCCGAGCGCCCGCGCCGCTTCGTCGATCGACAGCCCGGCGAAGAGGTGCAGGCGGGCGACATCGGCCGAGGCAGCATCCTCCGCGGCCAGCCGGTCGAACGCCTCGTCGAGCGTCAGCAGCAAGTCCGGGTCGCGTTCGGCTTCGCGTGGGACATCCGTCAGTTCCACCCGGCGCCGGGTTCCGCCGCGCTTGAATCTCGCCTTGCTGCGAGCCGCATCCACGAGAATTCGTCGCATGGCCTCGGCCGCGGCGGCGAAGAAGTGGCCGCGACCGTCGTATTCCTTGTCGCCGATCAGTCGCAAGTAGGCTTCGTGCACGAGTGCCGTGGCGTCGAGCGTGTGGCCGGGGGACTCGGCGGACATGCGTGCGGCCGCGAGTGTCCGCAACTCGTCGTAGACGAGCGGCAGAAGTTCGGCGGCGGCCCGGCGATCGCCGGCCGCGGCGGCATCGAGAAGGCGGGTCACGTCGGACATGGCGTCGAGTCTATCGCCCGCCGGCCGCGGGATCATCCGAAAACGGCGCCGCATTCACAATAGTTTCGCATCGAGTCCGACGGCTCGAGTTCGCTAGCGTGCGCGATCGAGCGAAGGAACCGAACCGTTTCTCGTCCATCCAGCGGAAGGGGTGGGATTCGAACCCACGGTGAGGACTGGCCCCACGTCAGTTTTCAAGACTGAAGCATTCAACCGCTCTGCCACCCTTCCGTTCGCCGTCAGTTTAGCGAATGCCGTTGCGGATCGGAATGCGGAATCCGGCGCCGCTTTCGGTATACTTTCGTCGTCCGATCCTCTCCCCGTTGGAGTTCTGCCGTGGTACGAATTCTCCTTTCGCTTGCCTGCGTTGCGTTCGCTTCCGTAGGCTTTGCCGCCGATCCCTGGTTGACGTTCCCCGGCGGCGATGGTCCGGGCAAGGGCAAGCACGTTGTCCTCGTCTCGGGGGACGAGGAGTATCGCTCCGAGGAAGCGCTGCCGATGCTGGCGCAGATTCTGAGCAAGCATCATGGTTTCAAGACGACCGTGCTGTTTGCGATCGACCCGAAGGACGGCATGGTTCAGCCCAACGTCAACAATAACATCCCCGGCCTCGAGGCGTTGGGTTCCGCGGATCTGTTGGTGCTGTTCATCCGCTTCCGCAATCTGCCGGATGAGCAGATGAAGCATTTCGACGACTACTTCAAATCCGGCAAACCGATCCTGGGCTTGCGGACCGCGACCCATGCCTTCAACCTGACCTCGCCGACGTACAAGAAGTACACCTGGACCAGTAAGGACGCCGATTTCGTCGGCGGGTTCGGCAAGCAGATTCTCGGCGAGACCTGGGTCGCCCACCACGGCGCCCACGGTAAGGAAGGGACCCGCGGCGTGATCGCGGCCGGCGCGGAGTCGCAGCCGATCTTCAAAGGCATCGAGCCGGGCAGCATCTTCGGCACGACCGACGTCTACACCGTCAAAACACCGTTGCCCGAAGGCAGCACTTCACTTTTGATCGGGGAAGTGACCGAGACACTGAAGCCCGACTCGAAGGCGGTCGTCGGCAAGAAGAACGATCCCATGATGCCGTTGGCCTGGATGAAGCCGTACCAAATCCCCGACGGCAAGAAGGGGATGGCGTTCACCACCACGATGGGCAACGGCCAGGACTTCGACTTTGAAGGGACGCGGCGTCTGATCGTCAATGCGGTGTACGTGCTGGCCGGGATGAGCGAAGCGATTCCCGCCAAGTCGAACGTCGAGTTCGTCGTGCCCTATAAGGCGACGCCATTCCGCGCGAAGAAGAACGAAGACTGGAAGCCGGGCAAGCCGCCGGCGGACTATGCAAAGTAAGCGGGTGGCTTTTATACCCCCGGAGAGGTGACCGGCCTGTAGCCCACGCCGCAGCCGCGCTTCGCGGCAAGCCGTGGGCGGACTTCACAACGGACCACTCACTGCATCGGCAGATGATCGCGGCCAGGCAACTGGACCGGGGCAATGCTCCCCTTGCCGCCGAGGACGAGTTTCACCAGATCGTCCGTGCCGACGGGCGTCGGCATCGCGAACTGTTCGCCGTACATGAACCCGCAACGGCCACCCTGAAAGCCGCTCGCACTCCGTATGTAGTGCTCCACCTTGGCGAAGCGGGCCACGTCGAACTGCGACTCATACGCCCGTACGCTCTCGATCTTCGCGTCGATCGTCTCGGTGATGTCCACCACAAAACTGCCGGGGTAGGTCCGCATCTCCGCATCGGACGGAAAGGGTGCATAAACCAGATGCGGCACGCGATACGGCGCCGTGCCCCCGAAGCGTTCGTCCCATTTCGTGAGCTGCGAGTAAAACCGGGCGGCCTCGGCGATGAGGTGCGCCTGGTGGTGATCCGGCGATCCCGCCGGTGTTCGCCCGGCGACGGTGATGACGAGTTGCGGCTGCAACCGGCGGAACTCGGTCGCCAAGGCATAGCGCATCTCCGGACCGTCCATGAGCACGCGGTTCGGCAGCTCGAGATTGATGCGCACCGGCACACCCAGCAGCTGCCGGGCAAGCTCCGCTTCGGCCTTACGCGTCTCCAGGCTCCCTCGCGGTGTCGGCTCGCCACTGGTCAGGTCGATGATGCCGACCTTGTAGCCCTGCCGCACGAGCTTGGCCAACGTACCCCCGCACATGATCTCCAAATCGTCCGGGTGCGGCGCCACGGCCACCACATCCAACGTCTCGCTGGCTTCGCCGAACTGCATCATCGGGGGAACTCCGGGAACGAATGTCTTCGATCTCATCTTACGGACGACTACAAGTTCCCTTGCCCGCCGCTCACGATCACTTCGCTGCCGGCCATAAAGCTGCTTTCATCGGACGCCAAGAAGACCGCGACCGAGGCGATTTCCTCGGGTTTGCCGAATCGCTTCATCGGAACGGTCGAGGCGAGGTGGGCGGACATTGCATCCTTGGTTTCGGCCGGCATTCCCATGCGGTCGAAGATCGGCGTTTCGATCGGGCCTGGGCTGATGACGTTGACGCGGATGCCGCGGTCGAGCAGTTCGGCAGAAAGAGTGCGGGCGAGGTTCCGCACCGCGGCTTTGGTCATCGAATAAACGCTCGACTGCGGCAGGCCGATCGAGGCGACGACCGAGGCATTCAGGATGATCGACGCTCCTTTCGCCAGGATCGGCAGGGATTTCCGGATGGTGAAGTAGAGGCCCTTCACGTTGGTGTTGAACTGGCGGTCGAAGAAAGCTTCGTCGCTTTGTTCGAGCGGGGCGAACAGGGCGATGCCGGCATTCAGGAACAACACGTCGATGCGGCCGTGCTTGGCCTTCACTTCGGCAATCAGCTTGTCGATGTCCGCCAGGTTGCCGGCGTCGCTTTTGATCGCCAAGGTATCGCCGCCGAGTTGCTTCTTTGCCGCCGCGAGCGTCACTTCGTCCCGCCCCGTCAGCACAACTGTTGCCCCTTCGCGGACGAATGCCTGGGCGGATGCCAAGCCAATGCCGCTGTTGCCGCCGGTGACGACCGCGATCTTTCCGTTGAGCCGACCCATAGACTGCACTCCTGAATGCGAACCCAAGCCGAAGCGGAGCGGATTCGTGCCGAGTGGTACGGTCCTGACGGGCAAGCCTTACAGCACCGACCCGGCGTTGCACTTCAGATCGTCCCGATTTCATCGGCGCTCAGCCGAAAACGTCGGTGGGTCTGCCGGCACCGGACTACCTGCACCGGGCGAAGAACCCTCTCGGCAGCGAGTCGGCGGCCAAGGTTCGATAGGCCCTGGCGGATAAGGGAAAGTGCGGCGACATCCAAGTAAAGCCCATCGGCGATCTCAAATCTCGGAAAGCTTCTCTTTCGAGTCGCCGAATTCCGCCACTTTGACACCGGCTTTCTCCAGTAGCGATAGGTAGAGGCTGCACATCTTGCGGTTCGGCTTACCCGTATAGTCGAGAATACGCCCGGTTTTGATTTGTCCGCCGCCTTTGCCCAAGAGCACCACCGGGAGTTGGTCGTTATTGTGGTTGCCGGTCATCATACTGGAACAATACAGGATCATGCTGTTGTCGAGGAGCGTGCGTTCGCCTTCCTGCACCGCATCAAGTTTCTCGGCGATATAGGCCAGTTGCTGAACGAAGAATTGGTTTACCATCAGCCAGTCGGCGTTGTCGGTGTGTGAAAGCAAATGGTGGATCATGTAATCGATGGACTGATTCGGTTTGTCCGACTTCAGGTTCGGAAAGCGCAGCGATGAATGATCGTTGTTGAGCTTGAGCGTAGTGACACGGGTAGTATCGGTGCGGAACGCGAGGACGAGGATGTCGCACATCAGCCGCATGTGCTGGTCGACGTCCTGCGGGATGCCGTCGGTAGGGCGGGGCATATCGGGCTTGGCGAGCGTCGGACGCCAGCCTTGCAAGCGGCCCGCTTTCCCGGCGTCTTCGATGCGTTGTTCGACCGCCCGCACCGACGACAGATATTCGTCGAGCCTGCGTTGATCGGCCTTGCTCACCTTCGACTTCAGATCTTGACTGTCCTGAAGCACCGCATCGAGCACGCTCTTATCGGCCTTGCCGACTTCGTCGCGAAAGAGTCGGTCGAAGGCGAGGGCGGGGTAAAGTTCCAGCGGTGTGGGGGCGGTTGCCGAACTCCACGAGATGTGCGAACTGTACACCATCGAGTAATTTTTGTGGATCGCCGCGATCGACGGCTCGGTGCCGAGGACCAAGCTCGGCACTTTGGTTTGGCCCTTGATTCTCTCCGCGAGGAGTTGATCGCAACTGATACCCGAATGGATCTCGCCGCCGGGGGCGAGCTTGGCCCCGGTGAGGAGGTTACCGGTTTGGCAACTGTGGATGCCGCCAATGAGGGCTTGCTGGTTGTAAAGCCCGCGCAGGAAGAGCATCTTTTCACGGTACGGCTTCAAGGGTTCGAGCACCTTGCCCAGTTCCATCTCCTTGCCTTCGCCCTTGGCCCACCATTCGCTGCTGTGAAAGCCGTTGCCGGAGAAGAGAACTGCGAGCCGCACCGGCGGTTCCGATGCCGGATCGTGTTTCGGCTTCTCATCGCCCCAGACGGGAACCGATTCGAGCCACGGCAGTGCCATGGAAACGCCGACGCCCCGCACGAACGAGCGGCGCGAAAGGGGGTGGGAGATACTTGGCATAGCTATGGTTCCTTGTGATGAATGTTCAATGACTTCAATACTAATTGATTAATGTATCGCTATATTAGTATAGCTAAGTATTATTAGATATACTAATCATTTGGTATAGGGCGGACTCGTATTTTCGTTACCGTGACGACAATAAACTTTCCGGAAAGATTGGCCACGATCACCGGCCAAACGCTTTGGAGCCGAAGAAGGATGTCGGCAATGGATATTTGATCAAGCCGATGCAAAATAATCCCATGGCTCGAAAGACAGTCGCGGAAGACGATACCACGCGCGATGTTTTCATCCGCAAATAACTTCATGATGCCCCATCACACATAGATCGATTGATCCATATTCACCACGTCGGCGGCGTAGAGCATGGCGGCCCGCAGGTGTTCCAACTTAAGCGTCGGGTACTGGTCGAGCAATTCCTGATTAGTCATGCCCGTTCCGAGTTGTTTGAGGACAAACTCAACGGTCAAACGCGTACCCCTGAAGGTGGGCTTGCCCGTCATCATTTCTTTCCGTTCCTCGACGAAGTCCTGCCAACGGATAATGGCCATTGTCATGCTCCCTGCTTTTGGGACGTTTATTCACCTTCCATCGTACCACGTCCCCGCACCATCCGGAATTGCGGGCTGCGGATGATCGCTTGCACGGCCGCGAGGACACGGCCTTCGTTCTTGTTCAGCTCGGCGACCATCTCATCGATCAAAACGGTGTCCGAGAGCTTGACGGCACGACCCAAGGCGTAGCCGAGGAGTCGCCGGCAGAAGATGCGGGTGATCTCGGACTTTTTCTCGGTCAGCAGGTAGCTCCGCAGGCCGTCGAGGCCGTCGAACTCGGTGCCGTCGCGCAGCTTGGTCTTGGTGTCGATGGGCAAGCCGCCGAGGTCTTTCTCGCGGAGTCGGCCGATCGGGTCGAACTTTTCCATGGCGAAACCGAACGGATCGATGCGCGTATGGCAGGTCGCACACTCGGCGGACTTCGTGTGCTTCTCGACGAGCTGGCGGACGGTCAGTTCGGTGCCGCCTTCTTCCTCAGGTAGTTTGGGCACGTTGGCTGGGGGGCGCGGCAACTTCTCGCCGAGGAGGGTTTCGACGATCCAATTGCCGCGGAGGATCGGACTGGTACGCGAAGCCCCCGATTCCTTGGCCTGCACGCTGGCCAAGCCGAGCAGGCCGCCCCGACCGTGTTTCTTCACCCCGTCCACCCGGCGCCACTGCGGCCCGCTCACACCGGGGATGCCGTAGTGTTTCGCCAGCGTGTCGTTGAGGAACGTATGATCGGCATCCACGAGGGACGCGACCGGTCGGTTGCTTTGGAACAAATCTTGGAACGTGAGGATCGTCTCCTCGTAGATCGCCTTGCGGAGTTCGGGCGTGAACGTCGGGAAGAGTTTCTCGTTCTTTTCGTTCAGTTCATCGAAGCCGCGAACGTGAATCCATTGGGCACCGAATTCGATGGCGAGAGACCGCAAGCGGCCGTCTTGCAGCATCCGCTCGCTTTGGGCCGCGAGTACCTTGGGGTCGCGAAGTTTCCCGGCATCGGCGAGCGTTCGCAGTTCGTCGTCCGGTGCGGACGACCAAAGGAAGTAGCTCAGCCGCGTGGCGAGTTCCCAATCGGTCACGGGAGCAGGTTCTTTACCCGCCGGGACATTCTCGATGCGGAAGAGGAACGCCGGGGCGACGAGAATGCGAGAGAGCACACCCCGAAATGCTTCATCGTGCGAACTGATTTTGTTGCGGAGCGACTGGTAAAGCTCGCGCAGTTCCTTTTCTTCTTTCGGAGTGAGCGGGCGACGGAATGCTTTGCCTGCGAATTCGATCAAGGCATCGAGGTGCTTCGGAATCGCGGCCTCTTCCTCCTTCCGGAACGCTTCGGCGTGCCCGCGGAAGAGCGGCTTGCGGTCGATGAAGAACTGCTGGAACGCCTTCGGTGTGTCCTGCGTGGTGAACCCCATGAATTGCGGTAGGTAATCGTACTCGGCCGCCGGCTGCCGGCTCACAAACCGTTGCTCGGCCCAGAGCCTGTCGAGGCGGCGGGTCCGCTCGACGTCGAGGAACATGCGGACGAGCGGTTCGTCCTCGCGGTGGAACATCTTGAGCGTCACCACCTCGTCGGTGGGCACGACCGGCGGAAAGCAGGTGAAGAGCGGGAATACGCGGCGGAAGTCGGCGTACCCGCGGGCAAGGCGGCGGTAGCCCTCACCGTCCGCGGACGCGACGACCGGGTCGGCGGGGTCGGGTCGGGCGTCGTCGCCGGTCCGGACGCGGAACTGCACCACTCGCCCGCCGGGGGCAGCGTCGAGCCGGCCCTCCACGACGAAATCGCGGTCACGGAACAGCTCTGCCGGCAACCGCACTTCGGTTGTCGAATCGGCCGCGGCGACGAGGCCGGCATCATCCACCGGCTTGCCCGTCGGGTGGGTGCCGAAGCGGGCTTTCGGCAGCCCGAACGGGTCAGTCTTCGGGCGCGGCTTAGCGAGCGGGGCCGGGTCGATGCCCTTGAGAAGTGGGCCGTCGGCGGCCACGAGTTTGTCGTAGAGCGTACGGTCCTCGCCGTCCTTCGTGGGTCGCGGGCCGGAGAGCAACGCCTGGACCTCGGCGGCGAGTTTCGCGTCCTGGGTTTCGCGCCAGCGGCCGAGTGAGGAATTCTGCGGGATGACGGGGGCACTCGCCACTGTCGGCTTCGACGGCCCGCGTAGGAAGCTCCACGTGTCGGCATAGCCGTGGGCGTCGGCGTGCGGGTTGCCGATGTCGATCTTGTCGGCGATGTCGGCGGCGAGATTCCACACGCGTTTGTTGGCGGCCTCCTCGGTGATGATGAACGTGATGCCGGTCATGTCGCAGACGTGGTCGGCGTTGCGGGCATCGACCGCGAGGACGAGACGGTCGCCCTTCGCCACGGTCGCGCTCTTCGCCACCGGCTTCGCCTCCTGGCCGAGATCGACGGCCCCCTCACCGAGAACGACGGCCTGCTTTCCGGTGCGGTGTTCGAGCCACCACGCCACCCCGTTCCCGCAGGCGGGGTGGGCGTGCGTCACCGTGACCGCCACGCGGACACGACATGCCACCGGGCTTTGCCAGGCGACCGCAACGAACTCAGTCGGCGTCGGGTGGACGGCGACGCCGTGCGCCGCCACCTTACCGGGGATCGACTCGGCCTTGTCGGAAGCGTTCGCGAGCAACACCGGCAGGTCGGCCCCCTTCTTCCGCCATCCGGAAATCGCCGGGTGTGTGCCGTTCTTACCGGTCGGCTCGTTCAGCAGTTGAAGCTCGACTGCCGGCCCGGTCTTCGGCCCGGGGACGTCCTTGCCGGGCTTGGGGAGCGCCAGCAACTCGACCCAGCGGGCGAGGAAAGCGGCATCGAGGCCGTACTTCTTCGCCAGCGCCTCGGTCGTCGCTTTCGGGTCGGCGGCGCGTTCAGCCACGGCGACCAGGTAGCCCGACGAGTTGGCGAAAACTGACGGGTAGTCGATCTCGAACGCCGGGCCGAACGCGGCGTAATCGCGCAAGAGAAGTGGAGGTTTGCCCTGGGCCTCGAACCGAGGGCGGTGCCAGACGACGTGCCCGCCTCCGGCCGGCGTCAGCTCGCGCGTGGCGAGTTTCAGCACGACCTCGCTTTGCCCTGGGGCCGGTTTACCGGCGATCCGCAGCGGGACGGATTCGACCGGCGGCGGGTCGGCCGCCACCTGGCGAGTCAGGCTCTCAGTGTGCCCGCCGGCGTTCACGCCCCAAGTCGATTGAACGTAGTTGCCGACCTTTACCGTCTTCCACAGCGCCGCCTGCCACGACGCGATTTCCGCCGCCAGCACCGACACGTCCTTGTCGCCGGCTACCCGCCAACGAGCGCGGATGCCGTCGAGCGGCTCGGACGGCGCCTTGTCGGTTAGCGCGGCCCACAGTGCCGCGAGGTACTTCGCGTTCACCTTTTCCTTCGTAGCGACCTCCTCGAACTTTCCCTCGGCCAGCGCGGCACGATGGCGGACGGTGGTGGCCAGATACGGTTGCACGACGAGATTGCCGTCGGCGGGGGCGAGGTTTGCGTAGAACGCCCGCAGTTTCACTGTGCCCTCGTCGGTCCAGTCGCGGCGTGTATTTCGCAACGAGAATCGAAAGCCGTTCGGCAGAAGCACGGCGCGGTCGGCGATATCCTTCGCGGCGTTCAGATACTTGGTGAGCAACGCGGGCGATACATCGGTGAGCGCTTCCGAAGCATTGGTGAACCCTTCGCCGGCGGCGCCGTCGGCTGGGAATTCGCGGGTCGGCCGGAGATCGACGCCGGTGAGATCGCGGATGGTCGCATCGTACTCCGCGTTGCTGAGCCGACGCAGCGGAACGTGACCGGGGTCGCCGGAACGGGCCCTGGCTTCGTCATTGAGGAATTGCCGCACCCAGGCGACGAGATCTTTTTTTTCCTTGTCCGAAGGTTGCGGTTTGTTTTTGGGCGGCATCTCCCCGCTTTCGATCTGTTCGATCAACAGTTGCCAAGGCTTGATATCCTTGCGAAGATCGCCGAGCGCAGCGAACCGTTCGAGGTCGAGGTCTCCCTTTTTGTCTTTGGCCGAATGGCAATCGAGGCAGAACTGCTTCAACAGCGGTTGCACCTTGCTTGCGTAAGCCTTGGTGGCATCTTCGCGTTTCGCATTCTGCGCGGCGGTTACGGAAACGCTGGGCATCATAGCGCCCGGATAGGCCACGACCACCAGTGCCGCGGCGAGAATGGTACTGCTTGCTCTTCGCCAAAGTCGAGGCATCATTTGCTTCCCCTGCGGATGTGCACCAAGCCGATTACGGTACGAGACGCATCCCACAGCAGTGGAACATCAACGACCTACATCGCAACCTATCCCCGCGAACTCGGTGACCGTTTGGCCTGCGCCGATGCGAGAAAGTGCCCTGCGACCAGGCCGAAGACGATACGCTTGATGATCTCCTTTATCCAAGTTCCCAGCCTTTGCGATAGGCTTTGCTCACGAGGGCGGTCGCTGCCGCCGAGTTGCTGAACTTCAACGACGGAGCATCCCATTCGAGCTTCGTCCCGGCGAAACGCACGGCAATGTTGC
>Ga0105047_10018995_pt1 | contig 10622 bp, 9 predicted proteins | sample MAT04_FD_78384 | JGI IMG/M metagenome (GOLD analysis project Ga0105047, IMG submission 78384) | Freshwater microbial communities from Lake Fryxell liftoff mats and glacier meltwater in Antarctica - MAT-04 (megahit assembly) | ecosystem: Environmental > Aquatic > Freshwater > Ice > Liftoff...
CCGTCGGCCACCTTGCTCAGCGCGGTGTAGGGCCGCGAGGTGTGGTTGACCGGCAACAGCGCGTCGTTGCGGCCGTGCACGATGACCGTCGGCCGGCCACCCAGCTTGCCGTTGCGCCGGGTCTCGTCCAGCCCGGTCTGCAGCGCCTTGGCAGCGGTATCGGTGCCGGTCAGCAGGTTGCGCAGGCACAGCGCGCCGTCGAGGTTGAAGTCCTGCTTGACCGTGCTGGGCGACAGCGAGAACAGGTCGCGCAGCGGCCCGCCCACGCTCAGGTTGTTGATCAGTTGCACCCCCGCCGACGGTGGCACACCGTTGCCGGTGGCAAACATCGTCGGCAGGCCGGCGGCCAGCGCATTGGGCAGGCCGGCTGCGGTGGTCGAGCCGAAGCTGAAGCCGCAGAGGTTGTCTTTGACACTCGCCCGGGCCAGCGCGTTGGCAAACGTGACGGTGACCGCAGGCGCCACTTCAAAAGCAATGTGCGAGGCGTGCAGCAGATCGGACTCAGCCTCCCAGCCGTAGTCGCGCAGCTTTTGCAGCGCCTCGTCGGCCTGCAGCGCCGGGATGGCCGCTGTCAGCAAGCCCTTGGCCTTGAGCGTGGCGCAACGGTTCGCCGCCCAGGCGGCGACGACGTAAAAACCGCCCGGTGATGTCGCCAGCTGTGCCGATTGCGACGCGCAGGCCTGGTACAGGTTGGCATAGCTGGTGAAGTCGACCAGGGTCTTGGCCGTGGTGCCCACCAGCACACCACCGCGCTGCACCGACACACCCGGTGCAGCCGGCATCTCGATGGCCGGCTCGGCCACCGCCACGCCGTTGATCAGGCCGGTGCTGTCTTGCTCGGCCGCCGCGAGGGCAGCGCCGCCGCCATTGGACACGCTGGACGCGATCACGATGGTGTTGCCCGGGTTGATGTCGTAGCGGTGCTGGCCGCCGGGGCTGGTCGGGCTGTATTTTTCGTTCAGCACAAAGTACGCCAGCTCCACCGCCTGCAGCGTAAAGCGGCCCCAGTCCTTCTCGGGGTTGCGCTGCGAGTGCGCGTGCTTGACGGCAAAACGATTCGGCGTGGCGGTGTTGAAGGCGGCCAGCTCTGCAGCGGTCAGCCCCGCCTTGAAGTGTGCGGCGTTACCGGCGGCGGCTGCGCTGCTGCGGGTGCCGTCGATCAGCGGCACGGTGTCGTTTTGCAAGTCGTGCGGTGCAGCGCCGGTGCCCTTGTCGGTGTAGGCCACCGCGCAGCCGCGCTTCAAGCCCCACTCGCCCGTGCTGATGGCGCCGTAAACGCCGCGTGAGCCCGAGCTGGTGGCAGTGATGATGCAGGCCTGCGCCGGGTTGAAGTTGTCGGGCACCTGCACCATCAGCACCACGTTGCGCGCGCCGGTGCCGTCGTCGCTGTAGGCGATGTACTCGGTGCCGGCGATCTTGCCCTCACCCGTGCCGGCCACTCCGGCCGCGTCCACGTTGGGGCCGTAGAACACGCCATAACCGCCGGCGGTGGTCATGTCCAGCAAGGCGCGGTAGTTGTTGTAGATCGCAAGCCGGCGCAGCTCGGAAGCCGTGGGCGTGGCCGAGGTGGTGGGCGCCACGGCGCCGGCCAGGCCGGTCTTGCCCAGGCCGGCGGTCAGCAGGTCGTCGCTGCTGCCGTCGTAGCGGATGCTGGCCACCGTGCCCACATAGCTGGGCTTGGTGTTGATGACGCCGTCGCCCTCGTCGTTCCAGGACAGACAGCCGCCCAGCAGCAGGCTGGCTGCGGCCACGGCCGTCAGCGGGAAGGCACGGTGCAGATCAAACGCGGTATCTTTTTTCATCTCATCTCCTTGGGGTTGAAACACAGCTTTGAATCACCGGCGCTGGCGGGTTGCCAGCAGCCGCAACCTGCCCACCACACCTGTGGGAAAGTGGTACACCGACAACACAAACAGCACGCCCAGCCACAGCAGCCAGCGGTCGGGTGAGACCAGCTGGCCCAGCAGCGGCACGCCCTCGAACGCGCCCGCGCCCAGCTTGAGCAGGTCTTGCAGGTAGTTTTGCGCCAGCACAAACAGCACCGAGCCCAGCACCGCGCCATACATCGTGCCCATGCCGCCGATCACCACCACCAGCAGGATGTCGAGCATGATCTCGAAGCTCAGCGTGGTGTCTGGCCCGGTGTAGCGCAGCCAAAGCGCCAGCAGCGCGCCGGCGACGCAGGCAAACAGGGCCGCCAATACATTGCTGAGGGTGCGAAAAACGACGGTGCGGTAGCCGATCGCCTCGGCCCGGAAGTCGTTTTCACGGATCGCCTGCAGCACCCGGCCAAACGGCGAGTTGACAATGCGCAGCAGCGCCAAAAACAGCACCGCCACCACGAAAAACAGCAGGTAGTAGCTGAATATCTTGCCGTCGATAGTCACGCCCAGCACCGGGTTGTCGAACGGCTCGAACGCCGGGCTCAGCCACAGTGGCGGCTTGAAGCTGAGGCCGTCCTCACCGCCGGTGACATCACTCAGCTGCGAGGCCAGGGTCTGAAAAGCCGAGGCCACCGCCAGCGTGATCATGGCGTAGAAAATCGCCTTGACGCGCAGCGAAAACAACCCGATCAGCAGCGACAGCACCAACGAGATCGCCAGCGCTGCGCCCAGGCCGATCGCTACCGCGCCCCAGCCGGCGCCCACCCGGGTGCTGGCCACCGCCACGCCATAGGCACCGATGCCGAAGAACATGGTGTGGGCAAAACTGACGATGCCGGTGTAGCCCAGCAACAGGTCGTAACTGGCCACCAGCAGGATGAACACCAGCATCTTGGCCGCCACCCCCAGCGCCTTGCTGCCCGGGAAGGCAAACGGTGCAACCGCCAGGCCGATGACCACCACCAGCAGTGCCAGCGCCAGCCAGCGGCTGCGTGGCAGGTCGTGAGAAAGGAGTCGATTCAACATATCAGCGCTTCGAGTGCGGCAACCTACCCAGCGGCCGCCGCGGAACCGGCTCTGCCGGGCCGCTGGCGGCGCCCCCTGGGGGGAGCACCGCAGGTGCTTCGGGGGGGGTGTCGGTCATCGATTCGTCACCGGATAGAGCCCCTGCGGCCGCCACAGCAAGATCGCCACCATCAGCCCGATATTGGAAAACAGCGCCACCTTGGGCGCCAGAAAGCCGGTGTAGTTGGCCATCAGCCCGACCAGCAGCGCGCCGACAAAGCAGCCCAGCGTCGAGCCCAGCCCGCCGATGATGATGACGATGAAGATCAGTACATTGACCTGCGCGCCGATCTGCGGCGTCACGTTTTGCTGGTACAGCCCCCACAGCACGCCGCCCAGGCCGGCCAGCGCCGAGCCGGTGACGAACACGCCCACAAACAGCCGGCGGATGCGGTAGCCCAGGCTCTCGACCATCTCGCGGTCTTGCACGCCGGCGCGGATCAGCAGGCCGACCTTGGTGCGGTTCAGCGTCCACAGCAGCAGTGCAAACACCAGCAAACCGATGGCGGCGGCCAGCACCCGGTATTTCTCGATCGACGCACCGCTGCCGATGCCCTCGATCAGCCACGAGCCACGCAGCACCGACGGCAGCGGCAACGCGATCTGCTGCGGCCCCCACAGCACCTTGATGACCTCCTCCCCGACGATCATGCCGCCCATCGTGATCAATATCTGCTTCAGGTGCAGGCCGTAGACCGGCCGCACGATCACCCGCTCGAAGGCCCAGCCCACCGCGCCGGCCACCACCATCGCCGCCAAACAGGCCGCCGCCACGCTGGCCAGCTGCGCAGCGCCCGACTCGCCCGCCCAGTCGGCCAGCCCGCCCATCACGGTGGTGGCGACAAACGCGCCGAGGGCGATGAACACGCCGTGGCCAAAGTTCAGCACGTCCATCAGGCCGAACACCAGCGTCAGGCCCGAGGCGATGACAAAGATGATCAGGCCCATCGCCAGGCCGGCCACCGTCAGCGTGAGCCAGCTGCTGGGGCTGCCGATGGCGGGCAGCGCCAGCAGCATCAGCGCGCCGAGCAAGGCCAGCGGCCGCCAGTCGAACTGGGCCTTCGGGATGGCGCTGGCAGCAGTGATCGGCGCCGCAACCGCTGCGGTGGGGCTGCTCATTGGTGCGCTCCCAGCGACAAGCCCAACAAGCGCTGTTGCATCACTTCGTCCTCGGCCAGCTCGGCCATGGTGCCGCGGTGCACCACCCGGCCGTTGTCCATCACCGCCACCTGATCGCCCAGCGCCTGGGCCACGGCAAAGTTCTGCTCCACCAGCAGGATGGTGGTGCGCTGGCGCTTGAGCTCATGAAAAGCCTCGATCAGGTTGCGGATGATCGACGGCGCCAGGCCCTTGCTGGGCTCGTCGATCAGGATCAGCGCCCGCGGCTCGATGATGGCGCGGGCCACAGCCAGCATCTGCTTCTGCCCGCCGCTCAACTTGCCTGCAGGAAAGAGCCAGAACTTCTTGAGCGCCGGGAACAAGCCGAAGATCCACGCCAGCCGCTGGGTGTCCAGCTCGTCGGCACGCCTGGCCCGGCGCGCCGCCAGCAGCATGTTGTCCTTGACCGTCAGGTCGCTGAAGATGCCCATGCTCTCGGGCACGTAGGCAATGCCCAGGTCGGCGATCTCCGGCGTGGCCAGGCCCTTGATAGAGCGGCCTTGGAAGCGCAACTCACCCGCACTGGCCGGCCACAAACCCATGATGGTGCGCAGCGTGGTGGTCTTGCCGGCGCCGTTGCGGCCCAGCAGCATCGTGACCTGGCCCTCGGGCACACAGAAGTCCACGCCGTGCAGGATGTGGTACGCGCCGATGTGGGTTTGCACCGCGCTCAGTTCCAGCAGGGGTTGGCTCATACGGTCTCTTCAGCAACGATGCCGAGGTAAGCCTGCTGCACGATCGGCGAGGCGATCACCGCCGCAGGCTCGCCGTCGGCCACCAGCTGGCCGTTGTGCAGCACGATGATGCGGTCGGCCAGCTCACGCACCACGTCCATCTTGTGCTCGACCAGCAGGATGGTCGCGTCGGGCCGGGCTTTAAGGCTGCGGATCAGGTCCAGGATCACCGGCACCTCGTCCACGCTCATGCCGGCGGTGGGCTCGTCGAACATGAAGACCTTGGGGTCCAACGCGATCAGCAGCGCCACCTCCAGCTTGCGCTGGTCGCCGTGCGGCAGGCTGCTGGCCAGCGCGTCGGCCTTGTCGGCAAGACGCACCTGGGCCAGGATCGCCTGCGCCTCGTCGATCCAGGCCTTGTGGTCCAGCCAGACCCGGAACAAATCCACCCCGCCCCAGCCACCGCCCTGGCCGCGCCCGGCCGCACGCGCCTGAATCGCCAACCGCACGTTTTCGCCAACGCTCAAACCCGCGAACAACTGCGTCAGCTGAAACGCCCGCCCCAGCCCACGCCGGGTGCGCAGCGGCGCCGCAAGCCGGGTGATGTCCTCACCGCCCAGCAAGACTCGGCCCTCACTGGCCGGCAACTGGCCCGAGATCAGGTTGAAGTAGGTGGTCTTGCCCGCGCCGTTGGGGCCGACGATGGCGGTGAGCGTGCCCGGCGCAAAGCTGCACGAGACATGGTCCACCGCCACGTGGCCGCCAAACCGGATCGTCAGGTCTTGGGTTTCAAGCAAAGCAAGCCCCTCGCTGAACGCGATTGCAGTTTGAATTTGGTTTTTCCAGCTGCCGATTCGCAGCCGCCAGAGCCGGAGGCGTAGCGAGCGGGTGCAGGGCTAGGCGGACAGCGCGCAGGAACCGGAACGCAGCAGCGCTACGTGAGAATTCCGAGCACTGCCCAACGACGCCCTGCGCCCGCGCAGTAGCCGATCAACGGTTGCGGATAGGAACTTGCATTTCCTCGGCTTTAATCTCGCGCACCAGCTCAGGCACGCCCCACGCAAACGCCGGGTCCACCTTGATCTTGAAGTGGTACATGTCCTGCATCGCCTGGTGGTCCTCCTTGCGGAAGGTCATCTTGCCCTTGGGCGTCTGGAAGCTCATGCCCTCCATCGCCGCGATCAGCTTGGGCGTGCTGGTGTCGCCGTTGGTCTTCTTCAGCGCCTCGACCACCGCGATCGCCGCGCTCATGCCGCCGGCGGTGAAGAAGTCCGGCGGCGTCTTGAACTTGCTGTAGTGGTTGGCCACCAGCCATTCGTTGACCGGGTTCTTGGGGATGCCGAAGTAGTAGTACAGCCCGCCCTCCATGCCCGGAAACTGCTTGTACGCCGTCATCGCCGGCAGGATGTTGCCGCCGGTGGCGATCTCGATGTTGTGGCGCTTGAAGTCCAGGTCGGCGATCTTGAACGGGTTGCCACCGGCCCAGATGATCCAGACGATCTTGCGGCCGGGCTGGTCTTTGAGCTTGTCGATGATGCGCTGGGCCGCGGCAGTGAAGTCGCTGGTCGCTGCGGGCAAGTATTCCTCATGCGCCAGTTTGGCCTTCTTGATCGCGTCCTTGAAAGCCTTGACGCCGTCCTTGCCAAAGGCGTTGTCCTGCGCCAAGGTCACGATGGTGGTGCCAGTCTTGTCCAGCGCCACCGCGTTGGCAATTGCGTCCTGACTGCTGTTGCGGCCGGTGCGGAAGATGTACTTGTTCCACTTGTCGCCGGTGATCGAATCGGCCACCGCCGGCTCGACCAGCAGGATCTTCTTGTACTCCTCGGCCACCGGCAGCATCGCCAGCGCGACGGGAGAAGCGGTCGGGCCGACGGCGATGTCGACCTTGTCGTCGGCATAGGCCGCGGCCAGCGCGCTCTTGCCCACGTCGGGCTTGCCCTGGTCGTCCTTCTCGATCACCACCAGCTTCTTGCCCGCAACCATCATCGTGCCGCCGGTAGCGTAGTCCAGCCCCAGATTGAAGCCGACGATGGTCTGCTTGGCATAGGCCTCCAGCGGGCCGCTCTTGCTGGCGATCAGGGCGATCTTGACCTCGCCGGCGGCCAGCGCGGCAACTGGCGACCACAGCGCAGCGGCAGCCAGGGCCAAGGGGGTCAGCGCTGCCAGGCGGCGCGTGCGGGAAAGTGTTGTCATGGTGATATCTCCTGAAGTGTCAAACCGGCAGCGCTGATGCGCTTGCAGTGGCAGTGCTAAGCAAAAGCAATGCCAGGACGCACCAACCTGGGGCAAACCCTGAGCCCTTGGCGACCGCACGCCGACCGCCCCTCCCGGCTGTCCGACTGCCCCCCAAAACACGCAGTGCGAGTGTGGTCAGTGAATATCCGGCGGGTATGCGGCCGGATTACCGCGCGGGAAGTACTCCAGCAATTCATCCTGGGCAGCGTCCAACTCGCCGGTGCTGCGCCAACCCAAATGCCGGTAAAACCCAAAAGACCGGCTGCGCGGATCGGACGAGCAACCCAGAAACAAGCGCTCGAACCCATCGCGGCGCAACGCATCGATCACCCCGTGCAACAGCCGCTTGCCGATACCTTTGGCTTCCCAGTCAGGCAACAACGCCAGCACCACGACTTCACCGGTTTGCCGGTCACCAAAACAATATCCCACCATCAACCGGTCCGCCAGGCAAACCAGGCCCCACAGATCACCGCTGCGGATGTCCTGCGCCCAGGACGCCAGCGTGACGCCCTTGCCAATCAGCCCCTCGGCCGAAATCGCGTTTTCGCGGGTCTGGCCGCGAATAGCGATGCATCGCGCCGCATCTTCGGGTACGGCCTGCCGGTAGGTAATCGTCATTTTTGCAGGCTCAATGGTGCCAGAATTCCATAACCCAGTCAGTCTCTCAGGTCGCCGCGCTGTCTGCCGAGAAAGCTTTCTGCTACGTCGAAAAGGTATTGGGTCTAACCAGGTATTATACTTCAAGCTCGACTGCAAGCATCACTTCTCGCGCTGGCAGTCCGGATGCAGGCCGGGCTTGTCCGAAGAGGCTACTCAAAACTGCGGTGGCCGCTTCTGCGTAAACGCCAAAATGCCCTCGCGCCCATTGATCGAGGCAGCTCATTCGGCGATACAGCGTCCTTCGATCCCCATTTGAGTTTCCAGACCATTCCCGAATGCTGCCAGCAGTAGTTTCTCGCCAACTGCATCGAAACCCGGGGCGCCATGAGCGACGATGTCAGCCAGCCCGATCGCATCGTCCAGCAGCGACGACGGCGGCGAAACCTTGTCGATGAGACCCCAGTCGAGGGCCTCGCGCGCTCCGAGCTTTCGGTTTGTCAACATTAATTCCTGAGTCTTGCGAAGGGCTAGGCCGCACTTCATTGATAATTTCAGCAATTGATAAGTGCAACTGCGACAAGCGTTTGAGACTTGAAATGAACCCGGACTGATTGTGTGGGCACACCATTCAAGCTAAAGCGGGGAAACTCGATATCGATGTCGGTGGCGGCGGATGTATCGACATAGGCTGCCAGCCAAAAGTGCTTGTCGAAGCCAGTAGCGCCGGCATAAAGACGCTCTCCTACGAGCCGTGTTCGGACGGGCAACCGTAGTTTTTGAATCTCCGCCCCAGTGCTGTAACTATTCACGATCGGTGTGTCAACAAGGCTGATGTTTGGGAACACGGCCTGGCTTGATGTTTTTGGGTTTTCGGTAGTAATTTTCACGACATCGTCTTCAAACATCAGGGTCGTGCCAGATGGGATATCGAGCCTGAGTTGCACATATGAGTTTCCCTTGTGTTTCGACAGCGAGACGTTAACTGCCACGTCCCCTGCTGAAACTCTAACTCCGGTGGGAACATGGCTATTGTACGAACATGACGAATAGATTATATTCGATTCGGGCGCAACGGCCACGTAGACTTGCATCGGAATCGGAGCGCATGCGCTACAGCTTATGGCAGCGGATAGACAAAGTGCAGTGGCAGGTGCAGTACGCATGGTATACAACCTAACGTTTGAGCTAACCAGCGTCGAACAGATTGATGGTATTTGCGCTAAACTTTTTTAGCCAAATGCCGCCATGCTGAGTAAGCTCGGTTGAGCGAATGCTCAGGCATCACGGTTCTCTATGGCAGATTGTGGAAGGCCAAAGACATGGTCGAATGCCCAAGTGAAGGCCACCGCGTAGACGAAGAAGAATGCGAGGAGTCCGAGATTTGCAAAAAATGCTTCCAGTGGGGATATGTTTAGCCACAGAGACATTACTGGGATTAGTAAAACAGTAAGGCCTCCTTCGAAGCCTATGCCGTGCGCTAAGCGCCTAGAAAATGAGCGCCCCTTTACAGGCCTATGAGTTTCCCAGCGCTCAAAAATAACGTTGAAGGCGTAGTTCCATACCAGCGCAATACTAGACAGAACAAATGCAAGTCCAATCGTTGAAGTGGCAGGCTTGTCGAAGACGATGCTTAACACCGGACCGACGAATGCAATAGCGAAAACTTCGTACAGGACTGCTTGGAGAGCGCGGCGAGTTCTTGGGGCCATGAAAACAATTGAATTTTGGGCAGGGGGATGTTGTGATGTCTAACGTTTGAGCTAACCAGCGCAGAGCAGATCGACGGTATTTGGGCCAGGCTTGTTTAGCCCAAATACCGGCAAGCGGTGTAGCGGCCGGTTGAGCGGCCGGTTGAGCGGCCGGTTGAGCGACCGGTTGAGCGACCGGTGAGCCAGCACCTTGCGCGCGCTGGAACTATGACAAGCCTTCCACAGCGACGAGCCTCGCTGAACTGCAGGCGTCTCGAATGGGCTTGAGGTCCTGGTACGCGCTGCTGTTGTAGAAGGACTCGAAGGCCGCGACAGTAGGGAACTCGAAGAGGACGATTCTTCTTGGCTCCCAGTCTCCTTCGTAGACCTTGTGTGCCCCGCCCCTGGCAAGGTACTTGCCACCGGCAGCTTCGATGGCAGGTTTGACACCTTTCATGAAATCCTGGTACTGATTCATGTCGCGGATCTCGACATCGAAGATCACGTATGCAGCCAAGTTCGTTCTCCTTGTGGGTACAGTGGTGAGAGTAGGCTAAGTGATGTGGACTTCTGACTTTGCAGTCCACCTCGTTCAGGCGAAAGGGCAGGAAGGCTCGGCGGCAAAGAAAGCAGTTTTAGTGCCGTTTGACGTTTAAGCCAAGCGGCATTTTTCGGCGCGGGGCTATTGGGCGAGAATGAAATGTTGCCGAATTGACCCGCGCCGCAAAATGTCCGGCTGAGCGCAATATTAGGCCGCCCTGGTTCACTTTCACGGCTGCAATTCAATCGCAATGCTCACGTCGTCAGGAGAACGGCCAGAACCAGTTACCATTTCGTTGAACCGTGATCCCGAGGCATACCAAGCGGCAGTTCGGTATAAACCCATGTACTCCCACTTGTTAACCCGTCTTTTAATAAAAAACGGAACACTATAGGACGAGACGGCAAGCATTGCTCCTGTTTTAGCCATGATGGGACCAACGCCACAGAGAAGTTCACGGGGTGCCCGAGGATTAAGTTTTGGAGTTACACATACGGAGAGGACCAACCCATTCAGTGTTGGGATACATGCTTGCGTGCTGCCACCCAATGCAGCATGGACCTGTTCGCGGGTGTATGTCGCGCCAATTGTGAACAACAGAAAATCTCACTTGAATTTTGACTAGGTGGGTGCAAGGGTCGCGAATGCGCGCCCTAACGAATGGAAGGGCCTTCCCCGCCCCGAGTAATCCGCGACGCGGAGGACTGCCGAGCAGTGCCAAGATGGGAGGTGCAAACGCTCATCAACTCACTTTGAAGGGGAAGACCCATGACCA
>Ga0105047_10018996_pt1 | contig 10622 bp, 2 predicted proteins | sample MAT04_FD_78384 | JGI IMG/M metagenome (GOLD analysis project Ga0105047, IMG submission 78384) | Freshwater microbial communities from Lake Fryxell liftoff mats and glacier meltwater in Antarctica - MAT-04 (megahit assembly) | ecosystem: Environmental > Aquatic > Freshwater > Ice > Liftoff...
CGAACTCCCGACTTCCGACCTAACTGAGCGCACCTGAACCAACCTCAGACCCGCATAGTTAAGCGACATCACTCCGATTCGTCGCCATCATAATCCGCGTGTCGGGGGTTCAAGTCCCTCCCCCGGTACTTCCAGAAACCGCGCTGTGATGCGGTTTTCTGCTGTCTGGAGCCTCTGGAGGGACACTGCATTCAGGGGGGTGTCAACGAAAGTGTCAACGAGACATGGATTCGACGCGTTATGGCCAGCAGGGTCCAGACGTCGCCGCGACCTTCGGAGCGTGGCAGACCAGACCGGCTCGCAACCGTGCAATCGGGTCTCAGATCCGAAAACTCCCCTGTTTATTTGGGTAGTTGATACCGATGTATCGGGTGATGATTTGGGCCAAGCTTCTTCTCAGGGGGCGAATGAGATGCATGAATCTTCACCTCCCGGCTCCGACCACGGAGCGTCTGCATAGACACCGTGTACCTGACCTTGTCTCTGGTGTCCCTGGACCGGGCAGGACGCGCGCTTCACCCCCATCCATGAGTGCCCTGAAACCCATAACCCTTGCGATGATCACGGCGATCGCCTTGGCCCTCGCCAGTTGGGCCGGGACCCCTCAGTTGGCGAGCGCGGCAGGCACGCCTGACCTCCAGATTTCGGCCACCGCGTCGAATCCGCTGTTCGGCCAGGCCGGCAGCGTGACCATGACCGCATCTCTTCCCGCGGGTCAGCCGCGGGGCTACAACCTGACTTTCCGCGCGGTGCTGCCACCGGGCATCTCCTATGCCGGCGGTTCGGTGATCGCTCCAACAATCATTGCGAACGCTCCAACGGCGGGATCGACCACGCTGATCTTCTCGAATGTTTCGGACCTGGTCGCCAGCTCTTCGAGCAGCCTCAGCTTCGACGTAAGCCATAGCACCGTGACCTATGCGGTCGGCGATACCTACACGATCCAGATGGGCGCCTACGTGAACTCCGACGCGCGTTTTCTGCCGAAGTTCGATGCCCTCGGCGTTCCGATCGGGAGCACCTACACCGGATCAGGCACCACCACGACAGTCTCAACGATTTCCGCCCTGAAGCTGACCAAGTCTGAGCCGAGCCGCGAAGGCGAGTTGCTCCGCGGCGTCCATGACCATCAGACCATTTACACCCTCCGGGTCGAGAACAACTCGATCAATCCGGCTGACGCAACGTTCATTGATGACTACCTGCCCGCCGGCCTGGAATACCTGGGATGCGCCGGGGACCCGGACAACACAACCAACGCGCCGACCAATCCGGGCAGCGCGCAGGAGTACCCGGGCTCGGGTCCGATCGTGGTCGGGGCGGTTGCCAACTGCCAGACCCCGGAGTCGGTGACCACCATGTTCGGTGACCCGGACGGCATCTTTGGTCCCATGAATACCGGTGTCTATACCCACGTACGCTGGGCAGTCGGAACTCTGGCTCCGAGTCAGGTCCGGACTTATAGCTACCGGGCCGCGGTGCCGCTTGCCGAAAATACGATGGACTGGACAAACGGTGCCCCCTCCCCGGATTCGCTGGATCAGGCCGCGAATCTCGATAACAACTCCGGTGACGAAACCGTAGACGAGCAGGACCTCACGAACTACGCGATCGCGACCGGCGACTACCTCGGAACTCCGGTCGAATCCAGCCAACGGCTTTCGAGGTCTGCCGAAGACCTGCTGGTTTACAAGGATCGAAACTCTGGCGGCCTCGCGCAGGGTGCCATCACCACCTGGACCTTGACCCTTAAGGCCGGTGAGTATCGCTACTCCGAGGACATCGAGGTGACGGACACCCTGCCGAACGGCTATTGCCCGCTCGGACCGGTCAACTACACGACGAACAACAGCCCTGACGATTCGGAGTGCGACCCGGTGGGCGGCCAGAACCCTTCGGCCCAGTACCAAAGCGCCGTCGAGAATGCGGACGGCACTTTCACGATCCGCTGGGCTCCGCCAAATCCAGCGAAACTCGGGCACACTGGAGTCAACGACACGTTCACGATCTCCTTCCCCACACGGACCCGGAACAAATACCAGAACAACTTCCTGCCGACCACTCCGATCCTGGCGGTGGACAGCACCTCCAACAAAGTCGACATCACGGGCAACGCCTACTCCCGCTGCACCGCTCCGGGCACCCCGGACTGCAGCGTTTCGGGGCCGCGAATCTGGAGCAACAACGAGCAGCCCGAAGCCGTTACCGACAGCTCTTCCAACGGCCAGGTTGCCGAGAACATCACGATCAACAAGGAGGTAGCCGCCTCGGGCTCCGACTGTGCAACCGCTACCTATGGCAACACGGTCCCTGTGTATTCGCCCGGAGATAAGGTCTGCTGGCGTCTGACGATCAACTACCCGAGCAACGTCGATACCGGCAGCGATCCGGTCGTCGACTTCCTCCCGCCCAACACGACCTACGTGCCGGGCAGCGCCACCGACACCCCGGCCAATGACACGACGAACGTGCTCGATGTTTCCGAGGCGGCGGGTGGAGTTCTCCGCTGGGACGTCGATGGTGGCCTGGTCCCGACCGGTGCTCACACGTTCCAGGTCACTTTCGCGACCACCGTGTCGCCCACCGGTGTCCTCGAACCCTCGGACATCGAGGGAAACCTCCTGAAGGTCGCGACGCAAAATACGGCCGGCAACGCCTTCCCGCTCCGGGCCGAAGCCCAGTTCGAGACGCAGGTACCGCTGCTCACACTCGCCAAGGGCGTGCGCCAGATCAACGCCGGTCCGATCAACAACCCGCCGATCGACGGTCCAACCGTCCGCGGCGGAGACAACGTGGTCTACCAAGTGGACGTCACGGCCGAAGGCGACGTCGAGGACGTCGAAGTCTGGGATGTGCTCCCGGCGGCGTTTGCCTGCGGCGACGTCACCGTCATTTCCGATGGCGGTACCTGTACCGGCGGCAGGATCAGGTGGCTGGTGCCGAGTATCGCCGACGCCGCGACGAAGGCCCTCACCTACACGGTGCTAATTCCTTCGACACTCAGTCCGGAGGAAACCTTCACCAACAACGCCGGGGTCAGGCAGTACGTCACGCCGACCAATACCGGAACGGACTTCGTCTACACGCCGGAGAACAACATCGATCCGGCCAATCCCAATACGCCGAACGTGCCGTCCATACGTGACTCGAGCAATGTCGTTACCGCGGCGGTCACGATCGTCAAGACCAAGACGACTTCCGTCAATGAAACCAACAACGACCTCGTAAACCAGGCCACGATCGGCGAACTGATCAACTACCGGATCCAGGTCACCCTGCCCGCCGGATCCCGCTACGCAACGAGTCCCAGGATCACCGATACACCGAACTCCGCCACCACCCAGCCGATCGTCGGCTCTCCGACGGCGACTTTGAACGGGGTTGCCGTTCCCGGCGACTGGTCGATAACGACCGTCGGCAACCTTGTCACCCTGAACCTGCCGAACGACTACACGGTCCCGACCTCGGGTCCCGACGTGATCGACCTCTACATCACGACCCGCATCTCGGATACATCGACCAACCTGAGGAATCAGACGAGGACAAACGCGGCGACGTTCGCGTGGACCGGCGGATCGCTTCATTCGAAGTCTTCGGGCACGGTCTCGACCACCATCGTCGAGCCCTTGATCAGCCAGACGAAGAGCAATTCCGTTGTGCCTCCGGCACGCGCCCTGCCCGATCAGATCATCACTTACACCCTGACCACCAGGAACAGCAACTCGACCAACGTCAGCACCGGACACGACACCCTGATCACTGACACAGTGCCGGTCGGCATGACTCCGATCGGGATCGCCCCGGGCAACGCCCCGCTGTCCACTGGCGACGTCGTTCCGGGAACCGGAGGCGCGACCTGGGATGGAACAACCCGCACGATCAGCCTGCCCGCCGGCTACGACATTCCTCGAAACGGATCGACCGTCTGGACCTACCGCACCAGGATCGACAATCCGGCAACGGGCGGCAGCATACTGACCAACAACGCTCTGGCGACCACCAAGAGCATCGCCGCCGATCCGAATGCCCGAACCGCCGCCAGCACCACGAACACCGGCTACCGGGCGACTTCGACCAGCACGGTGAACATCGGCTCGGCGACGGTCACCAAGTCGGCCAACCGGACCACCGCAACGATCGGCAATCCGATCCAGTACACCGCCACCCTGACCATTCCCGCCGGACTCAGTCTCTTCAACTCCACGGCGGTCGACGTGCTGCCGAGTTCGCTCGACTTCGACTCTTACGACTCTGCTTCATGTATCTCCGGCTGCTCGGTAACCGACCCGGCTCCGACCATCCAGACCTACAATCCGAACATAGGTGCGAGCACGACGACCGTCGCCTGGGATCTCGGAGATATCGCTCCCGGTTCGGTTGCGAGGGTAATCGAGTTCAAGTACTCCGCCCACGTGCGCGCCACCCACCGCGGCTCCGGGCTGAATGTCGTCACCGGGCAGACTGCGGTCAATTCGGTCAGGACCCAGAACAACCTGACCTCGAAGTTCGTCTTCAACCCGGCGTCACTTCCCGCCAGCGGTACTTTCGACTATGTCTCGCCGAACTCGACGACCACCACCACCATCACCGAGCCCAGCGTGGCCCTGGACAAGATGGTCCAGGTCAACTCGGGCTCATTCGTAAACGGCCCGGTCGACGTTGTGCCTTCGGATTCACTTACCTATCAACTGGTGGTCAGGAACACTGGAACGAGCGCGGCCCATGACCTGACCGTGACCGACCTGCCGAGCGCCAACCTCGAAAACGTGGTCCTCGGCTCGGGATCCGGCTTCAACACGGTGCCGTGGACCGCTGGTGGACCCGCGATGACCTGGGTCATCCCCGGGCCCCTGGCCGTTGGCGCCAGCGTGACGCTGACCTACACCGCCGAATCGATCAGCCCCTCCACCCTGGCAACCGGTTCGAGCGCAATCAACTCGGCCTCACTCACGGAGTACTTCGGGGTGCCGAGCGCCGAGCGCCTATTCGGCTGGAACTACCGTCAATACACAGGCAACACCGACACGGTGCGCCTGAATTACGAGTTCCCCGAACTCGGGGTGCAGAAGACCACCGGATACGCCGGGTTCCCGGAGAACGCGAACGCCCAGATCAATACCCCCTTCAAGTGGCGGATCGTAATGACGAACAATGCTTCGACCGCCCGCGCCTTCAACCCGGTAATCACCGACACGCTGCCCAACAACTGGAACTACGTTCCGGGGTCAGCGGTCATCACCGGGGCAACGGCCGTCGCGCCGAGCCTGTCTGGTCAGGACATCGAATGGTCGTTCATCGGCCAGAGCATTGCCCCGGGGGCCTCGATCGTCGTCAACTTCGACGCGACTCCGACTCTGGCTGCCTACGGCGCTGCGGGAGTCAACACGAACTCTGCCTCAGTCCGCTCCGAAGACTCGGAAAGCAACACCGGAAACGCCTCAGGGCCCTACCAGGCCGGGCCGAATACGGCCACCGCAAACCTCCAGGTCCCGGTCCTCGCGGTCACGAAGACCCCCGACGGTGGAAGTCTGAACGCCGGTCAGAGTCAGAACTGGACGGTCACGGTCAGTAACACCGGAGCCGCCGCCGCGACGAGCGTCACGGTTGATGACGTCCTGCCCGCCGGATTCTCGTACGCCCAGGGAGCAGCCACGGCCACTCCTTCGGCAGGCTTTGCGGAGGCTTCGGTATCGAACCCGAGCGATGGCTCGGTCCTAACCGACATCGCCTGGACGATCAACTCGATTCCCGCTGGCGGAACCGTGACAATCACCGTCCCGACCCAGTCGCTCAGCTCGGCCTCGGGCCTCCACACCAACTCGGTTGAAGTCGGCGCAGCCAATCAGCCAACCACCGTAAGTGACACAGGGTCAGTCAACGTCGGCGTGTCGGCGGACATGCGGGCAACGAAGTCCCGCTCACCGATCACCCCGACCGCCGGACAGAACTTCATCTACACGATCGGCGGCACCAACTTCGGCCCGAGTGACGCGAGCGGCGTCGTGCTCACCGATGTCCTCCCTCCAGGAGTCAGCTACGTCTCTGGTCCGGGCGCCTGCTCGGAGGCTTCCGGGACGGTTACCTGCACCGCGGGCAGCGTGCTCCTTGGCGGCAGCGTCTCGTACGACCTGACCGTCAGTCTTGCGCCGGACGCCGCGGCTGTTTCCAACACCCAGACCATAGCGGCGACCAGTCCCGATCCCGTGCCTTCAAACAACTCGGCGACCACGTCATTCAACGCCAGTCACGTAGCTGACGTGTCGATCGTAAAGTCAGCCGACCCGGTCGCGATCAACAACACCCAGGACACGGTCTTCACTCTGGTCGCCGGGAACGCGGGCCCGTCAACTGCTCGTGGTGTCAGCGTCAGCGACACGCTGCCCGCAGGGCTCCAGTACGTCTCTGACGATTCCGGTTGCTCGTTTGCTCCGCTCACGAGCGTCGTCACTTGCCCCCTCTCCGACATGGCGGTCGGCGCCACGGTGAACATCGAAATAACGGTCCTGGCAACCAGTCCCGGCACCTGGGTAAACGAAGCAGACATCACGACGTCGAACTCGACCGATCCGGACCCCTCGAACAACCACTCCGAAGCCACGGTGACGGTCGCCACGGCGGCCGACCTCAGCATCGAAAAGTCTGCCCCGGCCACGGCCAACGTCACCGACGAGATCACTTACGACCTGCTGGTCACGAACAACGGACCGGATACAGCCAATACGGTCACGGTCGAAGACAGCCTGCCGACCGGCGCCACCTACATATCCGATGACGCCGGCTGCGACCTCACCGGTCAGGACCTCAGTTGCGAGATCGGCCCGATGGTGAATGGAGCCACCGCGACAATCGAGGTAACGGTCCGCATCGCGGTATCTGCGGCTGGGTCCACCCTGATCAATAACTCCTCTGTTGACGGCGGTCCGTTCGACCCGGATCCGATGAACAACACTTCCTCTGCTTCCACCACGGTTCCGTCTGCCGCCGACCTCAAGATCACGAAGTCCGGACCGGCCGGCAGCGTCGAAGTGGACGACCAGATCACTTATGGGCTGACCGTAGAGAACCTCGGGCCGGACACGGCGACGGGCGTCACGGTCATCGATGATCTGCCGAGCGGGCTCAGCTACATCTCTGACGATGCGGGATGTAGCGAGGCATCAGGCACCCTGACCTGCCTGCTCAGCGACATGGTTCCCGGAGACATCAGGTTGATCAGCATCCAGGTCGAAGTCACGCAGTCCGCTTCAAACTCGACCCTGACGAACTCTGCCGACGTAGCTGGCGACGAGTTCGACCCCGACCTGTCGAACAACGAGTCTTCGTTTTCCTTCGACGTCAACTCGGCGGCCGATCTCAGCATCGCGAAGAGTGCCCCGGCTACGGCCAACGTCACCGACGAAATCACCTACTCCTTGTCGATCACCAATAACGGCCCTGACGCCGCAACCGGAACGCAGGTAACCGACTCCCTGCCGAGCGGTGTCACCTATGTATCCGACGATGCGGGCTGCTCGATCTCCGGTCAGGACCTCACGTGCCCGATCGGCAACCTGGCGTACGGATCGACGACGGGCATCAACGTCGTGGTGAAGGTAGAGATTTCGGCCGCGCCGAATGTCCTGACAAATACGGCGATCGTCTCGGGCGACCAGTACGACCCGGATGGGTCCAACAATGAGTCGAGCGTCAGCACCGAGATCAACCCGGCAGCTGACGTCTCGATCGAAAAGACCGCAGACCAGATCGTCATCAATCAGGGAGCGCAGGGTTCCTTCACGCTGGTCGCGACCAACAACGGACCCCAGACCGCAGACGACGTGATCGTGACCGACGACCTTCCCGCCGAGCTCATCTACGTCTCTGACGACTTCGGCTGCGCCGAGGCCGCGGGCCGCATGACGTGTGACCTCGGCCAGCTCGCCCTCGGCCAGACCGTGACCATCAAGGTGATCGTAGCCGCACCCACCGTGGGCAACTGGACCAACAGCTCCGAGATCACTACCTCGACCTTCGATCCCGACCCCTCGGACAACGCGTCATCGGCGGATCTGCTGGTGGGCCCGGCGGCCGACCTGATGATCACGAAGACCGGGCCGGTCTCGGCGAATGCCCACCAGGAGGTCACTTACGAATTCACGGTGGCGAACGCCGGGCCCTCGGCCGCAACTTCAGTGGTCGTGACCGACCCGCTTCCCGCCGGTCTTCAGTTCGTCTCTTCGAGCGATTGTGACTCGAGCATCTCCTGCTCGCTGCCCGACATTCCGGCCGGAGGATCTCGCTCGTTCTCGGTGGTCGTGAGAACCACCGGAGGAGTCGCCGGTCAGTCCGTCGTCAACACCGCAATCGTCAGCAGCGCCGAATTCGATCCGAACCCGGATGACAATACGTCGAGCACCACGACGCAGGTTGATCCCCTGGCGGACATCGGCATCAACAAGACCGGGCCGGCAAGGGTCTCCGCTGACGGCGACATCGTCTGGAGCCTCGCCATAAACAACGCCGGCCCGAGCGTTGCCCGAAACGTCACCATCGAGGACCTGGTTCCGGCCGGACTCACGAACGTGAGAGTGACTACCGATACGGGTTCCTGCGACCTGATCGTGTCATGTCAGCTTGGTGACCTGGTTTCTGGCGGGTCGGCCATCGTCACCGTCACGGCATTCGTGCCCAGGCTGACCGAAGAGGGCAGCAGTATCACCAACACGGCAACAGTGGAGACCACGACTGACGAGATTGATACTGAAATCCACGAGTCCACAGCAGTTTCGATCGTGGATGCTCCGACGCCTTACCCGCCCACACTCTCGGTGTCCAAGGAACTGACCAACAGCAAGCCGACCGTCGGCGATGTCCTCAGGTACCGAATCACGGTGAGAAACAGCGGTGAGACCGCCGCTCGCAACGTGATCATCAAGGATTCGCTCAGCAAAAGCCTCAAATACGTCTCGGCAACCGCCACGGTCGGTTCGTGCTCGGTCGCGAACAGCACCATCAAGTGCCAGATCGATCGCCTGGAGGCCTCCGGGAGCTCCGTCATCACAGTCAAGGCAAAGGCCATGGAGGTCGGCAAGGTCAAGAACACCGCACGGATCACCGCCAACAACTCCGAGTTCAAGAATACGAGCGCTTCAGCGACGGCGAAGGTCGGCCCCGGTTCGACCAGATTGACCATTTCGAAGAAGGCCGATCGTGCCAGGGTCAGTGCCGGCGGGCGGGTTGCTTACCGAATCGTGGCCAGGAACGTCACGTCTCAGGCGGCCACTGCCGTCAACGTCTGCGATCGCCTGCCAGGCGGGACCACGCTTTCAAAGGGCGGTGGCGGAACCCTGGGGAACGGCCGGCTCTGCTGGAAGATTGATTTCTTCCCCGGGAACAGCGAGCGCACCTTCAGGCTCGTCTTGAGAATCGACCGCTACACATCCCGCTCAAAGATAGTCAACGTCGCCGAGATCAAGGCAGCCAATGCCCCTGGCAAGAAGAAGGACAGCGCCAGGGTGAAGGTCAAGGCGAACAAGTCCGACGGCGCGCCCGGAGGCATCACGGGGTGAGGCTTGCTGCGGTCACGGCAATCCTGCTCTTCTGCCCGGCAGCTGCGTCAGGGGCCTCCGTTGCCCCCCACCAGCCCGGGTCCGTCGAGTCGATCAGCGCCAAGGTGATCGTCCAGACGGCGACCTACGCAAAGCCTGGATTCGACCGACGGCGGACGGGACGCCTGAAGACCTACACCGACTGGTCGAAGGGGCCTCAGAAACTGCTGGTCCTGAAGAGCGCCCGCAATCATCAGTGGGTGAAGCTGCGTACCGCCGAACGGCCGAACAATTCATCCGCCTGGGTCCCGACAAACAGGCTGATTCTGTCGAAGAACCCCTGGCGCGTCCACGTGTATAAGAACCGCCATCTGGTCAAAGTCTTTCGAAGCGGCGAACCGGTCCGGCGCTTCAAGGCAGTAATCGGTGAACCGGCCACCCCCACGCCGGCAGGGCTCTTCGCTGTGTACGAAAAGATCAGGCAGCCGAACCCCCGAGAGTTCGTTGGCCCTTACGTACTTCACCTGACGGCCCATTCGAACGTGCTCCATAGCTATGACGGAGGGCCTGGCCGGGTGGCACTACACGGTCGCAGCGGCGACTCGCTGGAGGATCCGCTCGGAACGTCAAAGTCACACGGCTGCGTGCGTATCAACAACACCATGATCCGCTACCTGAACCGCAAGCTGGCAATCGGCACTCCGGTAAAAATCAGCGGATAGCGACTGCTGCGGTTGGCTGGTTTCTGTGCGCGAAGGCAGGGTCATCGCCCTCAACCAGACACGTCAGCGCAAAGGTCGAAATGCGCCTTGGCCCGAGCAGGGTTCATGCGGTCTGTGTGCCATGCCGACCGTCGTCCGGGGGCTCAAGCCCCTCCCCCGGTTTCCTTGTTGTCGTAGAACTCGGCGACCACCTGGTTGCCGGATGAAATCGTACCCTCATGGTTAAGGGAGGTGACTCCTATTCCTCGCCATCATAATCCGCGTGTCGGGGGTTCAAGTCCCTCCCCCGGTACTCACGAAAGCCCTGCTGTTGCGGTTTTTTCGCAACTTGAGACCGTCACGACCTAAGCAGCGCTCTCGATGACCGTCAATC
>Ga0105047_10018999_pt1 | contig 10621 bp, 5 predicted proteins | sample MAT04_FD_78384 | JGI IMG/M metagenome (GOLD analysis project Ga0105047, IMG submission 78384) | Freshwater microbial communities from Lake Fryxell liftoff mats and glacier meltwater in Antarctica - MAT-04 (megahit assembly) | ecosystem: Environmental > Aquatic > Freshwater > Ice > Liftoff...
AACCTCGACTAATTTTGCCCGCCTACTTACATGATTATTATATGTTTTGTTCAAATCTTCAAATCCTCAAATCCTCAAATCCTCAAATCTTCAAATCCTCAAATCTTGCAAACCAACTCATAAGCCTTAAGCCGTACTTTTTTGCCGCGTTCCGTCGTCACAAAATCTTCCCAGGCCAGCGCTATACCCGGCAGATTTTCCAGTTCCGGGCGTTTGTGTGGCGTGAGTATAACTAGCCGGGGCGCGGCTTGCAGCAGTTGCCAGGCCAGGGAAAAAAGTTGCTTCGGCGGACAGAGATGCAGTGCGAAGGAGCTGATTATCAAGGAGTAAGTAGAGGGTAGGCCGTTCCTGACCACCTCCTCGAAGGAGAGCCGCAGGCAGGGTAAGTCGGTATTTTTTTCAAAAAGAGCATACGTAAAGGGGTCGCATCCGGTAATATGCGAAACACCCAGGCGACGCAGCACCTGCGTCACTTCGCCGCCACCCGCCGCAAAATCCAGCACCCCGCCGGCACAATCGAAGCGGGGCAGGTTCCTTTCCAGTAAGGCGGCTATTTCGGGAAAATGTGGATTCTCGTACGTGTCACCAAAAGCCGTGTAGTAACCCTCGGCACCATGCGCTTCGTAGAGCGGGCGAATCGCCTTCCCCGATACCGGGCTATTAGACGTTTTTATTTTAGACATTAACTCTATGCTAATTATGAATCAGCATAATACTGTCTTTGCGCATTTCGGCCCGCACCTTACTGCTGTAGTCGCGTTCCAGGCTGTCAATCAGCATTTGATAGGCCGGATCTTCTTGTGGAGCATAGTATGGCTTCACTTTATTCTTACCGAATAGCTTGACTTTCAAGGTGGTATAACGCTGCGGATTCAGTCGCAGGTCTTGCATAATCAGGTGCAACTGGCGGGTAGTAGCCAGCAGATTACGGTACATTTCTTCATCATTGAGCACTTTGCCGACCGTGCCCTTACCGAGCACCAGGTTTTGCGCCAGCGTATCCACCCGCAGGAGGGTGCCGTTGGCCGTCATGAGGGTCAGGCGCATACTGGCGAGACTGGCCGTAATGGAGTCAATGGCCGCAGAAGCCTTTTCCGAACTTTTGTCCAGACCGGCATTTTTGAGCTGCTCCGTAATAGCCGAGAGGTTGGCAATCGTGGCGGCAATATCCTTATTACTGCCTTTCAGGTTGCTGGTTATATCGGCGGCATTCTGGGCGGTGGCACTCAGGCTGCGCGTACTGGCCTCGATCAAACGATTGATTTTCAAGGTCGTTATTTCCAGATTGCGCAGCGTGGCTTCCAGAGCAACCAGCGACCGCCCCAGCCCCTGCGGATCATTCGGGTCAGCAATACTGTCATAAATACTGGTCAATCCCACCCGTAGCCGGGCCATGTACGGGTCTATTGCGCCTGGCTCGCCCAATACACTGGCAATAAATGATTGGGATGCGCCCAGCAGATAATCCCCATCTTCGGCACAACTACCGCCCTGGCAGGGATGATCGAATTCCAGCGTGATAGCCTTGCCGCCCATCAAGCTTTCCCCGACGATAAGCGCAATAGCATCTTTGGGCACCTCCACGCCACGATCAATACTGAGTACGGCAATAATCGTGGTATCATTATCCGTATCAATGTACATATCTTCCACCATGCCCACCTGAAAGCCCTTGATGTAAACCGGGCTGGAAGGCCGCAACTGATCCACGCTTTTATACCGCACATAGAGCATGGTAGAACTGGTCAGCAGGTTGGTTCCTTTCAAAAAGTTGAACCCCCAGATGCCAAAGCCGACGGCAGCAATGGCCAGCAGCGCCACTTTTATTTCGTTGTTAAGTTTGAACATTAGATAATTTTGGTCAACAGTATGGATATAACCAATGAATACTGTTGAACTGTGTTGATAGGTCAGTGAATGAATAATGCCAGATATGCACTGGTTTGGGGCTATAAAAAAGAGAGTGTTCAGAAATGTGTGGCACACCTATATTTGAACATTGATAATCAATTAGTTAAGGAAGGTGTGCCACACTTAACTGAACACGCTCATAAAAAAGACGTCAACAGCGTAGAACATTACTTGTTGTCACGTCTCATAAAATCAGGATGCGGCGGTTCCGCTTTACTTTCTCCTTGCTTTCTTGCTCATTTGCCCTTTTGCTCCTTGCGCTGTTTTGCCCCTTTGCCTATTGTCGGTTTCCCACTGCCACCACCACCGCATTTTTAAAACCCAGATTTTTTATTTCCGGCAATATGCGTGCGGCTTCGTTATGGGTGGCAAAAGTACCCGTAAAATAATAGTATTGGCTATTAGCTATTTCTTCCTTCACATCGCTGAGCAGCGACAGGCGGCCCGTTTTTCGATCCATCCGGGTGTTCCAGCTCAGCAATTGGATGCGGTAACTCGTTTTCGGGGGCGTTACTGTGGGTGGCGCGGCACCTTTGGGCGTTTTCAGCGGACTGAGCACCGTGATATTCGATTTTGGCTGGTGGCTGGTTTGTGCCGTGGTGGTGGGCTTGGGATAAGTTGGTTTGGTGGTTTTCGGCAGGGTAGGAGTCTGCTGTTTGATCGGTTCGGGGGCATGGCCTTCCAACTGCGCTTTATAGGCCATAAAAGCCTTAAAAATGGCGTAGGATATTTTTTCCCGGCCCTCATCCGTAGCCAAAAAGGCCTCCTCGACGGCATTGGTCAGGTAGCCGCTTTCGATGAGCACTGCTGGCATAGCGGTCTCGCGAATCACCAGAAAACCCGCCTGTTTCACGCCCTTGTCTTCGCGGCCCGCTTGTAAACGCACTTGTTCCTGCACCAGGCTGGCAAACAAAATACTCTGTTCTAAATAAGCACTTTGCCATACGCTGTTCAGAATATGCGCTTCCGGGCTATTGGGATCGTAGCCGTCGTACTTTTGGCGGTAATTGTCTTCCAGCGAAATGACCGAATTCTCCCGTTTGGCCACTTCCAGGTTATGTTCGGCGCGATTGACCCCCAGCACGTAAGTTTCCGTCCCACTGACCCGCGCCACTGGCATGGAATTACAATGAACGCTAATAAAAAGATCCGCTTTGTTGCGGTTCGCAATGGCGGCACGTTCGTTGAGTTCGACAAATACGTCTTTATCGCGGGTATAAATCACCTTTACGGTCGGACAGTTCGCCTGGATGTAAGCACCCAGGCCGAGCACGATGGCCAGTGCATTATCTTTCTCATGCGACGTAGCACCCAGACAGCCGGGGTCTTTACCCCCGTGACCGGCATCCAGCACGACAGTTTTGATGCGATAACCGGCTGCAAAAGGACTGGTCGGTGCAGAAGTCGCCGATTCGCGCCGGGCAACGAGTACGGATTGCCTACCTTTGCCGCCGTTAATTTCGCTCGAAGCGTTGGCTACCTCCGGGATGCCACGTCGGCCATCCGGAGTGAGAAAGTTAAAATTTTGTAAAATGGCCAACGCCAGCAGGATGAGCAGCGTTCCTAAGGCAAATTTTGGCGTCATAGCGTGGTGCTGGGCCTTGATCATCGGTTTCATAAGCAGTAGCTGGCCGGAATTATCGGCTAAATGCCACCTGAATTGCATATTGTGAAAAAAATACCCCGCAAATATCGCTTTTTCTTACAAATAACCAGCATCCTCTTCGGTGGATTGCTACAGGCCCAAACGCCAGCCGATACGCTGCCGGTGCCTGCTAATCGGCTGCGCCAAATCAGCGCAGACACCCTGCCGCCCCGAACTGCCGATTCAATAGCGGTGGACTCCGCCGTCGTGGATTTCAACAAGGTCAAAATATCGAAGGAAGGCCTGGACGACATAGTAGAATACGGCGCCAGGGACTCCATGTGGTTTGATGTAAAAAACAAACGCCTGCACCTCTACGGACAAGCCACGGTGAAATATACGTCGCTGGATATTCAGGCGGGCTATATTCTGCTGGATTACGCTAAAAACGAAGTCCTTGCCGAATCATTTCCCGATACATCCGGTACGCTAACTGGTTATCCAAAATTCAAAAGTGCCGATCAGGAATTTGAAGCCAATCGCCTGCGGTTCAATTTTAAGACTAAAAAGGGCATTATTTACGAAGCCCGCACGAAACAGGAGGACTTATATATCCTCGGTGAAAGGTCTAAATTCGTCGGGACACCCACTGGCGACTCCACCAATAGTCAGCGTAACACCATTTTTAATGAAAATTCGCTGCTCACCACCTGCGATTTGCCGCATCCGCACTATGGTATTCGGGCCAAAAAACTAAAAGTCATCCCCGATGTAATGGTCATCACCGGCCCGGCCCACCTCGAACTCGGCGGCGTACCGACGCCATTGGTGCTGCCGTTCGGCTTTTTTCCCATCAGCAAAAATCGCCGCGCTGGCCTCATTATTCCCAGCGATTTTGAGTTTGCCCGTATAGAAGGGTTGGGGATCAAGGATTTTGGCTGGTATCAGCCGATCAACGAACACATGGATGCCAAGGCACTGTTTAATGTTTACACGAGTGGCTCCTGGGGTGCGTCGGGCACCCTGCGTTATGACCATAAATATCATTACTCCGGCAATTTTTTCATGAACTACAATACCCGCGTTTCGGAGGATAATTTTGCGAATAAAATCAAAAATAAGTCTTTTGGGGTCAATTGGACGCACCAGCAAGACCCGAAGGCCAACCCGACCCGGCGCTTTGGTGGTACCGTTCACATCGAAACCAACCGCAACCAAAATCGCAATCGGAATGATTATTTGAGTGTTTATCAGAATACGCTGAGTTCCAACCTGAATTATACACAGAGTTTTCCGGGCAAACCGTTCAACCTCACCGCCGGGATGAGCCACTCGCAGAACACCCAGACGCGCGAAATGACGATCAGTTTTCCCAACGTGAATTTTACGATGCAGCGCGTTTATCCTTTCAAACGTAAGGAAAGTGATGGCACCGAGGAACGCTGGTACGAGAAACTTTCCCTGACCTACAACTCCGCTTTGCAAAACACGGTGCGCGTACCCGATACACTACTGTTCACCGAAACAACGCTCCGCAATGCGCGGATTGGTATTCAGCACCGCGCCAGCACAGATTATAACTTTAAGGTGTTCAAATACATAAATATTGCGCCGCGAATAAATTATGAGGAAAACTGGTATCCCTACACGATCAACCGGGCACTGCTGAGAGAAGATAGTTTGGTCTATGATACCATCGAGCAGGAAGGCCAGCGGTTTATCGTACTGGACACGGCCTCTTCGCGTTTTGGAAAGGTGGTCACCACGCGTAACTATGGTTTCAAGACCTTCCGCACCTTCGATGCGGGTGCCTCGGTCAATACCACCCTGTTTTTTACCCAGCAATTCAAGCGAGGCTGGTTCAAGGGTTTCCGGCACAAGATCACGCCTTCGGTCAGCATCGGGGTCGGGCCTGATTTCACCCAACAGCGTTACCAACGTTACTTTGACACCTACGGTACGGACTCGCGCGGCGTCGGTTATGGCGATACGTTGCGGTATAGCGTCTATGACGATGGTATTTTTGGGCGGCCCAGTTATAACCCACGCCAGGTAGCCCTGGGGTACAGCCTGGGCAATGTGCTCGAATTCAAACATCGGGTGCGGAACGATAGCACGGGCGTCGCGCGGCCCGATAAAAAAGTGACGCTGTTTAATAACCTGACTTTTTCGGGCAATTACAGCCTGACTGCCGACACACTGCGCTGGAGTCTCGTGACCACAGGCGGTTCTTTTCGCCTGCTTAAAGGCATTACCAACATCAACTGGGGAGTCTCTTTCGACCCCTATATCAGTGATGCCAAAGGTCGGCGTATCAATAAATTTGCCCTGCAACAACAGCGTAAACTGGTGCGACTGACCAATTTAAACTTCCAGTTCAACACCGGCTTTACCGTCAGCCAGATTCGTAAGGCACTGGAAAAAAAGGGCAGTTCCAGTACTACGCCCGCTGTACACGATGACCTGATCGGCTGGTTCGACAATTTCCGGGTGAGCCACAATATTTCCTTCACCCGCCGACTGATCCCCACCGGCTACGGGACCACCCGCGATACGCTGGTGGTGAGCGGCAACAATATCGGCATCAATGGCAGTATCCAGCTCAACTCGAAGTGGGCCATTGATCTGAATAATATCAGCTACGATCTGGTGTCTAAAAGAATTGTTTATCCTGACCTGGGCATTACCCGCGACCTCCATTGCTGGCAAATGAGCCTGAGCTGGCAGCCGACCCGCGGTACTTATTTCTTTACGATCAACGTCAAGCCCGGCACCCTGGAGTTCCTCAAATTGCCCTATCAGAAAAACATCTTCGATGCCCGGTTGTAAGCGTAAAATTTGAGGATTTGAGGATTTGAGGATTCGAGGATTTGAGTATTCGAGTATTTGAGTATTTGAGGATTTGATCAATTACCTGATTATCAAGTCTTTGATCAAATCCTCAAATCCTCAAAATCACTGCACCACCACCGGGAAAGTCTGCAACCCGGCATCCCCCTGTATCACCAGTTGATATACGCCTTTGGCCAATTGTAATTGTACAAATGGCACCGTGGTTAGCCCCGGTTTGATGGTCAGGTTTGCTGTTTTTACCAAACGGCCCTGCGCGTCGAGCAGCCGCAGTCGTAAATCTCCCGCAATACGGCTTTGCAATTCCACCTGAAAATCACCGGCAGTCGGGTTGGGCAGCACCCGTACACCTATTTGATCCTGCAAGTCGCGCAACCCGGAAGTAAAGGAAAACACCAAGGTTTTGTCCACGGTTTTGCAGGCATTGGTGGCCGACAATTTGACGTTATAGGTTCCTGTTCCGGCGTAGGTATGTACAGGATTGGCCTCCGGGCTGGTTTCTCCATCGCCGAAGTCCCAGACATAACTTACAGCATTGACACTGGTATTGGTAAAAGTGACCGTCAGACCATCGGGAACGGAGCTGAAATTGACGACGGGCAGACTGAGCACCCGCAGGGTTTGCGTAGTAGTGTCTTTGCCAAAATTATTCTGTGCAATCAGGCGTACTGTCTTCAGGCCCGGCGTATTATATCGCACGGCATGCGGCCCGGCACCAGTTGCGCTGGTTGGTACAGCACTAGTGCCAAAAGTCCATTTATAATCGCTGGTCAGTTCAGGCACTGCTAGCGCGATCATTACGGTATCCGTACGGCATACGCTATCGCTGGAAACAGTGAAAGTGGCATCAGGAAGGCTCACGTTGTACTCCACAATCCCGATATTATCCAGAAAAAGATTATTGCCATAGTCATTGGTAGAAACGAGGCGAATCACCACCGACTGACCCGCAAATTGGCTGAGCGAGATAATTTCACTGCGCCAGTCACCACCGCTGGTGGGCGTGAATCCAGTGGTCTGGTTGGGCAGGGATGCCAGTTCCGGGTCGGCTTTTTGCCAAATAGTCACTGGTTGTCCGCTCAGGTCGCAGTTTTGAAATACCTGCACCGCCAGGGCATCGGAATAATTACCATCATAACCGGCATGGGCAAGATCGAAAAACAGGGCTGGATTCGCCACGCTGCCTAAATCAACCGGGCTTAAATACAAGTAGTCCTCTTGTCCACGGGTCTGATAAGTAAACCAACTAATTTCCACCGCTTTGGTCGGCAGTCCATCCGAACCGATCACCTCATTCGTCGTCTGCATCCACGTGGTGCTGTTATCGGGATTAATGATCGTCCAACCGGGTGGCGGAAACACGGCATTATTAAAGCCTTCGACAAAATAACCCATTGTCGCACCTACCGTCACTTGAAAGGTCAGGGCCAAAGTGTCATTAAAAAAGACATAATCATTCGCGTAGTTGGCCCATACTTTCAGGTCAACCTGGCCATTTTCAACAATGGGAACCGGCGTTTGAAAAGTAAAAAACACGGTTTCGCCAGACGGAATAGTATCTACTGCCTCGCCGACTAGTGCGTCGTTATTGATCTGATAATACAGTGTAGCGCCAATCACCGGGTCAGTGCCTTCATTTATCAGACGTACGGTTACATTTTGGCTGGTTGGTACACAGGCGATGATGGCCCCGCCATTGGGTTCGATCAGTTCCCGAACGCCGAGGTCGTTGGTTTGAGGACAATTTTTCAGTTCGCCCGGCCAGGATATGGCCTTGGAGCGTCGTCCAGCCAAGCCATTATCGTGGCTGGCGCGGACGGCTACCCATTGCTCCAAACCGGCATTTTGAATAGGCAGGGTGTAAAAATTAGTGTCCGTAATACCGACCAAATCCATGTATTTGGCGCCCAGCAGATAGACACCGTAGGAAAGCGTATCATTGGTGAGGATAGTCCAGCCCACCGTAAGTGAATCTGGGCAGACCTTTTTAATCTCCAGATTTTGCGGGATCCGGGCAATGGTCAGCGGAAAATCGGTGGTATCGCTGCTGGCACCGCGCGTTACCTGTACGCGCACCTGGCCACTCACCGTAGTTGGCACCGTCCAGTCGTAGGTGCGCTTGGTCGCATCGGTGATGGTGGTAATGGGTAGCCACGAATTGCCGTTGTTGGTAGAATAAAGCAGCACGAAATCGCCGGAATTTCCATAGGCATCCCAGTGCAGCCGCTCGGTCTCGCCCGGCACAAAGCCTTCGCCACCAGCCGGATAGGTGAGGGTGACCGCATCAGTCACGAATTCCCAGGCCACGACATACGACTGTGGGCCGAAAGGCACTTCAGTACCCTGAATGGTGACCGTGTAGATGTCGGCAGCGGGGTTATCCAGGGCTACTTGTTCCACATTATTCAGTGAATCGCGACCTTGACCGGCGGGCAGATCGAGCACCGCAGGATTGGGCGTCGGGTCAAGTTTCCAGGGCAGGCTCACCACTCCTTCCGCATTGGTTACCGTCAGATCGAGGTCGTTGAGCAGGGTTTTGGAAGCATTTGCCGCTGCGGGCCGTTCGGCCCAGTACACCATAATTTTGGCTAATTTCACCCCGGCAGGTACTTCTATCGAGTGCGTGGCCGTGTTGCCTTGTTCGGTGCTGCCTTCCAACCAGCGGTTTTCTGCCAATAAATGCCAGGCCCGTTGGGCGTTCACGTGGCCCCAGCCGAACTTGAAATCCGGGCCAACATTACCCAGGTCATTGGCCGTATTCAGTAAAGCCACCTTCAATAGTGCTGCGGAAGGGTAGGTGCCGTTGTGCATTTCTTTATAAGCCTGCGTCAGTTGGGCCAAACAGCCGGCAATACCCGGCGCAGCACCCGAAGTGCCGCCAAATACCTGGTAGCTATTATTCGGGCTGCAGGAATTCTGATCGGTGCCGTTGGCCGAAATATCCGGCTTCAAGCGTCCATCGTGGGCCGGGCCACGGCTCGAAGAGGGGTCCAAAGTGGCATCTGCAACGAGATTGGCCGTGGCAATCGCATTCTTGCCCATTTTATGGCCGCCAGTGATACTGCCCCATTGGTTGCCTGCTCCATAGCCGCAATTTACCCCGTTACTATTGCCCGCAGAAAATATATGCATTAAAGTTGGGTGTTCAAATAGTTGTTTATCAATGGTTTGGGCAATAATGGTGTAGCCAGTATTACAACCATTGGAATAAGAAGTGTTCGTGATCGTCACGTTTTCATTCAAGTGCAGCGGCAGGGTCTGGTCCTGAAACTCTGCGGCATAGTCCACTGTGAAAAGGGTGGCCCCGGCGGCCATGCCCTTTTTGGTGGGGTCCAGGTTGCCAGCGCCGCCGATAATGCCGCCTACGCCATCGCCATGGGTACCGGATTCCGGTGTACCCAAGGCCCGGTTAGACAAACGTCCTTTAAAATCAATGTGCGGCCCCAACTGCCCGTCGTCGCGGACGAGGACGTTCACGCCCGTGCCGTTGTAGTGTTTGCCCAGCCCATAGTCGCTGTCCAGCAGGTTGGCGCGGTGCAGACTACGGCCCCGGGTATCTTCCGGTTCACCCGGCGCGGAGGTCAATTCCAGGTATTGTATAAAGGGCAGGCCGGCCAGGGCCGCCAGGTTGGCTTCCGGCAGTTGGACTTGCAGAAAACCGTTTTCACGGCCTTCCAGCAGTACTTCCAGGCCATGTTGGCGGCATAGTTCGGCCCCGCGCGCAATAGATATATGCGGATACAATTGCAGGTTCACGTCTATTTTGTCGCCGTGCACGGCCCATGCTCCGTAGGGTTTTTCACGGAGCGAACGCGCCAGTTTCCACTCCCCCGGTACCCGTATTACACTGCGGACATGGAGTTTTTCCAGTAAGGAGAAATCGAAATTTTGGGGCAAACTAACTAAGTACGCGCCAAACCGTACGTAAGTAATGAATTGTACCCCAGCGGTTTCCAGCACGGCGCGTTCCGTAGTCGTAGGCAGTTTGGTGCATTGTAGGTAGCGTACCAGGCGTCCGTTCACCAGTTCATTGGCCGTTACGCCGGGATGTTGACGAATCTCGGCATAGTTGGCTGGAAAATACTCCGGCCCCCAGGCAAACTGCACCGCAGTATTTTGTTGGCTGAAAGCCGAAAAAGCCGATAGCCAGGCGGCCACCAGCAGCAAAATGGTAGAAAAATTTTTCATATTCTAACGGGAATTTGATAAAAAAATAAGCGGGGCGGATAATCCGCTCAAAAGTAAAGCGAGATGTACCGGATTAAGAAAATTGCC
>Ga0105047_10019001_pt1 | contig 10620 bp, 12 predicted proteins | sample MAT04_FD_78384 | JGI IMG/M metagenome (GOLD analysis project Ga0105047, IMG submission 78384) | Freshwater microbial communities from Lake Fryxell liftoff mats and glacier meltwater in Antarctica - MAT-04 (megahit assembly) | ecosystem: Environmental > Aquatic > Freshwater > Ice > Liftoff...
ACGAGGTGGTGCTGATGCGCCAGCTGGGCTGGAAGGGCGCGGACCATTTCGGCATCTCGCTGCACAATGCGATCGTCATGCCCTACATCTGGCACTACGGCACCGCAGAGCAGAAGGCGCGCTGGCTGCCGCGGCTGCAGTCAGGCGAACTGGTGGGTGCCATTGCCATGACCGAGCCGGGCACGGGGTCCGACCTGCAGGGGATCAAGACGACCGCCATCAAGACCGGCAACCAGTATGTGGTGAACGGGTCCAAGACCTTCATTACCAATGGCCAGCTGGCCAATTTTATCATCGTCGTGGCCAAGACTGACCCGGCCGAGGGGGCCAAGGGCACCAGCCTGATCATCGTCGAAACCGACGGCGCGGATGGCTTCGAGCGCGGCCGGAATCTGCACAAGATCGGCATGGAGGGCAACGACACCTCCGAGCTGTTCTTCAACGATGTAAAGGTGCCCGGCGAGAACATCATCGGCGGGACCGAGGGCCACGGCTTCGTCCAGCTGATGCAGCAGCTGCCGCAGGAGCGGCTCAACATCGCCATCCAGGGTATCGCAGCCGCCGAGCGCGGGCTTCGGGAAACGCTGGCCTATGTCAAGGAGCGCAAGGCGTTCGGCAAGCGGGTGATCGACTTCCAGAACACCCAGTTCAAACTGGCCGAGGTGAAGACGAAACTGACGGTCGCCAAGGTCTTCGTCGACTACTGCCTGGGCCAGCACCTGAAAGGCGACCTCGACGCCGTCACCGCCTCCATGGCCAAATACTGGGTCACCGACATCCAGGGCGAGGTCATCGACGAGATGCTCCAGCTGCACGGCGGCTATGGTTATATGAACGAATACCCCATCGCCCAGCTCTACAAGGACGCCCGCGTCCAGCGCATCTATGGCGGGACAAACGAGATCATGAAGCTGCTGATCGCGCGTTCGCTGTAAGGAGCGCCATGCGCAAGACAGCCCCCCAGCGACTGGCGGAACGCGAGGCCCGGGCCCGGTCCGAGCTGCTGGACAGCCTGTTCGATCCGTGGATCGGCGGGGCCGGCAATGCCGCGACCCTGGCCCGCCTCGGCCCGGTCGATCCGATGGACGCAAAAGACGTGGCGCGGGCGCTCAAGGCCGACATCGCCGGTCCTTTCGCGGAACTGACCCGCGAGACGCAGACCCGGATCAGGGCCGCGCTGACGGTCCTCGTCGCCTCAGATGGCGCGGAGTTCCGGGACTACTGGCTGGACCTGCGCCCTCCGTTCGGATCGACGGAGGCGGAGGCCGACGCCATCTTCCCCGTCGTCGCGCGAACGTTGGGCGTCAAACTTCCCGACACGCCGGCCTAGGCTCCACCTTGTCATCTCCCGATCTCCGCTGCGCTGCGTCGGGGATGACAAGGTCGTTGCAGAGACTATGGATGGGCTGATGATCCGCCTCCACGTCTCCCCCGACCTTTCCACTGGCACCACCGTCGCGCCGACGATGGACCAGTCTCGCTATCTGACCCAGGTCATGCGGCTCAAGCTCGGGGACGCGCTGCTGGTCTTCAACGGGCGTGACGGCGAGTGGCGCTGCATCATCGCCGATATCCTCAAGAAGGGTGTGATTCTGCGCTCCGAGGAGCAGGTCCGGCCGCAGACGCTCGGCCCCGACCTCGAACTGATCGTCGCCGTGGTCAAGAAGTCCCGCGTCGAGACCATCGTCGAAAAGGCCGCCGAACTGGGGGCCCGCCGCGTGCGCCTGGGCGTCACCCAGCGCACCAATGTCGAGCACGTCCGCCTCGACCGTCTCGACGCCATCGCCATCGAGGCCGCCGAACAGACCGGCCGACTGGACGTACCGACGATCGACGATCCGCAGAAGCTGGCCACGATCCTGGAGGACTGGGACCCGGTTCGCCGCCTGATGTTCTGCGACGAGACCGGTGGTGCGCCCGTGATCGGGGCCGTCACCCGGCCCGGGCCCTGGGCCATCCTGATCGGACCCGAGGGCGGGTTCTCGCCCGAGGAACGCGACCGCCTGCGGGCCCTGCCCTCCACCACCGCCGTCTCGCTGGGCCCCCGCATCCTGCGCGCCGACACCGCCGCCATCGCTGCCATGACCCTGTGGCAGGCCGCGGTCGGCGACTGGGAGCGCTAGGGCCATGTTCGCGGAACTGGCGTTCGCGACCGTGATGGTTCTGCTCACCGTCATCATTCACGGAGCCGGGCTGCTCGTGCTCGGCCGGCTGATGGAATGGCGCGAGCGGGCCACCGGCCACTCCCGCATCAGCCCCATTTCCGGCGAGGGTGCCATCGTTGCGGTGCTCTCGGCCCTCGGCCTGCTGGTCCTGCACGGTCTGGAAATCTGGCTCTACGCCTTTTTGTATCTCGGGATCGGGGCGGTCGAGCCGATGCGCGACGCCGTCTATTTCTCGACCATCGCCTATGCCTCGATTGGCTTCTCCGACTCGGCCATGGCCCCCGAGTGGAAGCTGCTGGGTGCGCTTGAAGGGATCAATGGTGCGCTGCTGCTGGGCTGGTCGGTGGCCTTCTTCGTCACCCTGATGACCCGTTTCCTGCCGGCCCGGCATCACAACGGCTGACGATACCCACTGTGGCACCTTGAGACCGGCCGCAATCTCGCCCATCTAGCCGCAACGGGCCCGTCGCCCGATCCGGGGCCTGAATGACCGATCCGACGCCACTTACCTTCGACGACCTGGTCGGCGTCATGTCCAGGGGCATGAAGCCCAAATCCGAATGGCGGGTCGGTGCCGAGCACGAGAAATTCGGCTTCGACCGCTCGACGCTGCGCCGTCCGGCCTATGAAGGGCCCAATGGCATTCTGGCGATGCTGACCGGCCTGCAGCGGTTCGGCTGGGCACCGGTGGAAGAGGCCGGCTACGTCATCGCCCTCGAGCGCAGGAACGCTGACGGCTACACCGCCTCCATCAGCCTGGAGCCCGGCGGCCAGTTCGAACTGTCCGGCGCGCCGCTCAAGGATATCCACGAGATCTGTTCCGAGACGGGCCAGCATCTGATGGAGGTCAAGATGGTCGCCGACGAGCTGGGCCTGGGCTTTCTCGGCACCGGCTTTGACCCGATGTGGCGGCGCGAGGACGTGCCCGTCATGCCCAAGGGCCGCTACGACATCATGCGCGCCTATATGCCCAAGAAGGGCAACCTCGGCCTCGACATGATGCTGCGCACCTGCACCATCCAAGCCAACCTCGATTTCGACTCCGAGGCCGACATGGTGGCCAAGTTCCGCACCTCACTGGCGCTCCAGCCCATCGGTACGGCCCTGTTCGCCTGTTCGCCGTTCACGGAGGGCCGCCCCAACGGCTTCCTCTCGGCCCGCGCCAACGTCTGGACCGATACCGATCCGGACCGCACCGGCATGCTGGGGTTTGTCTTCGAGGAGGGCTTCGGGTTCGAGACCTATGCCAACTATGCGCTCGATACGCCGATGTATTTCGCCAAGCGCGGCGACCGCTACATCGACGCCTCGGGCCAGTCGTTCCGCGACTTCATGGACGGGAAACTGCCCGCCCTGCCCGGGGAACGTCCGACGCTGAAGGACTGGGGCGACCACCTGACCACCCTGTTCCCCGAGGTCCGGCTGAAACAGTATCTGGAGATGCGCGGCTCGGACGGTGGCCCCTGGAGCCGCATCTGCGGCCTGCCCGCCCTGTGGACCGGCATCTTCTATGATGCGCCCTCGCTCGCCGCCGCCTGGGACCTTTGCAAGAACTGGGACATCGCCGACCACGAACGCCTGCGCCGCGACGTGACCCGGCTGGGCCTGCGGGCGGAGGTCGCCGGCCGTTCGGTGCGCGACATCGCCGTCGACATGGTCGCCATTGCCCGCCAGGGCCTCAAGAACCGCGCGCGCTTCAGCGGCGGCATGGTCGACGAGCGGGGCTATCTGTCCGAGCTCGAAGACATCGCCGATACGGGGATCACCCCGGCCGAACGGCTGCTCGACCTCTACCACGGAGACTGGCAGGGCGACATCAGCCGCATCTACCGCGACTTCGCCTATTGAGCTCCGGACACCAAAAAGCCCGCCGGAGTGCGGCGGGCCCTGGCCGACGGTGCCCGGAGGCGACCGATCAGTTCTTGGCGTCTTCGGCACCCGAGGTCACGGCTGAACCGACGGCCTCGACGTCACGACCGGCACCCGAGATGGTGTTGCAGGCCGACACGGCCAGGGCGGCAGCGACCAGCGTCAGGGTGATGAACTTCTTCATGGGGGGTCTCCTCAATGGCGAAGCTCCGATAACGCAAGGCCCGGCTGCAGGTTGCATCGCCACGACCCCGTCCGATCTGCTAGTCGGAAGGACATGACCCAAGCCCCCGGAACCGCCGCCCGTCGCCTCGTCGAGACGCTCGCCGTCAACGGCGTCACCCGCGTCTTCTGCGTGCCGGGCGAGAGCTATCTGGCCGTGCTGGACGCCCTGGTCGACCACCCGGAGATTGAGGTCGTCACCTGTCGCCATGAAGCCGGTGCCGCCAACATGGCCGAGGCCTATGGCAAGCTGACCGGCCGCCCGGGCATCTGCATGGTTACGCGCGGACCCGGCGCGACCCACGCCTCGATCGGGGTGCACACCGCCCATCAGGACTCCACGCCGATGATCCTGTTTGTCGGCCAGATCGCCCTGGCCGACCGGGGACGCGGGGCCTTTCAGGAGGTCGACTACCGCGAGGTCTTCGGCGGCCTGGCCAAATGGGCGACCGAGATCGAGAGCCCGGACCGCACCGTCGAGATCGTCGAACGCGCCTTCGCCACGGCGCTTCAGGGCCGCATGGGTCCGGTCGTTATCGCCCTGCCCGAGGACATCCTGCACGCGCCCGGCGGCCCGGCCCCGATCCGCGCCGTCACGCCCGCCCGGGCCGGGCTGGACCCGGCGTTTCTGGCCGATCTGGGCGACCGGCTGTCGAAGGCCGAGCGGCCCCTGCTGGTGCTCGGCGGTTCCGGCTGGACCGAAGCGGCGGCCGCCGCAATCGGGGATTGGTCCGAGCGACTGGGCTTGCCCGTGGCCCTGTCATTCCGCAGGAAGGACATCCTGTCCAACGACCGCACCCACTATGCCGGCGACCTCGGTCTCGGCTGCAATCCCGCACTGATGCAGCGCGCGCGCGATGCAGACCTTCTGATCGCGCTGGGTGCCCGCCTCGGCGAGAACCCGACCCAGGGCTACACCCTGTTCACCCGCGCGGAGACCGCCGCCAAACTGGTCCACATCCACCCCGGGGCGGAGGAACTGGGCCGGGTCTGGACCCCGCTGATCGCCGCCACCGCCGACAACAGCCTGGCTGCCCAGGCCCTGGCCACGCTCGGGCCCGGCCGCACATGGCATGATCAGGCCAAGGCCGCCCACGACCACTACCAGGCCTTCTCGACCCCGGTTCCTGTTACCGGGGCGGTGAACCTGAGCCAGTGTATGGCCCACCTCGGCGAGGTCCTGCCCGCCACCGCCATGGTCACCAACGGGGCCGGCAATTTCGCCGCCTGGCTGCACCGCTTCTATCGCCACCGCGCCTGCCGGACCCAGCTGGCCCCGACCTCGGGGGCGATGGGCTACGGCTATCCCGCCGCCGTCGCCGCCAAGTCGCTGCATCCGGACCGCGAGGTGGTCTGCATCGCCGGCGACGGCGACTTTCTGATGACTGGCCAGGAACTGGCGACGGCCGTCCAGCATGGCATCAACACCGTTGTCGTCGTGGTCGACAACGGCACCTACGGAACCATCCGCATGCATCAGGAGGGGCACTACCCCCGCCGGGTCATGGCCACGGACCTGAGAAACCCCGACTTCGTGGCCTATGCCCGGGCCTTCGGGGCCTTCGGCGTCCGCTGCGACCGGACCGAAGACTTCCCCGCCGCGCTGCAGGCCGCCCGCGAGGCCGCGGGGCCCGGCGGCGTGCCCGCCCTGATCCACCTGATCACCTCGGCCGAGGACATTGCCCCGAACCGGACGATCACGGGGTTACGGACGGGGTAGGTGTCCTTCTCCCCTTGCGGGAGAAGGAAAATATCAAACAGGCCAGGTCTCCTTCGACGCCCCCAGCACCTCCCCCGCCATGTAGAGAGAGCCACAGATCACCACCCGCCCGGCCCCCAGCCGCAGCGCCCGGCTCAGCGCCGCCTCGACCGAAGACGAACTCTGGGCCCCCAGCCCGTGGCCGCGCGCCACCGCCGCCAGCGCCGCCGGCTCGGCCGCCGCGCCCTCGAAGCCGACCGTGAAAACATGGGCCCCGGTGTCCTTCAGCGCCTCGAAGAAGCCCGCGTGGTCCTTGTTGGCCAGCATGCCGACGATCAGGGCGAGCGGTCGGGGTGCCTTGGCCTGTCGCTCGGCCAGCGCCTCGGCAAGGGCCCTCCCGGCATGGGGATTATGCCCCCCGTCCAGCCACAGTTCGGCCTCGGCGGCCCGCGCCGTTTCGCCATAGGCACCCACCGTCAGCCGTTGCATCCGCGCGGGCCATGCCGCCCCCGACACCCCCGCCGCGATCGCCGCTTCGGGCAGATCAAGCTCCAGCGCCACCGCGACAGCCAGCCCGGCGTTGGCGATCTGATGCGGCCCCCGCAGGCCCGGGGCCGGCAGGTCGAGGAACCGCTCCTGATCCTGAAACACCATGCCGCCGCGCTCGGCCCAGGCATCGAAATCAGTGCCCATCACGGTCAGCGGGGTCAGGACCGACGCCGCACTGGCCTCGATCACCGCCATGGCCGCCTCCGACTGGCGGGCGACGATCCCGCGCGCCCCGGCTTTCAGGATGCCCGCCTTCTCGCCCGCGACCTGTTCGATCCGCGTGCCCAGAAACTCGGCATGGTCCAGATCGACCGGCGCGATCACACTCAGTAGCGGCCGTTCGAGGATGTTGGTCGCATCCAGCCGCCCGCCCAGCCCAACCTCGATGATGGCCAGATCGGCCGGAACCTCGGCCATGGCCACAAAGGCCGCAGCCGTCGTGCTCTCGAACACCGTGCTCTGGACGCCCTGTACGGCCTCGATCCGGTCGAGGATGTCCGACAGCCGCGCGTCATCTATCAGCTCGCCCGCCAGCCGGATGCGCTCGTTGAACCGCACCAGATGCGGCGAGGTATAGACATGGACCCGCAGACCCGCCGCCTCGGCCATGGCCCGGATGAAGGCGATGGTCGACCCCTTGCCGTTGGTTCCGGCCACATGGACCACCGGCGGCAGATGCAGCTGCGGCTGGCCCAGCACGGCGCACAGGGTCCGCATCCGGTCCAGCGACAGGTCGATCTTCTGCGGGTGACGCAGACGCAGGCGTTCGGAGACGGGATCCATGGGCTACTCTTACCCCTCTCCCGGATCGGGAGGGAGAGGCGTAGTGATGATCGATGCCGGAGATCCGCCCGATTGCCCGATGGGTCCTGACCGCCACCTTCCTCGTCGCCGGCGTGCTGCACGTCCTCGCCCCCGCGCCGTTCCTGGACATCACGCCCGCCTGGGTGCCGTTCGCGCCGGTCGTCATCGCCCTGACCGGCCTGGCCGAGATCGCCGGCGCGGTGGGTTTGATGATCCCCCGCCTGCGCCGGGCCGCAGGGATCGGGCTGGCGCTCTATGCCGCCTGCGTGTTTCCGGCCAACATCCAGCATGCCATCAGCGACCTTGGCCTGGCGGAGCCGGTGCTGGGCTGGGCCTATCACGGCCCGCGCCTGCTGTTTCAGCCGGTGATCGTCTGGTGGGCGCTATGGGTGGGAGAGGCGATCGACTGGCCTTTTCGAAAGGCCGATCAGGCCGCCTGACGCCGTCCACCCATCAACATCGACAGGATCTTGCCCAGGGTCTCGGGCAGGTTGGCGCGGGCGACCACGCGGTCAACCATGCCCTTTTCCTGCAGATACTCGGACCGCTGGAACCCCGGCGGCAGTTTCTCGCGGATCGTGGTCTCGATCACGCGCGGGCCGGCGAAGCCGATCAATGCCCCCGGTTCGGCCAGATGCACGTCGCCCAGCATCGCATAGCTGGCTGTCACCCCGCCGGTCGTCGGATCGGTCAGGACCACGACATAGGGCAGTTGTGCGTCCTTCAGTTCCTGCACGGCGAGCGTTGTGCGGGCCATCTGCATCAGGCTGAGCGCGCCCTCCTGCATGCGGGCACCGCCGGCGGCCGTGAAACAGACCAGCGGAACCCCGCGCTCGATCGCGGCGCGCGCAGCGGCGATGAAGCCCTCGCCTGCGGCCATGCCCAGCGATCCGCCCATGAAGGCGAAGTCCTGGACCACGGCAACGGCCGGCGTCCCGCCGATGTCGCCGAAGCCGATGGACATGGCGTCCTTCAGGCCGGTCGCCTTGCGGGCCGCGATCAACCGCTCGCGATAGGGTTTGCCATCCGAGAATTTCAGCGGATCCTCGGCGACCTCTGGACTGGCGATCGGCTGATACTCACCGCCGTCGAACGTATAGCCCAGCCGCTGTGACGCATTGATCCGCATGTGCCGTCCGGAGGGCGTCACCCACAGGGCCGTCTCCAGATCAGGCCGGTACAGCATGTCGCCGCTGTCGGGGTCCTTGACCCACAGATTGTCCGGCGTCTCGCGCCGGCTGACGATCTTGCGGACGCCCGGCGCGAACCGGCTGAGCCAGCCGCCGCGCTTTTCGGGGGGTTTGGAGGGGGTCTTGTCAGCCATGCGGAGGTCTCTAGACGGTTTCGCCCACGCGCGCACCGCGCACGGCGTCAGCGAGCGCCCTGACCTTGGCCAGAACACGCGGCACCGGCGGTTCGTTCGCCTCAAGGGCGGCAGCGACCTCGTCAACCAGCACCGAGCCGGCCACGACGGCGTCGGCGACCCGGGCGATCTCGGCGGCCCGTTCCGGTGTCTTGACCCCGAAGCCGACAGCGACAGGCATGCCCGAGGCCCGGCGCACGCGCTCGACCGCCGGCGCGACCGAGGCCGACTGGGCTTCTTTCACCCCCGTCACGCCCGCCACCGAGACATAGTAGACAAACCCGGAGGTGCGGCGCGCAATCACTTCCAGCCGCGCGTCGTCCGAGGTCGGCGTGGCGAGGCGGATCAGCGAGACTGATACCGCATCCAGAGCATCGCTCAGCGGACCGGCCTCTTCGGGCGGGCAGTCCACCACGATACAGCCATCCACGCCGGCGGCCGCCGCGTCGCGCGCAAAGGCCTGATAACCATAGGAGTCGATCGGGTTGAGATAACCCATCAGGATCAGCGGGGTGTCGGCGTCGCCGTCGCGGAAGGCCCGTGCCAGGTCCAGCGTGCCCCTGAGTGTCAGCCCGGCCTTCAGGCCGCGCAGCGCCGCGCGCTGGATCGGCGGCCCTTCGGCCATGGGGTCGCTGAACGGAAAGCCCAGTTCAATCAGATCGGCCCCGGCGGCGGGCAGGCCGCGCAGGATCTCCAGCGCCTCACCGGGCGTGGGGTCGCCGGCCATGACATAGGCCACAAACCCGGCGCGGTGTTCGGCCTTCAGCGCCGCGAACCGGGCGTCGATGCGGGCCGTGGTCATTGCGGGGCCGAAGGGGTCGCCGGCGCGGCCGGGGTCTCGAGCGCGGCGGTACAGACGTCGCCCGGGATCGTTGCCATGGCGATATAGCCCGGCGCCTCGGGTGCGGCCGGGCGGGTCTGGTCGTAGAAAGCCAGCATTTGCAAACCCTCGCAGCCGCCACCCTCCAGGGGCTTGACCAACACCACGCGGTTGTCGTCGCCTCCGGCCGTCTGCCAGCCCCGGGCCTCGAAATGGGCGATGTAGACCTCTGCCAGTGCGCCTACCGAGGCCAGCGGAGCCGTGACGCAGAAGGCCCGGCCTGAAAGACCATAAAGGTTGCCGCACTCCGGGGCCGCCGTTGCACCCTCCAGCACAGCCGCGTCCGGGATGGTCACCCATCCCGGCGCGCCAGCTGGGGAGATGGGCGCGTCCTGCGCGACAGCATGGCTTGCCGCCAGCACCAGCCCGAGGGCGACGCCGATCGCAGCGGTCGACACTCTCATCGTCACAGCTCCACGCCGAGATGTTTCGCCACCGCGAAGATATCCTTGTCGCCCCGCCCGCACATGTTCAGCACCACATCGCCGCCCGCACCCACCTCGGCCGCGATCTCGCCGATCCGGGCGAGAGCATGGGCGGGCTCCATCGCCGGAATGATGACTTCAAGTTTCTAGGGCAGCTGGAAATGCTCCAGCTCCTCAACGTCGGTCGCCGCGCGATATTCCGCCCGGCCCATATCCTTGAGCCAGGCGTGCTCGGGCCCGATGCCGGGATAGTCCAGCCCCGCCGAGATCGAATGACCTTCCAGGATCTGGCCGTCCGCGTCCTGCAGCAGATAGGTCCGGTTGCCGTGCAGCACCCCGGGCCGACCACCCTGGAGACTGGCCGCATGGTCCGGACCGTCCAGCCCGCGCCCTGCAGCCTCGATGCCGATCAGGCGGACACCGGCATCCTCGATGAAGGGATGGAACAGGCCGATGGCGTTCGAGCCACCGCCGATGGCCGCGACCACGGCGTCGGGCAGTTTGCCACGCCGGGCCATCATCTGAACCCTGGTCTCCTTGCCGATCACGCTCTGGAAGTCGCGGACCATGGCCGGATAGGGGTGCGGACCGGCTGCGGTGCCGATCAGGTAATAGGTGTCGGCGACATTGGTGACCCAGTCGCG
>Ga0105047_10019003_pt1 | contig 10619 bp, 8 predicted proteins | sample MAT04_FD_78384 | JGI IMG/M metagenome (GOLD analysis project Ga0105047, IMG submission 78384) | Freshwater microbial communities from Lake Fryxell liftoff mats and glacier meltwater in Antarctica - MAT-04 (megahit assembly) | ecosystem: Environmental > Aquatic > Freshwater > Ice > Liftoff...
ACCTGCGCCAAGTCGGGCTGGACGTGGCCCGCATCACGGCGGACCAAACGCGGATCCGCAACAACCTCCGCGAGACGCCCAAAGAAGCCGAAGTCTACGGCGACTACCTGAAGAAACTGAGCGTCCAAGAGAAGGAAATGGACGCCCTCACCGACAAGCAGAAGAAGCTGATGGCCGACGAATTCAAAGCCCGCAAGGCCTACGAAGACTACCTCGGCAACCTGAGCGACTGATCGACCCGCCCGAGGATCGAACGAAAACCGCCGCGATCCCGCGGCGGTTTTTTTGTACGAGTGCTCTACTTCTTCTTCCGCTTGGTTGCGGTGGGCACGGTGGATTCAACCTTTTCCACACGCACCGTTGCGGGTCTCGGAGGGCCGGCCGGCGGGATGCCGACGACGATGCCGAGCGGTTTCAAGAGCAGTGTCAATTCCTCGGCTTCGCGCCGAGCTTGGATTGAATCGACTTTGGCCAAGCCGATGGCGAAGTACCAAAACTTCTCGCGGTCTTTCGGTGAGACGGACTCGGGATCGCTGCCGAGTTCCTTCACCAATTCCCGGTCGAACTTCAATTGCTTGAGCGCCGTAGCCAATTCGCGCCAAGTCAGGCCCATCGACAACACCGCGCCATCTTCCCGCGAGAGCTTGCGGCCGATGAGTAAGTGGAAGAAGCCGCGTAGCCGACCAACCGCCAATTGGCGGTCGCGAATCAATTCGAGCACGACTTGGGATCCATCCATTCCGAACTCCACGCGGGGCATCAGCGAGCCAATCCCCACTTTGACGAAATTCCCGGAATCCCACAAGGCCCGTTTTTCCCCCGAAGTCCCGAAACCCTCCAAACCACCGTAATGTATATCTAAGTGCATCATGGATATAAGCTTCAGATGCGCTATCTGTTCGCCTCGCTAATCGCGATCACCACCTTGGTGTCCCTGAGCGCCGCGCCGATTCCGAAAGAAAAAGCGAAGTCGAATGATGTCGAGGCCATCCAAGGAAACTGGCAACTCGAAAAATTGGACATGGGTGGCTCCGCCTCGCCGATTGACATCGGCCATACGGGTTCAAATTCAATGACGGCAAGCTGAAGGTGAGCGCCGGCGAGGTAGGCGAGTATAAACTCGACCCCGATGCCTCTCCCAAGTCGATCGACATGAGTGAGGGCGGTCGCCTGTCGCCCGGCATCTATGAATTGGACGGCGACACGCTGAAAATCTGCCTGGCCGAAGGGCCAACCGCGACTCGCCCGACTGTAATGAAGCCCGATGGGATGCGGGTCGCGGTGGTCACGTTCAAGCGGGTGAAGGCCGACAAATGAGCAGGGTCATTTCTCCGAATCTTTGAGCATCGCTCGGTACACCGCGACGTCTGCAGGGTGGATCGACTGCTCTTTCAGTCCCTTGGCCTTCGCGTTGCGAAACATCGCTTCCGCCTCGGTGGGGCGCGGCGGCGACTGGTTTTGCAAGGCCAGCGCGAGGTGGAACATCCGCAGCGGCGATTTTTCTAAGGCAAGCGCCTGGGTCAAGTCTCGCTCGGCCGAATCGAATTGCTTCGCGGCGATTTCGATCCGCGCCCGCGTGTCGAGCAGGTCGCCGGTCAACCCGTTCTCCGTCACCGCCTTTTCCAAAAGCGCGGTCGCGCGCACGGTCTTCAGCGGGTTCGCGGCCAGCAACCACGCGAGGTTGTTGAGCGCTGCGACGTTGCGGTCGTCGAGGGCGAGGGCCGCTTCGTACGCCGCTTCGGCCTTCGCGAAATCGCTTTGCAGCGTGTAAAAATCGGCCTCGTTCATCAGCGTCGCGATCGACCCCGGCTCGCCGGTTTTGGCTTCGGTGAGCCACGCTTGCACGACGGCGACTTGCCGGGGGGTCGCGGTGCCGGGCCGGATCGCCGCGAGACCCGCCGGCAGTCTGACGCCGACGGGGAGCAGTTTCGCGTGCCGCTCGATCTTGGCGAAGGCGTCGTCGATGCGACCGTCGGCCGCGAGCAGTCCCGCCGCGGCGACCACGGCTTCGGGCCGGTGGGTGAAGATCGCCTCGTATTTGGCCACGGCGGAGTCGGTCATCTTGCGGCCGGGCACCGTACGGCGGACGTCTTGAGAGCGGGCGAGTTCGTCGAGCAATTCCGCCGCGCGGGCGTAGCGGAGTTGCAAATTGCCGGGTACGGAATCGGCGGTGCGGGTGTAACCCTCGGCGAGTTCGAGTGACCGCTCCGGTCGTCCGCTCCGGGTCTCGTAGCGGGCGACAGCGGCCACGGCTCGGAAGTCGGCCGGGAAGTTGGCGAGCAACCGGCTCGCGCAGCCGTCCGCGAATTCGCGGTCTTCGGGCTCCGACGCTTCTTCGAGACCGGTCACGAGGTAGTCGATGTTCTTGCCGTCGTTTTCCAAGAGTTCGAGCAGGAGCTTGCGACCGCGGATGCGACCATCGCGATCCCCGGATGTCCGGCACATTTGTGCGAGCAAAAATTGATCGCGTCGATCTTTGGTGACCGCGGCGACCTCTCCGAGGATTTGGATCGAACGGGCGACCACTTGTTTGCGGTCATCGCTTTCCAAGTGGCGGGCCAACCCCGCGAGCACCGCGGCGGTCGACCGCTTTTCGTCTTCGGTTTCACCGGGGGAATTGTCTTTGCCCGCGAGCAAATCTTTGGCCTTCTTGCGATCCAGCGGGTTACCCTCCGCGACGTACAGCATCGCCAAATTCCGCCGCGCCCAAGCCGCATCCCCTTGGGATCGTTTTGAATCCGTCAGGAATGATTCCAACATCGCGATCGATTCCCGGCGTTGAAACCGCGAGAGTTTGAGCGATAAACTGATCTGCGCGAACTGCCGCTGTTCCGCACCGGTTTTCAGCTCCGGCTTCCAGCCCGCCGCCGCCGCGGGGGATTCCGCCACCGAGGCGAGGAGCACGGCGAACTGCATCGCGGGCAGTTTTTCGCGGGCGTGCTCGAGCATCGCGGCCAGCGGCTCAGGTCCGGTTTGGACGAGGGCCAGTCGGAGCCAATCGTCGGTGGTGGCGCGCGGCGACAGCACCCCGAGTTCGAAACTGGCCTCGGCTTCTTTCGGGAGTTTTAACGACGTATAGCCGTCGCCGAGCCAAGCGAACTCGCCGGCGGCGCCTTCGTTCCAACGCTTGGCGATTTCCAAAAGCTTCCGCGCCGAAGCCGGGTCGAGCCGGTCGATCGCTTTGCGGAGGACGCGTTGGAATTTCTCCCCGCTCCAGCGGTAATCTTGGGCCAGTTGCTTTACCGTTGCCGGCAACATCGCCTCGCGGTGCCGGGCTTGGAATTCGATCCGCGCCTGGACGGGGCCGTGGCGGTTCGGTTCGAGCACCACGGCCCGATCCAACGATGCTTCGGCCGCGGGGAGATCGCCCCCGAGTTCGTGCAAGCGGCCCAAGGCGATGCAGACATCGGCGCGATTCGGGCTCACGCCGAACCGGGCGAGGAGGGCTTCGCGGGCGGCCGGCGCATCGGCCGGTTGCGCGAGGGCGTCCCAGGCCTGGCGCAGCGCCCGCGTCTCGGCCCCCTTCGGCAATTTGGCCAGCGCCGCTTCGGCTTCGGCTTTCATCGCGGGGTCGTTCGCTTTCGCGGCGCGCTCGTAGACGGCGTCCCACAGGGCCGGTTCGGTGAATCGCCGTCCAGCCATGCGGCGGAAGGTTTTCAACATCCCGGCATCGTCGCCCAGACGGTCGTAGATTTCAAGCAGGCCGTCCAACAACCGCTGTTGCTCGGCGTCGGGCCAATTATCGATTTGCCCGGCGAGTCGTTCGATGCTCCGGAGTTTCGCCGGGTCGCGTGTGTACAACACGGCCCGCGCCAGACGGACGTCGGGGCTATCCCCGGCGAGCGCTTGGGCTTCGTCGAGCACCGCCAACCCGACGGCGATGCCGGCCAAATCCGCGAGTGCTTGGGCCAGCGCGCCCCACAGTTTGATGTCGGACGGGCGCCGGTACGCTTCGGCTCGGAGGATCGCCACGGCGCGTTCGGTCGCCCCGCGTCGCGTGGCGATGTCGGCCCGCAGAATCGCGCCGTCCGAATTCGACGGGCCGACTTTCGCCGCCACGTCTTTAGCTTCCGCTTCCAAGGCGTCCCAGAGGGCCGGGGCCGGCGGGGGCGATTGCGTTCGCAGATGCGCCGCTTTCATCTTGAGCAGGATCGCCCTAGCGTTGAAGGTCGCGAAGGCGGATCGCGCCGCGACTTCGTACTCGCGGATCGCTTCCTCGAAACGGCCCGCGTTCAGTAATGATTGACCGAGGGTCTCGCGGCCTTCCAAATGCTGCGGGTCGCGGTTCAGCAACTGTGCGAGGCACTCCAATTCCCTCGCGGGGTTACCCAGGTTGCGGTAGCACTTCGCAATGAGCATCAGGCACTGGTTTTCCAACCCCGGCAGCTTCGCGGCCTCAATGCGGAGTTGCCGGAAGATCTCAATCGCATCATCCCAATGGTCTTCGCGCATCGCCAACCGGCCGCGGATGTACTTGGCCTGCATCGGCCCTTCATTCTTCGTACTCCCTTCGAGCTTCGCCAAGATGTCCCGGCTGCGCTCGGTCTCGCCGAGCCGCACGAGCAAGTCGGCCAAGGTCGCGAGGAGTTCGAAGCTGTCCTTCTCGGGCACGTGGGCCAAGGCCGCTTCGAGCACGGCCACCGACGAGCCGATGTTGCCGCGGTTGAATTCCAGCCACGACAAACTGCGGACGAAACGAGGATCTTTCGGGTAGAGCGCCACCCCCTTGGCGAGCAGGTCGCACGCTTCGGCGAGGTCCCGGCCGCGCTGGAGTTGCTCGGCCAAGAGCAACAAAGCGTTCGGATTGTCGCGCTCGAGAACGAGGGCTTTGCGCAAATCGGCGATGGCGGCGTCGATCGGCGCGGCCGGACTTTCATCGATCAACGTCGCGAAAACGGCGCGTTCGATGTACGACTCGGCTTTCTCCGGCAGGGCCAAAATCAATTGGTCGTGGACGGCCTTCGCTTCGGCCGGTCGGTGCTCGCGGCGCAGAAATTGGGCGAGTTGCAAGTACGCGGCTTGGTTCTTCGAGTCGCGGCGGATCGCCTCGTTCAAGCTTTTGACCACTTCGTCGGCGGGCTGGAACAAGGCCTGCTGGGCCGAGGCGAGACCGCGCCAAAGGTCGGCGTCTTTCGGGTCGATTTGCAGTAGGAACCGGGCGTGCGTTTCGGCGTCGGTGTTCCGACCGATCTTCAGGGAAACTTGGAGAGCCTCGCGGCGGATGGCATGCCGCGCGGGATCGGTCCGCAAAATCCGTTCGTAGATCAGCAACAGGTCGTAGGCGTTGCCGGTCGTGCGGTTCTTGACCAGTTCCGCGAGTTGGACCTGGGCATCGGCGTCCAACGGCCGAAATTCGAGGTACTGCCGCAAGTAGCCGATGGCCGCGTCTTTCTTCCCCGCATCGGAGGCGCGGTTCGCCTGCTTCAGCAACGCGTCGGGGATCCGCCGGGCTTGGAACGCGTGAACCCCGGCGAGGGTCCCGACGAACGCGGCCAACGTCAGGAGGATCTTGAGGAGGAATCGCTTGTTGATCGTCGGGAGCATCGGGCCGCGTCCTTGCGGTTCGTATCGGGTTGAAGTGTTAGTGTAAATATTGCCGAAGGGAGCCGTCAACCGCAAGTTGCCGGTTGCCGGTTGTCTGGTGAGTTGCCCGAACGGGGGTAACGCTCACCCGGCGGTTGCGAAAGACATCACGCCCGTTGCTCTTGGGCCTGCCATTCGTCGAGGAGCTTGCCGATGTTCTTGTAACCGAAGTCGATGTTCGCCAATTCGTGGCCCAGATCCATCGCGCGGGGGAGTTCCCCGTTTTCGGCCGAACCGGTGGCGAGTTGGAAGAGCACTTCCTTCCGGGTCGGTTCGTCGGCCGCCGTCGTAAGCAGGGGAAGGGCTTCCTCGAAGTTCCTCTGGGCCAACCGCCAGTTGTTCCGCTTGATGAAACAGAGCCCGAGGTAGAGCGCGGCCTTGCCCTTCAAACGGTCGTCGCGCCGGGCGACCTGCAATTCTGCAATGGCCTCGTCGATCTTATCGAGCTTGAGCAAGCGCAAGCCGAGTTCGAGGCGGTGCCCCGTTTCGGCGGGAAATCGTTCGGCTTTAGCCCGCAGCAATTCTGCTTCGCGCGCGATGATTTCGCGCTGCAACCGGTTGCGGGTTTTCTTCAACTCGTCCTCGGTCGGCTCCTCGTCTGCGGTGTCGCCGGTCTCAGCTCGCGCTTTCAATTTCCGCAGCTTGGCCTCGGCTTTGTCGAGGTTGTCTCGCAACGGTAGCAGATCGAGTTCGAGCAATTCCAATTGCAGTTTGAAGTGGTTCCCCGTTGGCCCTTGGCCTTGCAACAGCGCCGCCCGCGCCCGGTCGAACTGCCCCTGCCGGCGATAGACGGCCGCGAGCTGAACGTACAATTCCGGCCCCGTCGGATCGGCTTCGATGCGTTTCAGCAACGCCGACGCCTCCCGGCCGACTTTATCTTGCCTCTCGACGGCGGCTTCTTCCATCCGCCCGACGACCGGCGAATCCTTCGTCCCCGAGATCGATTCTTGGTAGCCGCCCCGGGCGATGGTCTCGGACGCGGCCAAGTCTTTCGCCTTGTGGGCGGCTTCGACATCCTTCGGGTTCGCCTGTTGAACCAATTGCCAAAGGGCGATGGCTTTCGTGAAGTCGCCGCGCTTCTCGAAGAGCCGGGCAAGCGCGCGGTTCAACGTCGCGTCTTTCGGATATTTCTGCCGGGCTTGATCCAGGGTGTACACGGCCAGATCGAGTAAGCCGAGAGCGTCGAACGCCTCGGCCATATCCATCGCGGTGCCCATGTCCCATGGGTTGCGACTGAAAACGCCTTCCGCATGTTCGAGCACCTTGACGTAATCGCCTTGGGCCTTCGAGGTTTTCACTTTCGCTTTGAACCGCGGCGTGGAAAAGAAGGCGAACCGGCTACCGCGGAGGTTGTTGCCGTATTTTTCCTTTTGGGCTTTGCGCAGGGCTTGGCGGAACGGAAAATTTGCCGGATCGAGCTTGCAGCACAGCAAAAGCAATTGAATGCCGTAATCGTGGTTGCCGGTTTGGAGTACCTGCCGGGCGCGCTCGAAATTCTCGGACGCGACGCGGCGCTGATCGGGGGTGGGAGCGGGAACGGAGCGGCTCCGGTCGGCCATGGCCTGGTTCTTTCGGTTCGCGCCGGGGAGCGGCGGCGGTACGGTGCGGGTCGTCATGCGAGTGCCCAGTATGTTGTACCACACGGCCTGCGAACGTACATCGGCCGGACGATTCGAGAGCCGAGATGCCGATCGAAACCGAAGACATCGAGCGCGCCGCCGCGAGTATCCGGGCCGGCGGACTGGTGGCGTTCCCCACCGAGACCGTCTACGGGCTCGGGGCCAACGCCCTCGATCCGGTCGCCGTGGCGAAGATTTTCGCCGCGAAGGGGCGACCGGGTACGAATCCTCTGATTGTCCATGTCGCGAACGCGGGCCAAATACCGCCGCTCGTCGAATCGTGGCCCGTCCTAGCCCGCGAATTGGCCGAGCGATTCTGGCCGGGGCCGCTGACCATCGTCGTGCGGAAATCAGTCCTCGTTCCGGAAATCGTCACCGGCTCCGGGCCAACCGTCGCACTGCGCTGCCCGAATCACCCCGTGGCACTCGCCCTGTTGAATGCGGCCGGAGTACCGATTGCGGCCCCGAGCGCGAATCGCTCGGGGGGATTGTCTCCGACAACCTCAGAGCACGTCCGCAATGGATTGAACGGCCAATACGACATTCTGTTGGACGGCGGCCCGTGCCCCGGCGGCTTGGAATCGACGGTGGTCGCAGTCACCGACGACGGCGTTCGATTGCTCCGACCCGGCCTTATCGGTATCGCCGAATTGGAAACCGCCGTGGGAACCGTGGCCACAGGGCCGACCCCCTCCGCACCGGACGCCGCGGCCCCTTCGCCGGGATTGCTCGCGAAGCACTATGCCCCGCGAACCGCCCTCGAATGCGTGGCGACACCCGCCGACGCCGATTTCTTGGTGAATCTGTACGAAACCGCCGGATTAAAGGTCGCCCGGTACACCTGCCTCGATTTCCCGGTCGACGCCGCGAAGGTACTCTACGCCGACCTGCACGCCCTCGACGCCGGAGGTTTCGACCGCATTATCGCGCTGCTGCCGCCCGAAACCGAAGCTTGGCGCGCCGTGCGCGATCGCCTCACCCGCGCCGGGGCGGAGGAATAGGGCTCTATTCCGACAATCCTATCCCATTGCTGTTCGCCCAATCGCCCCATAACTTAGCAGATTGCACCCTTGGAAAGGACACCGTTGACTATGGAACCGACCGCGCCCGAATTGGAACCAAACGGCCCCCCCTCCGTAATCCCGTTGAACGAACGCATCCCCTTGATCCTTGGGGATTCCCCCAAGCCTCTGCCGTTCGGCGGCATCAAGAAAGCGTTGAAACTCGCCGGCGTAACTTTGAAGGGGAAAAATAAAATCGGCGACGACGCGATCCAAGCGGCCATCGACGCCGCGGCTTCCGAAGGGAAGGCGTTCGCGCACCCGCATAAGACCCCCGAAGGGAAGCCGTCCTACTGGCACCGGGCCCACGTGACGAAGGCCGAACTCGCCTTGGAAAAAGCGAAAGCGATCGAAGCGAAGATCGCGGAAAAATCGCATGCCAAAACCGCGAAGCTAGAAGAGAAAGCCCGTGTCAAAGCGGCCGAAGCGGACGAGGCCGTCCGGCGAAAAGCGGCGAATGTCACCGAGACGGTCCACCGGAAAGCCGCCGAACTCGGGCACAAGCCGGTATCGGAAAAGCAACTTGGGCAGCCGAAATCGACCGCGCACACCGGGGAGCACGAAGCTTTTCGCAAAACGGTGGACGACCTCGTCGACGCAGGGAAACTCCACCGCCACGGCGACAAATTCGCCAAGCACGCCCCGGTCGTGACGGCGTGGTACGAAGCCCGCCCGCTGAAGAAGCCCTTCGAAGATGCCCTCAAAGCCGCCAGGACAATTCTGGCGTCCGAGAAGGTGGAATTCGACGAGTTGGCAAAGTGCTTGAAGAAAGCACTGGACGAAGCGCCGGAGTCACCCGCGGAGCCGACGCCGGCTCCGGAATCACCCCGAGAAGAAGCGGAATAGCTTACTTACGGTCGTGTTCGGAATGCGACACAGATCGAGGCACTCTTCAGCCTAAAAGCTAGGCAATTTATAGCCTGGGGCAACGCCCTGGGCTGTCATTAATTAAACGGGCAATTGTTCCCCGAACACAATCCGATGCCCGTCCGGAGTGACGATGGCGAATTCACGCATGCCCCAAGGTTTGTCGGCGAGCGTGTGCCAAATTTCCACCCCATTCGCGACGGCTTCTTCATAGTGCCCGGTTGCGTCCCGCACATGAAGATAGGCGAACCAAGAATGATCTTGGGCCTTCGACATCGGCACCGCATCGGGGCAATGGCCCAGACGCAACTTGCAGGCGCCGCGACTCAAGAATGCCCACCCGTCGACGCGCAAGTCTTCGGCGAAGCCGAGCTTTTCCAGATAGAACCTCTTGGAAACTTCCAGATCGTTCACGGCCAGCACGAAAGTAGATTTGAGAATCTCAGACATTGTGCGGATTCTTCGTTCGAAAGAGTTGAAATCCGTACTGACTCGGCTGTCGGACCACTCATTCGGTGTAACCGTGCCTGTCTGCACGAATATTCCCAGCAAGTGGATCGGAGGGTCACCCCATCCGCTTCTGCAACTCGGCGTCCACCGCATCGAGGTATTCGTCGGTCGTGAGGTAGGGGGCATCCGGCCGTATCAAAATGGCCAAGTCTTTGGTCATTTTCCCGGCTTCGACCAAGTCGACGCAGACTTTCTCGACCGTTTCCGCGAAGGCCACGACGTCCGGGGTGTCATCCATCTTGCCGCGGTAGTGCAGCCCGCGCGTCCAGGCGTAAATGCTGGCGATGGGGTTCGTCGAAGTCTTCTTCCCCTTCTGATGCTCGCGGAAGTGGCGCGTCACCGTTCCGTGGGCCGCTTCCGATTCGACCGTCTTGCCGTCCGGTGTCGTGAGCACGCTCGTCATGAGCCCGAGCGAGCCGTAGCCTTGGGCGACGGTGTCGCTTTGCACATCGCCGTCGTAGTTTTTGCAGGCCCAGAGGTAGCCGCCGGACCATTTCATGTTCGAGGCGACCATGTCGTCGATCAACCGGTGCTCGTAGGTCAGCTGCTTGGCGTCGTAAGCAGTTTTGAACTCGGCATCGAAGATCTCTTGGAAGAGGTTTTTGAAGCGCCCGTCGTACACCTTCAAAATGGTGTTCTTCGTCGACAGGTAGACCGAGAACTCGCGTCCAAGACCGTAGTGGAAGCAGGCCCGGGCGAAGCCACGGATCGAGGCATCGAGGTTGTACATCGCCAGCGTGACGCCGCCGCCGGGGGCCTTGTAGACTTCTTTCTCGATGACCGGCCCACCGCCGGTGGGCGTGAAGGTGAGCTTCACCGTGCCGGGCTTTTCGAACAGGATTTCGCTCGCCTTATATTGATCCCCGAAACCGTGGCGGGCTACCACCACCGGTTTGTCCCAGTGACCGACGAGGCGGGGGACGTTCGAGCAGACAATCGGCTCGCGGAAGATGGTGCCGTCGAGGATGTTGCGGATCGT
>Ga0105047_10019004_pt1 | contig 10619 bp, 10 predicted proteins | sample MAT04_FD_78384 | JGI IMG/M metagenome (GOLD analysis project Ga0105047, IMG submission 78384) | Freshwater microbial communities from Lake Fryxell liftoff mats and glacier meltwater in Antarctica - MAT-04 (megahit assembly) | ecosystem: Environmental > Aquatic > Freshwater > Ice > Liftoff...
TATTGCGAATCGATCTAAACTAGCCCATCGCGCAAGCGATGGGTCACCCATGCCCTCGACAAAAGCAGTAAAAGCCGGAGTTTCTTTGGCGTATGTGACCCGTCGATGACGCGACGGGCTAGGTGGATTACACGGCCACTCTAGTCCGCGAACGCCTGTATAGCTGCCGCCACCTCGTGGATAGTCTCATCCTCGCTCAGTAACAACCGGTGTGGCAGCCAGAAGGCATCTTGCACGCAGGCTTCGGCATTGGGGCAGGGCAGAATGCGGCAGCTGCCCGGTTGCTGATAGAGAGGGTTGCCGTATAGGGGATGGGGATAAAAGGGCGTACCGGGGATGCCATGTTTTTGTAAGTGCCAATGGAACTCATCGCGGGACTTACTTTTTCCAATACGGCCTGGAAGTAAGTAATGGGAATGGACATTTACTTCGGGCGGCACTTGTTGCCAGGTGAGCCAATCTAAATCAGCGGTAAGTTCACGGAGTAGCTTTTCGGCGCGCTGGCGGTGGAGAATTTGTTGAGGCAGGCGTTCTAACTGGGCGGTAAGCACCGCGGCTTGCAGGGCGGTCAGGCGGAAATTGGTGCCGACCGTGTAGTGGTGAAAGTAAGAGGCACCGTCATGGCGTCGGCCTTGGTTGGAGAAATTACGAAATTGCTGGGCAAGGTCCGGATCGTTCGTGGTAAGGGCGCCGCCTTCGCCGGAAGTAAGCACCTTGCCGTTCTGAAAACTGAACGAGGCCCAACGTCCGAAACTGCCGGCCCGTTTCCCTCGCCATTCGGCGCCGTGGGCATGGGCGGCGTCTTCGAAGAGCGGGAGTCGGTGCCGGGCGGCGATGGCGAGCAGGGCGTCCATGTTGGCCAAGGGTCCACCGAAATGTACCGCGACGATGCCTTTGGTGCGGGGCCCAATGGCGGCTTCGACTTGTGCGGGGTCGACGTTGAAGCTGTAAGGCTCGATATCGATGAAGACGGGCGTGGCACCGACTCGGGACAGGGCGGTGGCGGTGGAGACAAAGGAGATGGCGGGCACGATCACTTCGTCGCCCGGCCCGAGTCCTTCGACGGCGAAGGCCATCTCCAGCGACACGGTGCCATTGGCGACGGCGATGCCGTGGGCGCAATGCTGGTATTGGGCGAATCGCTGCTCGAACTCTTGCACCAGAGGGTGAAATCCGCCCCATTGGGTAGTGGCGAGCACTTGGCGGAGTAACTCGATTTCACGCTCTCCTGCCGTAGGCCAGTCGGGTATGTGCATCTGCTTCTAGTTTAAGCCGAGGGGTTCACACTGGCGTTGCTCAAGTCGATAACCTTAGGCAGAGGTAATGGAAATGTCCATCGGAAAGTTGCAGCTGCGCAGCCAAAACGCGGGTGAGGACGGGCTCCCCTCTCGTGCCTCGCTCGGCCGGCGTGGCGCGAAGCCCACAGCGCAAACGCAGGCTGCGCCGCAAACCCAAGCCACGCGCGAATCCGCGTCGGCCTTTCGTGCCCAAAGCCAAAGCGACCTCACCGTCGTCACCGCCGAAGGCGACCGAATCACGATCTCCCAAGCCGCGTTGGTGCAGTATGCGACCCGTAAACAGAGCGGCGCCGACGGAAGCGGGCAATCCAGCATCTCCCAATCGTCGTCCCAAATTCGCGTGTCGGTGCAGGGTAACCTGAGCGAAGCCGAACTGAAGGATTTGGGCACACTCCTTACGAACTTGGCGCAAGCCACCAGCCAAGCGGGACCAAGTGCGCCGACCAGCGTCGCTGGATTTTCCAGCCTCAGCAGCCTCGCCGCATTCTCGTATCGCTACCAGCAGAGAGTGGAAGCGGGCGCCCCCGATCACCGAACAGACTTGCGGGCCACCGGATAGCCGCTACTCCACAATCGCCTGCATCACTGCGCTTTCAAAATCGCGGTCGAGTTGGCGATTCGAGTTGTCGGTTTGGATCATCATGATGCCGACGATCTTCTCCACCGGGTCAATCCAAAAATGCGTCCCGAAGGCCCCGTCCCAGCCGTAGCTGCCCTTAGACACGCGCTGGCCGGCGGCGATCGGGTCGGAGATGACTTGCACGCTTAAGCCAAAGCCACGCCCCGGCGCGCGACCGGGCACCGTATCGGGCACGAAGACGCTGGACATCAACTCCACGGTCTTCGGGCTGAGTAGGCGCCTGCCGTGTAACTGCCCGCCGTCGAGCAGCATTTGGGCGAAGAGGGCATAGTCTTCAGCGGTGGAGTAAAGTCCGCCGGCGCCAGAGGAGTAGTCGGCGCCGTAGAGATTCAGCATTTGGTGCTTGGGGTCGAGCGGGGTGATCGCGTCGGGCGTGCGGTGATAGCTGGTGGCGAGCCTCGCGCGGAGCTCGCCTTGGGGGTGAAACGTCGTTTCCTTCATGCCTAAAGGGCCAAAGACGCGCTGCTCGAGAAACTTCTCGAAGCGCATGCCGGAAGTAACTTCGACGACGCGGCCCAGCGTGTCGAAGGCGGCACCGGCGCTATAGGTCCAGCGCGAGCCAGGCTGGAAGTCGAGCGGCGTGGAGCCCATACGCGGCACATATTCGGTGAGCGTATCGGTCGGCTGCTTGGGCAGCTTGGCCATTTCGGAGGCGCTGGTGGGGCCGCTGCCCAGGCCAGAGACGTGGGTGAGCAGGTCCTGGATGGTGATCTCGCGCGCGGCGGGGATGGTGTAGTAATTCGTCGGCTTATCTTGGGCGACGGCCACCTTCATGCCTTTGAACTCCGGGATGAAGCGCGATACCGGATCGTTCAATCGCAGCTTGCCTTCCTCGAGCAGCATCAGAATCGCCACTCCGGCCACAGGCTTCGACATCGACCAGATGCGGAACACGGCATTCTTCGCGAGCCCGCCATGCGCTTCGAAGTGTGCCACTTTCCCCTTCCGCGCCACCAGGGTCACCGCGCCGGCAATATCGTGCGCGTCCATGTGGCGCTGCATGGTTTCGTGGATGCGGGCCAAGCGCTCCGGAGATAGTCCAACGGACTCGGGTTTCGCTTCGGGGATCATCGCGGCCTGAGCGGGCAGGGCGATGGCAAGGAGGAGGGCGAGGACTGGTTTCATGACCTTCGGATTCTATCGCAGTGGCGTTGTTCCTGCCGCCATGCTGCGCTGCAATCGAGCCCGCCCGCTTAAGCGGCGGGTTACCTCTCCGCCCAGCGCGACGGCTAGGGAATCCGCCGCTGACAGCGAAGTGGCGAAATCGGCTACTGCAAATTGGAATAAGTTATTGATAGGCTACCGTGGTCACTCTGGTTTCCCCACGACTCACGGAAACCTCAGTCCCGCTGGGGACGAGTTGGTTGCTCGCCGCATGCATGGAGAGCAAGGGCAAGCAGGACCCGTTGATCCGGCAGAAACCAGAGATGCTGGCCGCGTTGCGCGAACGGGCCATCATCCAGAGTGTCGAGTCTTCGAAGCGCATCGCCTCGTCTTTGACTTTCTCTGCATCCATCCTTTCCGCGACGGCAACGGGCGCGTGTCCCGGCTGCTGACCACCCTACTGCTGCAGTCGCAAGGTCTCGAAGTCGCTCGCTACGTCAGCTTGGAGCGGGTGGTGGAGGATACCAAGGAAGACTACTACCGCGTTCTGGGCGAGTGCTCGCGCGGTTGGCATGAGGGGCACAATGAGATCCTGCCCTGGTTCAATTACTTTTTGGGAATGGTGCGCTCCGCCTATCGCGAGTGGGAAATTCAGGTCGACTTGGCGGGTGCCCGGCCCGCTAAGAGCGACCTGACGCGCCAAACGGTCCTCGACCAAGCCGGCGACTTTACTCTCGCTGACCTGGCGGCGCAGTTGCCTGAGGCGAGTCCGCAGTTGATTAAGAAGGTCTTGGCTGTCTTGAAGGGCGAGGGGCGGGTCGTGTTGTCGGGCCGAGGTCGCGGGGCAAGGTGGCGGGTGGTGGGTTGAGTCGCTAGTGGCGAATCATTCGCCCTTCTTGGCGTCCAAATGATCTGAAGACTATCTTGGGCTGGAGCTTTTACCGGTGCCGCTGCTTCTTGGTTACCTCGATTTGGCCTAAGTGAACAGGGCCAAAGTGAACAGGGCCATGCACGGGGTGGTCCCGGTTTGTGGTAAATCTCATCAAATGAGCCGCTTGCCAGACACCAACTGCGGAAACTAGCCCTTGATCGCGCATTTTTTTCCAAAATAAATGAGAATTTTCCCCTCCGAAATCCACTTATCTACGGAGGCCCAAAATGCCACGCAGACTTCGCTTCGCCCCGCCGGGTTACTGGCTCCACCTGACCCAACGCGGCAACAACCAGCAGACCGTCTTTTCCACCCTTGCCGACCGGCAGTACTTCCTCAAGCTGCTCGAGAGTTGCAGCGAGCGCCGTGAGGTGCGCATCGCGGCTTACGCGCTAATGCCCAACCACTTCCACCTAGTGGCCATCGGCGACCGCACTGACGCCATTTCGCTCTTCATGATGGACGTCAACGGCCAATACGCCACCTACCGCAATGCCACCCAACGCACCTCAGGCCACGTTTGGCAAAATCGCTTCTACTCCTGCGTGCTCGACAGCGCTCATTGGGAAACCGCTCTGCGCTACGTCGAGCTCAATGCCGTCCGGGCGCGGCTGGCCAAGTCCGCAGCCGACTACCGCTGGTCCTCCGCCCCGGCCCATCTTGGCTTGGTCGACTCGCCCGCGTGGCTCGATACCGCCGCCTTCCAAAGTCGCTGGCCCTCGCCCGCCCGGTGGGAGGAAAGTCTTGCCTCTCTTTCCCGTCGCGAAGTCGCTGCCATTCGGCATGCGACCCGCCACGATTCGGCCTTGGGTTCGGATGACTTTATCCAAGGCCTGGAACGGACCCATCGGATTCAACTCCGCGCCAAACCTCTCTGCCGCCCGAGAAAGGCGCCAGCCGCGGAACTTGTGGGCGGCGTGGGTTCGCAGTCGGCGAGCGCTTAGCTGGCGAAACCTGAATCTCTTCCAACGGTTGGCAGCATCCATACGAAGGTATATGTCTGTCTACCAAGATCGCGCTGAGGAGTTGGAGCGTTTGGAGTTCCAAATGGGATTTGAACGGGGCCGGCTGGCGGTGACCTTGGACATGCTGACCGACGCGCTCTCGTTGGTGGGGCAGCACGGGGTGTATTGTCAGAGCGCGCGTCAGCCGGGCAAACCGGCCATGGATGTGCAGCTGATTATGACCCTGGTGGCGGACTCCAAAGAGCTGATTATCAGCGTGATGGAGCAAATCAAGGCCGCCAAGCGCGCTGGTCTAATTGCGCCGGACAAGCTAGACTGAAAGAGTCCAAGATTATGCGTACACTCTTCCTCAACCCGCCTTCGTTCGAGGGGTTCGACGGCGGTGCCAGTAGCCGCTGGCCGGCATCGCGCGAGATTGAAAGCTACTGGTATCCGGTCTGGCTTTGTTACCCGGCCGGTTTGCTGCCGGATAGCACGGTGCTCGACGCCCCACCGCACAAGGTCTCCATTGAGCAGACCGTCGCGATGGCCCCGGATTATGAGCTTTTGGTGCTATTCACCTCCACTCCTGGCTTCCACATCGACGTGAAGATGGCCGAAATGATGAAGGAAGGCAACCCCAAGATGAAGGTCTGCTTCGTCGGCCCGCCGGTGACGGTGGAGCCCGAGAAGACCTTGCGGGAGAACCCGGCCATCGACTTTGTCGTGCGCCGCGAATTCGATTATCAAGTAGTGAATTACGCCAAAGGCACGCCGCTCAAGGAGTTGCCTGGCGTCAGCTACCGCACCGAAGGCGGCGGCATTTGGCACAATCCCGAAGGTCCGGTGATCGAGAACCTCGACGAACTGCCCTGGGCCTCCAAGATCTACAAGCGCGACCTCGACTTTAAGCGCTACAACGTCCCCTTCCTCCTGAATCCGTTTATTAGCTTCTACACGTCGCGTGGCTGTCCGGCGATGTGCACTTTCTGCCTCTGGCCGCAGACCCACTCTGGCCACCGCTGGCGCTTGCGCTCGATTCCGGACATCGTGAACGAATGTAAGTGGGCGCTCGAAAACTTCCCGGGCTTGAAAGAGATCTTCTTCGACGACGATACCTTCAACTACAAGAAGGAACGGACGATTGAGCTCTGCAAGGAACTCAAGAAGCTGAACTTTACGTGGAGCTGCACTAGCCGCGTGACGACGGACTACGAGACCTTGAAGGCGATGCGCGAAGCCGGTTGCCGCCTGATGATCGTGGGCTACGAGAGTGGCGACCAGCAGATCCTCAAAAACATCAAGAAGGGCGCCACCATCGATATGGCGCGCCGATATACGAAGGACGCCCATAACCTGGGCCTCACCATCCACGGCGACTTTATTGTGGGCTTGCCCGGAGAGAGCCGTGAGTCGATCCGCAAGACGATCGACTTTGCCAAGGAACTCAACACCGAAACTATTCAGGTCTCGATCGCCCATCCCTACCCGGGCACCGAATTCTTCGATTATGTGAAGAAGAATAATCTGATTACCCTCGATTCGATGACCGACGAAACTGGCCATCAACTGCCCAATATCATTTACCCGGGTCTTGATCGCGGTGAGTTAGTCGAATGGGTGGAGCGTTTTTATGGCGAATATTACTTCCGTCCCAAGGCCGCTTGGCGCGTGGTGCGGAAAGCCATCTTCGATACCGACGAGCGGAAGCGACTCTACAAAGAGGCCCGCGAATATATGGCCCTGCGCGCGAAGCGTAAGACCTTCGTGAAAAAATATCGTGAGCAAAAGGTAAGTGACGCAGCGGCTGCGGGCGACTGAGGTCGTTTGTGCCGCCTTGCTGCTGGTAGCAGCGACGGCGGCGCGCCTTCCGGGAATCAATGGCGACCTCTGGCTTGACGAAGCCTGGGTCGCCAATTCTGTTTTGGCGCCCATGTGGCGCGAGATGTTCTTTTATCCCCCATGGCTGCAGAGCACGCCGCCCTTGTATCTGATAATCACGCGCCTTTTGGTGGCGATACTCGGCGAGGCGAATTGGGTCTTTCGCGTCTTTTCGTTGCTCAGCGGATTGGCTAGCGTCGGGTTCGCCTTACGGTTGGGGCAGCGACTCTTCCCGCCGTTAGGTGGCTGGTTAGCTGGCGCACTGGTAGCGTTGTCCTCATCGGCGGTAATGTTTTCCAAGGAAGGCAAGTCTTATAGCGCTGAATTATGCGTCGCGCTCGCGTTGATGACGGTGATCGTGGAATTGCCCGCCTGGTGGGTCGCATGGCTCACCATGTTAGTCGCCTTTGGCTTCTCCTATTCCAGCGTCATCTTCTTCCCAAGCGTTTTCGTGGCCTATTTCTTTGCGGGTCACTGGCGAGTCACCCAAGGCGCGAAAATTGCCGCGGCGCTGGCCTTGCCATTGGCGGCCACTTACTGGTTATACGTCCGGCCCAACCAGGGCGGCGACTTACATGAAATGTGGAGTTCGCTATTTCCGGCGAGCGATTGGCTTGGCTACTATTTTCGCGCGACACAATTGATCTTCTGGTCTCATCTATGGCCGCCACTCTTCACGGCACGGAAACTCTTGCTCCTCTTGGCCGCCGTTGGTATTGCCCGGGCGGGTTGGCAACTAGGGAAAGATCGCGACGGCCGGCTTCTACTTGCAACCGTCTGTCCCTTATTGGGCGCGGTGGCCTTGAACTTAATCGGCTTCTATCCTTATGGGCCCGAGCGGTTTTCGGTGTATCTGATTGGCGTGGTGACGTTGCTGATCGTGGCCGGGCTCGATTGGCCACTTCCCAAACTCACCCCGGCAATCGCGGCAGGGCTGGCGTTCGTTCTGGTGACCGGAACTTTGTGGGCCAGTTGGGCCGGGCCTTGGCCACAACGTGTGGAAGTCGGCCTCAGCGAGGCGCGCCAGGAACTGTTGCGGCGCAATGTGAATCGAGGGGACCTGCTCTTCGTCGCGCCTCTCCAATGGGAAAGCTGGTTATTGGCGCAACGTCGCCAGCAACTGCCGGTGGAGACGATGGAGGGCCGCGTGGCTTCTGCTTGCTGCCCTCGTGATGGTCGCTGGCAAGCCGGAATTTTCGAGGCCGATGTCGCCCCGGAGATGGACCAATTGCTCGCGCGCGGCACTGGACGACGCATCTGGATGCTCCACCTGCGCTTGGCCATGTTCAATCCCGATCGCCGGACGATTCCGGAGCGGTGGCAGCGGGCTTACCTCGCGCGAAAAGGCTGCCGCGAGGAATACGCGGGCGAATTCCATTCGACAGTGCTTACGGCCTATCGATGTCCGGTTTTTTAGCCGGTCTGCGAAAGTTCCAAGGCGCGGTAGCTTCCGGGTCGGCCCATAGGCCGAGGCCAGCTTCGCGAGCGCTTTCCTCCAGTAACCGCAGCGTCTGGTCTCCCTGAGCATAGCGGCGGAACCACCAAGCCATGCCGGCGCGCACCATTTCGTGATTGACATGCTTTTTGCCTAAGTACAAGTCCGCCACCTGGCGTCCGTAGCGATCTTTGGAGCGCACGACCACGCGCACGGTTTGCTTGAAGATCATTTCGCCGAGAAAATCCTGGGCGCGGCGGCCATAGGCTTGGCGCTTCTCGGGCGCGTCAATGCCATGTAAACGAATGCGTTCCGCGCGGCCATCGTGCATCACGCCCACCGTGTCACCATCCACGACTTCCACGACGCGGCCTTCGAACCTAGTTACTTGCGCCGCGGCAAGCAGTAAGTAAAGATAGACCAACTTATTCCATTTTCGCTAACGAGCTACGGCTCTTGCTATAGGTGAAGTAAATGATTAAGCCCAACGTCAGCCACCCGAGAAAGTTTAGCCAGGTGAAAAGCGGCAAGCTCAACATCAACAGGACACAGCAGGCAATGGCGGCGATGGGCACCAACGGCACCAGCGGAACCCGGAAGCCGCGCGGCCGCTCCGGTTGCTTCTTGCGCAACACGAGCACCCCGGCCGAAACCATGGCGAAGGCGCACAGCGTCCCCATATTGGCCAAGTCAGCAAAAGCGCCGATGTCTCCGATCATGGCCGGAATGCCGACGACGAATCCGGCAATCCAGGTGGCGGTCGACGGCGTGCGATAGCGCGGATGCACCCGCGAGAATAGCTTGGGCAGCAGCCCGTCGCGCGACATCGCATACCAAATGCGGCTTTGGCCGTACTGAAACACCAGTAGCGAACTTACCATGCCGAACAGCGCGCCCACGCCCACCAGCCAGCGCACATTGTTTTCGCCGGCCAGCTTCAACGCATTCACGACCGGCGCGGCGTTGTTCAAGGTCCTCCAATTCTGCATTCCGGTCAGCACCAGCGCGACGGCGCAATAAAGCAGGGCACAGATGATCAACGAAGCCAAAATGCCGCGCGGCAAATCGCGTTGCGGGTTGCGGCACTCCTCGGCCGCGGTGGACACCGAATCAAAGCCAATGTAAGTGAAGAATACGATCGCGGCCCCGGTTAGTAGGCCATTCATGCCGTTGGGAAAAATAGGGTTCCAATTCTCCACCTGAATGTGAGTGGCGCCGACGGCGATGAAAAGGAGAATTACGGCCAGTTTCAAAATCACCATGAAGTTATTCGCGTTGGTGCCTTCCTTCACTCCGCGTACTAATAGCCAAGTAAGGGCGATCAGAATCAGAAACGAGGCTAGGTTAATGTGCGGCGTGATGACTCCGTTTTGAATGGTCGGTTGCGAAAGCGCTTCGGGGAGCCGCCAACCAAAACGATCAAGCACATCGTTCACGTGGGCGGCGAATCCCACTGCCACGGCCATATTCGATACGGCGTATTCCAGCACCAACTGCCAACCCACCATCCAGGCGAAGATTTCGCCCAAGGTAGCATAGGCGTACGTATAGGCGCTGCCGGCGATGGGAATCATGCTGGCGAGTTCAGCGTAGCAAAGCGCGGCCAGTCCGCAGGCGATGGCCACCAGGAGGAAGGAGAGGGCAATGCCGGGTCCACCGCCCGGACGACCGACGCTTGAGACCGAACCGCCCGAGGCGATGATCTCCAGAATGGTGGCGTTCAAGATCGACGAATACTCTTTCACTTCGCCCGCCGCCGCGGTGCCGGTGAGGATGAAGATCCCGGAGCCGATCACTGCCCCGATGCCCAAGGCGGTCAACTGCCAAGGGCCTAAAGTCTTGGCGAGGCGATTTTGCGGTTCTTCGCTGGTGGCGATCAGGGCATCGATGCTTTTGGTGCGGAAAAGCTGGCTTTCGGACATGTAGATCCGTAGTGTATCTCGCCGGAGAGGGCACGCGAAAAAAAGTTGGGGCCCACCCGGAGGAGTTGGGTGTGGCCCCGTACTGAGTCGTGTGCTGCGCGACCGAGCGGGTCGTTATTGGAGAAACAAAAAATGCTCGATCGGGCCATCGGATGGGTAGCATCACGCGACCAGCTTATGATTAATCCGAGATTACCCTTAGGAGATCGGGACTGGAATAGAGCATCGGTACTGGAGGATAGGTTAGAGCTCTAGTCCGGTACTAAAGACAGGGGAAAAGATTGAGTCCGACTGAGTAGTAAAGTCTTTATTATGAAAGGTTTGGGGCCGAGTTTGCGTTCGCTAACGACTGAGCGCGGCGACGTGGGCCGCGACGCTGCTGGCCAGTCCAGTAAGGCTGTAGCCGCCTTCGAGGACCGAAACGATTCGTCCACCGGAGTACTTTGCGGCTAAGGTTCGCAGAA
>Ga0105047_10019005_pt1 | contig 10619 bp, 11 predicted proteins | sample MAT04_FD_78384 | JGI IMG/M metagenome (GOLD analysis project Ga0105047, IMG submission 78384) | Freshwater microbial communities from Lake Fryxell liftoff mats and glacier meltwater in Antarctica - MAT-04 (megahit assembly) | ecosystem: Environmental > Aquatic > Freshwater > Ice > Liftoff...
AACCACGCTTCGATGATCGAGGGCATTCGCCACTCCAAGTGCGAGCGGGTGATCTTCAAGCACAATGACGTCAACGATCTGGAAGCAAAGCTTGCAGCTGCCGATCCCCGGGCGCCCAAGATGATCGCCTTCGAATCGGTTTATTCGATGGATGGCGACATCGCGCCGATAAAACAGATCTGCGATCTCGCTGACAAATATGGCGCGATGACCTATCTCGATGAAGTGCATGCAGTCGGCCTTTATGGTCCGCGCGGCGGCGGCATTGCCGAGCGCGATGGGCAGATGCACCGCCTGACGGTGATCGAAGGCACGCTCGGCAAGGCTTTCGGCGTCATGGGCGGCTACATCACCGCCTCGACGGCGCTGTGCGACTTCGTGCGTTCGTTCGCTTCGGGTTTCATTTTCACCACATCGCTGCCGCCGGCGATTGCGGCTGGCGCGCTGGCCTCGATCCAGCATCTGAAGATCAGCCCGTTCGAGCGGGTCCGGCATCAGGAGCGCGTTCGCAAGCTGCGCGCGGCGCTTGATTCGGCCGGCATTCCGCATCTGCACAATGCCAGCCATATCGTGCCGGTGATGGTCAAGGATGCGGCAAAGTGCAAATGGATCTCCGATCTGCTGCTCGACAACCACGGTATCTACGTCCAGCCGATCAACTATCCGACCGTGCCGAAGAAGACCGAGCGGCTGCGCATCACCCCCGCGCCCTATCACTCGGATGGCGATATCGAGCACCTTGTCAGCTCGCTGCATTCGCTCTGGGCGCGTTGCGCGCTTGCTCGTGCGGTCGCCTGACATAAAATCTCCACAGCTTGGGTTTGCAATGCGGGTCATCGAAACATGATCCGCATTTTTCGTTTTCGGACTTTTCGGAGGCAAGCGAATGAGCATTGAAGAACGGGTCAATCGGGCCATCGACGCGGCACTTGCCGAGGGCAGGATCACCGGCACGGTCGTGCTTGTCTATCAGGATGGCCGGCCAATCGTGCGGCGGGCGGCAGGCTTTGCCGATCGCGAGGCTGGCAAGCCGGTCGCCTTTGACACGATTTTCCGGTTGGCCTCCGTGACCAAGCCGATCGTCGCGGCAACTGCGCTGGCGATGGCCGAACGCGGGTTGATCGGGCTCGACGACAACGTCACCGACCACCTGCCGTGGTTCCGGCCGAAGACCCTAACGGGCCAGGAAGCCGAGATCACGCTGCATCATCTGCTGACCCACACATCGGGGCTTGTCTACGATCCGGCGCTGGAACGTTTGCCGCCGCATCAGGCCATCACGGCAGGGCTTTCCGACACCGATCACGATCACGAAACCAATTTTAGCCGCCACAACGCCGTGCCGCTGGCTTTCGAGCCGGGAACCGGCTGGGCCTATTCTTTCTCCACCGACATTCTTGGCGCGGTGATCGCCAAGGTGCATGGCGCCACGCTGGAAGATGCCGTCGTGACCTATATTGCCGGGCCGCTCGGCATGAAAGACACCCGCTTTCATGTCACAGACATCGAGCGACTGGCAGTGCCCTATGCCGATACCGAGACGCTGCCGATGCGGATGCCCGATCGCTGGGTGGGCACGGATGAAAGTGGCTGGTCGCTCGTCTTCTCGCCTGGCCGGATCTTCAATCCGAAGGCATTCCAGTCCGGAGGCGCCGGCGCGGCCGGCACGCCGGACGATATTGTGGCATTCCTCGAGGCGCTGCGTCTGGGCGGCGCCGGAATTCTGAAGCTGGAGACTGTCAAGTCCGGCCTTTCCAACCAGATCGGCGCACTCGAACGCGAAGAGCCGGGCGCGAAGTTCGGCTATTTCGGTGCGGTGATGGACACTCCGAAACGCACCTTGCGGCCCTATTCCAAGGGAACCGTGCGCTGGGGCGGGGTCTATGGCCACAGCTGGTTCATCGATCCGGCCGAGGGCCTGACCGTGCTCAGCATGACCAACAATGCGCTGGAAGGCTGCATGGGCGAGTATCCGGAGCGGATCGTCGATGCAGTGTACGGGGCTTAGAGTCTGTCATGGTTAGAGGGAAGCAGTTCTGCCGGAGCCCACCGGAGAGCACCAACCTTATGTATTGGATGTATTAGCTGGCCGCACAACCCTTGGATTGCGCAGCGCTGTTGATGGCGGTCAAGTGGCCCTTGGTGCTGGCAATCTGCGGCTCGATATCGCCGTTTGTCATCGAGCCGATCGGCACGTGGACGATGGTCATCCAGGCCTTGTCGCGATTGGCGGTTTCGGTCTGATGGGCTTCATAGCGCCTGAGCTCGGACTGCCGCTTATGGCGTTCCGCAGCAAGGCTCCCGCAAGACATCTGCATGTAGGGATCGGACGAAGTCGCTGCTGGCGCGATATCGTCCGGCATCTTCGCACAGCCCGCTACAAGCAAGAGTGCACACAACCAAGCTTTTTTCATAAATTCTTCCGCGCGCCTATTATCCCGGTTTCCCACGAATCGTTTTATGGGAGTTTGAGCAATGCTTGTAAAGCGGAAGAATAAGCATCTCACGCAAACAATAGCTCTCTGTTGCTTTACGAGCGACAGGCAGCAAAGGATCACCGGCACATCTCAAGAATACTTCAAGGCCTGATTTCTCCGAACGGCAGGTTTTTAGGCACTTGCGGCACATCGAGCGGATAGGCCTCTTCCATCACATAGGGCCCGCCGCCGACCGAATCGCGTGACGACATCACCACGAACCGCGATGCGATGAACGGCCCGGTCACGAAATTGCCGCGCCCGGTGAGATAATGCACGACATCGTCGACACGAGCATTTCTCAGCCGCGCCAGCGTCACATGCGGAGTGAATTTTCTCGGCTCGGCGGGCAGGCCGATGCGCTGACAGATGCGCTCGTGTTCCGCCTGCAGCGCCATCAGCGCCGGCGTCTGCTGGACGCCTGCCCAGATACTATGGGGTTTTTTCGATCGGAAGAAACCGGTGCCGGAGAGCGTCAGCTCGAATTGATGGCGACGCACCCGATCAAGCGCGGCGACCACCTCGTCGGCGGTACGGTGATCGACATCACCGATGAAGCGCAGGGTGATATGGAAGTTTTCCCTGTCGATCCAGCGTGCACCCGGAAGACCACCCCGCAATAACGACAAGCTCATGGCAGCGTTTTGCGGGATTTCGAGGGCGGTGAACAATCGCGGCATTTAGGCCTCCTCGAATCGCTTCTATAGCGTCAACGAATCACCGAACAACATCGGGTGCAATTGAATTTCTGCCTGACGCTGACATTTAATCATGGTGTGAGGCTTTTGAGAAACGTTTCCGCCGCCGACAGGAATTTCTCCGCCATGGCAATTGTGCCCGCCCCGTTCGGGTGCATGCCGTCCTTGAGCTGCAAATCCGGCTGCAACGTCACGCCATCGAGAAAGAACGGATAGAGCGGCACCGCATATTGTGCCGCCAGGTCCTTGTAGATCGGATTGAACTTCTGCTCGTAGTCGGTACCCATGTTGGGAGGGGCCAGAATGCCAACCAGAAGCACCGGAATCCTGCGTTCCTTGAGGCGTTTGAGCATCGATTCCAGATTGACGCGGCTCTCCTCCGGCGACAGACCACGCAGCGCGTCATTGGCGCCAAGTTCGAGGATCACACCCTGCGTGCCATCCGGGATAGACCAGTCGAGCCGAGCAAGGCCATCGGCGGTCGTGTCGCCCGAGACGCCGGCATTGGCGATGACGACGTCATGACCCTTGTCCCTCAGCAGCTTTTCCAGCCGTGCGGGAAATGCCTGTTCGGGCGGCAGCTCATAGCCCGCCATCAGCGAATCGCCGAAGCCGACGAGGCTGATCGATTGAGCCTGCGCTTTCGCACCTGCGTAAAAGATTAGCCCAACAGCAAGGAATACGCTCGCGAGAGCTTTAAATGTCATGACAGCTTCCCTAGATTTCGATGGACGGACAATGAACTCACCAGACAATATAGGATCGCATCGCATGGATGAAACCATCATCGAGCTGAAAGATGCGGACCTCACCCTCGGCCACGGTGCCAGCGCGGTCCACGTCCTCAAGAAACTTCAGCTCAGCATCGGTGCGGGAACATCCAACGGCATTACGGGTCCATCCGGTTCCGGCAAGTCGACATTGCTGATGGTGCTGGCGGGACTGGAAAGGCTCGATGCCGGCGAGATCCATATATCCGGTGTGCCGCTTCACAAAGCGAGCGAAGACAATCTGGCGGCCTTTCGCGGCCGCAACATCGGCATTGTCTTCCAGTCCTTCCACCTCATTCCCAACATGACGGCGCTGGAAAACGTCGCCGTGCCGCTGGAGCTGGCCGGCCGCCGCGACGCCTTCGAAATCGCGCGGGCGGAATTGCAGGCCGTCGGCCTCGGCGAGCGGCTCACGCACTATCCTGGCCAGCTTTCTGGCGGCGAGCAGCAGCGCGTGGCGATTGCCCGCGCCCTTGCGCCGTCGCCGAAACTGCTGATCGCCGACGAGCCCACCGGCAATCTCGATGGTGAAACCGGCCGGCAGATCGCCGATCTGATTTTCGCCAAGCAGGCCGAGCGTGGCATGACCCTTCTGCTCGTCACCCATGATGCTTCGCTTGCCGCCCGCTGCGGCCGCCAGATCAAGATCCGCTCCGGCGAGATCGTGGATGCGGGTTTCTAATGGCCGGCATCGTCACCTTCACCCACAGCCTGCCGCTCGCCTTCCGCTTCGCGCTGCGCGAGATGCGTGGCGGGCTCTCGGGTTTCTATGTGTTCATCCTCTGCATCCTGCTCGGCACCGCGGCAATCGCCGGCGTCAACTCCATCGCCCAGTCGATGACCGAGGCAATTCACCTCAAAGGCCGGGAGATTCTGGCCGGCGACGTCCGCTTCGAGCTCAAGCAGCGCGAGACCAAACCGGACGAACGCGCCTATCTCGACAGCCTCGGCAAAGTCTCCGTCTCCAGCAATCTTCGTTCTATGGTCCGCAGCGAGGATAAGTCGATGCAGGCGCTGACCGAACTCAAGGCCGTGGACGGAGCCTATCCCCTCTACGGGGAGTTCGTGTCCGATCCGGCCCTGCCGCTTGGCGAACTGCTTGCCGAAAAACAGGGAATATACGGCGCGCTGGCTGCCCCTGCTTTGCTCGACCGGCTCGGCCTGAAGCCCGGCGACCGCATCCTGCTCGGTGAGATGACGCTTGAGATCCGCGGCCGGGTGGTGAGTGAACCCGACCAGCTGTCGGATGGTTTTGCTTTTGCGCCGCGGCTGATGATTTCGCGCCAGGCGCTCGCCCGGACCGGCCTGGTGCGCGTCGGCAGCCTGGTCGACAACAACTACCGCATCAAGCTCGATGACCCCGCAGCCCGCCCGGGCCAGATCCGTCGCGCGGCCAAGGCCAGATTTCCCGAAGCCGGCTGGGCGATCCGCAGCGCCAACAATGCCGCCCCCTCGCTGACCGACAATATCAGACGTTTTTCGACCTTCCTGACTTTGGTTGGTCTGGCGGCACTGGCCGCCGGCGGTGTCGGTGTCGCCAACGCTGTGACCGCCTTTCTCGACCAGAAGCGGCAGGTCATCGCCTCGTTCAAGAGCCTCGGGGCACCTGGTCATCTGGTGGTGGCGATCTATATGATCCAGATTCTGGCGATCGCAGCCCTTGCCATATCGGGCGGCCTGATTGTCGGGGCCGTCATCACGCCGGTCGCCGGATATTTCCTGCGCGGCTTCCTGCCGGTGGCCGACGGATTCCCGGTCTATCTGCGCGCACTTGCCATCGCCGCCGCCTTTGGCTTGCTGACGACGATAGCCTTCTCGATCCTGCCGCTCGGCCGCGCCCGGCTGGTGCGGGCAACCGAGCTCTTCCGCTCACAGTCCTACGAGGGCTGGCGGATTGTGCCATGGCGCTATTATCTTGCCGCAGCCGTGGCCTTCGGGTTGATCGCGGCGCTGGCGATCACCACCTCGGCCGACCGCTTCATCGCCGCGTCCTTCCTGGCCGTCACCGCGGGCGCTTTCGTCGTGCTGCGGCTTGTGGCCGCTGGCATCGCGGCGATCGCCAGGCGAGCACCCAAGGTTCGTTCGCCGGCCCTTCGACTGGCGATCGGCAACATCCACCGTCCCGGCGCGCTGACTTCGCCTGTGGTGCTGTCGCTCGGGCTTGGCCTGACGCTGCTTGCCTCGCTGGCATTGGTCGAGGGCAATCTGCGCGGCAATCTGTCCGGTGCCATGGCAGACCGGGCGCCAAACTTCTTCTTCGTCGATATCCAGGGCAAGGATGTCGACACGTTCCACAATCTGGTGCGGAAAAACGCGCCAAAGGGCAGGATCGCCGAAGTGCCGATGCTGCGCGGCCGCATCATCGCATTCAACGGCGAAGACGTACAGAAGCGCGATATCCCGCAAAGTGCCCGCTGGGTGCTGCAGGGTGATCGCGGCATCACCTACTCGGAGGCCCTGCCGGCCAATGCCTCGCTCGACGAGGGCCAATGGTGGGCGAGGGACCATAGCGGCGAGCCGCTGGTGTCCTTCTCGGCCAAGGAAGGCCGAGAACTTGGCCTGAAGATTGGCGACACCGTCACAGTCAACGTGCTCGGCCGTAACATGACGGCGAAGATTGCCAATTTCCGTGCCGTCGAATGGCGCTCGATGTCGATCAACTTCGTCATGGTCTTCTCGCCGAATACCTTCAAGGGCGCCCCGCATGCCTGGCTCGCAACGCTCACCAATCCCGACGCGCCGGCATCCGAAGACGCCGCCGTGATGAAGGCCGTGACAGACGCCTTCCCCGGCATCACCACCATTCGCACCAAGGACGCGCTCGACGTCGCCCAGGACCTGATCGGCCAGATGGCGGTGGGCGTCCGCGCCGCGTCCTCGATTGCGCTCGTCGTTTCGGTGCTGGTGCTGGCTGGCGCCATCGCGGCGGGAAATCGCGCCCGCATTCATGATGCGGTGGTGCTGAAGACGCTGGGGGCGAGGCGAACTATGCTGATGTCGGCCTATCTCTATGAATATTTCCTGCTCGGGCTGGCGGCCTCGGTCTTCGCGCTGGCGGCAGCCACGGCGGCATCCTGGTATGTGGTGACCGAAATCATGGACTTGCCGTTCACCTTCCTGGCGACGACGGCTCTTTCCACGCTGGCGATCGCGCTGGTGGTGACCGCCGGTACGGGGCTGGCCGGCACGTGGTCGGTGCTCGGCCAGAAAGCGGCTCCAGTGCTGCGAGAACTCTAGCATTGCGGGATCTTAATCGGCTTATTCTACCATGCATGGCAAAACATGACTCTTTTGTCATGGTTGAGGCCTTGCTTCGAATTCAAAGCACCCCCATATTCAGCGCATGCTTGCTGGAGCTCCACAGCGGCGCACGGGCGATGACCGCCATGGGTGGCCTATGGTCCGACACCGTGAAATTTGAGAAACCGGAGCTTTATAGAGGGAAATATGTCTGATATCAGAGACTTCCAAACCCGAGTGAACAATCCGGCCGTCGGTCGTACCGATGCCGAGATTGACCAGGGTCTGCGCTCTTATATGCTCAAGGTCTACAACCTGATGGCCTTGGGCGTGGCGCTGACCGGATTGGTCGCCTATGCCTTCGCAGAAGCCGCCGTTTCCAACGGCCAGCTGACGGCATTCGGCACCGCCATCTTCGCCAGCCCGCTGCGCTGGGTTGTTCTGCTGGCTCCCATCGGCCTCGTCTTCTTCCTGAGCTTCCGGATTGAAAAGATGAGCCTGTTTGCGGCTCAGCTGACCTTCTGGATCTACGCTGCTCTCGTCGGAGCCTCGCTCGCCAGCATTTTCATGGTCTATACCGATGCCAGCATCGTCAAGACCTTTGCCGTGACGGCCGCTTCGTTCGGTGCGCTTTCGCTCTACGGCTACACGACCAAGCGCGACCTGTCAGCCATGGGCTCGTTCATGGTGATGGGCCTGTTCGGCCTGATCATCGCCTCGGTCGTCAATATTTTCCTCAAGTCCTCGGCGCTTGATTTCGCGGTCTCCGCCATCGGCGTTCTGGTGTTCGCCGGCCTGACCGCCTGGGATACGCAGAAGATCAAGGAAATGTATTTCGAAGCCGACAGCTTCGAAGCGACCGGCAAGAAGGCCATCATGGGTGCGCTGAACCTGTACATGGACTTCATCAACCTGTTCCTTTTCATGTTGCGCTTCATGGGCAACAAGGAATAGGACTGGCTTTAGCCAGAATGATCAAGGGCGGCTTCCAGGCCGCCCTTTTGCTATGTGGAGATTTGACCGATGACCATCCGCGTCCGCGACGCCGTCCTCACCGACCTGCCCGTCATCACCGAAATCTACGGCGAATCGGTCCTCAACGGCATCGGCACTTATGAACTCGAGGCGCCAGATCAAGCCGAGATGACGGTGCGCTTCAATTCCATCACAGGGCAGAACTACCCCTATCTCGTTGCCGAAGATGAGAAGGGCGCCGTGCTGGGCTATGCCTATGCGTCGGCATTCCGCACCCGTCCGGCCTATCGTTATCTCGCGGAGGATTCGATCTATGTCGCCGCCGAGGCGCGCGGCATGGGGGTCGGCGCCATCCTGCTCGACGCGCTGCTCAGCCGCACCGCCGACCTCGGCATCCGCCAGATGATCGCCGTCATCGGCGGCGCCAATCCGGCCTCGGTGGCGCTGCACGAGAAAGCTGGCTTTACGCAGACCGGCTACCTGCCCGCCACAGGCCTGAAGTTCGGCAAATGGGTCGACACGGTGGTGATGCAGCTGGAGCTGGGCGAAGGCGTGGAAACGATCCCGACCGAAGAGCCGAAGCTGAAGGTCTGACGATTGCCGCAGTCAGCATGTGGAACAGTGCACTGCCGCTCAAGCCAGGACGGATTGGACAGCGAAAGATTACTGCTCGCCGAGCTTGATATCCGGCGCATAATCCTTGCCCTCGACATCCTTGACGACCGCCTGCCCGGCGACCATCCCGCCGGTCTGGCCGTTGAATGTCAGGCTCGGGCTGCCATGCAGCGACCAACCCTTGTTCAGTGCATCAGTGACACGATGACAGAAGGATGCGTCATCGGAGCCGGTGAGGAAGCGGTAGAGTTTCATGCTCATGTCCTTCTTGCCTTGATCCTGTCCATGCGGGCGGCAAGCGCCAGCGCCTGGTCATAGTGAAGCCGCTCGACCATCCTGCCATCGATGCTGAGCGCATTGAGATGCACGGCGGACGGATCGGAGAATGCCTTGATGATCGCCTCCGCGTCCGCAACCTCGGCCGCCGAAGGCTGGTAAATGCGGTTGGCGGCCTCGACCTGGGCGGGATGGATCAGCATCTTGCCGTCATACCCCATTGCCCGACCCTGGGCGCATTCCACCTCGTAGGGGCCGAGATCGCGGAACGCGTTGGAGACCGAATCGATCACCGTGAGCCCGAAAGCGCGACCGGCGAGCACCACCTGCATCAGCCACGGCACCAGATAGGTCCGCACCGGATCCGGCTGCACGCCGGTGTCCTTGCGCAGATCGTTGAGGCCGACGACGAGGCAATCGAGCCGTCCGCCACGCGTCCGGCCTGTCTCGGCGATCGAACCGGCATTGAGGATCGCCAGCGGCGTCTCCATCATCGCCCAGACCCGCATTGTGTCCGGCGCGTCATTGTCCGTGAGATATCCCGAAAGCTCGAGAATATCATCGCTCGTGCGCACCTTGGGCAACAGCACGGCGTCAGGCTCGCATTCCAGTACCAGATCGAGATCGGCCTGATGATGCTGTGATGCGGCATCATTGATGCGCACGATGATCTCGCGACCGGCAATCGGCCTGGCGGCGAGGAAATCGCGGATGTTCCTGCGCGCCTCGTCTTTCTGCGCCTCTGCGACCGCATCCTCGAGATCGAGAATGACGGCATCCATGTCGAGGCTCGAAAGCTTGGCGATTGCGCGTCCATTGGATGCCGGCAGGCATAAAACGGAGCGACGAAGGGGAGTGCTCATGGCATCGGAACTCATTGACATATCTGGTTTATGGCTCGAATCCGCCTGGAGTTCAAGAATATGTGAGACGCCCAAAGCGGTGAGACCCTTGCAAATCAAGCCAAACTGCCCCATCTTATGGACAAAGGGATGGTGATGACCATGAAAAGTTTACGTTCATTCTTGTTCACGCTCGGCGGTTTGACCTTCGTTGCCGTTGCTGCATTGTTTACCGCGTCGATCGCGCTGGCTGTGGCCGGCACCGTGACGGTTCTACTCTTGGGCCAGGGGCTGGCGAATGCATTGTCCGGCAGGCAGCCTCAACCTGCGCGGGCCTACGCGCGGACGCGTCGCACAGCCGCCGAACAGCATGCCGAGGCGCTCCGCATCTGGAACGATGGCAAGGGTACGATCATCGACATGTGAAACATCGGCCGGGCGGCAAGCCTAGGCCGGGTAGAAGGCGGACATTGCGTTCCGCCTTTTTTGTTGTCTTCAATTTTTCCGAATATCAACGACGCAGCCTTTCGAATGGACCAGACATGCAGTTTACCGGTACCGAGGACTATATCGCCGACAAGGACCTGATGGTCGCCGTCAATGCCGCCATCCGGCTTGAGCGGCCGCTGCTGGTCAAGGGCGAACCGGGCACCGGCAAGACCGTGCTCGCCTACGAGATCGCCCGCGCCGCCAACGCACCGCTGATCGAATGGAACATCAAGTCGA